>Ga0172379_10008045_pt1 | contig 13431 bp, 11 predicted proteins | sample GrowelOW334metaG_FD_119756 | JGI IMG/M metagenome (GOLD analysis project Ga0172379, IMG submission 119756) | Groundwater microbial communities from an aquifer near a municipal landfill in Southern Ontario, Canada - Groundwater well OW334 metaG | ecosystem: Environmental > Aquatic > Deep... | reverse complement strand
CTTTACAAAAAATGAATTTTATTTCGTTTAATAATAAATGGCGTCAAGCAAAATAGTTCTATATAGCTATATTATAGCAAATATAAATACTAGTGTCAATATTAAAAATGACACTATTAGTTAAAAAATATGGCCATTTTACTTAATATTGTCCGGCATTTTGTTAACAATTACTAGAAAATGTATGCTTTAGTATTGACATTATCTTTAAACCATGATAAACTGTCAGTATCGAAAATGAGAAACGGAGAATCTGTCAAGACGATTACTTTACAACTAAATATCAAATCTTTGTGGATAGTGGAAGGAGAGAGCCATTATCTATATATTACTAACCGGGTTAAGCCGGTCGGTAATCATCTATATACCGCTCTCTCCATAAAAGAGAGTTTTTTGTTGGCTGTTCGCCGGAACCGGCGTAGCCAAGAGCGAATAGTAATGGAGAGGAGAGAGACCCAGCTACTAATAGGAAGCTCGCGCTTCCAATCGGTTGCTGGTTTAAGAGACTATCGGCGGGAATAACAATAATTAATTTAAGACGCCATCCCCATGCCGCCTTAAAGATTTCCCATCCCGATATCAATCGCGCTCCCCTTCATCACTATCCGCTTAGAGCGGAGCCGAAGCGACCGCGGCAAAGCCGTCGCCCTTAACGGATTAAGGAATAATCCCTTGTACTTAACAATCAACGTTTTGCCGATTTTAGGAGATTAAGATGAATTAACATCTGCCTGCCAAGAAGTGCAGGTTAGGGAGAGAGTTCATTTCCTGAAACCAGCAGACGCCAACATACGTTTGCTTTCATTCCTACCTACGGGTTGGAACGGAATCAGCGCTTAGTCGAGCCGATCCGGAGCTTATGTCGCAAACCATAAGCGAAGGCGCAGGCGACCTTAGTATCTTGTGGCTGTATTTCTGCCGATTGGTGGAGAAAAGGCTCGGAGAAAAGCGGCGAGCGCGACCGTCTCTTACGAGGAGATCGGCCGGTTCTTAAACCTTGAACAAGTTTGAAGCCGGAAACTTCCTCGGAATGGATTAATTAGAAGTTCGAGGAATAGTACATTGAAATAGAATAAAAAGTTTTTCATTTTTGGCTTGTTTAATAGATTTTAATTCTCGTCTTTGCTTTTTTTAGAAAGAGAGCGGGGATGAGAATTAAAATATTAAAAATAAATTTAAAAAATGCCGTGTAGAAGCGGTACCAAAAAATGGAAAACACAGAAAACAGTTTAATCCCGGTGTTTATTTTAGCCGGAAGTGTAATCGGGATAGGCCTGATTGTATTAATTGGGTCCATAATCCTGAAGCGCCGAAGTTTTCGCTGTTACCGGCGCCTCTGCGGCGGGCAGTGGGTAAAAACATATACCCATATGTCGCCAGGCATGGCGATGGGCGGATACGGAGGATGGCAAAAGAAAAACAGGTCGTCCCTAGGAGGAGGCGACGGCATCTCCTATACCGAAGTCCTCGACTCCGAGGACTATTTTCGGAAAAAAAACGGCCGACCCGGAAAAATTACCGAGGGCATGCCCAAGCCGTTTGATCAGGCCAGGCCAATGAAACATAGATCAAACTGGTCTTAGTTTTGGGGTCTTTCTAAAACGCGTAAATTAAGACTGCGTTAAGGTCTTGGGACTCAGAAGATAGAGTCAGAATTATCTATTATTAATTACTTTTCCGAAAATGGAAAAACTAATTAATATGACACCGCATGCGATTTCGATCGTGACTGCAGAAGGTCAGATTATCAAAACCATTTCAGCTTCTGGTGGTTCGGTAAGACTGAAAACCTCTACAGTTTCTACCGGGGTTGAGGTTGATGGTGTGCGTTTATCTAAAACTGTTTTCGGTGAACCGGAAGGTTTGCCTGAGGCAGTTGAAGGTACGTATATAATCGTATCTCAACTCGTGAAGACCGCACTGCCACAACGCTTGGACCTTTTGGTTCCGGCTGAAGTGGTCAGGGATCCTCAGGGTAACATCTTAGGATGTCAGTCTTTGGGAATCTAAGCGATCTCGCTGAGGAGTCTCTGAATAAGATTCGGGGTGTTTGGGTTAACACCTGGCAACAGAATAAAACGGCTTCTTTAATGATGGAGTGTAAATCCCGCCAATAGGGTTGTTCTAATTTGGGGTTCAAAAATGGATAACTAGAGTTCAAATAGTTATCCTCCCTCTTAGGATGTATGTCCTAACCGATGAGTCCGAAAGGACGAAAGGGAAAAATGTTCTTTGATAGAAAAATATAAATAGAAAAAAGCAAAAAAGTTTTTTATTTTTTAAAGAAGCGTTTTGTCCGGATTATTTTAAGCCGTAAATAAATTGGGGTTTAGGATAATCCGGGCAAGGTTGCTTCGGAGAAAAAAGAAAAAAACAATGGAAACAGTAAAATTTTTTGCATCGCTTGGAATTGTCGCTGGTTATGGCCATGACAATATTATGAAAACCACAAAAACTCCAGAAGAGATTACTGGAGAGGTTTGGCAAAAGAAAGCCGCCGAGGTCATGGCGGAAACAAAAAGTGAAAAGAACCCCAATGGGGTTTATGTCGGGGCAGTGATAGCCCGGGCTAAGACCGTTTATCACACAGACTGGGGGTGCCCGGTTGGGGGAGAAGACACAGTACTCCTGACCGGAGAGGCAAACCCAAAATTTACCGCGATCGGACCTTACGGATTAGATTTCCGTGAGGCTGTTCGGAAAGTTTTGAGTCGGACGGCTCAGGCACTTGGTCAGACCACAACTCAACTCACGTTTTTAGACGCTGAGTTTGAGTACTTTGAATTCCAGCCGGAGGAAAAGGCTAAGTAGCTTTTCTGTTATAAAGTCTCTTCCACGGATTTGGCGTTAGCCAGTGGAAAAGTTCCCGCTTTTGCGGGTTGTTCAAGAAAGGCAAGTCATTCAAACTTGCCTTCCTCTCCGGGCCTATCACGTTAGTGGTGGTCTCAGAGAAGGAAGCTCTTTAAAAACATAACCTATTTCATGTTTATTATTGGTTTTATCAAGAAGATTATATATTTTGTCTTTTTAATAAAACCAATAATTATCAACAATGAAGTATAACTCAAATGATCCGCTGGCCGCCGCTTTGGCCGCCGGTGGGTGCACCTTGGAACCGGAAATCGGTTGGTGGACTTACTCCGCTGACCCCTTGTCGGAGATAGGGGAAGAATTCAAAGGGGGTAGGGACGCGCTTTATATTCCGACCCTGCAGAAAACTGGCGTGCCGGTGGCGACCGAGCACGTCCAGCAGTTACGCACCCATGCTCGCGAGCTTGGTTTCAGTAATGAGACCCCAGCCAGCGGCATGTGGGTCCTTTCTGAAACCGGGGAAGTCCAGATTGAGTATATCTGGATTCTCTGGGCTGAGATGATAAGCCAGGAGGTTCGTCAGGAACTCTCCTCCTTGGCTAAGGAAATTAAAAACCTGACCAACCAAGACTCGGTGGCCTACGAGTTAAATGGAAAATTAAATTTTGTTTAGGCCAAAAAAATGGAGGATGCTGCTAACCTCCTACAAAGCAAGCAGCAAAAAACAAGAAAAGATGGAAAAATATTTTACCCTGGATCCGTCCAGGGACATTCTATTCATCGTCCCCGCTAATGACGGGGAAGCGGTGGAGATTCGTAAGATTCTCCAAATCGCCAAGGTCAATCACGTGGTCACTCGCCAGCCTTGGGGCGCCACTTGGGTAGGCTTAGAACCGGCCGTGGTTGAAAAGGTTGAAGAATGCATATCTACTAACCTTTCCGTCGTAATTTACGGCGTAGAATTGGGGGGATCCGCTCGTTGGGATGCGATAAACATCGACCATCATCGCTACCGCGATGAAGATCGCACCAACGAAAAATCCTCAATAGAGCAGGTGGCCGCTCTGTTGGGAGTTGAATTAACCCGCCATCAGCTCCTTATCGCCGCCAACGATAAAGGGTGGATCCCGGCCTTGAAAGCCATGGGCGCTAGCGAGAACGAAATTAAAATCGTTCGCGCCCAGGATCGCCTGAGTCAGGGAGTTACTCCCGATCAGGAAGCCCAGGCTGTCGCCGATGTTAAAGCCGCCGAAGTTCGGGGCGGCAAATGGCTGGTTCGTTGTCCGCAAGGGTCAACGTCGGCCATCACTGACCGCCTTTACGGCCAGTATGCCGAGCTTCTTACTGTTGACGGCCGCAACGGAAAATGGATCTATTTCGGTCCGCGGCACATGCAGTTCTACGCTCTCACTGAGGGCGGAACTGATTTTGCCCGTTGGGCCGGCGGTGATCCAAAGAACGGGTTCTCTGGGGTTGAAAAACCTACGGCTGAAACCCAGACGAAGATTTTGGAATTTTTCTGGCGGTAAGAATAATCCGGAATTACCCCCTCTTCCGCAGAGGATTTGGCGTTCGCCAGCGGAAATGTTCCCGCTTTTGCGGGTTGTTTAAGAAAGGCAAGTTGTTCAAACTTGCCTTCCTCTCCGAGTTCATCACATCAGTGGTGGTCTCAGAGAAGGGAGTTCGTTAAAAATTAAATAACAAAAAAGGCTTTTCATTTACCTTTGTTTTTTGATTTTATTGATCGCTTGATTCGGGCGCTCGATATAATCAAAAAACAAGAAAGATGAAAACAAAAATTTCCGGCGGAGAAATGTTTCTAACCATCCGTCACTTCAGTGACCAAAACGTTCTTAGAACATTCGGTCATGATGGCCCATTAAAACCGGGTCAAGAGGATCCTCTCTTGGCTGCCGCCGAAAAGATTTTGGCGGAGCTTAAGAAGTTGGGTAGAAGAGCGGCTCGTTTTCTATATACGGCGAAGACTCGTCGTATTAGAGAAACGGCCGATCTTCTCGCCGAGATTCTTAATCAGAACGGCGTGAGCATTGTGTTTCAACATGATACTCGCCTGGAGGTGATGGATCAAGGCGAACCGAACCTGCCAGATGGCTACCAAGACGGTGAGTGGTTTGATCCGCTCGACAAAGCCTGGGATGCCATTTGCGACGAGGCCTATCTGAACCGGAATATTTTCTATCGGTTCGGGGACGGCTTAGACGGGAAGTACCCCGTTCTCTCCAGTGCGTTCTCGCGCGTTGGTGAAAGTCTGGGTTGGTCAATGATCAATAAATATTCTTTGATCTATGATCTAGTCCATGGCACGCTTACCAACAAGGATGAATTATTGGTGGTTGTCGCCCAGAGCGACTTGCCGCTTCTCATTATGGAGCTTCAAGCTCTTGAAGGGCGAGCCGATGTCACGCCGGAAAATTTGCCGTACAAATCTTGGGAGGTCTATAAATCCGGTCTTCAGGATAGAATGTATGACAAAAACGCTGACGGTGATGGAAATTTCGACATCGCCATGGGCTATGTCGGAAAATATGATTTGTCGGATTTCGTCAAAAGCGGATTCGACTTGGTTATTAAGAATGCTGGTAATTTGCTGGCGGAAAAAAGGAGTTTGTTATGAAAAAGAAAAAACACGCGATTCCAATTGTGTTTACTTTTGATGACAACTACGCCTTACCCGCCGCAGTTGCCATCAAGTCCCTGGTTCATACCGGTAAGAAAGGGACCTGGTACGACATTTACTGTCTGTACCAAAACCTATCTGACCAAAATCGCCGGGCGCTCGACCAAGTGGCTAAAATCAACTGGATAAAAGTTGATGAAAGCCTCTTTGCTGATGTTCCGGCGACCGCCGAGTATCCGGTGGATGTCTATTATCGTTTAGCGATACATGACATTCTGCCGCAGCACGACAGAATTCTCTACAGTGATGTAGATGTTCTGTTTCAGGGAGATTTGACGGCGGTATATGAAATGGATTTAGGGGGCGCTTATTGGGCCGGCGTTCCTCTGGAAAGAAACGAGATGCCCAGCACCAAGACTCTCTCGGCACAAGTTGGTAATCCGAATGATCCAAAGTTTATGTCCGGACATACCAAGTTTGTCGAGAATCGAAACGAATTAATTTTCGCTTCCGGTTTTATGGTCATTAACGCCCAGAAAATGTGGGCCGACCATATGACAGAAAAATTTCTACAAACGATTAGAAAGTTTTCGGGAAGGCTCAAGATGTTCGATCTTGAAGTTCTCAACCTCGCTTGTCAGAACGGCTCAATCAAATCATTGCCGTTTGAGTACTGCGTCCTTGAGGATATTGCGATAGCTACGGACTACAAGAAAACAAACTTATATCCTTTTCTGTCACGTGTGTTCTCGGATAGAGAGCTCGCCTGTGCTATTCGCAAACCGGTGATATTACACTATACCGGTGCGAATGCAGTACGCGTCTGGCGTCGCGAGGAAAAAAATCAACCACTACAATACCAAATATTTTTTGGAATGGTGGCGGCGTTGTTAATCTAAATTTTTTAAACCAGCCGAGGAGGGCTGACAAAGTGAAAAAATTATTTTTTCCGGCGTCAGCGCGAATTCTCGTGCTGGCACCGCATCCCGATGATGAAAGTATCGGCTGCGGAGGACTTCTTCTAAAGTTTCCTAGCCAATGCGACGTTGCCGTTCTTACGGATGGTCGTTATGGTGGGCTGTCTGGACAATCTGAAACTAACACCATAGCTACGCGTAAGTTAGAGCTTGAAAAAGCGATGGTTTATGCTGGTGTAAAAAATTATTTGTTCCTCGGAGTAGAAGATGGCAAATTAAGCAAAAATTTTGCGAAGTTTTCCGCTTTAGACACTAATGGTTATGACGCTATCTTTTGTCCGGCTCCTGGAGATAACCATCCCGACCATGCTTGCATATATGAATTTCTCTTGAGACTAAAACCTCAAGCCAAAATTTTCGCTTATGAAGTCTGGTCAGCTCTGAGTCGTCCGTCACACTATCTCGACGTTTCTGGTGTGGTGGAGGGAAAAAAGAAGCTGATTGCTTTTTACAAATCGCAAGTCGCGCAAGTTGACTATGCGAGCAAGGCGATTGGTCTAAATTGCTTCCGTGGTCTATTGCCATATTCGGCAGTTCAATATGCGGAGGCATATCAAGAAATGAAAAAAATGAAAAAGTCCCGTGTGTTCTGGTGCGGATTAGAGGATGGATATTGTGAGATTAGACGGGGAGGCGAAGTCGTCGCCATCCGCTTTTCTGACTGGTCCACCAATTTTTATCCCGGAGCCACTCTTTGGGATAAAATAAGGATCTATTTCCTCTAAGAATTAGACGCTGACAGTGGAAACGGCGAAACAGATTACCACCCAAGTTTAACCGAGCAACGTCCGTTCAAAACGTTGCTCTCGCTCTTAGGATTAAATCCTAACTGATGAGTCCCGGCTGCACTAAGTAAGCGAAGCAAAGGACGAAAGCGAAACCAGTTTATAAAACTCCACCAGGACCCGTAGAGCGGAGAAGTGAAGACATTTTTGAAAATTCTCTCTCCTCAAAATTGTTATTGCTTCTCACTAGCGCTCTATGGATCCGGGGGGAGTTTTTCGGGAAATTAGGCCACTACGGTGGCCTTTTTTAATTTTATGGTATAATTAATACATTAAGAGCCGATTGGCTTCTCTAATTTTGTTAATATGGGCAGAAGAAAGAAATCTACTAATCCCTTGGATTACATCGCCTTGCCGGAGTTTGATTTGGATGCTAAGGCTAAACGCAGTATTATCATCGTCTTTTTGGCGGTTTTCGGCCTGGTCAGCCTGTTGGGCCTGTTCAATCTGGCCGGACATTTCGGCGCTTTTGTTTCCAAATGGCTGACCCTTATTTTTGGCTACGGCAAATGGCTCGTGCCGCTGATCTTTCTGTATTGGGCTTTAATTTTAATTCGTCAGTCACGCCGACCCCTCAAGTTCACTGACTATTTGGGGTTGTTTTTGCTGTTTGTTTCTTACCAGACTTTATTTCATTTCTTTATCGATCCGCTCAGCCAGGCGTCCGCGGTTCTAATCGGCCTGGGCGGGGGTTATGTGGGTTTATATCTAAGCCAGCTCTTTTCTTATATCTTCGGCTTCTGGGGCGGCGTTTTGGTGCTCATCGCTCTTCTCCTAATATCCTTAGTCTTGGTGTTCAATACTTCACTCCAGAATATTGTCGGTCGGGAAAGTATTTTTGCCAAAGTTTTTCGTCCCTTTGCTATTTTCTTTAAAACTCTTTTTTCTCGTTCGCCGGAAGAAGAAAACGCCGGTCGTAAATATGTGGCGGAAGCGCGCGAAGAAGTCCTCAGCGCCTGGCAGAAGAAAGAAGTAACCGCGGAAGTGGCAGAGAATGTCGAGCGCTCGGCTGATGAAGTCTCAAACCCGCCAAAGAATCAACCGAAAGTCCAGGAAAAAATTGTCTTCCCGAAAAGAACCTTTAAAATTGATTTGCCTTTGGAACTATTAAACAATAAATTTAGCAAAGCGATTGGCGGAGATACTGAAGCTAACGCTTTAAAAATTAAAAAGACTTTAGAGAAATTTGGCATTGATGTCGAAATGGATGAAACCAAAGTCGGGCCGACCGTGACGCAGTATACTTTTCGTCCAGCTGAAGGAGTTAAATTATCGCGCATCACCACTTTGAATAATGATTTAAGTTTGGCGCTCGCGGCGCACCCGATCAGAATTGAAGCACCGATCCCTGGTAAATCTTTAGTGGGCGTCGAAGTTCCCAATCGGGCTAAAGCGATTGTCGGCCTGCGAGAGATTCTAGAAGACAGCGCTTTTAAGACGCGAAAAAATAATTTGTTTGTGGCTTTAGGAAAGGATGTCGCCGGCACCGCCTGGTTATATGATTTAACGCGCATGCCGCATCTATTAGTAGCGGGGGCGACTAATTCTGGCAAATCGGTCTGCTTGAATGCGATTATTGTTAGTTTATTATATCAAAATAACCCCGACGATTTGCGTTTTATTATGGTTGATCCCAAGCGCGTGGAACTCCCGACCTATAATGGTATTCCGCATTTATTAACCCCGGTCATTACCGACGTTAATAAAACTATTAATGCTTTGAAGTGGTGTTTGAATGAAATGGAACGGCGCTATGATGTTTTAAATAAAGCGAGCAAGCGCAACATCCAATCATATAATGTCGGTGCTAAAGAAAAATTACCGTATATTGTTTTCATCATTGATGAACTGGCCGATTTTATGATGACCAGCGGCAAAGACATGGAAGCGGCGATTATCCGTTTGGCGCAAATGTCGCGGGCGATCGGCATCCATTTGATATTGGCAACCCAACGGCCGAGCGTCGATGTTATTACCGGCCTTATTAAAGCTAATGTGCCGACCCGGATTGCCTTCTCGGTCGCTTCACTGGTTGATTCCAAAACTATTCTTGATTCTTCCGGCGCTGAAAAATTATTAGGCCAGGGAGACATGCTCTTTATGGCCGCCGAATTCTCTAAGCCGAAAAGAATTCAGGGCGCCTATTTAAGCGATGGTGAAATTAACGATGTCGTCAACTATATTAAAGATAAGTGCGGGCCAGCTGATTATTTAGAGGGCGTGACCGATCGACAGAAGGTCGGTGGTAATGCCGGCGTTGGTCTAGACGGCAACCATGGCGACGAGGATGAATTGTTTGAGGCCGCCAAAGAGATTATCGTTAAAGCTAATAAGGCTTCGACCTCGATGTTGCAACGCCGTTTGTCTATCGGTTATGGTCGCGCTGCCAAGATTTTAGATATGCTGGAAGAAGCGGGAATTATCGGACCGAGTAACGGCGCCAAGCCGCGCGAGGTCATGATTTCCTGGGATCAGTATGAAGCGATGGGCGGAGCAATTAGCGCCCTGCCGGCTCATAATCGAGCCGCTGCGAGTGCGCCGGATAGTTATTTCGGCGATGATGAAGGCGATGATGGCGTCCTAGCTTTTAAGGGAAGCGACGAAGAAATTATTGAAGAAGAAACTGTTGAGGACGATCTGCCTGAAGATGAAGATGCTAGTGATGTTCCGACGGCCACCGAGGATTTAAGCGCTGCCGAAACGGAAGATATTAAAGAGGAATTAACTATCAGCTCGGCCGAAGAAGATGAGGCGATCGAGGATGAAGATGAGATACTAGCCGATATTAGAGAGGACAAAGTCCGAACGGATGAGAAAAGGAAGGCGGTTTCTTCAGCTAAGCCGAATCAGCTGGATGATGACGATGAAATGTTTTTTGCGAAATAGAAATTAATTAAGAGCGTTGACTTATAACTCTAACAATGTCACGCTCTTTTTTAATTTCTTAAAACTTTGTTATAATGTCTTTATGTTAAATACTATCAAGAAAATTTTGCCGCGACGTTTATTTCGAGCTGGTCAACCGGGCTATCATTTCTTAATGAGTTGGTTGTCGGCGTTATTTTGCGGATTTCCCAGTCAAAAACTAATAGTTATCGGAGTAACCGGAACCGCCGGTAAAACCTCGCTAGTTTATTTAATCGCCAAAATGTTGAGTGGAGCGGGCTATAAGACCGGCTTTACTTCGACGACGGTTTTTTCAGACGGCGATCACGAATGGCTGAACGACAAAAAAATGACCATGCCCGGTCGGAATTTTATTCAAAAAATCTTGCGTCGAATGGTGAAAAACGGTTGCCGCTATGCCGTAGTGGAAACAACCTCTGAGGGCATTAAACAATTCCGTCATCGTTTTATAAATTATGATGTGGTTGTTTTTACCAGTCTTTATTCGGAGCACTTAGAGTCACATGGTAGTTTTGCTAAGTATAAGGAGGCCAAAGGGAAACTCTTCGCTCATTTAAAAAGAGGGCGAGTAAAATATATTAATGAAGAACGCGCCATTGCTTCAGCTAAGAGTGGTTTAAAAAAATTGGAACTGAATCGAGTGAAAAAAACTATTGTGGTTAACGGCGATGATCAAGAAGGCGAATATTTTCTGAATTTCTGGTCGGAAGCTAAATTGGTTTTTACTTTCAATCCGCAAGCCGAGTCCGGTCGTTGGTTAAATAATATGGTTAGCGAGGCACGAGTCGACGATTTTATTCTCGTGCGCGGTGATAAAATTGAAGCGCGGGCCGATGGTACCAATCTAGAAATTGATGGACAAATAATTAATCTACAATTACTTGGTGAATTTAATGCCCACAATGCTTTGGCGGCCTATGCCGTCGGGAGAAACCAGATGATTCCGCGAGATCTTATTAAGACCGGCCTGGAAACGATTAAAAGTTTGGCTGGCAAGCTCGAATTAATTGATGCCGGACAAGATTTTTTAGTGATGGTCGACTATTCTTTTGAACCTAAAGCTTTAACTAAACTATATCAAACCATTGATTTGATTCCTCATCACCGCCTGATTCATGTTTTAGGATCGACGGGCGGCGGACGAGATAAAGCTCGTCGGCCGATTTTAGGGCAGCTAGCCGGTGAAAAAGCCGATTTTGTGGTCGTGACTAATGAAGATCCTTACGATGAGGACCCTCAGCTCATTATTAACCAGGTGGCCGCCGGGGCGGAAGAGGCAGGAAAGGAGATCGGAAAGAATTTATTTCTGATTCTTGACCGCCAGGAGGCCATAGTAAAAGCGCTAGAATTAGCCAAAAAGGATGATTTAGTGCTCATAACCGGTAAGGGAGCTGAACAAGCTATTTGCGTCGCCAATGGACGTAAAATTCCTTGGGATGACCGGGAAACGGCGCGGATCGCGATTGTTGATAAAATGTGTATTGACAAATCGCTATAAGTATAATATTATAAACATATCTTTAACACTTTTTTATCTAAAAAAGTGATTTATAAAATAAATAATTAATTAAATACTCACGAAACTCAAACCAACTTGGGGTGGGGATTTTTTTGTTAAAGAAAGGTTATTGCCAGGTTTTCTCTCTATATTTATATAAAAAAATATACGTCTATGTCTAAGCGAAAATCGTTTTCTAAGCTGGTGGAAGCCATGCCGATGCCAGACTTAATTGAGATACAGAAAGATTCGTATGATTGGTTTCTTAAAGAGGGCTTAGCCGAGCTTTTTGATGAAATTAATCCGGTCTCTGATTTTATCGGACGTGATTTAGAATTATATTTTGAAGACTACTATTTAGACGAACCGAAATTCTCGGAAGTAGAAAGCCGTGAGAAGAATATTACTTTCGAGGCGCCGCTGCGGGTTAAGGCTCGTCTTATTAATAAGAAGACTAATCGTTCCCTGAATCAGGAAGTCTTTTTGGGTGATTTCCCGCTGATGACCGATAAGGGAACTTTTATTATTAACGGTATTGAAAGAGTCGTTGTTTCTCAGTTGATTCGGAGCGCCGGTGTCATGTTTACCGCGGAATTTGTGAAAGGTAAAAAGTGCTATGGCGCGAAAATTATTCCGAATCGTGGCGCTTGGTTAGAAATTGAAACTGATTCTAATAAAGTAATCTGGGTGAGAATTGATCGGAAGCGTAAGGTGGCGGTGACGTCGCTCTTGCGCGCTTTTGGTTATGAAACTGACGAAGAAATGATTAAACTGTTTGCGGATGTTGATTTGACCAAGAGTAAGGATGAAAAAGGATTCATTGAAGCGACAATTGAAAAAGATGCTGCTAAAAATGAAGCCGAGGGCTTGCAAGAAGTTTATCGTCGTATTCGTCCGGGCGATTTGGCTTCGGTTGAGAATGCCCGCCAGTTAATTCATTCCATGTTCTTCCGCTTTGATCGTTATGATTTTGGTCGGGTTGGCCGATATAAATTGAATCGTCGTTTCACACTCGACTTGCCGGCTAATAAAAAAGAGAACCGTATTTTACGCAAAGAAGATTTAGTTTTAATTGTTAAAGAAGTAATTCGTTTAAATATTACTAAAGAGCCGGAAGATGATATCGACCATTTAGGCAATCGTCGTATCCGCGCCGTTGGCGGTTTAATTCAGAATCGTTTCCGCGTCGGATTAGCTCGCATGGAAAGAATTATTAAGGACCGAATGTCGACTTCTGATATTGCCTCTTTAACTCCGTCTAAGCTCGTTAATGCTCGTCCGGTCATTGGGGTGGTTCGTGAATTCTTCATGTCTTCGCAGTTATCTCAATTCATGGATCAGACTAATCCGCTGGCGGAATTGGAACACAAGCGTCGTCTATCGGCGATGGGTCCGGGTGGCTTAACTCGAGAACGGGCTGGATTCGATGTCCGCGATGTCCACACTACTCACTACGGCCGCATCTGCCCGATTGCCACTCCGGAAGGTCCGAATATTGGTTTAGTCGGTCACTTAGCCAGCTATGCTCGTTTAAACAGTTATGGATTTTTAGAAACCCCTTATCGTAAAGTTGCTCACGAAAAAAATGGTAGCCGAGTGACCGAGGAGATTGTTTATTTAGACGCCTTTGAGGAAGAAAAATATATTACCGTCGATGCCACTATCCCGATGGATGAGAAGGGCTATTTTATCGTTCCGAAATATGAAGTTCGTCGTTTTGGCCAACCAGGTATGGCCGAAATTAACAAGATTGATTTTGTCGGCGTCGCCGCCAATCAAATTATTTCTATTGCTACCTCGCTGATTCCGTTCATG
>Ga0172379_10008044_pt1 | contig 13431 bp, 15 predicted proteins | sample GrowelOW334metaG_FD_119756 | JGI IMG/M metagenome (GOLD analysis project Ga0172379, IMG submission 119756) | Groundwater microbial communities from an aquifer near a municipal landfill in Southern Ontario, Canada - Groundwater well OW334 metaG | ecosystem: Environmental > Aquatic > Deep... | reverse complement strand
TTTTTATACAAGTTCTAGATTGTAAAGAACAGAATAATCTATCCTTAGACATCGGACTCTATTGTCCAGAGCTTGGTCCTTTGTAGAACTTTTGCCACTGGTAAAGTCCGCTGTAGAAAATAGATAATGTAATATGCACAAACAACTCTTTTGTGAGAGAGCCTTAAAGAAAATTGAACTCTGTACACAATATCTCTCTCAAAATACTGTGTATACCTTTTCAATTTAACTGAATATTATAGCACGTTTTGCCCTGCTTGTCAATACTAAGCAGTTTTTAACGTATTGTGACTAGTTAATAAACTAGTGCTTCAGGACTCTCTCTTCCTTGGCACAAAAGCCTATTAAACTTGTTCTTAACCTATTTCCCTACCTGAGGCTTTGCCTCACCCAGGGCAAACCTTTGGTATTTTAAAGAACTAACGATTATAGCACAAAACCAGAATCCTGTCAAGGGGGTAATATCCCCAATCAAAAAAGACCCTCTTTTAGGTCTTTTTTGCTAATTATTTAAATTCTTTAGTGAACTATTTTACCATTGTATAAAACTCTAAACTTATCTGCCACCTCGGTAGCTTTGGGGTTATATAACAAAGAATAATGTTCGTCGCCATTTAAAGCATGTTGAAATGCTTCTAAACCATTCTTGGTTCCTGCCATAGCTCCAGCATATCTAGAAAAATCAAGATTAAAATGTGGATCTTTTTCAACCATCTCCGTAAGAAAAGACATACTAACTGTTAAACTTCTATCTCCTGCAAATGGTATCTTCATAACATCTAAACCGCCACTTGGTTTATGCAACCCCCCCACAAGTTTATAACCAGCTTTTCTAACATCTGCTAATTTTTCAGCCAAATGATGTCCACCAGTTCCACGATGAGCAACATGTTCAACACTGCTACCGCCATGCCCACCTGCTTTAGCTTTTGGTAAACTATCAACAAAATCTTTCCCAGCCTTGTGAAGAAAACCCGGTTTACCTAATCCTTCTTTAAAATCCTGTGCAGCCTTGTGAAGAAAACCCGGTTTACCTAATCCTTCTTTAAAATCTTGTGCAGCTTTATGTAGAAAACCTGATTCTGAAGTTGTAGCATTATTTTTGGCATGTTTAGCTGTATGTTCTAAAACTCTGGCACCACCAGCAGGTTTTTTACCATGATCAAGAAGCTGACCAGTAGCTGATTTTGTCTGATCAACACCATACTCAGCCCCAGCTCCACCACCGACAGTTGCAGATTCCAAAGCTTTACCCCCACCACTTGTGCCAGCTTTTGCCTGGTTAGCTACATTTTCCAAAGATCGTCCACCGCCACCACCTCCACCTCCAGTAAACCTATGAGTATGTCCACTTAAACGAGTTGTAGTAGTAGGTACCTCTGGAGAATGAACTCCAGCAACCACCTTTTCATCAGCCACTTTAGAAACTACACCAGTATCAACTTCCGGTCCTTGATGTAAAATTTTACCAGGAGTGCCCTGTGGCCAACCACCCTCAGGTATGCCTGGCTTAATAACTCCATTTTTCAAAAAGCCAATTCTACTTCCATCTTCACCAAGAACCACTGTTAATGTTCTATGTACACCATCATTATCAATAATATTACCGCGCACCAAATCATAGGCTTCTGCCCCTGGAGCCAAAGTGCCAGGTTGATAACCATGTCTTTCTTCTGTTCCTTCCCAACGAACACCACTATTTGGATTTGTGGCAGGTTTTTCCATTAAATCTTTATCCCAATCTACTTTAGCTTCGGGTGCTGTATGTGCAACAACTTTAGCATGTACATTTGTGTGTTCCACCAAAGGCTTATCATGAATTGTTACACTTTTGCCATCAGGATCAATAATTTGGGCATGAATTTTGCCATCTCCACCTTTATAAAATTCCCATTGTGCTTTTGGATGAACAGTTAAGGGATGCTGAATGGTATGGTGTGCATGATCAAATTTATAATAAACTTTATCTATTGTTTCACCATTAGGTCCTTTTACAGTAATCCCATCACCAGCCATTTGTTCTTCAAACCACTTATTAAAACTTATTCCTTTCATTTCACTCTTATGAGCCATAAAAAACTCATGGAATTTCCCCCAAGGACTACCGCCTCTACCAGTATCAACATGAGATAAAATCTTGTCCACGTGATCTGGACTGTTAACAAAATCAGTTTCTGTAACTTGCGTTGGGTCATTGGCATTCAATATGGCTTTTACTTCAGCTCCAGAATCTGTACCTGTGTGACCCCCACCGCTTGCGTGATGATCCTTTAATAATCCTCCGACAATGTCTCTACCAAAAAACCCAGCGGCAAATCCTGCCACTGCATAACCTCCTACACGAAGATGGCTAATTATTCCTTTTTTAGTCATTCTTTCTTCTGTCGCGGTAGTTCTGCCTTTTAATTCTTCAACATCTTTTTCTAAAGCTTCTAAAAGTTTGTCAACGCGCGAATTCCCTGTTTCTGCTTTTGTGCTTTCAAATTCAATACCTTCTATTTGACGCAATAAGCTAGTTACTCTAACTTCTAAATTTACATTGGTCTTTAACAAACCTAATCTTAAAGGTAAACGCAAATCACCAGCAATATTTCTGAGTAATGCAGTATTACCTTTTAATTTGTCCAAATTTTTACTGCCCTCGCCAGTTGCAACTAATATTTTTTCCGCTCTAGCAAGTTGGTCTTCCACTTGTTTCTTAAAGGCTTCCATTCTGGATTTTTCGTCTCTATATTGCCCAAATTTGGCACTCAAATACCCACCAGCCAAACCCAAGGCCACATTTCTAACTTCCCCAAAGGCCGCGCCAGCCGCGCCCACTCCGGCTCCAGCCAATGTTGATAATAAAATTTGCGCAACTTCTTTAATTTTAGATTTTTTAGCTGTCTCCTCTTTATCGTTTACCGGTTCTGGACCAGTTGGGGCTTCAGCTGTTTTCCCTGGTTTTTTTTCGGACTTTACTTTTAAAAATAATTCTTCTAAATTCAATTCTTTAAAAGCTTGAATTTTTTTCAAAACTTTAATTAATGTTGGATCCTTACGCAACATTTCAGTAATTACATCTTCATCTTTTTGAGCATAAAGTTCAGCCAACAGCTCATCCAATTTTGCTTCCCTACTACCAGCTAAAAATTCGGCATCTGCTCTTGTTCCTACTACTGTTTGCTCTTTTTCAGAATTTATTTCTCTCATTACTCGGGCATGGAGTACTCTTTCGTTAGCATATGAGCCTCGATGTTTATCTGGTTTCTCTGCTGTGGCGTTGGGATCAGGGCCTGCCAAAGTAGCTTCAGCCAAACCCACACTCAAAAATGCAGCTATTTGCAAATCAGCATCGGGATTATTTGCAAAATAATCTTTTATATTTTTCTTAACTTCGGCAGTTTGTTTTTTTTCATCTATTTTTTCCCTTTTCTTTGTAGCAATTTTTTCCTCGGCTTTTTTACCCATTTCTGCCATTCCTTCTTTTAATTTTGAACAATGTTTTAACAAACCAGCAGCGAAGCCACCCAATGCACCAACTACTGCTCCAGTGGCAATTTTACCAACTCCTCCACTAGCCAAAGCTGTACCAGTTCCCAACACCACACCCAAAGTTGGTAAAAGTGTAGCTACTGACAGTTTGGCGCGGTCCACAACTGATAGTTTGGCTCTTTCCAAAAAACCAATAGCTTTATCTGCCAACTTATCACTAGTTTCTGCTACCCAACTATTAAGCAATTCCAATGTTACACTATAACGACCATCTCGTTCAGCAGACCACTCAGTAACAAAATCATCAACTCTGTAACCAAACAAAGCCAGTTTCTTGGCTAAAGCCTCTTTTTTAGGACCACTTACAGAAAAAACCTCTCTTAATCTTTCTTTGCCTTCTTTTGCCATGTTTGGATTTGCCAAATCTAAAATTATGCCTTTCAGCTCTTCTCCGCCTATAAGTTCTAATAGAACTTTTGGTGGCAAGTCTACAATCTGTCGTTCTTTAGCAACTTCTACATCTGGTTCTGATGTTGCGGGAGACTTTGGTGTCTCTGGTTTTAAGCCAGATGCCTTTTCGGCTTTTCTAATTTTACTTTCAATATCCTTTAATTCTCTTTTCACTTCTTTAAGTTTTTTTGCCAACTGTTCAGCATCTTTGCCTTGCAAATGAGTATCAAGCTCTCCAAATTTGCCCTCCAATTCATTCACTTTACGGGATAATTCCTCATTCGTACCTGCTAGTCTATCAAAAGATTCCGTAACTTTAGTCCAATCCAAAACTGCTTCCGAAACTTCATTACGCAAATCTTCGGAAAGAGGTTTCTGTTCCTGGTCAGGAGTTGGAGTTGGCTGTTCCTTTTTTCTAAAAGGATTAAATCTTTCAAAAAAACCCATATAATTAATTTTTAATAGATTTAATATGCTTAATTAATTGTGAAATTTTGTCTTTATCTGCCAATTTTGTAAATTCATTATCTAGTTCAGCGATTTCTTTTCGAAGCTCAATCAATCTATTCTCCAATTCATTATGGAGCAGTGTCAACTTTTCAATCCTTTGCTGTTCGGATTGTGAAATATTGGACATAATTATTTGGTTAAAATCTTTTTTACTTCTTCGGCAAACTTTACCAAAACTAATTGCAATTCTTCTTCAAAATTAGGGATAGAATTATACCAAAAATTTTTCCATTCCTCTGGGGTGGCTGTTTCTCTATTTGTTAACTCAACAAAATTTTCCATTTGTTCTTTATCTAATTTAGGTAACAATTCTAAGCCAATTCTTTCTTCAAGCTGTGCTTGCAATCTTGGCACATAAACATTCTTCTGTTCTGCAGTCAAATCACCCATGCTATTTTCTTCCAAAATTTTTAAAACGAACTCTGTTAAAAAATCCATATTCATATTTGCCATACATTTTAAACATTAATATAAATAATAAAAAAATAATTTTTAAACCTGTCTCCCTTTTCTCAAAATCACCAACGACAACACAACCACCCCCAATAAAAATCCCGCCACCACATTTACCACCATATTTGGCCGTGCAGGAAAGCGAGTAACAATCGGATCATTAACTAACTTAATACTTACATCTCCACCCACATATTCCCAACCACTGGATACTAAAGCATTCGAGGCTGCGGCTGCAAGTTGTGAGGCTTGATCTTTATTTGTGCTGTAACCACTAATATTCAAAACACCTGTACCATAAACAACCGAGGCATCAATCGCCTTTTCCCATCTCTTTCTCTTAGTTCGGTCATCAATATTTTCAAATCTTGCTCTGTCTAAATTATATCCAGGCTGAACAAAAACTTTATTAAAAAAATCATTGGTCTTAACAATTTGCGCAATATTCTCGCCTACCCGCTCGGCAGACTTCACAACTGTATATGGGTCTACGCCATAACGTGAACGAGAAATGATTAAAACCTGAGCATCAGCGCGGTACTCGAGGGGAAAAAGCAGAGTAATTAAAAAAGCGGCAACTGCAAAAACAAAGCCGGATAAAATTATTAATTTTGAGCGACGAAGGATTAAATCGAAGGAAGGAGATAACATAGAATGTTTAATTATAAAATTATATTTAAAAATTTCTAATTCACCTAATTACTAATTCACCTAATAAAATTTCAAATAAATAAATTTTCTTTATTTTATCATTTTTTCTTTTTCAGTTTCAAATGCTTTTTTTATGATAGTGGTAAAAATCAAATTTAATTCATGGCCTTCCTTCCAAAGTTTACGACCATCATTAACCTGTTCCGGAAAAACTCTGCTTAACATGCGAATAAAATGCTTTGATTCTTTAATTTCTTTATTGGCGATAGACATTTTATGGATAAAATCTTTATTGCTTTCTGCACAATCTGCTTCACAATAATTTGAACCAACACTGGTACCTGAGGCAACCAATTGCGGAATTAAACGTTTAGTTATTTCATTCACTGGCAGTTTCTTCACCCAATCTATTATTTCTTCCCCATACTTAGCCGTTCTTTCCTCAAGATCATATTTTCTTCTACTCTCATTATTTGGCATTGTTTTATTTTATTAGGTGAATTAGGTGAATTGGAAATTAGGTGAATTTTAACAAAGTATCATAACACAAATTTACCCTTTTGTCAATCCTCTGTTCCACATGTTTGTTCCACACTTTTTAACCTGAAACCGTTGTCTTCTTCACCTTCAATTCCACTTCTTTCCCATCCCTTAAAACAGTTAAATTAAATTCATTCGGTGCCTGTAAAATTTGTCGATAAATATTATACTCGTCTACTGGTTCATTATTAATGTTTACAATAACATCGCCCTTTAGCGGTAAAGTTGTTTTGTAATTCCCTCCTGCATCCATTATATAATATCCCAGCAAATCTTGCCAGTAATTGTCCTTTAAAGCCGACTTAATTATATAACCACTCTCAGACAACCCAAAATATTTAATAGTCCCCGACCCCAATACCGAACTAATCTGATTTTCAATCAAAACACTGCCAATCAAATTTGCCTTATCACCAACAAAACCCACGAATTGACCATTGTCATCAATCACTAAACTGCCTGCTTCTAATTCTGAACTTAAACTAAATTCATATTGAGGCAACCAAATAAGATAAACTTTTTTGTTAGCATTTATGTTTTTGTAATCTCCAAGAACAGTATTTTTCCAATTTTTGTTATGAAAAGACCAAAGGGCAGTACCTTTGGATAAATTTTTGGTATTTAAAAAAACCATTGCTCGCAAACCACTACCATTCACTTTTAAATAAAGCAAAGAGCTAACAGCATCATAAGCAAATTTATCAACAGCATAACTATTGCCTTGATTATCCTGCAATTCCCAATTTTTTTCTTGACCAGAAACAAAATTATTTAAATAAGCAACTGCCCAGCCATCTGAGCTAATAACTGCAGCCTCATTTACAATTGCCTCTGTACCATAAAATTTGCCATCAATCTTTTTTCTTTTATCAAAAATTGTTAAAATTTTCTGTCTAGTTTGTATTGTTAAAACTGCATCAGGAACTAAATCAGCTCTACCAACGACACTGGTGCGAATAATTTGTCCCTCTTGATAAGTTGGATAAAGCCAAGAAACAGCAATCATTGCCCCACTCAAACCAGACACAAAGGCCATAAAAACAACAAAAAACAACAAACCGAGACGGTTGAGGTTTTTACGAGTAGAGACGTTGCAGGTAGGTGCGGGTAAATGAGGAGAAACCATATTAGTTATATAATTACAATAAATTTCTAATTCACCTAATTTCTAATTCACCTAATAAAATTCCAAATTCCCAATTACTTAATAAACATCTTATTTCTATAATTAATTTTTTTTATTTGATATTTTATTAGGTGAATTAGGTGAATTAGAAATTAGGTGAATTTTACGGACTGTCTAACTCTCTTAAATCCAGCGTACGACAAAAAACAACAACAAAAACAAAATTATTACATTCGCCCCCAAAAACCGCCACTGCTTCTTCCAAATAATTCCGTCTGGAGTTAAATTAAATCTAATGAGTAGCATTAAATTGTACCACAACCAAACACAAATAAGCCCTAAAACAAAGTAACCCAAAGATAAATAATGCAACACCCAGATAATTTCCCCCATAACCAACGCCACTACTCCCCCAAATAAAGCTAGTTCTCTAAAAGGCAAAGCTAAATAACTCTGCCAAGAAATAATACTAAAATAAAAAATAATAATAATTCCCAAAACAGTAAAAATCACAAACGGCAACATTTGAAAATAAAGGCTTAAGGCAAACAGCATGGAAACTAAGGCATAAACATTAAACACCCCAATCATTACCGTGCCTCGACGCATAATTTTTTTCTCATGAGGCAATTCCAAATCCTGTGTTGGCGATTTAAAAAATAAAAAAGCTGTAGCAACCCCGGAAAGTAAAATTAAAAAAAATTTAAGTTGCGTATTTTCGATTAATAATACCAATGATAAGTAACTAAGCAAACTAACAAACAAAAAACCCAAATCTAACCATTTTTCTTTTGACTTTTGAAAAATATATAAATAACTAGCAAGCAAAAATAAAAACCAAATTCCTACTATAATAGAAAATGGCACAAGAGAAGGAAATTTAGTAGTCAAAAACAAAGCGAGAATGCTCACTGACCCAGTAATAATGGCGATGAGATAACGAATCATAAAATAAATTTCAAATTCACCTAATTTCTCCCGCCATGAGGACGGGATCCCGCCGTGGCGGTGATAATTCATCTAATAAAATTCCAAATTCTCAATTACTTAATAAACCACCTGTTTCTTTAATTTGTTATTTATTATTATTTGATATTTTATTAGGTGAATTGGGTGAATTTGGAATTAGGTGAATTAAATACCTACTATTTTTTAACCAAAGCATCAATTACATCCAAAACTCTTTTTCTAGTTTCTTCCACCCCCACTCCACCCTCTTTCATCTTCTCCACTTCCAAAAGCGCTTGTAAATGTGCATCTCTCATTTCTTTTGGTACCCGCACTGTCATTAAAACATCTTCAGTTTTTTTATAGATATCATTTAAATCATTATTTTCTTTTAAAGAATTTACCAAATTGCTAATCTCTGTCTGATAATTATTTGTAAGTTGAATTTGTTTTTCCTGCAAATTAGCTTGCACTGGAATCAATTTAAATTCTTGATGTTTAAACCTGGTAAATAAAATAACAATCAAAATTGCAAACGCCACAACAATACCAAAACCAATTAAACCAAAAAATAAAAAAGGCCAACTGTGTTTAAGATTTTCTTTTTTGCAAAACATAAATAAATATAATGCTAATATACGAATTGTACTAATGATACGAATATACTCCGAATCATATTCGTTGCATTAGTAAGATTAGTATATTGGTATTATTTATTTAACACATCCTGCAACATTACACTCAGCGCCGATGCCACAGGAATTGCCACAATCGCCCCTACTACCCCAGCTAATTCTGCTCCGACCAAAATTGCCACAATACTAATAATAGGATTTAAACCAATAGCGCGTTGCATGACTTTGGGGATCAATAAATTTGCTTCCAATTCGTGGATAATAAAATATACCAAAACTACCAACAAAACTTTTAAAATGCCACCTTGTGAAAAAGCCAAAAACAGAGCAGGAAGAGAAGCAAAGACCGGACCAACATAAGGAATAAATTCCAGTAAACCTGCCATTAAGGCCAAAATACCCGCATAATTAACTCCCGCCAACGACAATCCTAAATAAACCAGCAAACCCACCACCAAACTCACAATCAATTGCCCACGAAGCCAAGCGCCAAGTTTGTCTCTAATGCGGTCAGAAGTGCTGGCAATTTTTTCTCGATAAGCTTCAGGGATAATAGAAAAAAATTCTTTTTTCAATTCTTTTTTTTGCACCACCATGTAAAGCGCCATAATTAAAACTAACACCAGTGAAAAAAGTCCGCCAAAAAAACCAGTAATCGTAGAAAAAACCCCAGAAATAGTGCCCACAGTAGTTTGTGATACCGAGGTTCCACTATCAATATCCATTCCATAATTTGCCAAACTGCTTTGCAAAGCTCTAGAGCCCTCAACAATTTTGTTCCAAAAATCATTTCCTTGCAAATTTATCCAAATCTTTCCCAAATTATCTATTAATTGTGGCAAGTCATGAGTTATAATCGGCACAATCAAATAAAGCGAAACACCAATTACCAAAAACAAGAAAACATAAATTAAAATCACAGTAACTGTACGAGGAATCTTTTTAGCTTGCAACTTATCTGCTGCTGGGTCAATTAAGGCCGACAAGATTAAGGCAATAAACAACAAAAAAACAATATCTTTAACCAAATACAGCAAATACAAAACCACAGCCACTAAGACAGTTTTTAGTATGGTTCCCAGGTTGATGTGGACGTTTATGTCTTGCACAGTGAGCCAGGTTACAGCTTTTAGCTTACAGCTTGCAGATTATTAACGGCAAGCCCTTGATTTTATGTCTCAAATATTATACACTAATCTGCATAACTTAGCAAAAATCTTGTGCCTACATACTCAACCAACAAAAAAGCCTTATTTGACTACGAAGTTTTAGAAAAATTCGAAGCTGGTTTAGTATTAATTGGCACTGAAGTAAAATCAATAAGAAACAATACAGTTAGCCTAAAAGGCGCCTTTGTTACTTTGCATAACAAGACAGCCAATCTAATAAACGTTCATATTCCCAAATACAAATTTACTGGCAACATCGATAATTATGAACCAGACCGAACTAGACAATTACTCTTAAAAGCCAAAGAAATAGACTACTTAAGAGGAAAATCCCAAGAAAAAGGCTTGACAATTGTGCCAATTTCCCTGTATACTAAAGGTCGTCAAATAAAGCTAGAAATCGCTTTAGTTAGAGGAAAAAAGAAGTTCGACAAGCGAGAAAGCATCAAAAAAAGAGAGACAGATCGAGAAATTAGAAGAAAGATTAAAACATAACTCACTCGTTTGTAGTATTAGGTTAAGAATTTTCAATTTAAAATTTTTAATTTTAAAACAATTTTAAATAAATTAATTTTAAATATTAAAAAATTGAAAATTTAATCATTGTTTTAAAATTTAAAATTGATCATTTAAAATTTACAAATGGGGATGACAGGGTTCGATAGACGGACCAAGTTATCTGTGCAGGCATGCCGAGCTGAACATCTCGTAAAACTATTCAATTCTTACGTGCAAACGTATTCAGCCGTGTTAAGACTGCATTAGCTAACGCTTTTGCAATGCCAACATTGGCTTCTGCTGTCGCTTAATCGCTTCAGCCATCGCTACCCTAATGCCCGGTAAGGGACTAGCGGTGTAAACTATCGGGCTTCGCTTAAAGTTTGCCTAGACTTTAAGCAAAATTTTCAGGCTCAGCTGATTGTTTTTTTGCCCTCTTTTAAGACAATTAGTGAAATACCAAAGAGACTAAACATGTAGAATGTGCACCTAACCCGCTCTAGACCCGGGTTCAATTCCCGGCATCTCCACGACGAAGTTAAAAGTTATAAAGTTGAAAGTTATAAAGTCGTGAATTTAAACTTTATCCTCCTCGGAGGATCCGTCCTTTGGCGGATAACTCAATAACTTTATAACTTTATAAACTTTTAACTTTATAACTATTACTACTTATGAGAATTAGTCGTAAAAAACGCCCAGACAAACCCCTTATCCCTCATTACAACAGAAACGAGGTTATTACTGCTCCGGAAATTAGACTTTTGGATGCTTTAGGCAACCATTTAGGAGTTATGAAAACTTCTGAGGCTTTAAAAATGGCTCATGAAAAAGAAATGGATTTGGTAGAAATAAACCCTATGGGTGTTCCTCCAGTTTGCCAAATTATTGAATTTGCAAAATTTAAATATCAAAAAGAAAAAGAAATCAAAAAACAAAAAGCCAATGCCCATGTGAGCGAAACCAAAGGTATTAGACTTTCCATTAATATTGGCGACCATGATTTGGAAATTAGAAAAAATCAATCCGAAGATTTTTTAAACCGCGGTGACAAAGTAAAAGTTGAAATAATTTTAAGGGGAAGAGAAAACGCGCGTCCTAGTTTAGCTTTTGAAGTTATTAAAAGCTTCGCCACCCTATTGGCTAAAACTACCCCAATCTCTTTTGAACAAGATGTTACCAAACAAGGCAACAAAGTCACAGCAATTTTAACCAAAAAGTCATAATCTTGACAAAATAGACCCTTTCCGCTATAATCAGCCACATCAAAGTTAAAAGTTCATAAAGTTATATAGTTCCAAATCGTGACTCAATAACTTTATAACTCAATAACTTTATAACTCAATAACTTTATAACTTTATAACTATTGTATGTCTAAAGCTAAAACCCACAAAGCCACAGTAAAAAGATTTTTATTGAAAAAAAATAAAGGAAAAACAACTATTACCAAACGCACCAATGGTCAGGATCATTTTAATTCTCGCGAAAGTGGTAATACCAGAAGAAACAAGAGATCCGACAAGATTATGGCTCCAGCCTTTTACAACACCATCAAAAAAGCCCTCCCCAACGGCTAGTTACGGATTACTGATAATCCTGATTTACGGATACTTGTTGTTCAAAAATTTAAAATTAAAAATTTAAAATTTAAAATTATTTTTGTATGTCTAGAGTAAAAAGAGGCGTGGCTCATGTAAAGCACCGCAATAATATTTTAAAGCGAGCCAAGGGTTTCCAGGCTGGCAGAAAAAATTTAATAAAATTGGCCAAAGTAGCAGTTACCAAAGCTGGAGTTTATGCTTACAAAGACCGCAAAGTAAAAAAGAGAATTAACCGCGGTTTATGGAACGTTAGCATTAATGCCGAAGCTAGAAATAATGGCACTAGCTTTAGTAAATTAATGGGCGACTTAAAAAAGAAAAACATTTCCTTAAACAGAAAAGTTTTGTCCGAATTGGCTGCCAACTATCCAGAAATTTTCAAAAAGATCGTTGAAATTACCAAGTAATTTATTCTTAATCCTCCTTTTTTCTAATGGGAGGATAATAGAGTAAATTATACACATAGCAACACACTTGACAAAAAGTATAAAACGTGCTATGATAGTTTAAACTAAAGGACTTTTTATGTGTTTGGTGTAGGGCGGGTTCACCCCCTCCTTTGAACCCAATGTCCGGCGCCGAACACATTAAGAGTCTTTTTTAATTCCGAAAAATCCCCCTCTCTCCGCAGAGAGAGAGGGGTAAGGGGTGAGTAAATCGCTCACCATCCACTCACCCCTTTCCCCTCCCTACAATAGGGAGGGGTAACTAGTTCCCTTCTCTATTGTAGAGAAGGGTAAGGGATGAGTGACTCGTATCTTCTTAAAATTATTAATGCTGTATTGACAGTAACTTAAAAACAATGTATTATATTATCCGTAACCACTAAATATAAACTATATGGGAATGCGCAAAAAAATTAAAACAATCCTCAGAATCGAAAGAGCTGCAGCCAAAATCAAAAGAGATAAGGCAAAAAGAAAACGAATTTTGAAAGCTCAAAAAACAGTATAAATAAAGTCGCGGCAACGCGACAAAATGGATCGGTAGTTCAACTGGTTAGAGCATCCCGACTAAGTCGGGAAAGTTGCTGCTTTACTTTATGAATTATTTTGTTTATTACCTTTACAGTGACTCAATCAATAAACACTATATTGGTAAAACTGACAATATCAATAATAGAATACTAGAACATAATGAAGGTACAGAAATTTATACAAAAAGAGGCGTTCCCTGGAAATTAGTTGGATTAATAGAATGCAAAGACAATTGTGAAGCCTGCCAAATAGAAAGAAAATTAAAAAACAGTAAAAACAAAAAATACATAAAATGGTATTTTGACAATTACAAAAAAATTACAAATGGATCGGTAGTTCAACTGGTTAGAGCACCGCCCTGTCACGGCGGAAGTTGCGGGTTCGAGTCCCGTCCGATCCGC
>Ga0172379_10008043_pt1 | contig 13433 bp, 14 predicted proteins | sample GrowelOW334metaG_FD_119756 | JGI IMG/M metagenome (GOLD analysis project Ga0172379, IMG submission 119756) | Groundwater microbial communities from an aquifer near a municipal landfill in Southern Ontario, Canada - Groundwater well OW334 metaG | ecosystem: Environmental > Aquatic > Deep... | reverse complement strand
TGGGGTATTTCCAAGTTTCTTTGAAACAACAGTCGCAACTGCTTTGACCATCTTCTTATATTCCTTCATATTGGTCGGCATCGTTTTGCCAAACTTCTTTACTTCATCAACTGCTGTCTCGGTAGCCAGTCTTGTCCGGAAATCCTTTGGCTTGAAATTGCCACCATCCAGAGTATGAGTGTAATCTCGTAAAGAATCGTCATCAACATCAAATAACTTCCCATTTTCTCCAGCAAATTTGGCACGCTTTACAAGCACAGCTTTTAAATGTGAGTCCTGAACAGGGATATCCAGATCAACGCCTTTCTTGCCAACAAATTGTAAACTAACACTGCCATCTTCTGCAATCTTTACATGTTTGCCTAACAATGTAGTTGCTCCATATGCTTGTTTTTCCGCGCCTGTATCTGTTTCACTGCCAGGACGAATGCCTGTTTCCATTATCAAATCCAGGCATTCTGCCTTCTCTTTGATTTTGGGATCATTTGATTTGGCATTAGTTTCATTCTGCTCGTGGATTGATCCGTACTTTGCTGTTAGCTCTTTGATCCTCTCAAATTTCTCTGCTGCTTGTTGAGCAACAAATCGTTCTGAATAGATGTATTTTTCTCTGCCCTTCTTATCTTTGCCGGTTACGAGCAAATCAGCAGTTAGTTCTTCATTATACATCAAATCAGTCCATGCCGGAGGAATCTTCAATGCCTTGATATGATCTGGCAGGTTTTCTCTTGTTCCTGAAACCATATGCCCTGCGTGGGTTTGTTGATCATGTTGACCTTGGAGGTGTTTGAATATGGTTGAAAGACCAATTTGCTTTGTAGAATTCGCCTCTGGTTCTTGAAGATCGTCAATCCAAAAATCAATATCTGTTTCTCCTGGCTTTTTTGGATATTTCTTACTTGAAATTATCAACATTTTTCACCTCGGGTCATCATCTTTTTCTTGTCTGCATGAATTATCGTATAATATATAAACTCTTAGCCACGTGACAAAACATGATTGGTATGTATTGGCAGAAACACGCTTAAATCAACCATCATAGTTTCTTTTCCCCATACCATTCTCCATGTACTCCTACATCAAGCATAAAAGCTTTTCCAGCATCCATTTCTATTTTTCCAGGAACGTCCTCATTTTCAAAATTCGTTAATTTACGAAAAAAGCTTGCTTTTTGTTTGAACCCAGGAACAGAAAAGTGAGCAACGTCTTTTGCAGTTTTTATTAATGCAATCCTTTCAGAAAGTTCTTTTTTATTGACTTTTATTCCAAAAGCAGGAGCGGTGTCAATAATATAACTTTTAAGTCCATCTTTTGCGTCTGATAGCATATTTGCAGATTGATAATCATATCCAGCTCTTGCCCACGAATATGTGCCTATCGATATATTTGCCATTAATGCCATCTTTGTCTTTCCAGCCGTCTTAGCAAGAGCCTCTGTCTTTGCAATAACTGTATCACCAAATCCTTTTCCAGTTGTTTTATTGTCAAACACAACCAAATAATCAAAAAATGCAGTTTCTAAATTATCACCTCTAAATGGCAAAGTATAAATTGAATTAGCAAATGTTTCGCTAGAACGATTGTCATAAATGCAATTTATACAAATAGCGTCTTTTTCCTGGCTAATTTTATACGAAGCAGAAAAGCCTGGCATACGAACGGCATTATTTATATCTGATTCTGTTATCTTTAGTGTGCGAAGAGCGTCATTTACTGATTGACTCGTTACTCGTCCAATCACGATGCCATCGTCAATTTCAGACTGTCGACTTTGTGTTGATGCCCCAGAATGAGGAGCGCCAAAAGGATGGTTAAGACCAGGATGACCTTTAAGCACCGGTTTACTAGAAATTACATCCTTTGCGGTTTTTATTGGCAAAGAAATAAAATCATAATCTGCAATGAAAACAGTATCGCTATGTATTGACTGGTCTAGAAGATGTTGTTGTTCTATGGCGTCAAAAGCTAAGTAGGATTTCTGTTTACCTTCAATTATTGGAAAAACAACGCAATAAATTATCATATCTTTTATTTCTTTTATTTCTTTTGTAATATATGGTCTAATCCAATTTGGAGGAATGTTTCCTTCAAATCTTAAAGCTAACGGATCCTCTTCGTCCTCTTTAAATTTAACTTTTGAACCTTTCGGAACGTGAATCTCTAAAACGCGGCCTTTAACGTAAAATGTTTTTGAATCCGATGGGTCGAACCCTCTTACTTTTGCTGCAATATTGCTATATTGGCCAGCACGACGTAAATCGGCTGTTAAATATACGGACATTTCTCTGCTTGTAGCAGAACCAGCACATGTGCCAAAACCTTGCTTTGCTGCCCAGTGATCTGCCCCTCGCCATTTGCCAGGCATTAATCCATCTTTTAAAATAGCATTAGCTGCTTCTTCACTAGTGCCATGGTATAAAACTTCTGCTATTCCTCTATGACCATGAGATAATTGGTCGTGATGGCCATGTTTGAAGAATATATCTAAGCCAATTGATTTTTTCTTGCCATTAAAATAATCATAAATCGCAATGAAATCCTTGGTGTCATTTAGCCTTTTTATATGACTTACATTTGGGACTACAGCTGATATTGATCCCTCATCCTCTCCAATATTTGTATAGAAGAACCCACTTCTGCCAACCCCTTGATTTCTACTTCTCCTCATTAATCCATTTGCAACAGAATCGCTATGTGGAGTATTACGAGAATTAGTCATTTGGCCAACGATCTTAAGTGGAAAAATATTTGGAACAGCAGTCAAAGGAATGTCTTCTTTATTGCTAAATGAAGCTCTTCTTTTCCTTTCATTGGGGAAATAATTTTCTTGGGGAACATCGGAGTCGGCATTGTGCCCAGTTCGATTAAATCCTCTTGGATCTATCTCTAACAATCTCTTTTGTCCAGCAATAAGAGTTTTCCCGTATTCTCTGGTACCATCCCAAAATCCATCAACAGGTACACCAATTGTAGCATCCAATGCCTGTTCAGCAGCCAAATATGTTCCTACATGCAATCCAGTTGGCCCACCTCTCAAATCTCCACTCGCTGTACCGTGCCAAAAAACACTTGGATCATGTTTGTACTTTTCAAATTGAGAAGATGCAAATTCTTTAGCTGTTTTGCCATCTTCAATAGCTTTTTCAACATCTGCAACAAGAGCAGAACTGGTAACCATATCTTTTATCTTGTCCCAACCGCTATTTTTGCCTCCTCTCCCATGAGTTTGTTGATCATGTTGACCTGGGAGATGTTTAAGAAACATTCCCAATCCAATCTCTTTTGGAATTTCATATTCTGCATAAACCTTCGGGATAACAGTACAGCGGCATTGTACGTGTAACGGCGGGTATCCAACCGCCTCATAATCGAACTTCATTGTAATTTTATTTGCCCCAGATCCAACAGTCAATTTGTCTCCCAACTCAAAGAAGTTTTCATCAAGACCAACCACTTTGCCATCCATCGCTGCACAAAAACTGCATTTTCTATCGTCCGCAGTGGTCAGCCATTCCATTCCTTCAACAACTTCGCTCTGCCGGTAAGCTTCCCGAGCAGCACCATTACTTGCACGGATAGTTTCTGTTCTGGCGATTAATAGCGATCTATACTTTGTGCAGTTATCAAAAACGCCCCGAATTAGCTTAGCAATCCCGTCCATGCCGAGTCCTTCTGACATGCCCGTGCTCATGGCTCCTTGAAGCATACCGACTGTTGTCTCGTTGATTCCTTGGGCGAATTTATAGCTGTACTCTTTGATGAATTCTTGGACCAGTGGATTATCGATATCGAAAGCTCCTTCTAATCCGCCCACTCTTAATACAAGATCATCCCAAACTCTTTTACCTTCTTCTCCATAGACTTCTTTGATGAACAGGCCACCTTCTTCTTGGAGCCTTTTGTTCCACTCGCTGTCTTTATATGCCCAACCACTGAAATCGAATCTGTCTGGTAGGGTTTTGGGGGAGGCTTTGGTGATGGATTTGATTTCTTCACTCCATGGCATCCTCTCAAACCCAGACCTCCTTGCAATTGTATCCCAACCTTTAATGTTCATCCCAACAGAGACCCTTAGAACTCCCGATATACCTTCTAGTTTTCTTATACTGGACAAAGCCGATGTCAGTAGCCCTTTATTCTTAAGTTTTTCCGGGATATATACGTCCGCAAGCAATACATCCTTTTTTTTATTAATTTTTATTGCAAGTGTCTGTTCAACATATCCTTTTTCTTTATTTACAAACCTAATAGTGTTCCAATCATTCCCTTCGTCTTTGGTAGCTATATCATATTCATTTGACAAACGATTGGTTGCTTCTTCAAACGCCTTCGTGATCTCCTTAAACAAATTTTCTTTTTCTTCACGAGCAAATCTTGGATCGTCTGGTCCATTCCAACTGCCCGAACCAGACCCGCCTTTCTGTACAACCTTCTTCCTTCTTGGGAATATTCTTGTCAAACCAAGTGATGGAGAGAGGAGATGTTCTTCTATATCATCGAATGGGAAGTAGGATTTGGTAGATTCAGAGGTAGACAGTCTTACATCTTCTTGATATAAAATTTCCATCGGGACGACAGCAAAAGTTTCTTTGCTTAGAATATCTTTTTTAATAATTTCTATTGGTTTTATCTTCTCGTCTTGAATATCATTCCAGGGGATATCTCCTGCTCGATATATCTCGACTCTAAGAATATCTTTTGGAGAGACTTCTTGGATTCTAAAATAAGTGCTTTCTCCTCCAATGCTAGTAGCTTTATTGGTTTGTTTCAACACAACTATTGCAGCAAGTCTGTCGTCAGGAAGTATGCCATCAGTAGTAAATGCATCATAATCCCGAGCCGCAGCCTTTGAATACTTCAAGGCTTCATTTTTATTGCTGATTGCAAAAATCAATTTGTCTTTTCTTTCTGTAGTTAAACCTTTCTCAAGAATCCTTTCGATGACTTTTCTTGTCGTACCATGAAATAATTCTTTTGGTCCACTCTCTCCCACATGACCACCTTCCCGGAACCAACCAGAACCAGGACCACCTTTAATCTCTATATCATCGAAGGAGAAGTAGGATTTGTTTCTTTCTAATTTTTCAACTTCACCCTCTCCCCACGCCATTCTATTGCCCTTATTACTTTTCTTCAAATCAATATTCAAAGATTTATAACCTACGTAAGATGTATTTATAATATATTGTCCTTCCGAAACCTTCTTAAAACTCATATCCCGTCTAATTAAAAGTTCTTCTTCCATATCGGCAACATACTTTTTCAAACGAGAAACCATCAGTCCCTTTGGTAATTTAATGGCAATTACAGCGCCATCCTTCCCAGCATACATTTCTGCAACATTTTTATTTAAAGTAGTTGACGTAAAACCTTTTTCCACAAAAAGTTCTGGAAGTTTAAATCCTGCTTTTACACCACGATATACAGTCATGGATTTCTGCAATTCTTCAGAAGACTTGGAAAAAGCAGAATCAAGCATTTTCAAATTGAAAGAAATTTTACGATCTTCATCACCAATCTCAACCGAACCAGTTTCATAATGTCTGAGTGCGTTGTTCACATCCCACCCATACATTTTGTAACTTTCTAAGGTTTGTGACTCATCTTGCGTCAAATTTCTCGTCTTGTTATCTTCTCTTCCATCTGCAAATCTCGGATCCCCTGGTCCTTCCCAGCTACCAGATCCTGGTCCACCCTTAATTCCTTCCAAAACAGGTCCAATTCCAAATACCCTTGTCAAGCCTAAGGTGTCAGATAAAAGCTTGTCCTGGCTTGAATTTGATGGGTTAAATGACTTGTTTGGAGGTATCATCGACAATGCTGCCTTCTGAAAGTCATTCTTGGAGAATACCACCACTTCCATTTTTGCCGGAGGAGCAGGTTTTGTATAGACGATCCCCGCATATCCTCGTTTCATTCCTTCCGTGCGGATTTTCTTGTCCATCTTTCTACTTGCTTCTGGTCCTCCTCCAAACCCATCAATCATATCTCCATATGATTTACTGAAGAATAATTTCGTAACTGAATTCTGATGACCTGCTATAAGGGCTTTGTCCAGTACAACATCGTATTTCTCGACTTTAAGACCTGCGTGCAAAGAGGCATATTGTTGTGCTCCCGATTCATCACTGGAAAAGAAGGTGCCACGATCAAACTTATCTTCTGAGCCAACACGAAATGCTTCCAGTTTGATATTACTTTTGTCAAATGGAGATCCTTTATCATCAAATTCCTTCTTCAATGAATCAAAAGAAGCAGACTCGTATTTTCCTTCATGCGCAAATCGCGGCTGACCTGGACCGCTATAATTACCCGAACCTGGTCCGCCCTTAATCTCAATATCCTCAAACCCCTTCTTCAAAACAGACAATGCTGCCTTCTCTTGATCTTTGAAATACTCGATCATTGTCTGTTGGAATTTCTTCTCGAATTTGGTTGTGGTTTCTCTGAAGACAAATTCCAGTTGTTCTCTTGATAAGGGCTTCTGTTTTGGTTTGGGTTTGGCTTTGGTGATGATGGCATCGAGAGATTTTTGATTGCCTCTTGTCCCTATATTTTTAACCATGAAATCCTCGATGGGTTTTGGCAGTAACCCCGTCTTGTAATTGGAGTGAGTATAACCAGCAAAACTTTCTGCAAAAAGTTCTCCATCGTTTGAGGATGAATACCAGCTTACCTTTTTAGTCTCTGATTTAGACAATCCTTTTGATACACCCAACCATTCTGAATGCAATTCCTTATTGATAATGAACCTATCCCGTACAAAATGCCCAAATTCATGGGCATAAGTTTTTTCAACCGGTGTTGAATAGGCCCCATCTTTGATTTTTTGCTCGACATACATCCCTCCAAAAGATGGAGAACCTCCATCCCTAAATAACACCTTTTGATTATAGCAAACTGATATTTTCCCCGTAGCTGGATCGTGAGAACCATGACTTCCTCTAACCTTATCAATCTGCAAAGACAGATGCATCTTCTGGGGTTCTAACTCAAACTTACCTTGGGAATCCAATATGCTTCGAATCCCATCAAACTGAAGAAGGTCTTCATGCTGTTTTGTGATGGCACCAACAACCTTCTTGGTGATCTCAACATACTCCGGAGTCTTTGCCTCTTCAGAAATATCAACGGATCCAATACCTTTTTTGAAACGAATAGTATCAATCCCACTATCTTCATGAGCAAACCTCGGACTTCCAGGACCATTATAGTTGCCAGAACCGGGACCACCTTTTATTTGCAGTCCATATTTTTCAGCAAGAGTATACAATTCCTAACCCTCCTTAATAGCTTCCTCTTCATAAACAAATCCATGACTAACTGGAGTATATCTGCTCTTCTCCAATTCTGGAACTTGCCAGGAATCAATCCAATCACAGCAGTCTTCTTGAGTAATAAATTTCATTGCTTCCCAAGCATTGGTTGTACCTATTACTGTATTATGTTCTATCCTTTTTGCATACCAAGCAGATCCCCCATAAGATGCTTCGGCAAGCCAATAACTGTCCATTCTACTTTTGTCTTCATCTTTCTCTATGAACATCTTCATTTCGTCAATAGGAATTGCTTCTTCGTCTTCGCAAACTAGAGCATCAATCAAGTTAAACCTCTTCAAAATAGGAACCAATTGCTTAACTCCATCTTCTTCAGGATTATACTCCACGGTAACAGTAACAATTTCATTGTAGGCCATATGTAAATCCAACTTCCGAATGTGCTTAAACTTGAGTCCCAATGCATCGCAAATCTCCAAGCAAACTGGATGTTTTCCTGATACTATACTCATGATATTTTCTCCCTTCTCATCTCTTGTCTATTCTCTCTTGAAGAATGGCCTTTTCCTTTTTCAACTGCTCATAATCTTCAACCAATTCTTTGTCCTTTGGATACTGTTTTATGAGCTGCTTTTGCCTTGTGATATTGTCCTGGATTTGATACAACCTGGATATGTCTCTATCCAGATCCATGCTCTTCTTGAATTGAATTTGCCTACCTTCTGCCCTCTTTTCTACTTGTTCAATACTTGCTGCTGTTTGGCTCTCCATTCTCTTGATATCAGCAGATGTTGCTATTTGAGAAGAAAAACTTATCACTGTAACCACTATTGCTATGGCACCTACCACAGTTACAATTAGCTTCCAGCACCCTGATATGAAATCTAAAAATGCTTTCATTGACTTCCCTCCACATTAAATCTTCTTCTCTAACAGCTGTTGGAAATTATTATCCCTGATTTCACCGATCAAATACCCTAATTCTGTTGGAGAGTACTCTGCAATTTCTGAGTAGGTATCGACCCCCAAAACTTGTGACTTTAGGAATGACCCAGAACACCCATACCAACGATGATCAGGAGGAATATATGATGATCCACTGGATCCCATCATCCCTGAATGAGTATACCTTTGTTTCAATCTGCCACTTTCATCAACCAAATACAGCGTTGGAATCGGAGGAGTGACCAAAACAATATGACTATGTCCTCTAACCATCACAATGCAATCTCCGGCCATCTTTTCCAGCAGCAGCTTCAATCTATACTGCATGTTGGCTAGTTTTCTATGGGGATCAGGAGAAACTGACGATATCATCTTCCTGCCGTGAGTAATATAAGCTTTGTGTTGAATCTTTCCTCTGTCGTCGTAAAAGACAAGTTTATTGGAATACGTGCCATAGATCGGCCAATCTGTCCCTGATATCTTTCTCAATTCCGGGCAAATATACTCCTCTGTTATGTTACCGATTTTCGACTTCAATGCCAACTCATGATTCCCTAAAAGCATTGTGATCAATCTGTTCGCTTTGGCTAAAGGTGCTAACATCTCTATTACTTTATTGGCCTGTTTAATTGGTGGACGGACAGTAGTGTCTGTATCGTATCTCTTGTCATCTACCCAAAATGCATCTATAGCATCTCCCATGTGCGAAGCATATCTATTAGGATTCTCTAAAATAAATTCGATGCATTCCTTAAACTTGTCTTCGGCTTGTGCAATATTTCCCTCTTGATTATCTCCAAAGAAAATATGATCATAGTCCGCTGGCATTGGGTGGTTCTTCAACTGTGATACAATCATAGTACCTCCTATTGATTAAACGTCCTGGTGTGCCTTTGCCGATTCTTTCTCTGCACGAAATACAACTTACCATCCCCTCATCTGCATCTGGGTCAAGCGGTCTACCACATCTGCAGCATCGACCTTGATCTTTACATTTTTGTACATATTGATGATGGTCCCGTGCATTCCTAATTTTGGCCATGCGCCAATGCTTAATGCAATACACTCCATGGGTGGCTTTCTCTCCACAGTCATCGCAAACTCCTTTATCTCTATGCAACTGCCGGAGATTCTTCCGATATAGCGGAGGCCGTATTCTTTTCGCTGTCATACTGGGTATTCTTACCTCCTGTATCTCGCATCCAATTATTATATGCTTTGAGAATCTGTCTGGCATCTACTGGATAAAAATCCCACACATCCACTCCTACATTAACCATATTTGGTTTGAATTTCCAATGCTGATGGACATGCCCAGTAAACGCCATATCAATCCCACCGCCAGACATCATCATCGATGCTTCTTCTGGATGATGTGCAAGTAAGATTATCTTACCGTAAGATTTAATTATCGCATACTTAAGTGGAGTATTGTTACCGTTATTTCTATCATGGTTTCCCCAGATAAACACATGCCTGCCATTCAACATATTGGTAAGCTCATAAACATTTGGTCCATTCGCACCGAACTTGAAATCACCCACGTGAAATACGGTATGATTATTCTGAACTCTGGAATTGTGCCTCTTAATGATCTCAGCATTCATTTCCTTCCAATCCCAGAAAGGACGATTTGCAAACTCGATCATGTTCTGATGGTTATAATGTTCATCCGCTGTGAACCAGTACATTACTTTTCCTTTGTTGGCTTAGAAAACAGATCACCAAACAAATCCTTGATGGCTGACAAATCATCTTTGTCATCTCCAAGACCTTTGATGCAAATGCATATGTCACCTTTGTAAAATCCTATACCTTTGCAAATAGGGCATTTGAACAGTTCATTATTCTCCATCATTACCTCCATGAAGCGGGCAATTTTTATTGATCCAGAAAAGAGGGTTTCCTGTTGCATCATTTTGCCCGCAACCTAATCCATACTCATTATCCATGACTGGGCAGAGGCATCCTTGTTTGATTGCTTTATCGCTTCCTGGATTTGGTTTCTTTTTAATTGGCATTTCTTTCACTTCCTCCTTGTCGTGTCTCGGAAATCTAAATTGTTGTCTCTAATCACCATCAACAGACCACCTGCCACCCCCACTACTTGTCTCTCAGTCAATCCAATCCCCATATTCTGGCTTATCATGTGAATGATTTCATGAAGAAATGTATCCGTCATAGAATCTTCTGAACAATGTTTGCCTTTAAAGGATGTGGAGATTAATATCTTACTTATCGCTGCATTACTAACCCCAAGCACTTCCCCTCCATCTAATTCTGCAGAATCAACGACGCAAACCTTAATTTTAGAGGCACCGATCTTAACTTTCGATGGAATTTTCATGGGTCTCCTTTTCTCCACAGGCTGCAATCAGCAATTCGGCATAGTGAATGATCTTCTGCATATCTTTTGTGCTTACTGGGTTCTCATCTGGGCCACTGCCAATGTTTCTAATGGCGTGTTGACATATTTCCGCAATAGCCCACGATCGAAAGATCCCCAAGTCCCTATACAGATCAATCGGCTGAATACCATCCGTATCGCGATAATGTTTCGACCCTTCCTTCTTTAGTTCATCCCACGTTTTCATATCAGCTCCTGCAATTCAGAAATTGAGTAACAAATTGGAATGGAAAGTTCTTTGGCCCGAGCAACCTCTGCATCTGCCCCTAATGATGCTCCTGGAAGCCTTAAAATAGCATCGCAAACTCTTATCCATTCCATATCTAAACGAGTCCAATCCTCATAAGGACGAGGGTGTGCCATGTGCTGAAAGTGACTATAAAGAGGTACAAATGGTGCATACCCTAAACTAATTAACTCGTCAGCGGCATCTATTTGCCTTTTGACATTCACTGCAATATCTCCCATTGTATATGGCGATGCAATGTATACCTTTTTCATTCGATGTCCTCTGCATCCTCAAACTTTATCACGATATTTTTCGCCTTGTGCTTGCTGTAGTACTGACCACAGATTTCTTCCTTGACAAAGTACAGAAGGTCAATCAGTGCTTGTGGGTCTTCTTTATTGTCGTCGATATCTTCTGGCACTTCGAAAACTCTGATGTGTTTCATGATTGCGCCATTGCAATCATCCATCTCTTCTTCCCAGAAAACAACCCAGCCATTGTCTGCTCTTTCGATTTGATAATTCATGGTTGTGCCTCCGGGATGTTGACAATCTTTTTCAGACAGGCTGCAAATTTATCTATATCATCTGCATCCATGGCCCATCTTTTGGTCTTGATGACGATGTATGATCCAGTACCACTGCTTTGTGTGAAAATCTTTATGCTTTGACCTACATCAGTCCTCTGACAGGAATCGGACTCTTGCTCGAACACATACCCTACCTCTTCAAGTTCTGCTCCTTCGATTCCCATGAAGGTGCCAGGCTTAGATATTTTCTGTATGGGTTTTGTCATTTCCTCTCCTTGCTCTTAACAACCATATCTGTCTCATAACAGCCTTTCATTTCGGATTGGGAGAAGATTTTGCCTTGAGTTGCTTTCTCCTTCTCTTCATAAGCAGCAATCTGTTCCAGTGTTGGTTGTAATCCACCCCAAATAGTCGTACCATCTTCAATCTCTTTGATTGCCTCTTCCAATTCTTTTCCAGTTTTTGGTGCAATGATTCTCATTTGGTTAAGCATATAACTTCTCCTGTACAATTCCATTCTTTATTATCGACCCACCCAACACTACAAATTCTTTTTTGCCCTTGAGGTCTTTATCTTCTGGCCATCCATACTTACCCTTCACTGATTCATAACTCCAGAAAATATCAATATAAGACACCTTAGAACTTAGAACAGAATAAGTGCCGGGACCTTGCGGACGATGCCCTATCCTGCTATAAGATTGTTCTTTCATCATTTTGCCAAATACATTAGCTGAACCTCGTTGCGCCGTCCATGACTCGGCCGCTGCTGGTTGATATTTTTCTTGATGACCACCGACCCCCCTATACACATCAAATGTCTTCATTGACAAATCTGGATTAGGATCTGATTTCTTTGCAAATTTCTTCTTGTAAAAATCTTCTGTCTCTGCTTTCAATGAGGCAAGATGTCCTGCCATTCTGGTCTTGGAATACAGCCTCTTACCTGGATCGATTCCTGGTTGAACTGAATCATAGAAAAGCACACCTTTATTGATCGGGAATAGACCAGCAGAAACTTCCCGGACGATTTTTTGCTCACCAATTCCTCCGCCAGTTATTGCCCAACCGCTTAACAAGGATGTCAATGCCACTTCTTTGTCTTTGCTAAATTCACCAAGATTTAGTTTCTGGTCATCCATTCTATTGTGGTAATCTATATCTCCATCCTTGAGTTTAAGCCCTTTGTATCCAGATACCCCTTCAAAATTATCCGATAGTTTTTCTAATTGACTTACGGACAGTCCCAATACCTCATTATAGGGGATGATCTCTACTTGATACTTGCCATCATCGATTGCTCTCTTGGATGATTTCGGGAATTCTTCTACAAACTCATCTTTCTCGGCATCGCTTAATCCTTTGATCAAGTCTCTTTGATCAAGATTGATGCGCGGATAGAACGTATCTGCAACATCCTTCGAGTCTCTGACCAAATTGTTTTCTTTCAAATATGCCCTTAGCTGATCTGCATTTAATCCTTTTGGAACTTTGCCTTGAATTTGCCAACCGTATTCTGTGAATGCAAATTCAGGAGGAACATCTCCAGGATCGTCGTTACCCGAACCACCCTTAATTTTTGAGGCATTCATCTCCATGAATTTCAATCTATCAGCAACCGTCATCCCATCAAAACTCAGTTCGTATTCTTTCTTCGTAATTCCTGGGCTACCTCCATAAATAGAAACCAGCAACCTCTGATCTTGGATGCTCTGTCTGATCTCGTCGTCTGTTTTGTTTCGTGCCCCACCAGGAGCACTACCTCCCACCTTACCTTCTCTACCAGCATGGCCTCTATTACCAGATCTTGCTGTACCTATCTTTATTCCCTCCACAACAGATCCTTGCCGAAACACCCGTCCCAATCCTAAGGTCTAAGATAATAATTGATCCTGGCTAAGATTTGATAGGGTATTTGGGGTGTTTAGAAGGGAATCTGACTTCCTGATATCATCCACGATCATATCTGAAATAGATTCAATCAATTTATTTTCAAGTTCAAGATTCATATCGTTTCGTCCAGTGAGTACTGCTCTTTCAGTTTAC
>Ga0172379_10008042_pt1 | contig 13434 bp, 5 predicted proteins | sample GrowelOW334metaG_FD_119756 | JGI IMG/M metagenome (GOLD analysis project Ga0172379, IMG submission 119756) | Groundwater microbial communities from an aquifer near a municipal landfill in Southern Ontario, Canada - Groundwater well OW334 metaG | ecosystem: Environmental > Aquatic > Deep... | reverse complement strand
CCCGGTCCAGCCCGGCGTGCTGCTGCACGATGAAGGTCCAGATCACAAAGCCGCCATAGAACCGGGGAAGCCCCCAAAGGAGTACGGGAATCCAGGTCCTGAACCAGATGGAAAGGCCAACGGCGATGACGTGGGGCAGAAGGACAAGCCGGGCGTCGCGGAACAGGCGCGGATATTCGTCCGGAGGAACGTAGGCGGCTGCCTTCTTGCTGACTATGCCGATTGAATGAAGGATAAGGTTTTTCAGGGCGAGGACGCCGTTCCACAGGTAGACAAAGTCCAGGAAAAAGGCAGCCATATTGGGTGGCCGGGTCGCGGGAATCTCGGGGTCCACGCCGGTGCGTATGGTGAAGGAGTGATGGCGGGTATGGCTCCATAGGAAATCCGTCATGTCACGAAGCTCCATGGAGCCGCAGAACCAGTAGAAGAACCCGTTCAGCCAATCTGTCCTGAAGGCTGTGCCGTGGCTGCACTCGTGCCAGCGCGGATTGTTTCCGGTGTAGATGACGCCATACAGGAGGAAAGCCGGCAGAGCCCACCAGCTGGGATACAGGCTTACAGCCAGCGCCCCGCTTGCGACCAAAAGTACCAGCCACAGGCCGAAGTAGAGGAATCCGTGCATGTCGTCGCGGCGCAGGAAGGTCTTGAACTCGGCCCGGGGTAGATCACAGGTGAACCATTCCTCGTTCGTGGTGGGGGTTTCGATCATGATAGCTCTCCTCATGTATCGGTGTGGAAGTATACTATACGCCGGAATTTCAGTTTGTCAATAATATTCCCGAACTGATTGAGCAGCATATTCCCCCCTATGACCTATACGTTTTTCTGTATTCATCCGATAATGCAGCAAAGGACGATCCGTGGATTCAAAATCACTCGATGAGGTGGATGAAACCTCCGGCGAAACGCTCCAGGTTTTGCAGACAGAAAACAAACGCCTCACCAGACGCGTCGCCGACCTGGAGCGGAAAATTTCTCTACAGGCCCAGACCGGGCTACCCACCCATTTCCAGCTCGAGATAGACCTGGATCGGACCATCGAATCCTACCGGAAAAGCGGGGACCACCGGGGTTTCAGCGTACTCATAATCCAACTGGGGGATAACTACCGCACCGTACGCAAAAGCGTCAAATCCGGCATAAGCGAGTGGATCCTGTACCAGATCGCCTGCCGTATCACGGACCAGTTACGGCCAGAGGACAGGGTATTCCACACCCACGAGAATGAATTCGTACTTATCCTACCCGCGCTCAAGGGTAAGGAGCTGACCAGATTCTTCGGCAAAATCTACGCATCCCTGAATGAACCGCATATCTTTTCCGGCTTCAACATTGTCATAAAGACGACCACTGGCATCGCCTATTGGCCCGATCACGGGGAGGATCGGTCAGCCCTTTTGCACCATGCGGATATCGCTGTGGGAACCGCGGATGAAGATGGAAAACCCTTTGTGATCTTCAAACCCGAGTTGCTTCAAAAAGCGGTGGAAAAAGTGGAGCTCCAGAACTCGATCATCCGCGCCATCGAGACCCCGGTGATAGAGCACCTTGGTGAACAGTTCCACCTATACTACCAGCCGAAACTCCTGGTCTCCGGTTTCGATGGCAAAACCCTCAAGGTTGAACGGATCGAGGCTGAAGCGCTCCTCCGCTGGAACCACCCGGAAAAAGGCCTGATCATGCCCTCCACGTTCATCCCGCTGGCGGAGGAGACGGGACTCATCATCCCCTTGGGCAAATGGCTGATCTACCAGTGCGTGCGGAAAATGGCCGCCTGGAACAAGGCCGGCAGGAAGGATATTTCACTCTCCATAAATTTATCCGCCCAGCAGTTCAGATCCAACGAAGCGGCGGACATACTGCAATCAGCCCTGTCCACCGCGAAACTCGACCCCGATACGATCACGATCGAGATCACCGAGACCTGCCTGTTCGAGGATCCTTCGGTCGCGGCAGTCATGCTCAAAAGATTCAAGGATATCGGGGTGCGCCTTTCGGTGGACGATTTCGGCACCGGCTTCTCTTCCCTCAGCCACCTGCACCGCTTCCCTTTGGACGAGATAAAGATCGACCGGCTGTTTGTGGAAAACCTGAGCGCGAATCACCAGGACCGCATTATCGTCCAGTCGCTGGTTTCCATCGCCAAGGGTCTGGGTCTTTCCCTGGTCGCCGAGGGCGTAGAAAAGACCGAGGACCTTAAGCTACTGTGGGAAATGGATTGCCACACCTTCCAGGGATACCTGATAGCCAAACCTTTAAGCGCGGAGAATTTCATCGCCTTCTACGACCGCATCGTCGCGGACGGGCATACCTTCCGCCTGCCGGCACAAGAACGGGGCACCGTAAAGTTTCCGGACGCCGAATTCACGCCAGCGCTGGTCCAGGCATCGCTACCGCTTAAGGCCTAGACCTCTGGGTGTACTTTCCGCTATTCGCCGCCGCTTTCCCCTATTCTCCGCCGCGTTCGGCGTAGAAGCGCGCGTGCACGCCGTCCTTGTCCTGGAAACGTCGGCAAAGCCGGAGAACCTTGACCAACTCCTCGCGTTCGTCGGCCTTGAGTTCCTGGGCATCGAGGACGTCCATCTCCTTCACCAGGATGGGAAGCTGGAAACGGTTGAAGGATGAATCCTCCTCGTCCCTGATGAAACGCAGGCAGATGCTGTTTTCCGCAGCCTTGAAATGCCGCTGGATGCGGTTGACGTCGATGACCGGCGCGAGGCTTTCGCCTTCCTTGTCTTCAATGGAAACAAATATACTCATGGTGGATTCCTCGCTTGGATCATTCTAGCACGCCGGACGGGGCCGAAGGAATCACCCTTTTGGCCGCCTGCGGCATCCTCATGTTGCATCACCGAACCTCAAAATCGGTCCTTGCGTAGACACCCCTGTCATCCTCCACGAACAATGTGCGTCTGCCCCGAGTCAAGGGAAGCAGCAGCGAACCGGCATCATCCAACACGCCAATAAAGGCATCGTCCATGTGGACGGAAGCCCCGCTCGCAAAACCACTCGTTTCCAGGCGCAGGCCCTGGGCGTCTGAGGGAAAGGATGCATCCAGCCAGAAAAGTGAACCGGCGGCGGGGCGCGTGATGGTGGCCTGGCTTGAAGGCTCGGGCGAAGTGCCCGCCCTGCGCCGGCCCAGCAGCCAGGACCGGTATTCAGGTGGATACACCAGGTGCGAGCCCCGGTGCCAGTCGCAGGCTGAGGGCATTCTATCCCGGGGCAGGCGTTCCATGACGGTACCGGTGCAGGAAGCGGTCACTTTCATTCCCGACAGGGGACAGAGCTCGACCGATACGGTATTCGCTGGGGGCTCCCCTGCAGGAGTATTCCCAGCCAGCGCATTTCGTGCTGGACCATCCCCTGCCAGGGTCCGCCCCCCGCTTCCCGCCAGGTCGCCGGTACCCCGGCTTTCTTCCAGGGCTTTCAACAGTTCCGCAGCCAAGGCCGCAGGCGTGGAGCTGCCAGTCTTGCCCACGATGGTCTCCCCGGAAAAGTTGCCCATCCAGACGCCCACGGTAAAGCGCGAGGTGGCACCCAAGGCCCAGATATGCTGGAACTGGTTCGCCGTGCCAGTCTTGAACATGGCGGGGAACGGGGTCTTCATGGACGGCGCGCCACCGAAGCCGACGAAGCGGCTGGCTTTGTCCGAAAGGATATCAGCCACGGTCCAGGCCGCCCAGGCTGACATGCGGGGTGCCGGTGCTGGAGTGGTTGGGGCGGCCGGGGCCGGGGCTGGGGTTGCGGCGGCCGGTGGGGACAGAGCTTCGTGGTTACCGGCTGCAAGGAAACGCAGCACGGGGACAGAGCCGCCCCGGGGGAAAGCGGAAAAGGCCCGCACCAGCTCCTCCAGGCTCACCTCGGCGTTACCCAGCGCGAGGCCGGTACCGTGGGTGCCCCTGGTTTTCGCCACCGATCCGAAGCCAAGCGACACGAGGTAATCCTCGAAGTTGCGAACGCCAAGGCGTTCGAGGAGGTAGACCGCAGGTATGTTGAGCGAGGAAGCCAGGGCTACCCGTATCCGTACCGGTCCGTTGAAGCGGCGGTTGAAATTGGAGGGGATATACGCTTCCCTGCCGCCGAAAACGGTGGGGATGTCGGGCAGGATTTCGTTGGGTAGAAAGCCCTTGTCGAAGGCCAGCGCATAGAGGAAAGGTTTGAGGCAGGATCCGGGTTGGTTCTCTACGCGGATACCGTCGATCTGTCCACCCGAGCCAGCGTCGTTCCAGTCCGCCGAACCCACATAGACCAGCACTTCCCCGGTGGCATTGTCGATGGCAAGCACCGCCCCGGTGCTGACACGGCGCTCCCTCAGGGGTTCCAGCCCGATGCCCAGAAGCTCCTCCGCGTAGGTCTGCAGTTCAAGTTCGAGGGTGGTTTGGATCGTCGTTGCATTGGTTCCATGCCAGCCGGAGGAAACGATTTCGGAAAGGATGCGGGTCGTGAAATGGGGGGCCTTGAAAAGCGCCGTCCCGCCGGAGAGGGACAGAGCATGCGCATCCTCTGCCGCCTCCAGAAGCGAAACCTCGCTCAGGCCGAGCTTGGCGCGGCGGGCGAGTTGGTATGCTGCCTCTGCGGAGGCGGCAGGGTCGCGGGCAGGATCATAAAGCGCGGGGCGCCGGGGCACCACCGCGAGCAGTGCCGCACGGGTATCGTCCAGCTCCTCCACCGCCCGGCCAAAACGGGACCGCGCCATGGCGGGCAGACCCTCGACGTTCCCGCCGAAGGGTATGCCGTTGAGCCACAGTTCAAGAATGTCGCGTTTGGAGAGCCTGGCCTCCACGCGCAACGCGTCCCAGGCTTCCCCCAGTTTGCCGCCCAGACCGGAACCGTGGGGTTTGACCAGACGGGCCAGCTGCATGCTGATGGTGGACGCCCCGGACACGACCCTACCTGAACGGGCGTTCTGCCAGGCGCTGCGGAGAATGGCCAGCGGATCGATTCCGGGGTGGAAGTAAAAACGCCGGTCCTCGGCCTGGATGAAAATGCGGACAGAACCTTCGGGAATACGCTCCAGCGGAGCCCACTCGCGCTTGAGGCCATCGGCCAGGGGGGATACCCTCAGCACAAGCCCGTTCCTGTCGGTCAGGACCGTGCTGCAGGGGCGTGCGCGGTACGCGTCCAGTTCGGGAAAGGGCAACAACGCCGGTACCAGGAAAAAGGGTGCCAGCAGGGCCAGGAGGACGACCCCGCAGGCAAGAAGCGTTTTTCTCATCGTTTTACGACAGGGGCTATGCGGAACAGGGTGCCAGCGGAGCGCCCGAAAACCTCGCTCTCATACATGCATTCCGCGCTTGTGGGCGGCGTGGGATATACCCCCGGCATGACGGCGCGGAACCAGTACGCCACTTCCTGCCTACCGGCAGGGAAAAGGTCCCAATGGAAACGCAGCTCATCGTCCATGATGAAGCGCACCGGTGCGTCCCAGTAAGCTTCACCATCGTCGCCTTCCACCCCTTCTCCGGCGTCCTCGGCTACCCGTGGACGGGCTGTCGTCAGGAGGCTCGCGTCCAATATTTCCGCGCCAGAAGGCACGGGGGAACGCAGGGCCAGGAAAGCCCGGTCCTTGGAACTTGACACGATGATGCGGGCGCGGTAGGTCTTGCCGGCCACCAGCTTGCCGTCCTCCACGAGGGTTCCCGTGGAGTCCCGCACTTCGCTGTAGACGCTTATGCCCTCGTCCCGTGGATAGGCAAGTTCCGAGGGAAGGCCGTACTTGAGGCTCGCCGTATAGAAGAGCGTTCCCGGTCCATCCCGTTCCACGCGGAGCGGAAGGAGCGTGTCCCGGTCAGCGGCGGCGAGCGGAACCTCGATGAACTTGGAGGAACGGGCCACCGGCGTACCGCCATAGCCCTGGAAAGCCGCAGCGAGGAAGGGCTCGCCGCCCAGTCTTACCTCGGCCCTGAAATCCGCTCCCCGGGAAGCCTCGGAGTCGGCCACCCGCCCGAAAGCCAGAACCGCCCAGTAGGAAGAATTGGTGTTGCCCCACAGGCCATGACGCTGGCGGTCCAGCAGGGCAGTAGCCAAGCGGGTGGTCATGTCGTCCTCAGGCGAGAGGGCGTGGAAGAGCATGAGGGCCAGCGCGTAGCGTTCCGTATCGGAACCCCACCAGTCTGTCCTTGCGGAGGAAGTGTCGCCCAGGTCCAGGCTCCGGGTTCCGGGCCTGACATATTTCTTTATCTTGTCCCGACTGGACCGCGCAAGGTCCATCATGCCCAGATCCAGGGCGGCCAAGCCAGTGAAGGCCCAGACTGCGACGCTGTCGGTGCCATCAGCCCCGTTCAGCGCACTGGCAAGCTCTGTCCCCACCCGTTCGCCGTTCATGGCGCGCACCCACAGCGCGTAGGCATGGAGGTACGGATCGTTCGCGGTCCAGTACTGGGCATCCTTTGAGGAAGCCAAGTAGGAGAGCAGGGCCTTCCTGTCGATGGAGGCGGGTATGTCGAAACCCTTTCTCTGGGCGAGGGCGACTATATGCGCCACCCGCAGGCTCACGTAGTACGAACCGTACCTGCCACCCGGCCAATAGGGGTAGGAACCATCGTTGAGCTTGCTGCGACCGATGAGGTTCAACTCATCGCGCACCGCTGCCACCGTGTCGGCCACCGGGCTTTCAACGCCAAACGCGCCCAGGTGCTCGCCGAAGGCCACCAGGGGCAAAAGCCTGGCCGTCCGTTGTTCCAGGCAGCCGTAGGGATAATCCAGCAGATAACCCACAGCCTCCTTCAACAGCGCCAGCCGCGAGGCGGAAAGCGAGACCGTCAGGGAGCCGGTACCTTCACCCACGGCGGAGGGAAGCACGACCCCTTCCTCCACCCAGCTCTTCTCGCCCCCCAGATTGCCGATGGTCGCCACGGTCTCGAATAGGAAGGGGCGATCCACAACCAGCTCCTTGAGGACCTGCTCGTTCACGCTATCCGAGAGGATGGTGAACGCGAGTTGGGCCTTGCCCGTCCCTACAGCCGCAACGCGGAACGGCAGTTCCAGGCTTTGTCCCGCTTCGAGGCGCACGGTCTTATCGGTCTCCCCGTCCACGACGATGGGAGTTGTTGCATTCGTCGACACAGCGCCTATTTTCAGGCTTACCCGCACATCGCGGGCGGTTTTTTCAAGGTTCGCCAGAATGAGGGATACCGTCCCGGTGTCCCGCCAACGCAGTTTGCGGGGAGCGGCGACAGTGGCGGTGATGGGGGCGCTCACCCTCAGGTCCTTTTCCTCGATCCCGAAGCGTTCAGTGTCCATGGCCACAGCGGTGCAGCGGTAGGTGGTGAGCGAGTCGGGCAGCTTGAAGCGCACCGTCACGGTTCCATCCGCGCCGGTGACCAGGAAGGGTTCAAAAACGGCGGTGGGCCTGAAATCCTTCCGTTCCTTGATTTTGGGATCCTCATCCGTGTCGCCACCGTGCAGGTCCGCCACAGCATAGGTCACCGGGTCCAACAACAGGGAGCGGCTGTCGGCACCCCGCACCGCCAGGGGGAAATTGTTTGGGTCGTAGAAAAAGCTGAGCGGGTCGGGCACACGGTAGTCGATGAGGTCAACCACACCCCGGTCGACGGCCATGAAGCTGAGCTCGACCCCGGCGGCCGGTTTTCCGTCCAGCCGCGCTTCCAGGCGCACCTCCGCTTCCTCACCCGGCCCGTAGGAACCCCGCAGGGGGTCGATCTCCACCTCGATGCGCCGCCTCGACGGGTCCACCGCGAGGGCCACCAGACCGAACAGGCCCTTGGGCTTGTCCAGATCGGGCTCGAAATAGGTATGCGTGGGCGGACCGGTCCGTACGGTGAACGACGACAGCGCGACGTACACCACGGGCACGTGGGAGTCCTCTATGGGAATATCTATCGTCCGTGCCGAACCGTCCAGGTCGATCAGCTTCTGGGAGAGGATGCCCTCCCTTTCCACGGTAACCAGGTAGCGCCCTTTGGGCAGCGGGGACCGCACCAGGATTTTCGCCGTCTCCCCAGGGGTGTACAGTCGCTTGTCCGATGACAGCGAGATGGTGTCCGCGTCGTCGGAACCCCACCGAACCCAGCCTGAACCGCTGGCGTAGAATTCCAGATCCGTCGCGACGACGCGCTTTTCCGGGTCTGTGGAGCGCAGGCGGATCTGCCACTGGCCGCTTTTGGCGGGGGTAAATTTCAGGTTGCCGGAAGAAGTGGAAGCGCGTATTTTACGGCTGTCCTCGATATGCTCCACCCGTTCCCAGACCAGGTTCACCCGTCCGCCTATGCCCGCCTGCCGCGCGGTTTTCCATTCGGTGCGGACGAAGTCCACGGTCAATTCCGTATCCTTCGCGGGTACCCAGACCTTGCCTTCCGGAGAAAGCAGGGCCCAGCTGAGGGTGGCGCTTTTGTCTGCGGAGAGAAAGCCCGAGCTGGCACCTGCCGTCGCGCCAGCTAGCGCGGCCGAGCCGGCTCCTTCAGCCGCTGTGTCCCCATCAGCGGCATCCCCGGCGTCCAATCGGGCACCTACATAGAAGGACGCGGGGTGAACCATGACATCCGCCCTGCGGGCGGCTTCCTGTCTGGCGGCGTCCTGGGCGGCGGCCTCAACGCGGAAGCGGTACGGCGCACCTTCGATACCTTCCAGGGGACTTTCCTGGGTCAACTCAGCCTTGCCATCGGGACCCAGAACACCCTCTCCCTCTCCCAGATAGCTGCGGCCGTCCGACACGGAAGGCCCGAAACGCCAGTTTTCCCAGATCCCACCGGGATTGAAGAAAGCGGGTTCACGGGTCCAGTAATAGGTATACGGGGCAGAGGACAAAGCCCCACCGGCGAGGTAACTCGCGGAAAAAGCCGCCGCCAACCGTTCGCCCTTGAACAGGGTCCGACTTGGGAAGGACAGGGACGTCTCGAAGCGCAGGCGCTCGAAGTTGGCGACGGTGAAATAGAAACGGCGGGTCTGGCCGCCGCGCTCGTAGTTGATCAGCCAGTTGCCCGGCACCGCGTCGGTGGGCAGGGTAAAGCTACCGTGGCTGCCGCCGGTCCCGGTCGTTGTGCCTTCCAGCCGCGTCACCACCGGGCTACGGTACGCGCCTTGGCCCACGGCAATCCGGTAGGTCCCAACAAACGGCGCATAGGAGCCAAGGTGCAGATCCCGGTCTATGCCCCGGAAGCTTACAGTCTCCCCTGGCCGGTAGATACCCCGGTCGGTGAACAGGAAGGTGGTCATCCGGGGTGTTTCGATGCGCGAGGGGTCCTCGTCGGCACTTACACCAAAACGCCACAGGTTGTGGCTTTCGTTGGGGATGAATTCCACCTCATCGTCGGTCTTCGACGGTCCCGAGGCACCGTTCCCCTCGACCACACGGATACGCATGCCTGTCAAACCCTGCTTCGTGCCCCAGGGCAGGGGAGGCGTGAAGCGGGCTTTCATGAACCCTTCGGGAAAATCGAAAACCGCCAGGCCGTCCTTGTCGGTACTGCTGTCAAGTATGAGTGTACGGCCCTCCAGCAACTCGACCCGCGCAGAAACGGCGGGGCTCCCTGTGGAAAGATGGGTGGCCCAGACGAGCAGACGGTTGTACGCATAGCGTGTCGTTATGCCCAGATCGGTCACCTGCACGCTCAACCACTGTTCGTTCGTGTCAAGTTCCCCTTCGTCCCAGGAGGACCTGGTGACGAATTCCCAGCGGAAGGCGGCACTGCCTTTCCCTCCTGGTCCCATGAAGGGCAGCAGGTCCTCCACGCCGAAGTGCCGGGTGTTCGCGGGGATGCCCGATATATCCAGGGGCTTCATCGCCTCGGCGGGAGCCCGTTCATAGGGTCCAGCCACCGCCATTGCTGCCCTTCGCACAGAAACCGGGTTCTGGGTCTCCCAGATGATTTTGGGCGGGAAGGTGGCCTCCAGCATGTGCGCCCCGCTGTTGGATAGGGACGCGTAACTGGATGCGGTGCCTATCTCGGCCTCAGCCACCGCTTCCGAACCCAGAGTCCTGCCCCAGACATCGCGCAGGCCGGGGGCGATGGAAACCTTGTAGGTAGTTTCGTATTCCACCGGCAAATCGTTCAGGACTATAAACTTCCCCTCGACGTACACGTTGGAAGCGGTCACGTTGAGACCTTCCACCGACACAAAACGCTCCGCCCCCTGGGGGTCCACCGGATGGGTGAACTCCAAATATATAGGGTTCGAGTCCCCCTGCGGGGTGCGCGGTGCTTCCCAGGAATAGGTGGAAACCGAGTTCAGCCCGAAAGGACGCAGGGTATGAAAGGACTGGATTGATTCCTGTTTTGTCCCCAGCATCGAGGCTTCGGAGCGGGTGCCTACCCTGAGCACAAGCTCGAATTCCGTGTCGAAGGGGGGCGTCTCCCTAAGACGCAGCTGTACGAGGGCATCGTTGCGGGGCTCTCCCTTTTTGCTTGGGGGACGGGAAAGCGTGAAAGCCCACGTCCTTGACTCCCCCCGCACTTCCAGCCATTTGGCGATTTCGTTCAGGTTCACCGGGTAGGAAAAAACCAGCCGGATGGTCCTTGCTTCCTCCGGATGGGCGTCGTCGGGATCCACAGCCTCCGGTTCCCCGTAGACCAGCTCTTCCTTGTCGGCCTCTGGTGCAGTCTTCACCTCGCCCAGTTCCCAGGAAACCAGCGAGAGCCGTTCGGTCTCGAAGCTAAAAACACGTTCACCCTCAAGCTTTTTTCCGCCAAGGGAGCGGAACTTGTCGGAGACCGTCACGGTGTAACTGTATTGGGGCAGGCTTTCGTCGTCGCTCTCGAAGGCCAGAAGCCGCGAACCGTACCAGCGGTATGTGCCGCTCAGCTTGGGTTCGATGGTGAGCAGTCCAGTCTCCCGCACCGGTTTACCCAATTGGGCGAGGGGTACCACGGATTGGGAAAAGACAACCCAGATGGAAGGCTTTTTCACATCCGAGGGGAGGTCTCCGACCGGTCCCCTGTCGACGACGCGGAAGGGCTCATCGCTTTCCTGGATCGTCATGGCGTCTGCGGCATCCGGAACCTTGGCCCCGGCATCCACCACGTTCTGCGCATCGTAATACGCGATCCGGTAGGTGGAAAGCCCATCGAAAACGGCGCCTTCAAGTTCCGCCAGGCGGGATGTTCCGGACAGTGTTGTTCCAGACTGCGCCGCCTTTCCACCGGTTCCGCAGGACAGGACAGAAAATCCCGCTATGGACAGAAATACCAGGGCGAACCTTGTCAGAAAAACATTCCGAACTCGCATGATGCCTCCTGCGGACCCTTCAATAATACATCGATTGGCATCTGCCCGCTACACGATACACGCTTCGACCACTATACTGTTTGTCATGCGTATCGGAATTACACAGGGTCGGGTGCCGAGTCTGCGCACCGCCCTTCTTGGCAGCTTCCTGGCGATCATACTCGTCACGACGATCGCTGCCTTTGCCGCCGTCGGTTCCATCCGGGGAGCCTATCTGGAACTGTCCTCCATGCAGTCGGTGCAGGGCGACGTGGTCAGGCTGCGTTCCATCGCCGGCACGTTGCACAACGCCGAGATCAATTACCTGCGCAGCGCAAACCCCGAGTACCGGCAGGAAAACCGCGGGACAAAACTCGCCTTCGAGACCCTTGTCAGGAACCTGGAAGGCCGGGCGGCACCCATGCGGCCGGGATACTTCCGCGACCTCCGGGCCATGATGGAAACCTATGCAAGCTTATCGGTCCAGGCCGAGGAAGCCCTGCAGTCGGGGACAGAGCGCATCTATATGGACAGGCTGAGCGCGGAACTGGGCCGTTATATCTCCTACGTGGGTGCCCAGATCGACACCATCCTGAACGCCTATATGGAGCGGGCCCAAACCCGTTCGGAGGAACTCAGGGCACGCATAGAGACCTCCGAGAATATCTCGTCCATTGCTTTCATGCTTATCGCGCTTTTAATCGTCCTTCTCGCCGTACGCATAGCCGACGCCATAGCCCGTCCCATCCATGGCCTGGCCGTATCCCTCCAGCGCTTCGCCTCCGGAGAACTCGACCCGCCCAGTGCAGATGAGAACGGCCCTGCGGAGATAGGTCTCGTGGCCCGCAGCTTCAATTCCATGACACCCAGGATCAGACGCCTTGTGGAGCTGGAACAGGAAAAGACAGCCCTGTCGGATCGCCTGCTCCTGGAAAGCACCCGCGCCCTTGAACTCGAGAACAGCCTGCAGAAGAGCGAGCTGGAACTGTTGCAGGCCCGTATAAACCCCCACTTCATGTTCAACGCCCTGGCTTCCATCGGTTCGCTGGCGCGCCTTGAGGACGCCGGCAGGACCGCAAGGAGCGTGGACAGCCTTGCCCGCATCATGCGCCATTCCTTCACCGCCGACCGGGAGCACGCCACTGTGGGGGAGGAGCTGGAAATCGTCCGCCACTACCTGGCCCTGCAGAAGACGCGCTTCGGCGCGCGGCTTTGCTTCGAGGTGGAATGCGCTCCTGAGGTTGAAAGCCGGTCCCTGCCGGGTCTTTCGGTCCAACCCTTCGTCGAGAACGCGGTGCTTCACGGCATCGAGCCACGGGAACAGGGCGGAAACGTGACTGTAAAGGCGTGCATGGACGATTCGGGCGGCACCCTTATAGTGATCAGCGACGACGGGGTCGGCTTCGACCCGGCAGGGCTGGCTATGGCGGTCGTGGCCACGGCGGGAAGCCCGGCTACCTCGGCGGGAACCCAGGTTGTCGCTGAGTCCCCATCGGGCCCGCCCGCTGCCACGAAGGACGCTGGGCTCGACGGGAACCGGTCCCACTACGGGATAGCCAACGTGAAGCGAAGGCTGGAACTGCTTTTTGGAGAGGGCACGGTGCGCATCGAGAGTGGCAGGGGACGCGGAACCATGGTGGAACTACGGATTCCTGCGCCGCCATTCGCTGGGGGTCAGACCGATCTTCCGCTTGAACAGGCGTGAGAAATAGGTGGAATCCCCATAGCCAACCTTGCTGGATATTTCCTCTATGGAATGCGCCCCGTCCCGCAGGAGCCGGCAGGATTCGTCCAGACGCAGGCGCGTCGCGGCTTCCACGAAATTCTCGCCCAGGGTTTCCTTGAACACCCGGGACACGTGCTCGGGACTCAGGTGCAGACGCTCGGCAAGGCTATCCAGCGAAAGCAACGGCAGGGGTATCTCCCGGATTGCCGCGTTCAAGTGGACAGCGGGGTCATTCTGCGCCAGGCTGGCATCCCCAAGGGCCACCTGGTACTTGAGGTAGGATGCGAGGGACCGTTCAACATCCCCGGCGCTCGTGACCTGCTCAACCAGCGGCAGCAACGGGATATCGTTCCGGAAACCACGGACGCGGCGTTCCCGGAAACGGGATCTCAGGGCGAACAGAAAATCGCTCAGCCGTTCCTTCAGCGCCTGCAGTCCCGGGTCCTCCGCCATCCAGCAGGCAACGAGGGCGTGTATCTCCGCTTCACCCGGTTCCGTGCCTTCCAGCGCGCAGTCCCGCACCGATCGTTCCAGGGCACGCGAAT
>Ga0172379_10008041_pt1 | contig 13436 bp, 15 predicted proteins | sample GrowelOW334metaG_FD_119756 | JGI IMG/M metagenome (GOLD analysis project Ga0172379, IMG submission 119756) | Groundwater microbial communities from an aquifer near a municipal landfill in Southern Ontario, Canada - Groundwater well OW334 metaG | ecosystem: Environmental > Aquatic > Deep... | reverse complement strand
AGTTAGGAGCCAAGAGGTCTCCAACCCCGCTGTGGCGGGGCGAATCCATACGGGCCTGCTTAGTTAGGAGCCAAGAGGTCTCCAACCCCGCTGTGGCGGGGCGAATCCATACGGGCCTGCTTACGTTCCGAAAATTTTGGGAATTTGAGGCAGGTAAACCTTAAAAAATTTAAAATTTAAAACATGTTTGACGGGAAAGAAACCCCAATAATGCCTGATGCGAGAGAAAGAACGGGAGTAAAGGTAGTTATGGTTCAAGATATGGCGATGATGGCAAGTGAGATGGTTCGCTGAGGTTTATAGAGTATTGGTAGAATAGGCTCATGAATAAAAGAAGTAATGTAGAAGTGCTGGTGATTCAAGGTATGGCGGATTTGCCTGACTTTGCTAATAAAATGATGGCCAAAATTTTAGGAGCTAATTTGTATGACCCGGAGTGGTTGGAAAAAGGGAGATCTTTGGAAAAAATGCTTTTGGAGCTTGATGAGTTGATAACAAAAGATGTAGGAAAAGGGAAAAGAGTGGCGCTGGTAGGAATTAGTGCCGGGGCAGGATTGGCAATGGTCTACCTTAGTAAGCATCCGAATAAAATTTGTCATATATATTCGGTAGGAGGAGTGCTTAACCCGATTCCAAATTCCAAAGAAGAGAAGTTCTCTGACTTGATGAGGGATAGCGCTTCGTTTGCCCAGATGGCTGTTTATTTACAACAGTGGTATGCGGAACCTGGCATAGTGGAAATGTTTAATTTGAGAGAAAAAGTGACGGCGTATGTGTCGGGACAGGACGGTGGGGACGGAATTTTACCGGAGGCAGTGCTGAAACCGGATTGGGTAAAGTTGTATGAAGTTGGAGAAGGGGACCATGTGGAATCGATTGTGGAAGTACTTATGGGGGAAATTAGGGAAAAAATAAAAAAGTTGACTGACTAACTTGTAAGGTGTGGGCCGGAGTGGAGATGAAAATGGATTTGGTTGATTTCCTGGCGACTACCACCATTTAGAGTGAGGGAATAACCATCGGGTAAGTCGTTCCAATTAAGCTCAGTTACAATAGTACTGGCAGTTAACATGACTTCCTTTAAATAAAATTCATCGCCAGTTTTTAAATCAGAGAGAGATTTAATGGCCTTTTTGGGTACGATGACAATGTGCTTTTCCCAAAAAGGCTTAGGGTGCCAGAAAGCTAGGCAGTGGGCGGTATCTTTGACCCGATTGACGGGAAGAATGTTGCTGAAATGGGAAAATATTAGACCAACAATCATGTCTCCCAGAGGGGTTTTGGCAATTTGAAATAGTTTAGAGCTTAAACTCATTGGTAGAATTATAACTATGAAAGGGCTAAGAATGGTAATGGTGATACTGTTTTTAAGTTTGGGGATGGCTGGCGGGGTGGAGGCGGTGGAAAAAGGGAGGGTGGTGCGAATTATTGAGGAGAGGGAAATGGTAACCGCTGGGGAAAAACATTTGTATCAGAGGCTGGAAGTAGTAATTGGACAAAATGTAAAAGTGGAGATTGAAAACGGTGATATACCATTAGCGAACCTACAAAGATATAAAGTCGGGCAGAAATTGGTTGTGGAAGAAATACCCCAATCAGGGGGAAAATATCAAATTGTGGACTATGACCGAACTGAGGCTTTGGTGTGGCTGGCGGTAATTTTTGTGGCGTTGGCTTTGATTGTGGGCGGTTGGCAGGGGGGGACGTCGATAATGGGCTTGGTATTGTCGTTTGCGGTAGTGTTTAAAGTATTATTGCCTGCTCTCATTGCCGGTAAAGATCCATTGCTGTGGTCGATAATTTCGGCTTTGATGATACTGCCCGTGACGTTTTTTATGTCGCATGGATTTAATAGAAAAACAATGGTGGCACTGGTGGGGACAATGTTTACCTTAATAATGGCCGGGGGTTTATCAATATTGTTTGCCTCTTGGGCTAATTTGACCGGATATGCTAGCGAAGAGGCGGGTTTTGTGGGAGGAATGTTGGGACTTAATTTGGATATGAGGGGACTATTACTTTCGGGGATGATTTTGGGGTTGGTGGGAGTGATTGATGATGTGACCGTGTCGCAAGTGGCGATGGTATTTCAGATGAAGGAATTATCAAAAAGTATTAAACCTGGGGAGCTATTTTTAAGGGCGATGAGGGTGGGTAGGGATCATATTGCTTCAATGATAAACACGTTAATTTTGGTATATGCGGCGGCTTCAATACCGCTTCTGATGTTATTTGTGGGGGCTAACCGGAGTTGGGGAGAGTTGGTAAATTTGGAAATGGTAAGTGAAGAACTAATTAGAATGCTGGTGGGTAGTATTGGAGTATTGGCTTCGGTGCCATTAACTACCTTTTTGGCAGTGGTAATGGCACCTAAAAACACAAAACAAAGTTTGTAATTAGTGATACAATCAGGCAGATGAGTTCTGATATAAACAGACTGATGGCTAACTGGAAAGAAGAGTGGGGAAAGGTGGTAAAGGGAAAGATTAATAAGAAGACCAATGAGAAACTAGACTCTTTGAATTACCAAATTAATGAACAATGGAAAAAATTGGGATGGGATATACCCAAGGGGGTAGTCGAGAGGGAAAGCACCAATGAATGGCGGGGGAGAAGGGAAACGGTAAGTTTGATACCAATTACCAAGCAAGATGGTGAAATTGCTAGTTTAATGCGGGCGGTGGAGGTGGCGCTGGCTCCCGGAAAAAAAGTAATTATTGTCAAAAATAGGGCTCAGATGACAGCGGTAGCACTGTTGACTAACTTGTATTTATTTAAAACATTGAGAGAAAGATATCAGAGGGTGGTTAAGGGAACGGCGACTGGGGCTACAACTATGTCATTGCGTATGCTTTGGGGACTATTACCCAATTTACTAAAAAGCGAAAAGGAAGCTTTAAAGTTAATAAAAACAATTGGGATTGACTCAATGGAGTTAAAACGGATATTAAAAATGATTAGTAAAGTGGTTACTTTGGACGATTATGGTTGGACAAAAGAATCGCTTGAGGCAGACAGACAATTGATAGGCTGGGAAAAAAGAATACCTTACACTTACAGGGAGGAACAGTGGACGATGTGGAAGTACTTATTGAAAAACAGAAAGAAATTGATATCTCCAATGTCTTTGAAAAAATCAACGAAAGAGATATTGGAAGGATTTAGAAATAAAACGAATAAGTTGATTGTAGCGGCTCAGGACTGGGGAGTGGGGAGTGACGGACATGGAGGATTTAATGAGCCAGGGTATGACCCATTTTCGCCTGACCAGGTAGTAACTTTAAATGACTTAACTCTGATTCAAAATATAACCGGTTTTTTAAGACCCGAAGAAAGAAGAGTCAGTATGATATTTAGAAATTTGGCAGCAGAGAAACAGATATATGATTTAAAAAAGCTAAAGACTGAATTTGAAAAAGAATTAAAGTCTAAGGTGCCCTCAGATTACTTGGGGGTAACCCAGTTACAATGGGAGGAAATTAAGAAGCATTACCTGGAGGAATGGGGTTATTTAAATAAAATTATAAAACGAATTCCTAGGACAGCGATTACCCAGGGAGTGGGGGATTCAATTGGAAGAGTAATATTTCATCAATTTATGGCCGACAAACCGCATAAGGCGAGAGCGGTGGAGCGGGTACTTGAGGGGAAAATAGGTAAAGAGGCACCGGCGACGGGGTTGCGAATGGCTCCAAGAGTTGTATTTTTAGTAACCCAAAATTCGGCTCATTATCTTAAAAATACGAATAATTATTTTTATTTAAAGTTGGAGGAAGAGGAAACAAAACTATTTGAAGACAAGGTAATTTACGAAGAATATGTGAGACGGGGAAAGGCTAATGGCAAAAATAATTGGCAAATTGCGGCGGAATTAAATGAGCCTATTTAAGTGTGGAAACTTGGGGTTGATGTGTGGATGTTAATTACCTAAGATGGTAATGTGAAGAATAAATTTAATAAAAATTGGGGGTGGGTGGTGGGGCTGGTTTTGGTGGTAGGGATTGTTGGCGCTACGGGGTACGTTTTGGGGGAAAAGCAAAACATAAGTGGAGAAGGGATTAAACAAGAAACTAGTCAAGAGAATAAATACTTAAAATTTTGGACGGAAGTGGAGGAAGTAACTCGGAAAAATTATTGGAATAATTTAGGCGACGAGGAGTGGAACAAATTGGTAACCAGCTTGATTGAGAAAATTACCGGGCGGGCAGTACCGGCGAGTGGTGAGGGAAAAGAGGCGACTAAAAAAGTGATTAGAGAAACATTGGATTTGTACGAAGATGAGGCCAAGAAAAAAGAATTTGTGACTACGTTGGCCGACAGTGTGCTGGCGAGCTTGGAACCGGCCAATCGAAGCCGGTTGTATTTGAAAAAGGACGAAAAGGCACTGGCGGATAATGTAAATAATAAAACGGAGAATAATTATTACAAAGATTTGGGAGTGGCCAAAGAAGCAAAGCCCCAGGAGGTAAAAAGTGCTTATGAAAAGTTGGAAAAAGAGTTGGCGCCTAAATCGGACACGGCATCAAAAGAAAAATTGGAAGCGGCCAAGAGAGCGGTAGAAGTCTTGGGCGATGAAGGCAACCGACAACGTTACGACACCTATTCACTTGACCCAACTATTGTTAGCCGGGAGCTTGAGGGGGGAGTGCTTTACTTGAAATGGAGTAAATTTTCGCCAAACAGTTTTAATGAATTGGTGGCGGTAACAGAGAAGTATAAGGGTAAGAAAGGGTTAAACGGATTGATTGTGGACTTGCGGGACAATGTTGGGGGGGCAATTGATGGGTTAAGTTATTTCCTGGGGCCATTTGTGGGTAACGACACGCTGGGATATCAGTTTTTTTTGAAAGGGAAAAAGGAAGACTACCTAACTAAAACCGGTTGGCTGCCGGGTTTGGTTCAATACAAAAAAGTAGTGGTGTTAATAAACGGCCAAACCCAGTCGACGGCAGAAGTGATGGCCGGGGCAATTAAAAAATTTAATGCCGGGATTTTGGTGGGAACAAAAAGTAAGGGCTGGGGAACGGTAGAACGAGTATTTTCTTTGAAAAATCAGCTGGCGGAAAACGAAATTTATAGCATATTTTTAGTTCACCGGTTAACTTTGCGGGATGACGGACAGCCGATTGAGGGAAGGGGAGTGGAACCGGTAGTAAACATAACTAGCCCTAGTTGGGAAAGTGAATTGGGACAGTACTATGAAGGAAGGGTAATGGTGGAGGCGGTGAAAAGCGTCCTATAGAAGTGGTACAATTGGATATGAAAAAGGCGATGAAAGAAATTCCGGGGTTTTTAGCAATACAGGGCGGAAGATATGTTGTTCCCCCAGAAGTTAGAGTATTTTATACCACGATGATGAGTCCAGAGGCTAAAGCTAGAGGTAAAGATACTTTTTTGAGACGGGTGGCTGAAATGAGACCACGGGTTAGGTAGTATAATTGGCTATGAGTGCGCCGCAAGTTATGGTTATTATTGGATTAATGTTAGCTGTTTTGGAACTATTGGCCGGAGTCCAGATGGGATTTGACTTGGTGCTTTTAGGAAGTATTTTGGTAATTTCGGGGTTTGCCGGAATAATAGGTGGGGGAATTTATTTAAGTCTGGCATTAGCCACAGTACTAAGCGGATTATATATAGCATTTGGCAGACAAGTAATTCGGAGTAAGTTAATTGTGGCTACAAAGCATACTAATATTGATAAGTTGATTGGCAAAAAAGGAGTAGTGATTAGAACTATTACTCCAGACACAGCTGGAATGGTACGGCTGGAAGACGAAGACTGGCGGGCAGTGGCAAGTGAAGTTATTTATGAGAAGGAAAAGATTGAAGTGGAAATGGTGGAAGGAGTTAGTTTGAAAGTAAAAAAAGTTTGAAATAAATTAATATATCAAAGTGCTATAATGGGCCATGAAAAAACTGTGCTTATTGATAGTAAGTTTATTTGTAATATTTAGCAGTGGAGCCAGTGCGGCGGGGGATACATTTTTTCAAATAACCGATACTCATGTAGCTGATGATTCGAACCACGTGGGACAAAAAACTAATTTACGTAATTGGGTGGATTGGACCAATAAGTTAACAAATACAATTGGATTGTCGATAAACACTGGTGATTTGGCTGATTTTGTGTCTAAAAAAAGTGATTTACAGATATATTTTGACGAAGTAGCTAGATTGATAAAGCAACATTTTTATATTCCTGGGAACCATGATTACCAAACTAGCAATGGTATTACCTATGGGACTTTTGGATATGAAAATTATGGAGTTGCAGAGATTAATAATTGGTATTTTGTGGGCTCACCTCCGGCTAATACAGTGGCAATTGATTGGTCTAAATTGGAAGCAAACATGGCAAGCAACAAAGGCCGAAAAAATATTGCTTTGCTTCAGCACTTTCCGTTTATTACTCCGAAATGGTTGAGTTGTAATGGGGGAGTATGTAGCGCTCCAAAATGGGTTTTGAGTGATGAAAATTCAACTAAGTTAAGGGATTTAATGAAAAAATATGACATAAACACGGTGTTATCAGGACATGTTCATGCTTTTTACCAATTGACTGATAAGTTAGACCAATTTGACCAACTATCAGCGGGAGATTTGGGAAAAGCCAATAGTTTGGCTCTGATTTCGGAAGATAATGGACGACTGTTTTCCGGATTTGGTAAGGCAAAAAATATAATGATAACCATTGTTAGTCCGGGATTTTATGACGGAGATTCGGGATATGGAAAAATTTTAGAACAGGTACCGGTAAAAGCCAAAATCGTGACCGAAAAAGAGATAAGTGAAGTGAGTTTTAAAGTGGGTTCGGGGGGGATATACCAAGCAATGAGCTTAAATGGCGATGGCTACTATGAGGCTAATTATGATTGGAATAAACTAACAAAAAATAGTTGGAATTATGTATATGTAAAAGTTAAAGCCAAAGATGGGACCGTAAGGGAAGTAAGTCAGACAATAATGGTCGCTGGTGAATATCCTAATTTACGGCCAAGTGTAAATATTATTAGTAACCAGGGAGTAGGGGTGACTAATTTGGTTAACATTAGTGTTGGTTACACCGACGACGGGGCGGACACTGTTGCTGGAGATTTGTACATTGACGGGGTTAGAAAGGAGGGTTGGGCTTGGAGTGAGGGAAATAAAACCAGTAGTAACTCTTATGTTTGGTATACCGGAAATGAAAACTTTGGAGAACATTTAGTGGTTTACAAAACTAGTGATAAGTTTGGCCGGAGGACTTACTCGGTTAAACAAAATATTGTTATTGGAGTGACTTACCCATCAGTTACACCAGAGCCAACCCTGACTCCTGAACCATCTGTGACTCCAGAACCAAGTGTGACGGTTGCTCCTACACCAAGTTTGGGGGTTACTTTGCCAGCTCCGACACCAAGCGGTGGGTGCGAAATTGGAACAACGGGAACTGTGGTAATTAGCCAAACAGATCAAAAAGATAGCTATATTTTTAACGTTGCCCGGGCTGATGATTCATCTCCATGGTTAAGTAAGATATTAAAAGTAAGTGCTACTTACCCTCAATACCGGACAATCGAATGGTTTGATTTGACTCAAATTCCTCAGGGGGCAAGAATAACTAGTGCTCAGTTAAAAATATTTATTAACAGCTGGTATCCGAATAATGGCAACCCGATTTATAAAATAGCACCATTGGGAAAGGTGATTGATGAGTCAGTAAATTGGGAAAAGGCCAATCAATCAATTGCTTGGACAATAAAAGGAGCCAAGCAAGCCAATGATGATTATATGGGGACTCCAGTTGTTAACTACCAATTAAAGAATTGGGGAAGTAACATGATTGATGTAAAAAGTATTATTAGCTACTGGGTGGAGGAAAAACATGGCAATGAGGGAATGCTGTTTTGGGAAGATGATGGGAGAAGTGCCAGCTTTTACTCATCTGAATATACAGATGATGTTACTAAAGCCCCAGTGTTGACGGTTAATTACCAATGCCAGTAATACTATTATTTAGTTAGAATATTAAAGATTTATAAATTAAATACATATGACTTTTGGAAGCACAATTTTGATGATAATTTTTGGAATTGCGGTTATTGCATTACTCCGAAGCTTTCGGATTATTAAACAATATGAAAAGGGATTAGTGATTAGATTGGGAAAGTATCATGCGGCGGCTGATTCGGGAGTAGTACTACTTATGCCGTTTTTAGATTCGATGATTATTGTGGACATGCGAGAGAGGGTAATGAATGTTCAACCCCAAAAAGTGATTACTAAAGATAATGTAACAGTAATTGTGGACGCCGTAATTTACTACAAAGTGGTTGACCCGGTTAAAGCCGAATTTGAAATAGAGGATTTTGATTATGCGGCGACAACTTTAGCCCAAACAAATTTAAGAAACTTAATTGGGGACAAAACCTTGGACGAGACTTTAACTGCCAGAGACAGTATTAACGCATCGTTGCGCCAGGTTCTGGACGAATCGACTAATGCTTGGGGAGTAAAAGTGACTAAGGTTGAGCTACAAAAGATAGACCCACCGACTGACATCACTGACGCTATGAGTCAACAGATGAAGGCAGAGAGGGAAAAGAGGGCCAGGATTTTGGAAGCGGAGGGTAAAAAACAATCTGCGATTTTGGAAGCGGAAGGTGAGGCGTTGGCTAAGAAAATGAGATCGGAGGCGGACGCAAAGGCAATTGAAGTAGTGGCCAAAGCAGCAGAGATTAACTTTACTGAGCGAGCGGAAAAACTAAAAAGATTGGACGTGGCAGCCCAAGTGCTAGGCGGCCCATCAACTAAGTTTGTTTTACCGGCCAATGGAGAACTGGTGTCGGTGCTGAACTTGGGCGGTAAGGGAGAGATTTTACCTTTAAAGAAGTAAGGTTATTTGCCACCAGAACCACGATTTTGATTACGGAAGGCGTTATTGCCCATCATCGGTTTTTTATTGAAGTTTGGGGTTTTGAACTGGTTTAAACCGGGAAAATTAGGCTTAAGCGGAGGCGTAAAAGGCTTTGATGTTTGGGAAGGATTAGGAACTGGCGGTTTGGTTTGGTCTTGGGTCATGGCTATATTATAACGGTTGATAGACCACCTGATCAATTGAATCTGAGTTGGTTAAAAGCATGAGCAATCGATCAAAGCCCAGTCCGACACCGGCACTTGGGGGAAGAAGTGAGCTAGTTTTGGCAAAATCGAAATTTGGAGGATGAGTTGGGAGCTTGAGTTTTTGGCGATTTTGAGCCTCGGCGTTAAAGCTATTGGTAATTAGTGAGGTGGAAGTGTTTTCTGAGCAGCCGTTGGCGAGCTCCATTGAGCCAAAGTAAAGCTCGAAACGTTGGGACAGGGCAGGATTTTGAAGCTGAGGTGCTGCCAGAGGAGACATAAAGCTAGGAAAGTCGGTGATAAATAGTGGAGTATTTTGAGGTAAGTTTGGCTCAATTAAGTTGAGAAACATTTGATTTAGGTCGGGCTCGGAGGCGGGTAGGGGAGAATGAGCATATTTCAAAAACAGATCGGTAAGAGTAACTTTTGGCCAGGGGGGAGTTAAGTCAAAGTGGGTTGACTGATAATTAAGAGTGGGATAAGAAGCGAAGTTTTTGGCTAATGCAATAATTAGGTTTTCAACCGATGAGGTGAGGGTTAAATAATCAATACCTATTTCATACCACTCGAGCATGGTAAATTCCGGTTGGTGGGTGGGGCCACTGGCTTCCAGGTCCCGAAAAGATTTTCCCAGGGAAAAACAATTGACTTTTTGGGTAGCTAAAACCTGTTTGAGAGTGGTTTCTGGGGAAGTGGCTAAAAATAAATTACGTTGTTGATAGCACCATTTAGTAGATAGTGAGTAAATATTTGGCTCAAGAGGGAGAGAGGGGTAGAGAATGGGGCAATCGACTTCAACAAAACTCTGGTCCCAGAAATAATGGCGGAGTAGTTTAAGTAATTGTTGGCGGGTTTCAAGAGGCGTCATGGAGAGATTGTACAACTAAGTGGCAGTTAGGTTGGTTAAATTCTTTAGTGTAGCCACAGAGGTAGTTGGGTTGGCAGCAGCCAAAACAGCGCCTTAAAGCTTGTGACGATTTTTGGCTAACCAAAGTTTGAGGACAGGACAGGCAAGGAGAAAGCGATTGGGTGAAATTGGAAACGATGACATTTAGAGGATCGTTGAGAGTTCCCAAGGGCTGGTTTGACTCGCAACAACCGTAGAATTGAGCGTCTGCTTGAAGTGAGAGTTGGAAACATCCGAAACGGCGGTTGGGATAAGTGGGGTAATTACGTTTAATATTTAACACTTGGGCTTGAGTTAGAGAACCAAGGCGGTCAGTAAGATAGGTTATTTTAAGTTCGCCAGTGCTCTGGTGCGCTAGTTTTTTAGATAAATAATTGGAAAATGTATCAATAAACGGGTAAGAATCTTTAGTAACCAAATAGAAAATTTCAGTTGGGAAGCCGAACTTTAGGGCATTTTTAACAAACGAAAGCGATTTTTGAAAATTCCCTAAACCGCGATTTTGGTCGTGAACAGACTTGGGACCGTCAAGGGAAACGATGAGCTGACAATTTTGAGGATCAGAAATTTGGGACAAGTGATTGATAGTACCGTTGGTTATAACGGTAATAAATATTTTTTGGGACAGAAGAGAGTTAACTAGGGGAATAAACCACTTAAGAGTAAAGACTTCACCACCGCAAAAGAGAATTGACTTTAGTGTTAGCTGGTTTGTAGCTAAAAAAGATTGATAACGGGCAATAAAACTGGTGATGGTTGCTTCAGTTAATAAAGGACGCGTTTTTTGGGTGTAGCAATCTTTACAGTGAAGATTACATAGTTCAGAGGGGGAGATATAGATATTTTCGAGGGCGGGAACCAAAAATGTAGGAACGACCATTATTTGAGTTTGGTGGATTCTTTGTGTTCGGTGATTTTCTTACACCAGCGGCAGTATTTGTTGAATTTGAGCTTGTCAGGGGTATTGGTTTTATTCTTTTCGGTTAGATAATTTTGAGCACCGCATTCGGAGCACAAAAGAGCAATTAAAATACGGGGTGTTTTTTTAGATTTTGAGCCAGCCATGGGGGTATTGTACAATAACTGCCGACAATCTACAAAAGGTAACACTTATTGAATAATTTTTTTATCATGAAGAGTTGAGGCAATGGTGTCGGATAAAAACTGGAGGCCAAGATCTGAGAGATGAAGATGATCGGTTTCTGAAATTAAATCAGGCAAACCTTCATCCTGGGCGGTGAGGCTGGGGGTGTAAGCATTGGCCAGAGGATATTTTTGAGAAGTGGCGAAGTTAACCAAGTTTTGGAGATAGATTTTGATGGTTTTAGTTTTTTCCTGCTGATCCAGAACATTGAGATTGATGCCTGGGGCGCCTGAGGCAAAGTTTTGGGAGTTGGGGGCGGGAACAGCAGCTAAAATAATTTTTGTATTTGGCAGTTTTTCACGGATAGTAGTGGTAATAGCCCCGAGATTGAGCCATTGGCGGTCAATGCCTTCTTGGGTATTGCCAAAATTATTGTAGGCAAAAGATTCAATGATAATAATATCGGGCTTACGGGAAATGAGTGAAGGATAGTGTTGACCATCATAATCATAATCTTGAGTTAGGCGGTAAAGAGCATATTCAATGTGGGAGGCACCAACTCCATAGTTAAAGATGCGGAACTTGCGACCTGGATAGTAGCGAGCTAGGGCATTTTGGAGAGCGGGGGCACCCGTACCTAGGGTATCTATCATGGAATCACCCAAAAGGGCGATGGTGAGGACTGGTTCCTCGCCACCGATAGCGGGTAACTTGGGGGTGGGTGTAGGAGAGGGGGAAGTAATTGAGGTGCCTAAAACAGAACCTATTGAGGTTTTAATTGGAACTGGGGTGGAGGTGGGTAGGGGAGAAGGGGTGTTAGCTCCTACCATTACCTGTTGGGTTATAGCCACCGAGGGAGTTAAGGGCTGGGGTCGGTAGGCTGAAAGGAGTTGATAATAAAGAGGTACTAATAAAGAAATCACACTTTAATATACCGGGAAGCGACTAGGAAAGGGAGTAGTTGGCTAGCGTTTGTTTATATCGTTTAATCTGTTTTTCTAATTGTTGCTCAAGATCGATTAAGGCACTACTTAGTCTGACGTGAGAAGTTTCGGCGTAAATATGTTCTTTGCCGGGGAGATTCATGTCAAAATTAACATCAAAACTTCCGAGCTTGTTTTTAGTGATTTTAAGTTGAGCAATTTTTAACTCTTCCGGGATTGAGGCTAATAGCTTTTCCAGTCTGAGGTTGATTTTGGTATCAATTAAAAAGCGGGTTCGAGTAGAAACAGTATAATTATCTCCAACTATTTGGATATTCATGAGGCAGTGGTTTAACCAATAATAAGAAAGACGGTGACTGGCAAGAAAATATCAATAGATAATTATAGATTAAAGCGCGACGGGTAACAAATTAAAGGAGTTTGGGTACAAAGATTATTAGTCCAATAAGGGCGGCGACAATAGACGTGGTTAAGACAGCACCGGCGGCTAGATCGCGAGCGTCCCGAGTGGCTTGATAGGAGAGCTTGTTGGAGTCTCTGACCACATTTGCCAAGCATTCAATGGCAGTATTGAGTATTTCGGCGGTCCAGACCAGACCAACAAGAATTAATACGATAAACCATTCAGTAAGGGAGAGGGGAAGTAGGGCAGAAAACAATAAAACTCCGATAGTAGCGGCAACGTGAATTTTCATGTTGCGCTGGCCAAAGGCAAAACCGATACCTCTACTGGCGTGACCGAAGCCACGAATAAACTTTTGTGTTGGACTCATTAAGACTAGTATATATAAAAGAAAAGAAGGTGTATATTTTAAGTATATTTGGGTTACGTACGTCCTATATTGATTATTTTGTAATATTATGAGATAATTCTGCGTAATGAAACAAACAATTGAAGTTTTTGATTGTAGTAAAGTTAGTAATGGGCTTGATTGGGTAAGGGGCAGAGTCGGGAATTTGTCTATTTTGCATGATTGGAATGGTCCAGAAGTTTTAGGTAGACTTCCTTATGATGTAGCTGCATTTATTGTGACGGGGACTGTAGCTGACAAAATGCTGGTCGCGGCTCCCCCTGTTGTTCGAGTATTAGGATCATTGGTGGTTGGGGTAGCGGGAATGGTGGTTTGTGATGGGGTCATTCAAACTCAATCACCAACAAGAAAAAATAAAGAAGACGGTCAAGAATAAAATAAGCGGAGGGTACAGGGGTCGAACCTGTTAGGGATTACTCCCACTAGTTTTCAAGACTAGCGCATTACCGTCCTGCCCACCCTCCAGCTTGGACAAGGAATTATATCAATTAACCAATTGGGAAGCTTTTGTTACAATACCAGTGTTGCCTGGATAGCTCAGTTGGTAGAGCATCCCCTTGGTAAGGGGAAGGTTAAGGATTCAAGTTCCT
>Ga0172379_10008040_pt1 | contig 13436 bp, 15 predicted proteins | sample GrowelOW334metaG_FD_119756 | JGI IMG/M metagenome (GOLD analysis project Ga0172379, IMG submission 119756) | Groundwater microbial communities from an aquifer near a municipal landfill in Southern Ontario, Canada - Groundwater well OW334 metaG | ecosystem: Environmental > Aquatic > Deep... | reverse complement strand
TAATCCCATAAGAAAGGAAATAATCACTCCACTTAGCAATGGTGCAAAGGAATATTTAAAATTGGAGGAAAGTACACCAATCATATTTGTACTTGGTGGCTCTCAAGGTTCTCAAAATATCAATGATACTATTTTGGATGCTTTACCAGATCTCCTTACAAATTATCAGGTAATACATCAAACAGGCCGTGCAAATTTCAAATCAGTAACCGAAACAGCAAACATTATTATGAAGGACAATGCATTATCATATCGATATCATCCATTTGATTATTTGAATGATCTTTCTATGCGAATGGCTGCTGGTGCAAGTGATATTGTTATTTCTAGGGCTGGATCTGCTATTTTTGAGATCGCTTCATGGGGAAAACCATCGATTATTATTCCTTTACCTGGATCTATTAGTCATGATCAAGAAAAGAATGCCTTTGCTTATGCACATTCTGGTGCATGCACTGTAATAGAAGATCAAAACATGACTTCCCACATTTTGATATCTGAAATTGACAGAATAGTAAATAATCAGCCTATTAAAGACAGAATGATGAAAGGAGCAAAGGAATTTAGCCATATTGACGCAGCAGACAAGATCGCTGAAGTTATACTAGAAACAGGCTTGTCACATGAGTAGGTAATATGCTATAATGACCACATATTTATTCAAATTAATTAAATAAACACATTTTATGGAACCAACAAATGGTATCAAAACATGGCAGTGGGTAGTTACGGTGATAGTTATTATCGTTCTAGTTATTCTTGGGTATAGCCTATTCAAGGGAGCACCAGCTGATACAGATGTTACACCTACAGATACAAATGAGCCTGTAACAATAAACTCAAATGAGCTAAATCGTATTGTTGTTGCAGACCAGTTCCCAGGAAATATCGTTTATATTTCATCAGTTCAGTTAGCAAAGCCTGGATTTGTCGTAGTAAAGAAGGATAACAATGGCACACCTGGAGATGTTATCGGATTCCAATACTTTGATAAGGGTATAAATCCTGGAAGAATCACAACTACTTCAGCTACAGTAGAAGGAGGAATATACTATGCTCAGCTATATGTTGATGATGGAGACAAGAAATTTGACGCTACAAAAGATGCTACTGTAAAGGACTCAGCAGGAAAGGATATAATGAGACTTTTCAGAGTTAGTACAACAGTTACAGAACTAAAGGGTTAATTTCATCAAAAAGATGACACCAAGGCACCTAAATCAGGTGCTTTTGTGTTATAATGGTCAGAATTATGACAAATAAAATTGTAACGAGATTTGCCCCATCACCGACAGGATTTTTGCATATTGGTGGAGTCAGAACTGCATTGTTTAGTTATTTATTTGCTAAGCAGAACAAGGGTGTTTTTGCCTTGCGCATCGAGGACACTGACAAAGAAAGAAGTAAGGAAGAATGGACTACTGGACTCATAGATGATCTGGCTTGGCTTGGATTGAAACACGATGTGTTTATAAAACAATCTGACAAAGTTGAAATTCACAAAACTTATATACAAAGACTTATTGATTCTGGTCATGCATATATATCTAAAGAAAAAGTAGTAGAGGAAGGACAAAGAGATGAAGTTATCCGTTTCAAAAATCCAAATAAAAAAGTAACAATAAATGATTTAATTCGTGGAGATGTTGTTGTCGATACTACAGATCTTGGAGATTTTGTAATTGCTAGAAGTCTGGAGGAACCGGTTTACCATCTTGCTGTAGTTATTGATGATTTTGAAATGGGAATCACGCATGTTATAAGGGCTGAGGAGCATCTTTCAAATACTCCTCGACAGATTCTTATACAGGAAGCCATTGGAGCGCCAAGGCCAATATATGCTCATTTACCGCTAGTTTTAGCTGAAGATAGATCAAAGCTTTCAAAGAGAAAACATGGAGAAACTGTGTCACTAACCTATTATAGAAACAGAGGATATTTACCTGAAGCAATACTCAACTTTGTTGCACTTATAGGTTGGAATCCTGGAACGGATCAAGAAATATTTTCACTGGACGAGCTTATAAAGGCATTTGATTTGAGTAAGGTACAGAAGGGAGGAGCTATTTTTAATGTGCAAAAGCTTGATTGGACAAACAAGCAGTACATAGAAAAAATGAGCATGGATGATTTTAAAAAATCTGCTAAAAAATTTATTCCAGAAAATATTTCAGAAAAACTTTTACCCTTAATCAAAGAAAAAGTAAATAAATTTTCTGACATTGATGAGCTAATAAAAGGGGAGTTGGCTTTTATTAATCCCTTAGAGTCATATAGTAAAGAATCCTTAAAATGGAAATCAGAGCCAGATCTAGTAAATACAAAAGTATATTTAAAAACAATTATTGGTATTCTTTCATCACTCACTGATTTTACAAAAGAATCAATTAAGACTGCATTATGGCCATTGGCAGAAGAAAAAGGGAAGGGGAATGTACTTTGGCCTATGCGCTATGCCCTATCAGGAAAGGACAAGTCACCTGATCCATTTATTATTTCAGAAATTTTGGGCAAGGAGGAAACGATCAAACGACTTACATTTGCCTATGAATATATCTAAGATACCTTATATTATTTTTATATTTTTATTTTTTATACCCTCAGTAACAAAAGCTGAGACTGTTGAAGAGTTGAAAGGTAAAATCGACGCGAGAAATGATGCTATAAAGACCCTTGAACAAGATATAAAAAACTTTCAAATAGAGATCGAAGCATTAGGAAAAGAAAAGGCTTCTTTGAACAATAGTATAAAGACATTGGATGTATCAAAGAAAAAGCTCACAGCAGATATAAAGATTACAGAAAATAAAATCGCTGCCAGAAATCTGGAGCTCAAGGAACTTTCATTACAAATAGGTGACAAAAGTGAGCGAATCACGGATAGCAAGAGAGTTATATCTCAATCGCTATATACGATATCGCAGATGAACACTGCATCTGTTATAGAGACTATCTTAAGCCAAAAGTCCTTATCTGATGTATGGAATGGTGCAGATCAACTCATTACTCTGCAGGACAATATGCAGGACAAAATAGTTGATTTGGAAGGACTAAAAGCTAATCTTGAAGTAAACAAAAAACTTACAGAAAAAAAGAAACGGGAGTTACTGGTTCTTACTGAAGACCTGCGAGACCAAACCAAAATTATTGCAGATACTGTAGCAGAAAAGAATTCTATTTTAAAAGAAACAAAAAATGCAGAGTCAAATTATAATAAATTGCTAGCTACAAAGAAGCAACAAAAAGAGGCATATGAGAGGGAAGTGTTCGAGTTTGAGTCTGCCCTAAAGATTGCTATTGATCCAAATAGCATTCCAAATACCGCTTCTGGTGTTCTTAAGTACCCTATTGATAAAGTAATAATTACCCAATACTTCGGCAATACAGAATTTGCCACAAAGAATCCACAAGTTTATAACGGTAAAGGTCATACAGGAGTAGACTTCGGCGTGTCAATGGGCACTAAGGTCAAATCTGCCCTAGGAGGAGTAGTTTCAGGAACTGGCAACACTGATTTGGCTCGTGGATGTGCTTCATACGGTAAATGGGTCATGGTAAAGCATCCAAACGGTATGTCGACCCTATATGCCCATCTATCGCTTATTTCAGTAAAGACTGGTCAAGCAGTCAGTACTGGAGGCTTACTAGGCTATAGTGGAAATACAGGATACTCAACTGGACCCCATCTACACTTCGGAGTTTATGCTACAGAAGGAGTACGTATTACAAAGCTTAAAAATAGCAAAAACTGCACAGGTGTAGTCATACCACTAGCTGATCTAAAAGCATACCTTAATCCACTTTCGTATTTATAATCTTTGATGTTATAATATTTGTATATATGATCAAATGGATTGTCATAGCACTATTGGGACTCATCATACTAGGTTACCTAGGCTTTGACGTACGAAGGGCTGTAGAAGCTCCTGTGACACAGACAAATCTCACTTATGCAAAAAATGTAACTATTTATGTTTGGAATAAATATTTAGAGAGACCAGCAAAATATTTGTGGAATGAAATATTCGTAAAACTTATTTGGACTCCATCTATCAATGCACTGACAAAAAAGATTTCGCAGGGGACAGCTACAACGACCTTGGATGTTGAGTTGAATCAGTAGGGGTTTATTTTTTATGCCTATATGGTGCGTAAAAGATATATTGTCCGACGTGGTCTGTAAAGCGAATTAGGGCAACCGTATTACTTTAGATACCTATCCCCTATTACTTATCTACCTAAAATTTACAAAACAAAAAACCGGCAGTTAGCCGATTCTTTGTTTCTATATTGAGTTATAAATATTAATTCTTCGCTAACACAACATTCTCATTTGTAGCAGCCAATGTTTTTCCCCAACACGGTGACGAAGCACTCCATGGTGATGAACCCATTTTACTGTAAAGATACTTTGCGTACCCTACATTACCTTCTACAGTGTGAATATCGAATCCAAGCTTTTTAGAATCTTCAAGGTGATACTTTTCATTGATCTGCATCACACCTACATCGGCTTTGTTTACCCTTCCTCTTATAAGTACTCCGTTTTTGTCATAGTGTGTGATTGTTGATTCACACTTAGCTATTTCTAAAAGGATTGGTGTGTCTGCATAATTCTCACGTAGATACTTTTCTAGTGCTTTACGATCTGTAGTAACTGTAATTAAAGCGTCTGTTGATGTTGAGATTATTGGTTGAACATCTACTGACTCGATAACCGCTGCTCCAGATGTTCCGTACATTGAAGATAGTATGAATGCAAGAGTTGTTGTAAGTTCAATCATATATTTTAAAGCGAGGTATAAGTAAGAATGACCTTACCCATACCTCGCTAATAGATATATACTAGCATTTTTTGAATAGGATGTCAAGGGGTAAAAAGTCAAAAACACTAAAATACCCTTATTTTATAAGGCTTTTTGGACAATAGATATTGGATAAAGTAAAGGAGCCAATTGAGGAACCCTTAAAACTGACATTATTCGACTAGGACTTGCATTTAATGAACACTTTGTATATACTGTTTTAACTATGGCAACAAAGAAATCCGGCGGATCAACACAAAATGGTAGAGATTCTAATCCAAAATACCTTGGAGTAAAGGTAAATCATGGAGAGTCTGTTACTATTGGTTCAATAATCGTTCGACAGCGAGGTACTGATGTAGTTCCTGGAAAGAACATTGGTATGGGTAAAGATCATACTCTATTTGCATTAAAGAACGGAAAGGTAGAATTTGGAACAAAAAGAATGATACATTTCGATAATACTCAGAAAAGAAAGAAGATTGTACATGTAGTATAGGTAGAAACAAAAAGACCGATTCATCATCGGCCTTTTTGTTTGCTTAATCTATTACTTCTTACTATTTACTATCCCTTTGTATATCTAGACTAAATTTTGCGCTTGTATCCCCTACCCTGACTTCTATCACATGAACTCCAACTTCCTTTATAGGCTTTTCTAATACAATATGATCAGGACTAATCTGTATTCTTGTCTGCTTTAGTATTACAGGAATTATCTCGTTTTTGTGAACACCTGCAAATAGATTACCCTTTTCATTTGCCTTTTCTAGCATAGTCACGGTGATACCATCTAGCTCCTTTAGATTCTTTATCATAAGGTCATTGTGAAGCTTTATTTCACCTGCATTTCTTGATTTCTCAAGTTCTATACCCTTTACAGCTTCTGGAGTCGCTGCTACAGCAAGTCCTCTAGGGATAAGGAGATTGATAGCGTATCCATCACTTATATCCTTTAAATCGTACTTCTTACCAACCTTTGCTACATCTTTCAATAATATTATTTTCATACTATGTATATTACGGTTCTTTTCTTAAAATTTCAACTGCTTTGTTGAATTGGGCATCAACTTTGGCATCTATGTCTTTTTGAGTAACTTCTACAACATAATCAGGAGCTAGTCCATCGTGGGAAAGGTTGTGGCCGAGTGGAGTGAGCCATCTAGCGATAGTTATCTTTAATGAAGTGTCTGATGTGATAGGTACTAATTCTTGAACTGAACCTTTGCCAAATGTCTTTGTTCCTACGAGCTTTGCTACTCCATGTTCTTGTAATGCACCAGCCATGATTTCCGATGCTGAAGCTGAACCTGCATCTACTAGGATAGCTACCTGATAAGGACTATTTCCAAAGAACTTGTTTAGAACATCATAGCCTTTACTCTTGTATACTTTGTTCTCACCTTTTCCTCCGAAGTCTTCTGTGACTATCACCTTCCCTATCGGCAAGAACCAGCTGGATATATCCCATGCAGCGTCCAAGTATCCACCAGGATTGCCTCTAAGGTCTATGATTAATTTGTGTTTGCCGGACTCCAAAAATTCACGAATGGCCTGTCGGAACAATTCTGGTGATTGTGATGTAAAGCTAAAAAGTCTAATAACATATATATCTGACTTAATTTCTTTTTCTATTGTAGGAATATCTATCACATCCCTTATCAAAGTCTTTTCTATCGGTGCAGAGACACCTTCTCTGATTATTATGATCTTTACTGATGTACCTCTTGGTCCGCGGATCTGCTTTACTGATTTTTCTACTGTTAGGTCACTTGTCATCACATCATTTATCTTTATTATTTTGTCTCCCGCCTTTACTCCAGCTTTTTCTGCAGGACTATTCTTTAATGGAGAAACAACAGTCAAAACCTTGTCTTTGATGGCGATTTCCATACCTACTCCTTCAAAATTTCCAGAAATGTCACTTTTGAATGTTTTGCTTTCTTCTGGAGGGAAAAATACTGTGTATGGGTCATTTTGTGATGCAGCTAGGCCACTGATCGCTCCCCAAATCCTCGCCTGAGAGTCGGTGGTAGTCGCAGCTACATGCTTTTCACTTATAATATCCCAAACTTTCCAAAATGGTTCGAATTGTTTCGATGTGATAGAAACTCCATTTATAGTGATTGATTCACGAGCCTTCTTTTCTCCAGAGTTGCTACCAGCCATGAATGCAAGCACAATTAATATCACCCCAATTATTAAAAAGACAATATTTTTCTGTTGTTGATTATTCATATGATTATAGATTATACTATACTCTATAATGATAACAACATATACATACAAGGATCTCTCATGGTTTGATGTTGAATCACCTAGCCAAGACGATGTTTATACTCTGATAAAGAAGCACAAACTCCATCCTCTTGTTGGCGAAGAATTACTTTCACCCACGAGGAAGTCGAGAGTTGATTTTTACAAGGATTATCTATTTTTGGTTTTACATGTACCTATCCGTACAAAGTCTGCAGGAAAATATATAGTTGTTGAAAAAGAAGTGGATTTTGTAATTGGCAAAAAATTTATTATTACATCAAGAAATGAAGTTGTAGAGCCTCTGCATAGTTTCTCTAGATTTTTTGAAACCAATTCTATAATAGACAAGAGTGGTATGGGTGATCATGCTGGTCTCATCTTTTACCATATGCTAAAAGGTATATATAGACATATGAGCGAAGATTTGGAAAACATAAAGGATTCGCTGAGTGATTCTGAAGAACATATTTTCCTGGGTCATGAAAGAATGATTGTTGAGGTGCTTTCTGAACTTTCCAGAGAATTGATTGACTTCAAACAAACATCTAGACTACATAGAGAAGTTTTAGATTCATTTATAAACAATCCAGAGACAATTTTTGACAAGTCCTTCAATCATTATTTAGAAGATTTGAGATCTGAATATACATCTATTCATGAACAAATTTTAAATAATCGCGAATTATTAAATGATTTGAGAGATACAAATGATTCCCTTCTTTCGACCAAACAAAATGAGAATACAAAGTTATTTTCTATTTTGGCATTTGTTACCTTCCCTATTATGGTTATGCTTGCCCTCTTTACCTTACCCTCAGAAAATACACCTATCATTGGCAATGCTTTTGACTGGCAGATTATTCTAAGTATTGTTATTATTGCTGCCTTGAGTATGTTTTATTTCTTTAAGAAAAAGGGCTGGCTATAATTATCTATGTCTATAAATATTTACAATACTCTGACTAGTCAAAAAGAAGAATTCAAGCCATTGATTGCTGGAAAAGTGGGAATTTACAATTGTGGACCTACGGTTTATGACACGGTTCATATTGGAAATTTACGCACTTTTGTTATGGCTGATATTGTTAGAAGAGTTTTTGAGTACAATGATTATTTCGTCACTCAAGTGATGAATATCACTGATGTTGATGACAAGACTATCAAAAGAAGTCAAGAACAAAAGAAAACTTTGGAAGAGTTGACCCGACACTACGAAACTCTTTTTATTTCTGATATTCATTCATTAAATATTCTTACCCCACATAGACTTTTGCGCGCAACAGATCATATAAAAGAGATGGTTGAAATGATTTCTTTATTACTTGAAAAAGGTATTGCCTATCCTACAAAAGATGGTATTTATTTTAGTATTGGATTGTCGAAAAACTACGGAGAATTGGCAAAGCTAAAGATTCTTGCAACTGATACAACCACACTTAAGGAAAGAATTTCGAATGACGAATATGAAAAGGAAAATCCCAGAGATTTTGTTTTGTGGAAATTTACTTCAGATGAGGATGGTGCAAATTATTGGGAAACTCCATTTGGTAAAGGAAGACCAGGCTGGCATATAGAATGTTCCGCAATGTCTACATGGGCCCTTGGTAATACTATTGATATTCATACAGGTGGAACTGATCTTATTTTTCCTCATCATACAAATGAAATAGCTCAGTCTGAGGCTTGCCATGATAGTCATTTTGTAAATTATTGGATACATGGTGCATTCATAAACGTAAATGATGAGAAAATGGCAAAAAGAAAAGGTAACGTTTTTAAGCTCATTGATATTGAAGAAGCTGGTATCTCCCCTATTGCTTTTAGATATTGGCTACTTACTGCGCATTATCGATCACAGATAAACTTTACAATAGATGCATTGAAAGCTGCACAAACCGCCTTTATTCGATTTATAGAGACCTTTATAAGGCTTGGAGAGGTGAAAAATGAGCATATTCATGCCTCTGCGAATCCTAGAGATTACAAGGCTGAGTTTATTTCCAAAATCAATGATGATTTCAATATGCCAGAAGCACTAGCTCTAACATGGGAACTTATAAAGGATCATGGCGTAGAAGCAAAAGAAAAAATAGCACTTATGCTTGATTTTGATAAGGTATTTGGCTTTGGTTTACAAGGTGTTATCAATACTAAAGAAGAAATACCAGCAGAAATAACAGTGCTTGCAGAAGCCAGAGAAGAAGCAAGGAAGAATAAGGAATGGGACAAAGCTGATGCTTTAAGAATTGAAATCGAAAATAGAGGCTATATTCTAAAGGATACTTCCGATGGCATTGAACTAAAGTTGAAATAATCCACAGTTTATCAACTGAAATTGCAGTTTTTAAAGAAAACATTGTTGTGACCTCCATGCTACAATGGTTAGCATGAATCCGACATCATCTCCATATTTCAAAACAAAAGATTTACGTATACCCCCTCAGAGTTTAGAGGCTGAGAAAGCTTTGCTTGGTTCTATTATGATTCGTCCAGAAATGATGCATGAGGTGATGGATATTGTCAGTGAGAAAACTTTTTATTCTGATCGTCACAAGATCATTTGGGCCTCTATGGTAGATCTTCATGAGAAAGGTACGCCCATAGATCTCCTTTCCCTTTCAGCCAGACTTAGAGATAAGGAAGTTATAGAAAAAGCAGGAGGTACGAGCTATCTCACTGAGCTAGTACAGGGTGTTCCATCATCTACAAATGCAAAACACTATGCGGAAATAGTTCAGAAGAAGCACATAATGCGTGAGCTCATAAATGCTTCAGAGTATGTAGGAAATCTGGGCTTTGATGAGGAAATGGATATAGAAGAGACTCTTGATAAGGCAGAAAAAAAGATATTTGAAGTTACAAATTTTACTGGTTCACATAAGTTCGTAGAGCTAAAGGATACTCTAGTTGAAGCTTGGGAAAGAATAGACAAGCTACACAATACAAAAGACGAACTTAGAGGTATTCCTACAGGTTTCCATGCATTGGATAATAAACTTGCAGGATTCCAAAAGTCAGATTTGATTATCCTAGCAGCGCGACCTTCTATGGGAAAGACTTCCCTAGCGCTGGATATTGCACGTATGGCAGCTATCAATCACAAAGTGCCAGTAGGTATATTTTCACTCGAAATGAGTTCTCAACAGCTCGTAGATCGTATGCTCTCAGCAGAGTCTCAAGTCGATGCATGGAAGATCCGTACTGGACACAATCTCTCAGTGGATCAAGATTTTAAATCCATCAGAGATGCTATGGATAGGCTTTCTCAAGCACCTATTTATATCGACGATCAGCCAGCAAACAATATTCTAAAGATGCGAGCTGTGGCACGTCGTCTAAAGAGTGAAAAGGGTCTCGGACTCATAGTTGTAGACTATCTCCAGCTTATGGTACCTACACATAGTCGTAATTCAGATAATATGGTTCAACAAGTCACCGAAATTTCTCGTTCATTGAAACAGCTAGCGCGTGAACTCGAAGTACCAGTGCTTGCTCTTTCACAGCTATCTCGTGCAGTAGAACAGCGTGGAGGTGAACCTAGACTTTCTGACCTAAGAGACTCTGGTTCTATCGAGCAAGACGCTGATGTTGTTATGTTTATTCACCGTGAAGACAAATTAAACAAAGAGTCTGCAAGACCAAATATCGCAAAGATTATGATAGAAAAGCATAGAAATGGACCTACTGGTTTTGCTGAGCTATACTTTGATGACAAGAAAACATCATTTATGAATATGGACAAGAGTGATTTTGGAGAATTTGACCAACAGCAAAATGGATCCCATTTCTAAACTAACAGAATATTTCAGAGAATTCCCAGGTATAGGACCAAGGCAAGCAAGAAGATTTGTCTATTTTCTTTTGACTAGAAATATCTCACATCTAGAGGATATCTCGAGGTTAATATTAGAAATTAAAAAGAGTATTAGGATTTGTTCCTCTTGCTTTAGATTTTATCAGGATGGCAATAGTACCATTTGTTATATTTGCTCAGACAAAAACCGTGATAATACGCAACTCATGATTGTTTCTCGTGATGTAGATCATGAGGCTATTGAAAAGAGTAAAGTTTATAGTGGCTTATATTTCGTCCTTGGTGGACTTATACCTATTCTAGAAAAGGAACCTGAAAGTAAGGTTCGACTTGTAGAATTGGTAAATAAAGTAAAAAATGGGAATTTCAAAGAGATTATCCTTTCATTAAATGCTACTGCTGAAGGTGAACATACATCAGAATATATTCGTAATTATTTGAAAGAAAAATTTCCTTCTGGGGAATTTACAGTTACTGTCTTAGGTAGAGGACTTTCGACTGGTACAGAATTAGAATATTCGGATACAGATACAATTAAGAATGCGTTGAAAAATAGGGAGATTATTTGAATAAAAAAGAGGCACCGAAGCGCCTCTTGAGTGGGTTATTTTGTGCGTACTTGTTCGTCACTAGCCCCTTCCCGACTCGGGGTGCTGAGTATTCGTCCTTTCTTAGATCCGTCGTCTTCCTTTCGGTCTCACCAGCGACGAGACTATTGCGATTAGAAGAATAGATAACCAATTTGCAACTTCAATGTTTTTCCCACTCTATAGATGGGCATTGAATTACAACGTGTCGCTCCCCAGACTTATACACACGATTCTTTATCGTCTCCAACTACCGTGTGATTTCGTCATTGGGGTTGGCTGTTGCAGCCTGGAATTGTTGTAATTTCCAAGCTATGCGCTCTCCAGCCGCGATGATGTGATACAATTAGTCTCAAGGTCAAATACTTACTTGCGCATACTGGCTTGTATTCGAAGTCCCCAAGACAAAATAAAGGTAGCATTTTGTGCCACTTTTGTCAATAGAGGATTAACTTATAGCATCCCCAATGCTTTCCATATATCATCCTCAGAAATCCCAAAGTTTATTATTTGTTTAAAAATACCTTGATTTGATTGTTTATACAAATTCCTCTGAACAGTAGCTATCAAACTCTTTGGATCATCATTATTCATATTATTAGGATCTCTAATTGTGGAATGTGACGTTCCACCAGTGCTTTTTGATGTGCGTAAGCCTAGCTTATTTGCAGCTCTTATCCACTCATCAGAAGTTTTAATATTATTTAGACCAATCCATAAATTCTTTCTTTTAATTCTGTCTTCAGACATAATTTCACTTTAATAGTTAAAAAGAATATTGAAATTTTTGATATTCAGGTAATATTGTCTTTTGTTGAATTTTTACATTGAAAGCACTATAAATAGCATCTCTCACCTGAGATTCTATTTCTGTACTTGTTGGATTTGGATTTGTATTTCCAGTAATGATACCTGGGACTTCCTTACATTGAGCAGACCAGCCTTCGCTGTCTTTAGTAATTTTGAATGTTAAGCTTCCAATTTTTTCTAACTCTCTTATTACTCTAGTTCTTTCTTCTAGATCAATGTCCGGATTATTTCCAAATAGACTTGCAAATTTAATATTTTCTTTTTCCATAGTTTTTATATTATAGAATAATAATAGTACAAATGATGTAAATGGTCTAGATTTAAATCTAATTTCTCCTCAAATGACTATTTCACCGCCTCTATCTTTACCTGAAAGTATGGCTGTTGATGGCCGTTTTTCTTGAAATACTTGCTCTTTTGCTTGTACTTTATAACAGTAACCTTTGGCAAACGACCAATCTTTGTGATAGTAGCAGTAACTTGAGCCTTTGTGATATATGGTGTACCAATAGTAGTATCTGTGCCATTATCCACTAGCAAAACCTTATCAAAAACGACTTTGTCGCCTTCTTTGAAGGTAGTGTCTCTATCAGCACCAAGAATCTTCTCGATCTTGATTTCATCACCTACCTTGACCTTGTATTGCTTTCCGCCGGTTTGTATTACTGCAAATTCCATAGTAGAACCATCTTACACTATCTCTTCTGGATGGTCAACACTTGTTATTTCGATACCAGGTGAATCGCCCGTGATCCTCATTATGTCCTTATCTACCTTCTTTAGCTCCTTTCCTGAGTTGTTATAATGATTCACAACGGTCGAAAGTGAGCCTCCTAACTTTATATGGTATTCCTCATACTTCTTTAAATGACTTCCTAGCTCATCTACCCTCTTTATGATGTCTTTTGCTGTTTCCTCTATCTGAAGGGCCTTTAAACCCTGCAAAACCGTCTGTAAATAGGCTAGAAATGATGTTGGGGAGACAATTATGACTTTGTATTTGTTTGCTGCACGTTGTATGAGATTGTCGGTTTCTTCTGTAACTGCACCGATTTTATTTACCAAAAGATCATAATAAATAGCCTCGTGAGGGATGAACATAAAGGCAAATTCCATAGTACCTTCATTTGGTCTTACGTACTTTGCTGTTTCTTGTATTCT
>Ga0172379_10008038_pt1 | contig 13439 bp, 10 predicted proteins | sample GrowelOW334metaG_FD_119756 | JGI IMG/M metagenome (GOLD analysis project Ga0172379, IMG submission 119756) | Groundwater microbial communities from an aquifer near a municipal landfill in Southern Ontario, Canada - Groundwater well OW334 metaG | ecosystem: Environmental > Aquatic > Deep... | reverse complement strand
ATGATAGACGCGGACCTGCAGCATCCCGTCGAATCGATCCCCCTGTTCCTGGAAAAATGGCGTCAGGGTGCCGAAGTGGTAGTCGGCGTGAGGAACAAAAATAAAGGCGAAGGCTGGGTCAAGAAAATCGGATCGTACTTTTACTATAAGGTCATCAATACCATCGGCGAAACAAAAATCATGCCTCGGGCGACTGATTACCAGTTGCTCGACAAGAAAGTGATCCAAGCATACCGCCGGTTTACGGAACACAGCCGGATGACCAGGGGCTTGGTCGCCTGGCTGGGCTTCAAACGGTCCTACGTATATTTCGACGCCCGGGAAAGGACCAATGGCTTGGCAGGCTACAGCAATACTAAATTGGTTAAACTGGCTTTCAGTTCGATTGTCGCCCACAGTTTGTTTCCGCTCAAATTGGCCGGCTATATGGGGATAATAATCACCGTACTATTCGGCACATTCGGATTCCTCCTTTTTATCGGAAAATATATTTTACAAAATGATTTTGCAAAAAGTTTTTCCGGGACGGCTCAGCTGGCTATTCTGATAGTTTTTTTGATCGGCCTGGTGCTGGCCTGTCTGGGACTGGTCGCCCTGTATATCGCCAATATCCAGGCGGAAGTCGCCAATCGGCCAAAATATGTCATCAGGAAAAGCAGCTTTGACCGATCGTTATGAAGATCCTCTGGATGACATGGAAGGACAGGAAAAATCCTCTGGCTGGCGGGGCTGAATCAGTCAATGAGGAATTAGCGAAAAGACTGGTCAATGACGGGCATGAGGTTATTTTCATAGTTGGTGGTTTCAATGGCGCTGAAAAAGAAGAAATTATTGATGGTTACAAAATTATCCGACTGGGCAATCGCTTCACGGTGTATTGGCACGCTTACCGGTATTATAAACACCATTTGGTTGGGTGGGCTGATGTAGTGATTGATGAGGTAAATACTATCCCCTTTTTTGCCAAGTTCTATGTCAAAGAAAAAAATATCATCCTCTGCTACCAGCTTTGCCGGGAAATTTGGTTTTATCAGATTCTATTTCCACTAAGCCTGGTCGGGTACCTTTTGGAGCCGTTCTACCTATGGCTATTAAGAAATCAAATCGTATTGACTGAATCAGACAGCACGAAAAAAGACTTACAAAAATACGGTTTTAAAAAAGATGCTATATCCGTCTTCCCTATTGGCTTGGAGACAGAACCAGCTAAGGATGTAACCGCTCTATCAAAATACAACAATCCGACTGTTCTCTATCTTGGGGCATTCAGAAATATGAAGCGTCCATTACATGCCGTCAAAGCTTTTGAGATAGCAAAAGAAAAAATCCCCAATATGGAACTGATTATCGCGGGTGACAACGGTACAAATTATGGCGAAAAAGTCATGAAATACATTAGCAATTCGGTATATAAAGACAGCATACACACTCTGGGCCATGTCAGCCGCGATAAAAAAATTGAATTGATGCAGAGAAGCCACGTCATCCTGGTAACCTCAGTTAAAGAAGGTTGGGGCATTATCGTGACTGAAGCGAACAGCCAGGGAACGCCCGCAGTTGTCTATGATGTCGACGGGTTGCGTGATTCGGTAATCAATAATAAAACGGGGCTGCTATGTGAAGAAAATACCCCACAGGCAATGGCACAAAAAATTTCACGACTATTTAATAATCAAACAGAATACAAAACGTTTCAAAGAAATGCCTGGGAATCGAGCAAAAAAATGACTTTTGATAATTCATATCAACAGTTTACTTTAAAAATAAATATTTAATTCACGTCAGCCAGAAAACGAAATGAACAATCCCCCGTTAATTTCAATCATCACCCCCACTTTAAATAACGAAAAAGTATTAGCATCATTTTTAAAGAGTATCCGCAGCCAAAACTATCCTCAAAATAATGTTGAGATTTTGATTTTAGATGGCGGCTCAACAGACCAGACCATTCAGATCGCCAAAAAGTACGGTGCAAAAACATATTTCAACAAAAAAATATTACCAGATCCTGGCGTCGATTTAGGCATAAAAAACGCCACGGGTGAAATCATGATGATTTTGGCCGTTGATAACATCTACAAAAACAAGGATGCATTCACTGCTATTGTAAAAGTTTTTGAAGACCTCTCAATTTGCGCCGCATTTCCTAAACAGTGTAGTAGTGTTGCAGACAGTATTTTTACTAAATATATCAACACTTTTACGGATCCATTCAATCATTTTGTTTATGGCAATGCAGCCAATGCACGAACTTTTCATAAAATATATTCAAGACTTCAACATAACGATATTTATGATGTTTATGACTTCCGTTCATCACTCGCCAAGCCATTGATTGCTTTTGCCCAGGGTTTCGCTCTACGGCGAGGCTATAAAAGAGATGAGAAGGATGCTCTTGATGATTTGGGACCAGTCATCTCCTTGATTGAAAAAAATAAAAAAATAGCCTACATTCATTCTCTATCCCTATATCATGATACGGTGCGCGATCTGAATCATTTTATTAGGAAACAAAAATGGGCAACTATCAATGCCCTACTAAACAAGTCGTATGGAATCGCTCATCGTATAAATAAACTATCAAGATACCAAAAATTTAAAATTAAAATTTGGCCCTTTTACGGTTTATCGATTATTTTTCCTTTTATCAGAAGTGTTTATGGATTATTTTCCGATAAAGAAATACTATGGTTATTTCATCCGATCATTTGTTTAATCTCAGTTTATAGCAGTCTAGTTAGCGCTATCCATTTACAAATAAATAAAGATGCAATAATTAATCGACAATAAATATGAACTATTTTTTACACTCGACCTCTTTAGTGGAAACAAAAAAAATTGGATCTCGTACTAATATTTGGGCGTTCTGTAATATACTCAAACAGGCCCGCATCGGTAGGGACTGCAATATTTGCGATCACGTCTTCATAGAAAATGACGTAATAGTTGGCGATAAAGTTACGATTAAATGCGGCGTGCAACTCTGGGACGGATTACGCGTTGAGGACAATGTCTTTATCGGTCCGAATGCAACATTTGCCAATGATAAATTCCCGAGAAGTAAAATGCATCTTAAGGTTCCGTTACAAACCGTGATAAAAAAAGGAGCTTCCATCGGCGCCAATGCAACTATTTTACCCGGCCTTACCATTGGGGAAAATGCCATGGTTGGGGCAGGTGCCGTAGTTACCAAGGATGTGCCGTCAAATGCGATTGTCACGGGAAATCCAGCCCGGGTAAGTGGTTATATAAATTCCATCAAAATCGATAAGATTGAAGCAATTGAACACAATCGATTTGGAAAGAAAAACTATATCCTCATAGGCATCAATAATGTAAGAATATATAAACTCCCCGAATTTAGTGACATTAGGGGAAGTTTAAATGTCGCAGAATACTCAAAACAAATACCCTTCCCAGTAAAAAGATTTTTCTTGGTTTATAAAGTCCCGAGTAAAGAAGTACGCGGTGAACATGCTCACAAAAAACAACATCAGTTTTTAATTTGTGTTAACGGCTCATTAAGTGTCATTATTGATAACGGTAAAAAAAGAAGTGAGATTATTCTAAATTCCAGCAGGGAGGGATTATACATACCGCCGAAAGTTTGGGGGGTAGAATACAAATATACCTCTGACGCAATATTATTGGTATTTGCCTCAGATATCTATGAACCAAATGATTATATTCGCGATTACGGAGAATATTTAAAATATATTAAAGAAACGAAGTAACTAATGAATGTTTTTAAAATGAAAAAAATTCTATTTAATGATTTCAAAAGGGAGTACTTACGATTCAAAACCGTCATAGACCGTGGCATCAACCGCGTCATGCGAAGTGGCTGGTTTATCTTAGGAAAAGAATTGGGACACCTAGAAACAAATTTAGCAAAATTGCTCAAGGTAAAATACTGCGTAGGCGTCGGTAATGGAACAGACGCCATTACCCTGGCCTTACTGGCTCTGGAAATTGGTTTCGGTGATGAAGTAATTACCAGTAATGTCACCGCTTATCCGACGATTACCGGTATAGAACGGAGCGGTGCTAAGCCCGTGGTAGTCGACATCGACGAAGACAGCGGACTCATTGACCCCGTAAAAATAGAAGCGGCCATAACTACCCGGACAAAAGCACTAGTACCAGTACATCTGTATGGTCAGGCCTGCGAAATGGACAAAATCATCGCCATTGCCAAAAGACATAAATTAAAAATTATTGAAGATTGCGCCCAATCAATAACGTCGACTTATAAAAACCAACCAACCGGCTCCTTTGGAGACGCTGGGACGCTATCGTTCTATCCCACTAAAAACCTCGGTGCGTATGGAGACGCCGGTGCCGTAGTCACTAATGACCGAGCAATTTATAAAAAAGTTCTTCAGCTCAGAAACTACGGCCAAACCGTCAGATATCATCATAAATATTCCGGTTTAAACAGCAGGCTTGATGAAATCCAGGCAGCGGTTTTGAACGCAAAATTAAAACATTTATCGGGAAATATCAGACAAAGACGAAAAATTGCTTCACGTTATAACCAAGAATTAAAAATTAAGCACATCCCTCAGTTAAAAAACAACCATCACACTTATCATTTATACGTGATTAAATCATCACATCGGGAAAACTTAATGAAATACCTGGAAGCCCGGGGTATTTTGTCATTGATTCACTATCCGATCCCGATCAACAAGCAGCAGGCATTTAGATATCAAAAAAATCAAATCTTTCCGGCTACGGAAAAATTTACCAGGGAAATAGTCAGTCTCCCCATTTACCCGGAATTAACCTCTGCAGAAGTCCAATACATCATCAACACAGTCAACCGCTTCATGCAGGAAAAAAATCCAACAGCAAATCATAATTCTCATTTCCCAGATGATTCTGACAATATAGCATTGTCTGAAAAAATAAAATAAATTAAATGGAACCGATACTTTTCATTTTCAATGGATTATCAAAAAACAACGGCCGAGTCGGTGTTTCCGGCGGGGACATTAGATTATTTGAAATAATCAAAAACACAGAGCTACAGCTGGTCAACCTGCTAACCACCCCAAATGGCATGGAGCTGCTGGAAAAATTTAGCGTTAAATACTCAGAGAGCAACATAATCGATTATTCGATCGACAGCGGCATAAAGTCTAACTTGATTATTTCTATTAAATCATTTTTTCAGCTGCCTAAAAAATTACGCCTGTTTAGAGGAAGTGTCTACAGTTCCTGCGAGCATTTATACGATGTTTTGCCGGCCTTTCGGCTAAAAATATTGAATAAATGTAAATGGTACGCAGTATATCATTGGGTCGAAGATTATCCCTGGAAAGAAAAAAGAGGCAACACTCCGCTCGTGCGAAGATATTTATACTGGCTAAACAGGTCTTTTTCCAGCTTAATAATAAAGTTGTTCGCTGATCGAATACTGGCCGTCTCCGACCAAACCAGGGACAAACTCATCAAGATAAAAAAAATAAAACCGGCCAGGATAAAGGCTGTTTACTGCGGTGTTGATTACGAAAAAATAAAATTAGTATGCGAAAAATTTATCGACGAAAAAGAAAGCGCTTATGATGCCATTTACATGAAACGGCTGAATAACGGTAAAGGAATTTTTGATCTTTTGGAAATATGGAAGTTATGCTGCTTAATGAACCCAGCATTAAAACTCGCGATTATCGGAGACGGTCCGTCAGAAATAGTAAAAAAAATTCATAAATTTATCGAAAAAAACAATCTCGACAATAACATATTTTTACTCGGCGTGATCTACGACTTTGAAAAAAAATTCAGGTTATTGAACTCCTCCAAATTATTCATTCTACCGACGCACGAGGAAAACTGGGCCATCGTAATCGGAGAGGCTATGGCAATAAAACTTCCTGTTTTATGCTATAATTTAAAGGAGATATTTCCAATTTGGAAAGATAACGTAGAATGGATAGATTTCGAGGATGTCAGCGACTTTGCAGACAAAATATTAGCTTTTCTAAACAGTCGGGAAAAAAGAGTAGCTTTATCAAATAAAGCCTTTGATTTTATTAAAAAATATGATTGGCAGGAAATTGTTAAAAATGAATTTAATGATTAAATACAATAAGTAAATAAAAAATGATCCAAGACACATACGTCTTTTCCAAAAATCACTTCCAACCTGACGATGACTATTACAGGGATATTTCTGATAAGGTAAGAATAAATAAAATACTACAGTTGATTGGTAAAGATAAAATTGTCTTGGATTGCGGCTGTTTTAACGGGGAAATTTCCAAAAAAATTAAAAATAACGATAATATCGTGTATGGTATGGATGCCTCCGAGGAAGCCATAAAGACCGCTGTTAGCAGGGGTATTATCGCAGTGACAGCCAACATTGAATCACGATTTCCTTATGAAGATAATAAATTCGATATTGTACTGGCCGGTGAGGTTTTTGAACATATTTTAGATACAGACGCATTATTAAAAGAAATTTCAAGAGTTTTGAAAAATAACGGAAATCTAATCGTAACGACTCCGAATACCGCTTCTCTTGGCAGACGGCTAATGTTATTATTTGGAAAAAACGCATATTTTGAAGCATCTTTTTCTTATCCATATAATGCAGTCGGGCATATCAGATTTTTCACAAAAAAATTATTATCTGATTTTCTGAAGAAAAATAATTATGTCATCAATTCCTTTTCTTCGGATGTGATTAAAATTTCCAACCATCGCGCTTTAATCAAATTATGTAATATTTTTCCTACTTTAGGACGCAGCCTAATTATTAAAGCGACAATTAATAAAAACATACCTCTGGACGAATGAATAAGATAGCTATAGATTGCCGGTGCTTCGTTTCATACAGCGGAATTTCCCGCTATCTGGATAATATTCTGACCAGACTTATAGTTTTAGATACAAAAAATTCTTATTATTTGATTTGCCCTGAGTATTACAATATTTTGAATAAATATAGGCAGTCAAACAATTTTGAAGTAGTTAACCTAAATGTAAAAAATGATTTCATTTATAAATTTTTTTCAATAAACCGTTTTTTAAAAAAAGAAGATATCGATATTTATTGGACACCGACGCAAGACTCCCTGTTCTTCAAAAGAAAACAAGTAAAAGTCGTAATTACCGTACATGATATTTCGTTTGAGCATCATAGAAACTGGTTTAATTATAAAATTAAGCTGATGAGTTGGCTTGGTTTCTATAAGTTTTTTTTGAAGAAAGCCGATTATTTGTTCTATGACTCGAACTTCACGAAAAATGACGTTAAACAAACTTACCATATTCATAAACCCGGGCTGGTGACTTACATGGGCACTTCTGAACAGTTTAAAAAAATCGACAAAAAAATGGCGGCACGATACGTGGCCGATCATTTTAATATCAAATCCAAATATCTATTCTACCTCGATACTGTCAGATTCGAAAATTTATTCAAAGCCTTTGCTCTGTTTTTATCAGATCGAAAAAATGTGGACATACAAATGGTTTGCCTCGGCCAATTCTGTTATCAGAATATCATGGATTATGCCAAAAAAATTAATCTTGAAAACAATATTATCTGGATAAAAGATAGAGTTTCTGACTATGACTTAAACAACCTGTATTCCGCTGCCGAGTTTTTCATCTCCCCTTCCGAATATGAGGGCTTCGGCTTAACTCCTCTGGAATCCCTCCAATGCGGGACCCCTGTTCTGGTTTCAAACGTAACCTCTTTACCCGAAGTTTTTGCGGATGCGGCCTTATATTGTAATCCTTATGATGTTTGTGATATTAATGAAAAAATGAAACTGCTCCATAATAGTGAAAAACTACAATCACAAATCATATCTAATTCGAATAAGTTATTCCAAATTTTTAATTGGGATAGTATCGCTCGGAAAATCTTAAATATTTTTAATAGTTTATAAAATGAGTAACATACCGGAAAAAAAAGCTCATATATTTAAAAAGTATATTATGTTGATAAATAGTTTTAAACAGATCGAACACCTCCGTTTGCTGGACATAGGATGCGCCAATGGTGTTTTTATTGATCTCGTTAACCAACAGCAAAACAAATGCTATGGAATAGATATAGATGCAGAAGCCGTGAGCAATTACAAAAGAAACCAGCGATCAGACAATAAAGTTGAGGTCTGCGACATCAATGCCGCTACTAATGACTTCCCTTTTAAAAATACTGGGTTTGACGTCATAACCTGCTTTGACGTCATAGAGCACCTGTTTAATTTCAATAATTTGGGATTAATCATAAGAAATAATTTAAAAAATGACGGTTTATTCGTTATCACGACCCCGAATGCCAACGCTCTCGAAAAATTATTCAATAAAAACTATTCCGGTGAATACGACAAAAGTCATAAAATATTGTTCACGCCTTACACCTTGGATTTTTTCCTGCGCCGGATGGGTCTAAAGAAGGTCATTTTATTCACGCCCTATATTTTTATGTTTACTCCCAACCTCTTCAATAAAAAATGACTTTTGGCGGCCAGATACTCGGTATTTATAAAAAATAAAGTCTTATGAATGATCCGGCAAATACCTCGAATATTTACAAAAGCATCAATCAAAGCGAAAATCGTGTCATCCTTTTTTTGAAATTTATCATAAAAAAAATTATTGTCGCCTTTATTAAAATGTTCAGATCAAACAACGCTTTTACGTTCGGAAATAAAAAATTTGATTTTTTTATCCATGAATATAATACGACCTGGATGAATGAAAGAAAAGTTGAAATTCCAATAGCTTTATCATTTATCTCCGGTCATAAGAATATTCTGGAAGTCGGGAACGTTTTGTCACATTATGTTGATGCGCCCTGGGATATTATCGATAAATTTGAAAAAGGTGAAAGAATAGTAAATGCGGATGTTACCGACTTCACGCCGAATGAAAAATACGATTTGATCGTCAGCATCTCCACCCTCGAGCATGTAGGCTTTGATGACGATAAAAAAGATACCGAAAAAATCGTTAAGGCATTATTAAATCTAAAAAATAACTGTCTTGAGGTGGGCGGAAAAATGATAGTCACACTCCCCATAGGCTATAACAAAGAAATGGATAAAAAGCTTTTTTCCGGACAACTGGCGTTTGATGAAATTTATTTTTTGAAACGGGTATCAAAGCATGAATGGAAAGAAACGCAAAAAAATAAAATTACCAGCGTGCAATACGGCCATCCCTTTCCTGGTGCAAACAGTATCAGCGTCGGCCTCATTAATAAATAATATCGCTTTGGACTAAATTGAAAATATGCGTTTTAATAAACAAATAATTCTGATTTTGGTGTTCTTGGGTCTTTTTTTAATTTTTTTAAATACACACAAAGCGATCGTAATAGATTCATACGTGAACTCCCTGATCAACCCCGCCCAAACATTCTTTAATCTATTCTACAGCTGGGACAATAGCCTATTACTTGGCCAGCCGACTACTTGGGGTCAAACGTACCTCTTCCCCTACAGCTTTGCCTATTACATACTATCGCTGTTTTTCAATGTCAGTCTGTGCCAAACCATTGTTTTTGCCTTGATTTTATGGGTGGGATTCTATTCTTTTACCAAGTTCATTCAAAATGAATTTAAAACGATCTCAATTTACTCGTACATCGGTGGGCTTTTTTATATTTTTAATCTCTACACGTTAACGAATTTTTCCGGAGTTTCGGTTCTATTGTTGCCTTACGTTATTTTGCCGTTGCAACTTTATTTTCTCAATAAAATATTTTTATCACAAAAATATTTTAAATATTGCCTAGGATTAGCCCTGGCCACTTTATTTATGGGAGGTATCAATCCGCCACTAGTAGCGATCAACTTGATAGTCATGCTCGTTTATTTCATCCACCTGGTTATCAGTTACCGCTTACTGGAAAAAACGAAATCTTTACTTTTTAAATTGTTCTTGAGCGTTAGTCTAACTTTATTGGTTAATTTATATTGGATCATCGGCATTTTTTCATTTTTTCACAGCTCGGCGGATATTCAGTCTATCCTTTCAGAGCCGCTCTCGATGCAAAATCAAGCCAGTACATATCTTAACGTCTTTCGGACTCTGGGATTATGGGCTTTTGGTCAAGGCTGGGACGGAATTTCCTATTTTGGCTATTCCCCGACCTACCTGAACAATCCATTGCTGATTTTCAGCATGTTCCTTCTTCCCTTGATAATATTATCGGGCGCTATCTTTATCGAGAAAAAAAAACCGATATTTTGGGTGCTTATTTTGATTATCCTGTCTATACCGATGGTAGTAGCAACCAACCAGGGAATTTTTTCTAATTTATACGGATGGGCCTACGATCACGTTCCTTTGTTTGGGATGTTCAGAGGCAGCTACAAATTTATTCAAATTTACATATTCGGATTAGCCGTCCTCTTTGCATATTTGCTTACGATTATAAAAAAAATAAAACGAAAAAGTGTATTGGCCATCTTTACTCTCGTCCTGATAATTTTAAACTCCTTTCCATTTTTTACCAATACAATATTTCGGGAGGATTCAAAAATACAGGATATACCTTCATATTATTATGATGCCCAAAAATTCTTTGAAAAGGATACGTCAACCTATAGATTATTATTATTGCCCGTACAGTATTTTGCGGTTTTTGATTGGGGAAAAATCAGCGCCGACCCGGAGATATTGTTTAATAAGGGTTTAGTAGTAAGGCAAGCAGGAAGTAGTGAACAAAAAAGCAATAAAATAGTACTGAGTGCCTACCAATATTTACTGAATAAAGACTATCAAAACTTTGAATACTTGATGAGGATTTTAAACGTCAAATACATCATCCAAAGAAATGATTTTGACTGGTCATATTATAAGGATATTTCCCAGCCACCGGAGGTAATTTCTGATATTTTATCCAAATATAAAAAAATTGAATCGTTCGGGAAACTCGATCTTTACCAAATTAGTCATGACTATTTGCCATTAATAAATTCTGATGATATCACCTTCCAAAAAATAAATTCTGTTAAGTATAGAATATATCTGAAAAATATCAGTAATCAGCAAGACTTATCATTTTTAGAATCATTTGATCAAAATTGGAATCTTTATCTAAAACAAAAACCGACTAACGAGTGGTGTAAAAGTCTCAAGGAATACAATATTTCAGCCTCTTCAGCTGAACATTTACCAAAAAGTATGATTACGGAGTGTATCTCTAAACAAAAATTTTTAGAAGGTAATGAATTATCCTATTTTTACCAGAGACCTATTTTTGATAGTACACATAAAGTAGTCTTTGGTTACGCCAACCAGTGGATCATTGACCCACAATTCATCAAGCAAAATTTTAGTAAAAACTATTACACGGATAACCATGACGGCTCTATTAATATTGAAGTGGATCTATACTTTAAACCGCAATCATTTTTTAATCTTGGCTTAATAATTTCTGGCGGAACAATTTTAGGATGCTTCGGCTACTTAATCTACAGTTCATATTTAAAAAGAAACAAAAAATCAAACAAACCCCAACTATCTAGGTCTGGAATTAACAAAGATTCTGGATATGTTTAACGACAAATTTAATTCAATCAATCAATTGACTAGAAATTTTATAATACTGCTAACTTTCATCGCCATAAGTAGTACGATTTTTTTTATTGTAATCGTTCATCCATTTACTATTGGAATATCATATGACTGGAATGTTCCTTTATCATTAAATACTTTTATTAAGACACCACTTAATTCATCCTGGATAAATAATAGCCAAGTTATGCCCGGTAATGCCTATTTTCTCCAAGCTCTTTATTTACTTTTATTAAATTATCATGCCAACAGTATTGTAATCACTATCTCATTCTTAATTTTGGTATTTTCCTTTTCCGCCTTTTTCTATTATTTACTTCTGAAAAAATTCCATCATCCCACATGGTTGTCACTGATAATCGGACTACTGTACCTTTTTTCTTCACAATTACTTTTAATCACACACCATGGCTATACCAGTTATTTAGTTTCTTTTTGCTTTACGCCGTTATTAATATATCTATTTTTGTATTATTTGGAAAATCCAAAATTTTCCGGAGCTTTAGCTGGAGCAATCGTATTCAATCTGGCAGCTAACCAAATCCAATTTTATGTCATTAATTCAATCATTTTAATAATTTTTTCATTTTTTTATTATCGGCATTGGCGAATAATAATACAAATTTTCTTGATATATATTACTGTGAATGTTTTATTTTCAGCATCGTGGTTGTTAGTTTATCTCAATGATTTTAAAAATTTTAATAATTTTAGTGAATTTTACTCACAAAACTCCTACACTGGTTTCCAAATAAACAGCATCATGGACCTTTTTTACCAGCCATTTATTTTCTGGTCCGTCAAGGACTACCTGCAAACATTACACGTGCAATGGCTGTATTTCATCTGGACTTTTTGCCAAATATTGATTTTCAGCCTACCTTTCGTCATTTACGGCTTTTATAGGAAAAAAATTGCTCCAGCATTAAATAAATTATTTTTAATTGGATTTACCCTCTTGGCAATCGGTTTTTTGTTGGCCAAGGGACGGGCCGAACCTTTCAGCTGGACCGGCGACTGGTTCTACAAAATACCCCTGTCAGGGATGTTCCGTGATCTCAACCATTTTCATTACCTGATTACATTCAGCGTTGTTTGGCTTTTTGCCTTGGCCGTGTATATTTTTTACGACAACCTAAGCAAGAATAAACGTAATCAGCGTATATTTTTCATCATCCTGTCCGGCTTTATACTGGTCAACTCCCTCCCCTATCTGCTGAATGTCTACCAGTCTCGGCTCCACAGGTACGAATTCACGCCCGGTGCCTATGATTCCCTGGTTGAAAAATACGATAACGACAAGGGTGATTTCCGCGTGCTGTGGCTGCCGACCGGTTTTTACGTGAAATATAACGACGGGCAGCCGTATTATTCAGGGATCAATCCACTGATAAACATGATCACCAAAGAGAACCTGGCCGATCTCGGCCCAGAGCCCGGACAGCCGTCACTTCTCGCCAAAGTTCTGGAATTCGGCTATTGCGGGCAGATACAAAACTGTACCGAGCGGTTTTTCGGCCTGTACAACGTCCGTGACATCATCAACTTGAAAAGGGATTTTCTGTCAACAGCGCCGTCGACCGACAATAAAAACTTATTGCGCAACGGGGCCTTTTGGACTCAACAATATTACAATTCCTGGTCGGCAAATTTATACAAAACTGCCCAAACGGCATCAAGCGATTATTACGATATTTTCCAGTTGTCAAACAATCAATACCTGCCACATCTCTACGTACCCAAGGAGTTGACCTGGGTATCCGGCAAGCCGAAAAACATACTGGACGGGATCGTGTTAACGAAAGAACCCCGAAACGCCTACCTGTTTAATGACGTACCGCCCGGTAATGCCGATAAACTGGTCATCCCCCTGGAGTTTTCCGAAGATT
>Ga0172379_10008037_pt1 | contig 13442 bp, 12 predicted proteins | sample GrowelOW334metaG_FD_119756 | JGI IMG/M metagenome (GOLD analysis project Ga0172379, IMG submission 119756) | Groundwater microbial communities from an aquifer near a municipal landfill in Southern Ontario, Canada - Groundwater well OW334 metaG | ecosystem: Environmental > Aquatic > Deep... | reverse complement strand
CGACTTAAACTCGAAAATCCTGAACAAGCTCTTAATGACCTCAGGGAGCTAAAATTGATGGACTTGATTAGGCGACTTAGATCTTTTAATCAACTATTTGAACTCTTTGCGTAAGTCCTGTAAGAATAGCGGCAATGTTTTCTTTGCTTGTCAGGGTTGCAGCGCTTGTTGGGATGTTAAAATATGCGATATTGTATTTGTCTACAACGGCCTTTTCATCCTTCCACCACTTTTCGTCAGGGTGCGCGCCACGTAAATTGATGATTGTTTTTATGTGGTATTGTTTGATGTAGCCATCAAGTGCATGGCCAGATAGTTGGGCAGAGCGGTAGAGTGCACCACTCTGAACAACGTGGAAATTTTCACCAAAGATACCCTTTTTCAGATCACGAGGATCGAGGGGTATAAAATTATTTGGACCCGTGACCATCTTGGTAATCGGTTTGATCGGGTTGTTTGTCACAATGCCCGCTATCGTTTTGAAAAGACCTTTTGCTTCGATCCCCTTGCTGCACACCTGTAACAGACATACACAAAGGATGGCGCGATTAACGAACTTCATTGAATCCACCTGCCAAATGTGTATCAGATTTTAATGTAAACGCTTGTTCCGTTTCAGCGTCAATGATATCAAGCGTAAAATTCCAGACAAACTTTTCTTTTGGTACAAAAATCAATCCATTGAGTGTAGAAAAAGGCCCAACGACATGTTCGGTCAGTTCTTTGGCTGCAAAGTCTTGATCACATTTATAGTTTGCTTGAGATGATCTTACACCATCAACAACGGCTGGAATGAGCAATGGCCAAACGATAAGACCAGCGACACCATACCCCAATGACCGCCCGAGTGTAGAGGTGTGGACAGCGCGTGCAACCTGAGCTGCTGGCACCGTAGGTAAACTTATATTTTCACGGTTAATTCTGAAATAGCGCTTGGTGTTATTGGTAAACGTAATAAGGACCGGCTGATACCCCTTCTTCAGGACATCGCGGTCAAGGTAGCGCTTACAATCAGCTTTGGTAAACACGTGATACGCAAAAACGGTAGGCTTTCTTTTTGCAGGTGAGTGGATGTTGAGCACGGCTTTGCCGAGCGGTTGGACTTTGTAGCGCGCACATCCAGTGATAAAGGCCAGGCCTACAACGAGAAAAGAGAGTAAAGTAGTAGTACGTTTCATAATAACCTCCGAGATTGAATCCATTTTCGATATAACCACCATGATTAAATGTTACAATAATAAATTATTTTATTCAACCACCCCTTCTTCAAGCGCGGAAAAGTCGATAAAAGTTTCATTCATATAGAAAAAAGCCCGCTTTTTGCCTCTTTTTGACGCAATCAGTGAAAACTCGACATTTAATATCCGAAAATTCGATATTTAGGTAGCGAAAACTCGGACATTTGGGTGGAGAAAATTCGATATTTGGTGCTTGTAAATCCGATATTGTGTGTTAAGCTTAAGTTTGTTGCCAAGTTTGTCATCCCGTTGACCTATCCGTCGTAGCTTTAGCGAAGTCGGAAAAACGGGATCCAGGCCTTCATCTCGAGCTTTAGCTTTTAGTACTATCTGGATTCCCGCCTTCGCGGGAATGACCTCTGGCAAGGTGATATCAATGAAAAGGCAACAAGGCCTATACGACCCGCAAAAAAAAGGAGTTTGCATGTTTATTTCTAGAATACTTGAGCGAGATATCATTGAGGGGGCCAGGTACTTTCCTGTGGTGGCGATTCTTGGACCGCGTCAATCTGGAAAAACAACGTTGGCGAAAAAGATATTTGCTCAGCATGCGTATGTATCGCTCGAAGATGTCGATAAGCGAACTGCTGCAATTGAAGATCCGAGAACTTTTTTACAACTCCATCGCAATGAAGCGGGGTTAATTATTGATGAATTCCAATATGCGCCAGATTTGTTGTCGTATATCCAAACAACTGTCGACGCTGAGCAGCGGCAAGGTTTTTTTATTTTAACTGGATCCCAAAATTTCCTTATGAACCAGGCGATCACCCAATCTCTGGCGGGGCGGATATCATTGCATACATTGCTACCGCTTTGTAGCCAAGAGCTTTCGGATCAAAACCTATTGCCTGATGAAATAGAGCCACTCTTATTTCAAGGTCTTTATCCTGCAATTTACACAAAACAAACGCCACCAGAAAGACTGTATAGCCAGTATGTGCGCACCTACTTAGAACGGGACGTCAGGCAGTTAACCCATGTTGGAGATTTAGCTACGTTTCAAACCTTTTTAATGATGTGCGCAGAGCGTGTGGGACAGCGCATAAACATGAGCGAATTTGCGCGTCAATGTCGTATCAGTGATCAGACCGTTGCGCGATGGTTATCTATTCTGGAAGCCAGTTATATTATTTTTCGGCTTCATCCATTTGAAAAAACGTTAAGCAAGCGCTTTGTCAAAACAGCGAAGTTGTATTTTTATGATCCAGGGCTTGCTTGTTATTTGCTTAAGATGAACCAAGATGATCTGGTGACGTCCCCCCGACGAGGGAATATTTTTGAGTCATTTATTATCTCTGAAATTGTAAAACAAGCATACAACCATGGACACCAGCCGGCAGTCTATTTTTTCCAAGATCAAGCTGATAATGAGGTTGACTGTATCATTGATCTTGGCAACAAGATGATTGCGCTTGAGATCAAAGCTAGTCGAACTATAAACACACGCTTTTTTGACGGCTTAACTTACTTGAAAAAATCTATGCCAAATGATGTTGTAATTAATGACTATGTGATTTATGGAGCAAACAAAAAACAGATCTCTGGGTATAAAAATGTTGTGAGCTGGCAGGCGATTGCCGACGTATTCAAGTCATAACCCAAAACTGTAAGTTCATATTTTTGCCACTTTTCCACCCAAATATGGCCTTTTTATCGCTTTTAGAGCGGTTGCGCCAATTCTACCATCTGGTACACTCGACCCATAGTGGTTATTAATGGTTTAAACACGTTAAAAATATGAGGTTTACGATGACTATTTTAAAACGAATTCAAATTTTAGTTCTGCTATTTCCTGTTGCTTTGGTGAGTGCAATGGCCAAGGTGGATGAAAAAATAGCCGATGATGCGAAAATATCTACTGCTTGGACGCTTATCCTCAACGGAACCTCATCCTCTGGTAAGTCGACATTGGCAAAAAAGCTGCAAAAGATTGTGAAACAACCGATTGAGATTCTGCAGCTTGATAGCGAGGCAACCCAAGTTATCAAAGAGATGCTTGAAGCAATGGGGCATCACTACGATGGAAAAACAGAATTTTGGGAGTGGTTTAATTCTTTACCAGAAGACATTAAAAGCAAGATTGATGAAAGCGATGACGTATGGGAAAGCGAGGCGACCAAGCGCCTAATCGAAAAAGCGAAAAAACTTGTATCCGAAGGAACCAACGTCATTATCGATACAGTCTTCGAAAATGAGAACGAGTACACGCGTTTTAAGAAAGAATTGAATTGCGAGCGAACTTATTTTGTCCTCGTCTATGCCCCAATGGTCAAGTTGCTTGAGAATGTTTTGGAACGAAACAGCTCTGGTAACAAAAGTGAAGAGCGTGACCTATCGATGCCGTTTGGTCAATATTTATTCGAATTCTACCAGCCATGTAATCTATCATTTCCTCAAAAACTGGATGTGCTTACCAGAAAAGATTTTGATGCGGTCTGCCAGCAGCTTGAACGTCATACTAAAAATCAAGATCAGGAAGCATTAAAGAAAGCACGAGAAGACAAAGAGAAGGTAGCTCACACATTCTTTGGTGACAAAAACATTACGGGTATAGCTTTAAAACTGCCACCTCATGATTTTGTCATACATACTGGAACTGCAAGCCCGACGAAATGTGCCAAAACGTTGGCTGCTTGGTTGGCCGGTCAAGCATGTTTCGCATTTTCAAAACTAACATTGCCTGCAAAGAAATTTTGATGCGGACAAAAAACTTTTTATTCAGCGAATAATTTTTGTAGCGTATTTAAAACGGCAGTAGCTTCAATGTCTGAAATTGTCCCAAGCTTTTTTACGAGGCGAGCCCGCCATTTCTACTCATCATTATCAAAAATTGAGACCCGAAGTTCTTGATCAAGTAATTGATCATCGCCTGCAGCCGCCATTTTTTTAAAAGCACTTTCCCAATCTTTTCGTGGCCCGTTGTCTGCAGAAAGTAGAAGGTTGTTATTAACAACCGTTACAACAATGTTTTTTTTGAATTTGCATTGTTGCAACAATGTTTTAGGAATTCTAATTCCCAACGAGTTACCTATTTGAACTAAAGGAAGTCGCATATTTTTACCCTTTCTTAACCTAAATAGTGCCACGTCAATATCTTATGTTACTGTTCTGCTAAGTACATCAGCGCAGCCTTTACATCCTCGTCGGCATCGGCAATGAATTTGGCAACCGCATACAGTGGATAGGAATGAATATTTTCATGAACAGAATAGTTGTTGGTTGAAAAGCGTACGCCGTAGGGGCTCTGCTGGTGACTGTTCAAAAAAAGTTGCATGCTCTTAAGCGTTCGTCCCGTACCACTTTTTACCTCAACAGGAATAATATCTTGTCCGTGCTGGATGATGTAGTCAACTTCGGCCTCACTTCCTCGTGCATCACGTTGCCAATAATATAATTGTGCTTTTTTCATAGGATGCTCATAGGCGATACATTCTTGTCCAACAAGCGATTCGGCCAGCATACCTTTATTTACAAATTCTTCTAAGGGGTTGAGCAGCCACTCTCCGGGCTTGAAGTCCAGCATGTATTGACTTAGGCCAACGTCTAGGAAAAGCAGTTTAAATGAATCAAAGTCTGCCTGTGCGCCCAATGGGATTCCTTGTGCATCAGTATGTACTACCCGGTGTATAACTCCTGCTGTGACGAGAAGGTCAACACAAGGTTCAAGCTCTCGTTTTCTGAAATCACCTATGTGGCTGTATTTAAATTTTCGTCCAAGTTGTTGGGGGATGCGAGAAAAAAGAAGATCAAGATACTTTACTTGCTGGTTTTTCCCATACTTTACAAAATCATATTGATACGCAGCAATGAGCGAGTGGGGTAGTTGGGCACATGCGTGGACACTGAGCATCGTTTTCCAACAGGCAACAGTCTGAGGCATTCCGCCTACCGCTACATAGTTTCCGAGTAATCCAAAAATTTTATCATGAATAACGCCAGCTGCCTCTTGCTCGACCGGATGAGATAAAATTTCTTTAATAATCATTGTATGATCAAGAGCGCTTAAAAATTCGAGGAATGACATGGGATACATATATAGAAACTGAACCCTTCCAACCGGTACACCAACCTGCTCAATTGCAAAGTCGATCAATGATCCCGCTGCAATAACATGGAGCTCAGGCATCATTTCATAAAAATAGCGGAGTGCCAAAATGCCATTAGGAACCGTTTGAACCTCATCGAAAAATAAGAGCGTGCGGCCAGGGATAATCTCTTGGTTGGTGATGATCGAAATTTCTCGTAGAATTCTGGCAGGATCAAGGTCTTGGTCAAAAATGTTCTTTGCTCTTTTATTGGACTCAAAATTTATCTCTACGAAAGAAGGAAAGGTTTTTCCGAGCTCCCGCACGGCGTACGTCTTGCCTACCTGGCGTGCTCCACGAAGTAAAAGAGGCTTGCGTAGGGGGTTTGTTTTCCAGTTCTGTAAAAAATAATCAATAAAGCGGTTCATTTTTTTGATCTCCTTGGTTAAAATTCACGGATAATCTTGTAGGTTTGTGGCTGAAATTCAGACTTATAATGGCCAATCAGCGGTCAAAAATCAAGGTTAGTTCAAAATCCATCAAAAAATGCCACTTTTAGGGCGTTTGCGCCTAATACCCTGGCTGGTATACTCAGTCCATGGTGATTATCGGTAGTTTAAACCATAGTAAATGTGAGGTTGTCATGACATTGTTCAATTGGTTGAGAAACGTTACGTTATCGTTTTTACTGTTGTGTGGAGTGCAGGCCTATGCCAACGTAGCCAAACCCGAAGGCTTGGTGATTGATACCAACAACGCTCCCGGTACGTTGTTTCATACCATTGCCGATGAAAATTTAAAGACACTTGGACAAATGGAAAATGATGGTGGTATTAGCGCACTTGATGCGGAAATTAGGTCCAATGGAGTTATTGGTCTTTTTAAAAGCGCATTTAAGAAAAAATGTAATCCATCACCAAGCGCCAGACGTATGCGGATGTTTACGCTCCTTAAAAAATATGAAGAAGATCATACCGTTACCTCAACCAATGTTTTGGATAAGGTAACCTGGCAGGATCTTGAGCTTTTGAGCGGGCCGAAGTCAGCTCCTGAACACTATGTTGCTAGCGTTCTTGATAGAACAATCACTGAGGCTGGCCGTATCATGCTCTTTAAAAAATTAGTAAACCCTTCAGCTGATATCAACCAACTGCGAGACCAACAGGCCGTAGTTCAAGAACTCATTAACAATACTCAGCTGTTTACTACAGTTGACCAGAAGCTACAAAAACTTGTTACGCCAGAAAACGTACTCTTGTCGTTTTGGGATGATAATGATTTGTATACCTTACAGTTGGATGGATTCCAATTTCAACCAGACTTTGAGCTTGATAAAAAGAGTGTACACATAAAGGCCCTCAAACAGTGGCTTGATAAGAATTCCATTGCTATGGAGGCCAATCATCGCTATGAGCAGTTTAGGGAGAAATTTTCAGCGATTGCAATGATTATTTCTATTGGATACTTGTTGCACGAGATAGGTTCCGGTGTTGGGCATGTGAAAAACGATAAAGACGGTAACCCGACAAATGACATAGCCGAAGTAAAGTGGACGGGCGCTACTAACCTTCCTATGATAGGTGCTTATCTCTGTTCAAAGAAGGGCCTTGCTTTGGCAACCAGCTGTTTTATTTTGTATGAAATGTCCAAACATGCCTACAGGGAATTTTGGAAACAGCCTGGCATTGATACGCTTATCAGAGAAAAGCTTCATGCAACCATGGCTTACGTTGCTCAGTACATCAATAGCTTGCGCGAGCTTGCAGACATTCTCGAAAAAAATCCTGTGCTTGCCAATAAAGTTCCAGCCGTTGCTCATTTCAAAGAAACACTCAAAAAACTTAATGAATCTGACAGCGACCTTAAAAATCTTTTCGCATTACTTAACACCAGCACCCTGAAAGGGAAATATTCCGATCTTACAAATTTGGCCGGGCGCGTTATTGTTGCCTACGGCTTGATGATGGAGCACAAAGAACGCTTTGTTGAGGCAATGCTGGCAGTTGGCGAAATCGATGCGCAGCTTTCGATCGCCAAGCTGTATAAAGAATTTCAGGGCCAACGCGTCACCTTCTGCTTCCCTCAATTTATCGAGGGTGGCAATCAGCCGATGGCTATAGCAGATGACTTCTGGAATCCATGTCTTGATAAAGATAAAGCGGTTTCAAGCAGCCTGCACGTTGGACCATGCAGTCTGGTTGGTAAGCAGTCTCATGCTCCAAACGTTATTATCACTGGTCCAAATGCTGGTGGTAAATCAACGGTAACCAAGGCCTTTGTTCTCAATATTATTCTGGCACAAAGTTTGGGCATTGCGCCATCGCGCAGCCTTGCCTTTACGCCGTTTACCAACATTCGAACCTATCTGAATATCACTGACGACATCGCTGCCGGTAACTCGCACTTTAAAGCGGGCGTTTTGCGTGCACAAGATATTCTCAAAACGGTAAGCAACTTACAACCAGGCACATTCGGGCTGATGGCCGTTGACGAAGTCTTTAATGGAACAACCCATGCCGAAGGTCAAGCAGCCGCATTTGGTTTGATCGAAGAATTTGGTAAGAATCCACGTGCGATGTGTATCACCAATACCCACTTCAATATCATTCCTAAGCTCGCACTAACAAAACGCTTTGAAAATTATAAAGTCATCGTTCACGAACTGGCCGATGGTAAACTTGAGTATCCATTTACGCTTGAGCCTGGTGTATCTGATCAGGTGATAACGCTCAAAATTTTGCGTAACGAAGGTTTCGGCGATGGATTCTTAAAACGTGCCCAAGAGGTTCTTGATAACTGGAACGGCGTTGAGAATTCGCTTGGTGCAGCAGCAGATTAGACGCTGACTTTTTGGCAATGTTTTTTCTTGTGTCATCCCCGCGGCCTGTCCGCCATAGCCTAGTGACGGCTGGAAGGCGGGGATCCAGGAAAAGAAATAGCTAGATTCCCGCTGAAGCTTGTCCTGAGCGCCGTTCAAATGGATTCGAGACGCTCTGCGGGCTCCTCACCACGAACGGCGTCGAAGTGGCGGGAATGACGTACTGAGTTGTAATTACTATTTTTAGCGGAGGATGTCATGACTATTTTTAACCGCATTCGCGTAAACATTTTATCATTGGTGCTTCACAGTTGTTTGATTGGGCTCTTAGGCGCCCAGGACCCTGCGGATGGAGCGAGTGTTGCCAAGCCAAATTTGTACCGGGCTATTGCCGAAGAAAATTTAAAATCAATCAGCGAGGTTAAAAAAGAAAAACGCGGCGACATAGATTACGACAACTTTGATTTTGACGCCTATCTTAAAGAGCAATTTAACAAACTTCTCCACCCGGACCCAGCTGTGCGTCGTCGATCGATGTTTACCTTGCTCTCGACGTTTGAAGAAAACAATCAGTTACCTCGCACCGATGTTCTTGATCACGTAACATGGTTAGACCTTGAATTGCTGTGCGGACAGAAATCCAATCCGCATTTGTACCTTGCTGCCCAGCTTGATCGCACCGTAACCGAGGCAGGCAAAGTTGCCCTTTATCGCAAAGTGGTAAGTCCAACCAGCGATGTACAACAACTCAGGAACCAACAGGCGATTACCATCCACCTGCTCAGTAACGAAAAACTTTTTAATGAGCTTGATACAACATTAAAGGCGTTGGTCGAATCAGAAAATCTTATGCTCTCTTTTTGGTATGGCGACTATCTTTCACGATGGGAAGTTGAACAAGATAAAGTCAAAATTCCTTTTCAACTAAGTTCAAAAGTTACTGCCTTAAAAGACCTCGAGCATTTTATGAATACAAGTCCTGCTGCGTGGGAAGCGCGCAACGCTGAAGGACGAGTGTTCGGCTTGATACCCAAAGCAATGCTTCTTTATTGGCTTGTGGCGGCACCCACTTTCTACTTATTAGGCCATGATATTTCAAACGATTTGCCCGATAGCATAAAAGGATGGGTTCCTAATGCCAAGGTCCTGACTCAATTTAAAGGATTTGCGATCTTCTCAACGATAGGCATAATGGCGTTCTTAACCTCACAAATGTTTGCTCAGAGAGAAAATGGGCAGGACGAATGGAAGCGTTGGAGAGAGTTTTCTGAAGGCGGCTTCACTATGTATGGTCAGTCTAGGGAGATTTATTGGCAGTTGTACGACATTTTGCATATGTTTCACCCAGAAGGTGATCGTGATGAATATTATTATGCCAAAGTAGTGCATGTTGCCCGCTACACCAACAACCTGAAGGCTATGGCGCAGTTGGTTACCAGCGACCAAGAATTTTTGCAACTGATGCCAAGCGTCAAAGCGTTTAATGAGTCTGTGGCAAAGCTCGGAAAAACATCGCAAGATTTACAATTGTTGCTTGAACTGCTTGAAAAAAAGACCTTTGACGGAAAATATTCAAAGCTTATGTATTGGGGGCGGGTGAAAGTAGCCTTCACGCTGATCGCTGATCTTAAAACGCAATTTGTTGATATGATGGTGATGCTTGGTGAGATCGATGCGCAGCTTTCAATTGCAAAGTTATACAAAGAGTTTAAAGACAAGGGTGTAACGTTCTGCTTCCCATATTACATTGACCCGCTTTCGGTTGAAAAGCCTGCAGTTCTGGCAAGGGATTTTTGGAATCCGCTCATCGATGCAGACAAAGTGGTGCCTAGCTCGTTGGAGGTTGGGCAACTTTGGGTAAAGCCTCAAAACGTGATTATCACAGGGCCGAACGCCGGTGGTAAGTCAACCATCACCAAGGCGTTTATAACCGCGATTATTGTTGCGCAGAGTTTGGGGATTGCTCCGGCAAAAACGTTAACGCTGACACCTTTTAACAAGATTACCACCTACCTGAACATAACCGACGACATCGCATCAGGAAAATCACATTTTAGAGCGGGAGTGTTGCGTGCTCGTGAAGTTCAAAAAATGTTTAATGATCTTAAACCGCATGAATTCGGGCTGACCGCGATTGACGAAGTCTTTAATGGAACAACTCATGCTGAGGGACAAGCTGCGGCGTATAGTTTGATTAAGCTTTTGGGCAAGAATCCGTTGGGCATGTGCATTACCAATACGCACTTCAAAATAATTCCTAGCCTTGAACAATCAACCGGCAATTTTTTGAACTACAAAGTCTCCGTTATTGATCGGCCGGGTGAAAAAATTCAGTATCCGTTCAAGCTTGAGCGTGGAGTTTCAGATCAAAACGTTGCCTTTAAGATTTTACGTGAAGAGGGCTTGGGCGACGAACTGCTTGATGTGGCGCAACAGGTTTTGGATGGCTCGCTTGAGCAAGTGCTCTCTGTTGCAAAAGACTAACCCAAGATAGTTATTTTGATGAGAGCTGAACGTGAAATCCCATTACATCGATGAGTGAGGTGATACTGTTCCAGCGGGGGTTCCCTTTTTGAGAGAGCATTCGATAGAGGTTTTGTCTTGTAATATGAGCCTTTTTGGCGAGTGTTGAAATATCGTTACCCTGTGCGTCAAGAACATCTTTGAGTGCTATCAAAAATACATTGCGATCGTCGTCTTGTAATGCTTCATTTAAGTAGGCGATAGCAAGCTTTTGATTTTTGAGACGTTCGTGTAAAAATTCGTCATAGGTTGCATAGGTTTTCTTTTTAGTCATGTTTCTCCTTGAAATCTAGCCAATAGCGCTTGGCTTTTGTAATATCGCGATTTTGACTTCCCTTATCGCCGCCAACAAGCAGTACAACTATACGCCCGCCCTTTTTCCCAAAATAGATTCTATAACCTGGCCCATAATCTATGCGAAGTTCACAGACACCGTCACTACCCTTAATCGGTTTACAATCACCAAAATTACCGTTACGAATTCTGGCAAGCCGTCCGATTACTACCGCTTCAATTTTTGTATCAAGCTTCTTTTGCCACGTAACAAATGGTTGGCTTCCAGTGTCGGTGGTATAAAAAATAATTTGATATGCATTCATAATTTCCATGAATAAAGTGTAATATATAGGCGACAGCAGCGCAAGAGTTTTTTGAACTGTAGTTAACATTTTGTATGTGGAAACTAAAACCTTGCCTTTGTTTCTCCTCATTTTCTATCTTGCTGGTATGTGATGTCCATTGATCGTAGACGAATAGATGTAAACAAGGCGAGGAGTTAAATGACGATATGTTGCAGAAATTTATGGATGCTTGTTGCCGTGGTGCTGATGGTGATGGGTGGCTCGGTGGTGGCGATGGAGGAGGCGTTGAGGGCGGCAGGTCTTCAGGACCGTGCGCATGAACTTATTGGCGATAAAGTGTTTGTGTATCACTATGGACAGGTCTTGGAGCATAAACTTACGGATGACAATAAGCTTGACGCTGGAACTCTCGTAACAGATCTTAGGCCAGTAAGCAGGTGGGAGCGCATTAGCCCATTGAATTGGAACTTGCATGCGCGCGCTGTGCTTAACAAACGTGAAGCGGCGAAAAGGGTAATGGAAAAGGGGAAAGCTACCATTCGTCCCGAAGATGCAATCGCGTTCGCCTGGCATGGAGTATACATGCCTGACTTAAGGAATCGGCATGTGATAACTGACGATGTTAAAAGAGGGGTCATTGGGCAGATTAGTAAAAATGGATATCTTGATATAGAAGACCTGATGCGCAACCTCGGTTATGTTCGTACGAGAATAGCGTTGCATTCAGATGGTTATGAAATTTGGTTTGTTGATGGCAGTAAGTATACTCAAGGCAGCGAAGGAGGACTCCGTTTTTCTGCGGATGAATTGAAAGCTTTATGTAACAAAGCCGGCAAGCCACAAGTTACGTTTGCCTGGTATGGCGATCCTGCGCATCCTGACAAGCAAGTTGATGTAACTGGAATGATAAATGCCCTCATCCTTTTCTACAAAAAGCATCTGCATGGTGCGCTTGACATTGAGGGGAGATTCTTTAATCGAGAGTTCACTGACCCAGCACCAGGAATCATAAAAACATTATCGATAACATTCGTTGGAGGTAAAACCGTTACTGCGACAGAAGAAACGGGAATTCATCTTACTGCAGATCAAATTGCTGCTTATGCTGATTTTACGCCTGTATACCCAGATCCTTTGGTGGACCCCATATGCCGTACCTGTAGCCAACAGCCTAGTGCTCATGCGAAATACTTTATAAATTTGTTCCCGCATAACGGCCCAATAACAGTAACTCTATACAAGGGAGATAAACCGTGTGAATCGGTGATTATTCCCGCCAGAGAAAGGCGTACAGTAGAGTATGACGGTACTTTATCAAAGATCGTCGCAGAGTCTACTGAAGGGGGGAAGGCTGAAGCAGGCCCAACTGAAGCGAACACATGGTATCGTATTATCGTCGGCGTGTCACCAAAGACGGCAGATGGCCGTAAGGCTCAAACATACATAGAAGAAGATGCGATAATGCAGACTAACGCTGCGCCAAACGAACCATTCGTCGGAATAAGAAAGGAGTTCGAATGAAGAAGACATTGCCATATTTGTTAGCACTTGCTTTTATCTGTACACCACAAACCAATTTTGGTGCTCACGTTGCAGCACAGGCGACGCAAGATCAATCTTTTGTGCAAGCTAACCAATGCGATCAATCCAAGGGATGTGATCCTTGCAACTGGGCTGCGGAGATTACAAAACTTAAAGCACAAGTGAAAGTCATTGACGAAATTATTGCCGACAAAATGATTGCACCAGCCCAAGGGAGAGCTTTGAGTATCGCTCAGAAAGCTTTCGGCTTAATTTTAGCGAGTGGTTTGGCAGGGGCTGGTATCAAGGCTATTAACTCTTTCGCAAAGACAGATAACTCATTCTACCTCGGCATTATGGCTGCCATACCAATCCTTCTGATTGAAGAATTGATACTTCATATGGACATCAACACGCTAACTCCTGATCAGTTCATAAAAGCACTCAAACAAGAAAAATGGGACCTAGAGAGAAGAATATCAATTGCCAAACAGGCACAAGCGTTTAATATGTCTCTTCCATGCAACCAAAGCCCAGCCAGCATCGACAGTCCTCAAGTCGAAAAGTTATTTTGATTGGTGATATGTGGTGTCTGTAGATTGGAAATTTGAATAGAGTTTATGCACAATAATTTTTTTTAAAAAGACGGGCCTCCACTTGACTATATTCGCCTAAGCAAAATTCACGAAATTATACAAAGCAGCAACATCTCGAAAAACCTTATTGAATCGAT
>Ga0172379_10008036_pt1 | contig 13443 bp, 10 predicted proteins | sample GrowelOW334metaG_FD_119756 | JGI IMG/M metagenome (GOLD analysis project Ga0172379, IMG submission 119756) | Groundwater microbial communities from an aquifer near a municipal landfill in Southern Ontario, Canada - Groundwater well OW334 metaG | ecosystem: Environmental > Aquatic > Deep... | reverse complement strand
TCAATTAACAATTAACAATTAGCAATGGACAATTGACAATGGACAATGAACAATGAACAATGGTCAATGTGATAATGATTCAGTGTGAAACCATTCATACAAACTTCTAAAAACTCACAACTCACAACTCATAACTCATAACTCATAACTCACAACTTATAACTTATGACTTATATCTTCCAACTTCCAACTTACAACTGCCTACCTATCATCGCTGAACACTCCAAAGTTACCAATAGTTCAATAGAATTAATACACCGCTCAAAATTATTGCGAAAAATAGAGGATTTTAGTATATTGATACACAAAATATGCATTGCTGGTGTAGCTCAGTTGGTAGAGCAGCTGATTCGTAATCAGCAGGTCAGGGGTTCAAGTCCCCTCACCAGCTCAAAAAAATGGACCCGTGGAAACACGGGTTTTTTGTTTTAAACAATCTCACCAATATTTCTCCTCTATGCGCAACCGCGTACGTCCCTAGGAGTCCTTTTGGGGAAGCTATTCCTTACCGTCAGATTGATTGTCAGAAACCATAAGAGGTTATTGAAATCACTCGACGGTTTTTTATTTCTAAATGTTTTTCTATATACTTCATCGATTTCAGAATTACCTAAAGCATTGATACACTAAAAGGAAACAGGTCAGTAGGAGTTATTGTGTTTCAAGAGATATATTAATTGTAGAGTTTTTTTGGGGAAATTTACCTTTAAAATACTATCTAAATCCGAAAGACGGAGGAGAGATATTCAATATTTCTAATAACAAATATGATAAACAAATTTTTCCATAGAAAATTGCGATTTTCATTTGCAAAAACAAAGATGATTATTATTGTCGGAATATTGACATTTCATTGTTTTTCGCAAGATAAAATTCTAAATGAATTCCCGTCTGCTCAGAAATCAATTCAAATTGATTCTATTGGGCGTCCAAATCAAAATATCTTCTATATTCCGGTTGAAGCTACAAATTCAATAGGTGTAACATATTCGCAAGAAAAGAAAAAGGGAATTCTTGTGAGTTATTACGATACAAATTTAACGAAATCAATTTCCCAATTTTTGTATTCGCTCGATGAACCTATTTTATCTGTAAAATATACAGATAAAGACATGTTTCGATTTGTCATGATTCAACCACCAAAGTTGAAGATGCTGATTCGATTTGTTCGACAATATGATTCGTTGGAAATAAAATTCGCATCTATATCATTAGATACTTTTCCCAAGAGTAATGTTCATTTGACGACAAAAACAATTATTTTACCTATAGCATATTGGGACACATTATCAATGATGCTTGATTATGGAAAATTTTGGACTACTATGCCAACAACGATTGATGTGAATCAAACTCAAGAATTTAGCCAAGAATTTATTTGGATATTGGAAGGTCATAAAATAGATGGTTATAGAGTAGTTAGTCGTTGGGGATTTCGTTCGGATGAAATTTTCAGCGAAATATGTCTTTACATGCTTGCACTAAGTAAAGTCCCAGAATTACGTGGAGTTGAATACACTCTGTCTATTTCTCCTACACCTACTTCTTTTATTAAAGGGATAAAATAAATCTATAATCTTGAGGTGTCATTATGAAACCATCAATTTTTATTTACTTTTTTTCTCATCGGTTGTTGCGTACTTTATTCACAAACTGTTTTGCCATCAGCTACAGCGCCCCCAACAGATCAGGCAATACAAGTGCCGATCGCACCGCCAGTGCAATTATCGGCTGTCCCTACAGCTCAGGAGATTGCCGATCTATTTGTTGCCGCAAATGCTCAGTTCACAATTTACGATGCAGTCCGGTTAGTAGTCAAAAAAGGAGATGTAGCAGTTCCCGCGCTCGAACATTTGATGAACCATCCTGAATCAGAAAATATTGACACGAAAGTTAATGTCCATTGCTGAAAATCGGAATAAAACCCCGGCTTGTTAAGGTTAATCGCTAAATTGCATACACTGATGAATTAACAGCTCATAAATTCTTCTTTAGTCCTTGATTCTCATTCTTCTCTTTTTATTCACATTTCACATGTTTTTCTACAGTAAAGTTATCTGATCCGATAAGGAAATTATCCATAAAATTCCCTGTTTTCGCAGTATACTGGAAAATAATATTATATAGTTATCCTGTGATAGAAAATAATACTAAAATATTCGCTTTTAATGGAAAAAATTCTTAATATTTGTTGACATAAGATCACATAGTAGAAAAAAATCATAATGAGCGAAATTATCATAGCGACATCGGATTCTAAAGAAAACTATAGGATCTCAAAACTTCGTAAGGCAAAAAAACTTCGTAAAATTGCGCCGAGAATTTATTCGGCAGATCTCGACAGTAAGCCATCGGAAATTATTGCGCGTAATATCCTGGAGATCTTGGGAAGGTTATACCCAGGTGCACTACTTAGTCACCGTTCAGCCTTTGAGTTTACGCTGACCTCCTCCCATCATATTTTTGTGACCCACAAATACACAAAAAAAGTGAAACTACCGGGAGTGACGATTAATTTCCTGAAGGGGAAAGGACAGGTAGAAGGGGATAACCAGCAATTGTGGGGAATGTTTGTTTCGTCGAAAGAACGGGCGTTTTTAGAAAATCTTCAGAGCACGAAAAAGATCGGTCCAGATTCAAAGTGTTTGGGAATTCCGCAAATCGAAGAAAAACTTGATGACATTTTGCGGATTAAAGGTGAAGAAGGTTTAAATCTGGTTCGGGATAAAGCAAGAGCGATTGCAAAAGCATTGGGCATGAAAAAAGAAATGATGCTTTTGGATAAAATGATTGGTGCATTGCTTTCGACAAAACCGTCATCACTATTGAAATCCAATCTTGCTCTTTCGCGTGCAGCGGGAATGCCGTATGACAAGGTGAGAGTAGAACTCTTTCATACCCTCTTTACGTTTCTTCACAATCAGGAATTTAAGGATAGGGCGGAAGAAAATAGCACAGTTCAATCGTTTAGGAACTTTGCGTTTTTTGAGGCATACTTTTCTAATTACATTGAAGGAACAGTTTTCGAGGTTGATGAAGCAAAAAGGATTGTTGATACTGGCGTCCCGCTTGCAACACGTGATGGAGATTCGCATGATGTTCTTGGAACCTATCAATTAGTGTCGGATACAAAGGGATTAAAAAATATTCCCGGATCTGCAAATGAATTTCTAACATTATTGCAAACCAGACATGGTCAATTACTTTCTGCACGGATTGACAAACATCCCGGACAATTTAAGGAAAGAAATAATAGGGCGGGGAGTACTCAATTTGTTGACTGGAAGCTTGTCCGGGGCACGTTGATACGTGCATTTGAGTTTTATCAGGCATTGCAACATCCATTTGCGAGGGCAGCATATATGATGTTTGTGGTAAGCGAAGTGCATCCATTTGAGGATGGAAATGGAAGAATTGCGAGAGTGATGATGAATGCAGAGTTAGTAGCCGCCGAACAGAGTAAAATTATCATACCGACAGTTTTTCGAGATGATTATATGCTGACAATAAAAAAAATGACGAAACGACAGGATCCGAAACCTTTCATCGATATGTTGACAAAGGCACATGAATTCAGTCACGTTCTTCACTTTGAAGCATATGATGATCTTTATGAATATTTAAAATCGCACAATGCATTCTATGAGCCGGATGAGGGGAGGTACCTTATTGTTGATTGACCAAGGCGCTTGTGGAGCGTTCGAATCCGGAAGCCTGAGATGCTGAAAAGAGAAATGACTTAGAGGTGTATTTTGCCTCGGCAGGTCAGGGGTTCAAGTCCCCTCACCAGCTCAACAGGCGGACAGGTATTCGACACTTCAAGAGTTCTACGAAAGCTTTTTCATTGGTAAAGTCTTACCGTCAGTTCAGAAAAATCCCACTTTAATGGGATTTTTCATTTTAAAGACAAGCAAAACTGATTTTTGCTGTAGTATTAAGACTCACACATTCCATTAAACCCTTGCAACAATTCAACTCACTTGTTTTTGAAACGAGTTAGCGGTACAATTGGATAAAGCAGGGAAGATTCTATGAATAATCGCCACTGACCTCCGACAGTTTTGTGCACGGAGGTTTTTTTATTAAAGTAATTACATGACAGCACACTAGTTATTTAAACTCTTCTCACAAAACTCAAATGGCATTAGTATAGAAGAGGGAAGTCAAAATCCCCAATTTTTAGTTTTGCGAACTGTTTGATTTCATTGCCATTGATGCAACACTAACTGCCGGGATTTTCCTTTTTTGATCGAATTAGGACAATTTGGGATGGTATAATATTTGCGGAATTAAGTTCCATGGGGAAGAACATTAGCGGTTCCAAGGGCATACGGCCGAAACTGTGCCGTGCAGTCGGAAAGAACCGAAGAAATACAGAAACAGTTTCAGGGGTGGAACAGAAAAAACCTGGTGCCAGTATTCCCGGCACACCATTGAATTGCTGGGAGTATAAGAATTGCGGCTGTCAGCCTGGCGGAAAAAACGTTTCATTGTTAGGAGTTTGTCCTGCAGCCATCGATTCGCGATATCATGAGATCAACAATGGCATTAACGGTGGCAGATTCTGCTGGTTGGTGGAGAAAACATTGTGTATTGGAGATGTTGAACATTCCTTCCTGGATAAATTTGAACGCTGCCTGCAATGTGATTTTTATGCAATTGTCCACAGGCAGGAGAAACAGCGGTTTCAGGAAATGGCAGATCAATTTCTTGAAGATGTCTGAAGTCCGTCATTGTGCAAAGTAGATAGATACTGAGAAGAAATTCAATTTTGTTAAACAATAACGTCAAAAAAAGGGAATATGGAAGAAGAAAAAAAAGAAATTCAACCCGTCATTGATGAGTATAAAGGGAAACCGATTCTCCGCATACCGCTGGTAGATGATCCTAATCCCGAAACCTCTTGGCATTGGCTTACTTTTGGAAAGAGCAAAGCAAAAGCGATCATCAAATATATCGATGCGATAAAAAAGTTTGCAGAGAGCTAAATTGATAGGTAATGAGTTGTAAGTTTGAAGTGAGTCATAAGTTGTAAGTCGTAAGTTGTAAGTCATAAGTCGTAAGTGATAAGTAATACCCTAATCGACATAAAAATTATATTTAATTATAGGAAACTAATATCTCAGAACTCAAAACTGTAAACTCACAACTGTAAACTCCCAACTCCCAACGACAATTCCAGAACTCCAAAACTCCTTCTTGCATCACAAACTACTCCTGAAATCCCTGCTTTAAAATACAGACAATAACTGACTCAAATTTTGTACTTGACAGAACCGAATTTATTCACTAGGTTGTGCAAACGATTGCATGATAAATACATGAGTATTTTGTTATTATTATTAATATTCATTCAAACGTTTGCATAAATAGTCCATTTAAATAATACTTTCCAGGGATCCCAGTCCATATGTCATCTACTCTCAAAGATATTGCTGAAAAAACCGGCGTTTCTGTTTCAACTGTTTCCAGAGTTTTACATGACAATTCCAAAAAGTATAAGATCAGTGAAGAGACGCAGGAAAAAGTAAAACAAGCGGCGAAGGATATGGGGTATAGAATAAATACTCTTGCAAGGGGACTGCGATTGCAAAAGACATTTGAGATCGGTCTCATCGTGCCGGATATCGCCAATCCATTCTTCTCTGCGGTGATCAAAAGTCTTGCCGGTGAATTACGAAAAGGGGGATACAATTTTATTGTCTACGACACGGATGAAGATATTTCGCTCGAACGTTCTGCGATAAAAAGTCTTCTGGAAAAAAGAGTGGACGGATTGATCATCGCCTCTGTTGGTCAAGAGTTTTCGCATATCCAAAAAGTTCGTGATGCGAATATTCCATTGGTAATGATCGACCGATGTTTTGATTCACTTGATATTGATTCTGTCAGCGTGGATAACGTGAAAGGTTCGCTCTTCGCTGTGAACCATCTCATCAAAGAAGGACACACCCGCATTGCATTCATCCAAGGACTGCCGGGGACGTATGCGAACGAAACACGGTTGCAGGGATACAAACAGGCGCTCCATGATGCCGGAATCGCAGTCGACGAACACCTTATTGTCGGCGACGATTTCCGGTCACTGAACGGATATCTTGAAACAAAACATCTCCTGAAACTCTCCGCGCCTCCAACCGCCATTTTCACCGCCGGTGATTTGATCGCTCTCGGCTCCCTTGAAGCATGCAGGGAAAACGGCGTCCGTATTCCGCACGATCTTTCGTTAGTCACGTTCGACGATCCAATTTTTACCTCCTATCTCTCTCCGGCGTTGACCGCCATTGAACAACCGATTACAAAGATGACGGAAATGGCAGCAGCGATGCTATACAGGAGGATGAGGAATCCGAACGATGAGCGAAGGAAAGTACTGCTGGAGCCAAAGTTGAATGTCCGGAATTCTGTTGCGCGGTTATCGACACTGACTAACATCACGCATATCACGAAACTCGAAAAATAATTGCATCAACGCAGCAAAGGATCCATCGCATGAAGACAATCACGAGTCAACGAACGAAACGGATCACCGCAATACTCATAGCTACACTGCTGCTGTCGCTTCTTGGCGTTGCGGGCAATACAGGCAAGATCTCCGGAAGAGTCACCGACAAATCGACTGGAGAACCACTCATCAGTGCTAATGTGATAGTCAAGGAATTAAAGGTTGGCGCATCTACCGATCTCAATGGTGATTACTTTATCCTGAATGTCCCTCCCGGCACCTACACACTGTCCGCTTCTCTGGTCGGATATGAAACTGTAAACAGCTCCCATGTTCTTGTAATGATCGATAGGACCACTGCTAAAACCTTCGCACTGGACGCTACCGTCATTGAGGGGAAAGAGGTGAATATCATTGCTGAGCGGCCGATTCTTGAAAAAGACAATACCTCCAGTGAACAGATTGTGACGAGCCAGGCATTGGAAAACACCGGCGCACGGTCGGTAAAGGATGTATTGGAACTGCAGGCGGGTATCTTTAGCGATAATTCGAGTCTTGCATGGCAGCGCGGGGCAACGAAAGGATATGTCCGCGGAAGCACCATTGTACAGGCTGTGTTCATGATTGATAACCTTTCGGTTAACAGCGGATTAGTATCGGACAATTACTCAGGTTTTAACACATCGACGATCGAACAGATCTCGGTGCTGACTGGCGGGTATAATGCGGAATATGGTGAAGGGCGTTCTGCTGTTGTGAATATAATTTCAAAAGAAGCATCGGAAGGCCTCCATGGCACATTGCTCGCCCGCTTGCGCCCTGCTGGTGTCTATCACTTCGGCAGGAACATGTACAGTAAAGAGAACAACGATTATGTGAGCACAGGGATCAATTATTGGACAAATGAATCGAACGATGTCAACAGCCGGTATTATACATTGAATCCTGATTCATTGTTGCAGGCATGGCGTGCGCAGACAACGCCGAACGAAGTCCTTGCAAAATACGCGGACCGTACTGAATATGAATATGAAGGGACAATTTTTGGAGGATTGACCGAAGAATTCAGTTTTCTTCTTTCTGGCCGGTTCAAAGAAGGCGTTGGTATCTTTCCGCAAGCCATTCCCTATAATCCTGAATTCAATGTTCAAGGATATCTCAATTATAAATTCACACCTGAATTAAAATTACGCGTCGGTGGATTCTTTGGCGGGTACGAAAGCGCCGATTATACATCATCAAATTTTAACACATCAGAAATGGGGCAGGAAGCTGGTTGGCTGGCTCCGATGAGAATCGATGAACAATATGCTCGAGCAAAATTCAATCTCTTCGGTGCTCCGTTCCGGCAATGGCCGGAATTAACGCGCTGGTCCCAATTATATGGCAAAGTAACCCACGTTCTCAATCCGCAATCGCTCTACGAAGTAACGGCCAGTTATCTCAGCAACCGAATGGACCGTTCGGACAGAGAACACCGCATTCCGGATAGTTTATGGCTGCCAGATGTTGTTTCCATGGTTCCGCGATATACGCTGCAAGCCTATTACCATACATGGACAAAGAACTTCTCTCAGTCATACCAGATAAAGGCAGATTATACCAATCAAATCACGACGATCCACAATATTAAAACAGGCCTTACGTTTAAAACGCACGATTTTAACTATGAAAATTTTGCGGCGGAATCGAAAAGCAGCAGAAATAATTCCATGAATATCTTTAATGGAAAGCCGTACGAAGGAAATCTTTATCTGCAGGATAAAATTGAGTTTCCTGGATTAATCGTGAACATTGGTGTCCGCAGCGATTTCTTCAATCAGAATAGAGATGCGCCGAAAAATATGTTCGATCCGCTGGCGTTCGAGATCGCAACACCCGGACATGATCCCGGTGCGCCCTTAGGAATTCCCGGAACGCCCGAACGGGAACGGACAAAATTACAGATGGTTTTCGCACCTCGGCTGGGTATATCTCATCCGGTAAATGAAAATGCCGTACTGCATTTCATGTACGGTCATTTTTATCAACGGCCGTCGTGGACGAAAATGTTCGGATTCCCATTTGTGAATTACAACACGGTATGGGACAGCATCACAAATCCGTACGCCAAACAGACCACCTATATGGATGAATGGCAGGGATATTACGGAAATCCACACATGGGATATGAACGGACGATTCAATATGAGCTCGGAGTGGACTATAATATCGCCGATGTCCTTCGGCTGGACTTGACCGGGTATTACAAAGATGCTGCAAACGAAGCGAGAGTTATTACAGGAGTGTATGCGGCAACCTACAGCGCAACGAAGGCACTCATGGCGAGCAATTCCGGATATTCCGATGTGCGGGGAATCGAAACAAAACTCGATTCGAAGTTCGACGGAATATTCAACTTTGGACTCAGTCACGAAATATACTGGTCCATTCAAGGCGAAGTTGGGTATAGCAGATTGTATGAACCGGGTGCGCAAAGTATCAATGTTCCGAAAGGACTCCGTCAGGAACGCGGTGCATGGGGAGATAACCAGCGGATAGAAGGATGGGTGAATTTCTTTTTCAATAAAGATGAAGGTCCGGAAGTAGCAGGAATACGGCCGCTGAGCCACGTGAACATCTTCTCGAACTTCTGGTGGAGAGCCGGCGATCCGTACACCTATCACGGTCCGGGCGATCCGTCAACGGAGCCGAATAACATGCGGTGGTTCAATTACTATCAAATCGATTTGAAAGTAACGAAAGGCATCGACGTTTTTGGCATTACCACCGAGCTTAGCGTTGATATCAAAAATCTTCTTAATTCAAAGTTCCTGCGCCGGTTGTATGGTGATGATCTTATTCGCTACATGGAAAATCCGAATCTGTCGGACAACGAACGGTTGCCGAAAACGTCAGATTTTTCCGAGCCGAATATCTGGGAATGGTATACCTATGAAGTTTCTCCGCAGAGGATTTATTTCCAGATATCGCTAAAATTCTAATGAAGGCCAAACAATGAATATGAAAAAAATTGGATTGACAGTTCTTCTGATGATGATATGCTCTACGATGCTTTCGGCACAAGTTACTTGGGGAAAGCAAACATTGAAGAGGGGAAAATTGTGGGCGACGATTTGGAATTCCCTTCAATACGGCGATCCGACCGAAACACAAAATGGATTCCATACGATTGATTATCCCGGATATTCCAAAGGAACCAATGTCAATGATGCGTTGAACTATGCAGAAGCGGCCGGATATGCGATCTATGGTGTCCGCCAAAACGTTGCATCCTCATACACGATTAATTCCCGGTTCTTTCCCTCAGGACAGGATATCTTCCCGATCGAAGAAACAATTTTGACGAAAAATTATAACCTGAAAAATCCCGGAATAGCTGGCGAGGAAACTGTGAACGGCGGCCATCACGTGAATGGGCTCAATGTGGATGTTTCCCGACGAAGTATGGTGTGGAGTTTCCCGGGATTAAGCGACTTCATTATTCATGAAGTAACCATTACCAATAATGAACTGACCGGTGTCGATTCCTTGATCTTCGGTATGCGCTATGGCCTGCGGATGACGCAGCGTTCCGGCAGCCGTGGGGATGAAAAATACGCATGGGACCCAACGGAGAAGCTCTTCTATTTCTACGATCATCAGCGGTTCCGGACACAGGATGAAGTGCCGATCACTTATAATTTCGGTGTCGGTCCGCAGCGTGGTGATATTGGCGATGCGCGTGATATCTACCAACAGGGGATCCGGGAACATGAGCTCGATGCTCCGGGATATTTTACTGTTGTCGTGCTGGATTCCGCGGGAGCAAACACCTACCAGAATATTCTGGAACACACCGGTCAGGGATTGACGGAGGGTGCGGCGACGGTGGATCAAATGTTCATCCAGGGTTCATCATTACATGCACGCGTGAAGGAAGTGATGATGCATCAGCAGCCGCGTATGTCGTGGGATTCCGCCCGAGCTTTGGGAGGGGAAGGCGGGAATAAATATGAACGGCGCCCTGAATTTCTTGTGAGCGTCGGACCGATCACTCTGTCGCCGTTTGGGTCCGTGAAGATTGTTTTTGCCGAAGTAATGGGTGAGATGGATCGCGCGAAGATCGTTGAAGGCGGCGTTGCGAATATCGATCTCATGGCAACAGCGTCGAGAGATTCCATGCTTGTGCATGTTCGTGCTGCACGGAAATTATATGCAAATAATTACAAGCCAACAGTGTATCCTCCGCCGACTCCTTCGGACGGAGAAAACAGTCTCAAGATCACCACCGAGCCGGGCAACGTGAATATTGAATGGGCGCCGATTCCTTCCACCTATAAAGACCCGATCAAGGGAGTGAACGATGTGGCTGGCTATCGTGTCTACCGGTCAAATTATTTTACGATCGGCCCATGGATGCTGGCAGTCGATATTAAAAAAGATTCGGTCGTCATGGTTGGCGGCAATATACGGTTCGTGGATAAAGACTTGCCGTTCGGCGTCGGAAACTATTATTGTGTTACCAGTTATGATTCCGACGGGAATGAAAGCGGCAAAGTGAATAACACACGATTCCCGGTGTATCCCCTCCGAGGACCAAACCTGCAATTTCCCAACAACGTGTATGTCGTGCCGAATCCATTCCGGCAACACAGCAACCTGGTCGGCACCGGCGAACGCTTCCGGATGGAGTTCGTTGGAATCCCGGCAAAGTGCAAAATCAAGATCTATACACTTACCGGCGATATTATTCAGGAGATCGATCATGACGATGGCAGCGGATCGGAAGCATGGGGTAGCATCAAGCGGCTGGATTATCAACTGAACAAATGGACGTTGAATATCGCCCCCGGGGTGTATCTCTATCGCGTTGAATCGCTCGTCCCAGGACATACCGGTGAATCATACATCGGTAAATTGGCTATTGTGAAGTAACGGAGAACTCTCTCATGCATTTGACAAAAATATTTTCTCTTACAGTTGTAGCATTGGTCAGTCTCATTCATTCCACTCTACAGGCACAGTCCGGAATTGCTCCGATCAATGTCGAACGTGCAGGTCAATCCGGTTGGCAGTTTCTGAAGATCAACGGCGATGCCCGTCAGGCAGGAATGGGAGGTGCCTTCACGGCTATTGCCCACGGAGATGCAAGTGCGATCTTCGGCAATCCCGCTTCACTGGCGGATATTACGAATATCGATATCCAGGTGAATGCGTTGCAATGGATCGCCGATATCAGTCATCAGTCTGCAGCCGTAGCGTATAATCTCGGCGATTTAGGAGTTCTCGGGGCAAGCGTGGCGATGATGGATTACGGAGATATACCAGAGACGATCAATGCGCCAGCCGGAGCAAACGGCACTACACCTACTATCACGGGGAATAACTTTACTGCCAATGATATCGCAGCGGGGGCTTCCTTTGCACGAAAAATTACGGATCAGTTGTCGATTGGCGGCAATATTCGGTGGATGCAGCAACAGATCGCGGAATTCTCCATGCAGAAATGGGCGTTCGATTTCGGCACGATGTATTATACTGGATTTCGAACGTTGCGGATTGCGATGACGGCCAGGAATTTCGGGCCAGACTCGCGGTACGGGGGATGGAGTGAACAATATCAAACGGAATCGGATTATATCCGCATGCCGCTCGATTTTCGCGCCGGTATGGCAATGGATTTTCTGGATGAAGAGGGAAGTCCGCACCTTGTGACACTTGTCGTTGAAGGGGATCATCCGAATGATGGCAGAGAAAAGATCCATTGCGGCGCCAGTTATGCGTTTGAAGGAAAATTCTTTCTCCGTGCGGGATATAAGTTCAATTATGATGTGCAGCGATTTACGTTCGGAGCCGGTGTTACATATCCGTTTGCAGGAACCGTCGGGACGATCAATTATGCCTATGTCGATTTCGGCGAGTTAACACAGGTGCACATGTTCTCGCTTGGATTTTCGTTATGACCGTCGGAAGGGGGGCGAGTTGCTAAAGCCGCGCCGTTTCCGTATGGAGTTACGTTGTAGGACCTGACCATCACTCACTATGAAAAACAAAGTCGTTGTTATAGGAAGTTATAATACCGATCTGACCATCAAAACCAGCCGGATTCCCCGGCCAGGTGAAACGGTGATCGGCGGAATTTTCTCCGAAGGGGGTGGAGGAAAAGGGGCGAACCAGGCAGTTGCCGCAGTCCGTGCTGGAGCGAATGTCAGTTTCATTGCACGTGTTGGTAATGATGTGCTCGGCAACGAAGGGATTCAACGGCTGACGGAGGAAATGATAGACACCCGGCATATCTTTCACGATACCGAAGCAGCCACCGGTGTCGCGTTCATTGTTGTGGATGAACGGGGAGAGAACAGTATCGTTGTTGCTTCCGGCGCGAATGCACGGTTGACACCGGGGGATATCGAGACTGCGGCCGATGAGATTTCATCAGCATCGGTACTGCTGGTGCAACTGGAATCTCCGCTGGATACCGTTCGCGCGGCGATCAGGAAAGCTCATCAACACGGAGCTGCTGTCATACTGAATCCTGCACCGGCACACCCGCTCGATCCTGCTCTATTGAAGGAGATTGATATCATCACGCCCAACAAAGTAGAAGCGGAGATGATAACCGGAATAAAAGTGACCGATGATGACAGCCTCCGTGCAATTGTTGGAAAATTTTTCGATTTCGGCATTAAGAACGTTCTGATCACTCTCGGTTCAAAAGGTGTTTTTGCAGGATTGCCCGGTTTCATGGAACACCTTCCTGCATTCAAAGCGCGTTCCGTCGATTCGACAGGGGCGGGAGATGTCTTCAGCGGTTCACTCGCGGCATTCCTTTCCGAAGAGATGACAGTCGAAAAAGCGGCGAGAATGGCAAACGCAGCGGCGTCTATTTCTGTGACACGCATGGGTGCGCAAAATGCCGCTCCCCGCAGAATGGAAATTGAAAACTTTATAACATCCTATGCGTCGGCAGAAGCCGAAGCATTGAATTCGTAAGTGTTATTTCACACATACAAACC
>Ga0172379_10008035_pt1 | contig 13446 bp, 7 predicted proteins | sample GrowelOW334metaG_FD_119756 | JGI IMG/M metagenome (GOLD analysis project Ga0172379, IMG submission 119756) | Groundwater microbial communities from an aquifer near a municipal landfill in Southern Ontario, Canada - Groundwater well OW334 metaG | ecosystem: Environmental > Aquatic > Deep... | reverse complement strand
GGAATACCCTACTCCAAACCTGCCTGCGCATAAATGGGAAAAGGAACCGGTGCGCGATAATTTCGATAACACAACGTTGGATTTGTCATGGAATTTCCTGAGAAACCCCTACGATAACGATTGGTCGCTTACCGAAAAGCCAGGCTATTTGCGGCTCAAAGGATCAAAAGTGAGTTTGAAGGAAAAGGATTCACCGGCTTTTGTGGGGCGCAGACAAACTGCTTTCAACATGGATGCATCAACAAAAGTGAGTTTTGTTCCAACTGCAGCCAACGAAGAAGCTGGGTTGGTTGTGCGTGGCAACGATGCCAATCATTACAATCTCCTTATTACCCAACACGAAGGTAAACGGGTTGTTTTGTTCCGCAAATATTTAAAAGACACAGTGGTTAGTACAAATTACAAGCAAATAGCTGATGGCGATATAGTTTTAAAAATTACCGCAACCGACCTTGGATACAAGTTTTGGGTTCAGGAAAATGGTGAAAAAGACGAACTGGTGGGAACAGCAACAACTAAAGACATAGCCACTGAAAGCATCGGAGGGTTTATTGGAGCTTTTATTGGGATGTATGCCTCTGGTAATGGTAGTGCTAATACCAATCCTGCCGATTTTGATTGGTTTATAATGAATTAGGAATAAAAAAAGGGAAAGAAACTATGAGACGATTCTTAATTTTGCTTATAAGTCTGCTGATTATTAGTTGTACGGTTTATAGTCAAAATGCTTTGGTTCCCTCCCGGTCAAAAATTAATACGCCCATTCCTGTTCTTATCGTTGATGGATTTAGCAACCATGATTGGAGGCAAACCACAATTCTTACAAAATGGATGCTTGAAGAGAGTGGTCTTTTTAAAGTTGATGTATCTACAATTCCCAGCGATAGTTTACAACGATTGAGTTGGCTGCCAAAATTTAGCGATTATGCAGTTGTAATTCAAAATACCAATAACATTTTTACCCCCCAATTGCGTTGGCCTATTCAAGCTGAAGTAGGTTTAGAAAACTACGTAAAAGAGGGTGGCGGTTTGTTTATTCTCCATTCTGCAAACAATGCATTTTCTCATTGGAAAGAATATGAAAAAATGATTGGCATGGGCTGGCGGCCAAGTACATTTGGCTATGCACTTGAAATTGATTCGAATAGAAACATTATTCGAATACCTCCGGGTGAAGGTTCGGGCACCGGTCATGGAAATAGATTTAATGCTTTAATTCAAATCCTCAACCCACATCCGATAAACATGGGTTATCCTGACAAATGGCAAACAACAAATACTGAAGTCTATAACTTTCCACGTGGTTATGCTGAAAACCTTACAATTTTGTCCTACGCCTATGACAGTACAAGCACACACAGGATGTGGCCGGTGGAATGGGTTGTTGCGTATGGAAAAGGCCGTATTTACAATTCGAGTTTAGGGCATGTATGGCAGGGAGATTTATATCCTACAAATTACAGATGTATTGGATATCAAACCACAGTGATCAGAGTCACCGAATGGCTGGCTACCGGGAAGGTTACTTATCCGGTACCTGGCAATTTCCCTACAAAGGATTCTTTGAGCCTTAGAAGCGACTCTGATTTCATAACCACTTATACACCATAAAAAAATACTGAATGCAAACTGAAACAGCTTACTCTACTTGTAAACAATAATAAAAATATTATGAAGAAATTAATTAATTGCTTTTTATTCATCATAGGAATTCTCTTTCTGTCAAATACAAGTGTAATATCCCAGCAACTATATGTTGGGGCCAACTACCATCCGCATGACGATAAAAATCCCGAAAAAATAAAGAAAGATATTGAGTTGATGAAAGCTGCCGGGCTTAATGTTGTCCGTTTGGGACATTTGGCGTGGGACAGCTACGAACCATCGGACGGGGTTTTCGACTTTGAGTGGTTCGATAAAGTGATGGACGAGCTGAACAAAGCTGACATTAAAGTTATACTTGATATAGCTATACACCCTGCTCCCTTATGGTTGCACAAAAAGTTTCCTTCCATTGACGTGGTTGATGCAAAAGGTAATGTTCAATATCCAAATCACCGATACATGGACGATGTAGGCGACCCGAATTATCAGAAATACGCATTGCGTTTTACCGATGCCATTTCAAAACGGTATGCTAACCACCCTGCCCTGATTGCTTTTGGTATCGATAACGAATCGGGTGATGGACCTATTTCATATTCCGAAACAGTGAAACAACGGTTTATTACCTGGTTAAAAAATAAATATTCCAATCTTGATAATTTGAATAAAGCGTGGGCTACTCAGCGCTGGTCACACAGAATTAATGAATTTGAAGAAATAGGGTTACCTTCCGAGGGTTCAAAAAACGGAGCACCTGAAAAAATTCTCGATTTCAGGCTCTTTATTTCCGATGAAGTAAATCAAATCCTGTTTAAAGTATTAGATGTGGTTAATAAAAATGCACCCAACGCATTAACCAATACAAATGCATGGTATTACAGTTGGATGAAATATTTCGACTATTCCCAAATTGCTTATTCGGGTAAAATGACACGTCATGGTTGTGGTTTCTATCCGGGAAATTCGCTAATAACTAACTGGGGTGTTATGAATGCAGCGTTTGGGATAGCAAGGATACAGTTCGAAAGCGAAAACCCGTTTTGGTGCAACGAATTCAACACGATGACCTCGGTGCCTAATTCAATCCGAAAATCGGCTTATGCCACATTAATGCATGGCAACCAGATGGTCTGCGGTTGGACATGGCAGAGCATGTGGGCGGGTGAAGAACAATACCTTGAAGGGATGATTGACTGGGACGGCATTCCCAACCGGAAATACGATGAATACAAGCAAATAGCCACTGAATTTAAAAAGATTGAAAAATACTTCCCTTATCAGCTTAAGGCTGAAGTTGGGTTGGCGTTCTCGTTCCCTAGCCAGATTGCAAGCTCGGCATTTCCCGAACAGCATGACAGTCAGATTCAAGCTTGCTGGGACATGTTTCATTACCGCAACATGGATTCGCGTATGCTCGAAATTAGCAAGAGCACCTTGGCTTACAAGTTGTTGATTGTTCCGGGAGTTGCTGTTATGGACAAAACAACGGCAACCAAAATCCGTGACTTTGTAAAAAACGGGGGAACAGTTATAATGACTTCCAATTCGGCTATAGTTGACACCACAGGGCAGGTTTTTAAGACTACCCATCCAGGTATGTTGAGTGACGTGTTTGGCATACGTGTAGCCAGTTTCGAAGAAACCGAACCGATGAACGAGATATCGAGAAAATCGTACAAGGGCAAAAAACTTGAGTTTAGCTATAAAGGCAAAGGAATTGATACCGAATCGGCAAGGTTTGATATTATTGAACCTAAAGGTGCCGAAGTTATTGGCACACTTACCAGCCTTGATAAGGATTACCCAATAATGACTTGAAACAAATATGGCAAGGGCCGGGCTATTTATGTGGGTTTGCCCGCTAAAGGTGAGGTGCTTGGTACCTTAATTGATGAACTAATAACCGAATTGGGAATGAAAAAAGGCCCCAATGTTCCTTCGGGTGTTATGGCAAGGCAGATTGATAAAAATCATTATTTGTATTTGAATGTAAGCGGCGAACCTAAAGAGATAAAAACAAACGGAAAGTCGCGTAGCATCCTGTTCGACAAAGATTATACAGGAAATATTACCATTGCGCCTTACGAACCGGAATTTATTGAAATTAAGTAACTTGTTAATTTTAGAAAAAACATGAAAAAATCTTATACTTATTTATTTATTGGATTGTTTGTTACAATGCTTTTTTCATCACAAAAAGCAGTAGCACAGTATTCCATTCCTTCCAAAATGAACTGGTGGTACGAATCCCGTTTTGGTATGTTTATTCATTTTGGCTCATACTCCTATTTAGCTCAGGGCGAATGGGCTATGTCGGGTAATTATACGAAAACCACTTATCAAACTCAGGTTTCGACTAACTTTAACCCAACAAATTTTAATGGCGGTACCATTGCACGGTTGGCAAAAAAAGCCGGTATGAAATACCTGGTAATTACAGCCAAACATCACGAGGGGTTTTGTATGTGGGATACTCAAGTAGAAAGTTTTAAAGATGTTACCGGAACAAAAGATTATGACTTGCCAGGTTTTACGACTTTCGGAACAAGAGACATCTTGAAAGAACTCAAAGATTCGTGCGATGCGGTTGGAGTGAAGTTTTGTTTGTATTATTCTATTCTTGACTGGAATCATCCCTCACAGGAAATATCACGTGGATCTTCTACCAATAACTGGTATACCTTTTCAACAATGGCTTCTGATTCAGCCAGAACAAAATATATTGCCGATATGAAAGCACAATTGAAAGAGCTGATAGAAAAATACCATCCGGCAATACTATGGTTCGATGGTGACTGGACTTATGAATACGGGACTTATAATTTTGAGATAACAAAACCAGATAAGTGGTGGACAAAAGCCGATGGCGAAGATTTACAGAACTACCTGAGAGGACTTGATTCAACTCTTCTGATGAACGAACGGGTTTTTAGAAGTGCCGGTTTTGGCGATTGGGAGTGTTCTGAAGGATCGGTACTCGCCACCGCTGGTAGCCGACCATGGGAAACATGCCAAACCATGAATAACTCGTGGGGATACAATTCTGGAGATAATAAATACAAGACAACTAAAGCTCTGATTCTGGAATTGGTTCAGAATGTATCCAGAGATGGAAACTATTTGTTGAATATCGGACCAATGGGTGATGGTACAGTACCTACCGAGTCAGTGGAAAAATTAGATAGTATAGGCGATTGGATGGCTGTTTATAGCGAAAGCATTTATGGCACCACACGTAGCCCGTTTTCATCTGAACCTGCATGGGGTTTATATACAAAGAAAGATGGAAAACTATATACGCATGTTTTTTCGTGGCCTTCAACCGGATTATTGAAAGTACCCTCACTAACAAATGCCATTAACAAAATTTACTTGTTGAATGACACAACTAATTTATTGAACTATAAAGATAGCCTTGGATACATTCAGATTTCCGTACCTGTTAATGCACCAGATCCAGATAATTCTGTATTGGTTATCGATGTAACCGGCGTTCCAAACGCTTTTATCAAAGTTACCGATATCAAAGTAAAAGGGAAGGGTGGATTAAATAGTATTCCGGCTGTTGGAGGTACTTTACAAATGTCAATTACAGTAACGCCATCAACTGCTATGGATAAAACTGTAACCTGGACTGTAAGCGATGCAACAATTGCTACTATAAGTAATACCGGTTTGTTTACTGCAGTAAAGGTAGGTTCGGTAATTATAACGGCCACAGCCAATGACGGTTCTGGCATTTTCGAACAAACACAGATTACGGTTGGTGCAGTTTTGGCTATTTCGAACCCAACATCTTCCTTGCTAAAAGTATACCCTAATCCGGCTAATAATGGAACTGTGAATTTGCAATATGATGATTCATTTAATTTTATTAGTTACACGTTAATTGACATTTTGGGTCGGGAAAAATTGGAGGGTACTTTTATAAATCAAACCACTCTCGACCTGAGAAATTGCAAACAGGGGATTTATCTAATTAAGGTTGAAAATGATGGGAAAACAGAAGTACAGAAATTTTGGATAAACTGACTTATTGCCTGAATTGGATACCATGCCAACAGGGTATCCACAGCTAACAGAATTGATAGAGTATATTCAGGCAATTTCCCGATAGCATCTTTTGAACTGTATAATATTGAATATAAGCAAGTTGTCAACATAACATATATAATATGAAGAGATATATAATAACATTTTTGCTAATACAAATGCTATTTAATGTGAATGCGCAATATCAAACACATACAGAAAATATTGAATCTGACTATTTCCTAAATCCCATATTTGCAGGCGATTACCCTGACCCTAGTATTATACGCGATGGTGATACGTATTTTATGGTTCATTCTTCGTTTGAGTATTACCCCGGCTTACTCATTTGGAAATCAAAAGATTTGATTAATTGGACTCCTGTAACGAATGCGCTGCATAAATATATCGGCTCTGTTTGGGCGCCCGATTTGGTAAAGTATAACAACAAATACTTCATCTATTTTCCTGCAAACAATGAAATTTATGTGGTTTGGGCAACTTCAATTGCAGGCCCGTGGAGCGATCCCATCGATTTGAAAATTAATAATATCGATCCGGGCCATGTGGTTGATGAAAATGGGAAACGTTACTTATATTCTGCCAACGGCGGTTATGTTCCATTATCCGATGATGGATTATCGGTAATTGGTGAAACGAAACATGTTTATGATGGTTGGCCTATTCCCCGCGAATGGACAATAGAATGTTTTTGTTTGGAAGGGCCAAAGCTGGCAAAAAGAGGAGAATATTATTACTTAACAGTTGCCGAAGGAGGTACAGCCGGCCCTGCTACAAGCCACATGATTATTTCTGCAAGGTCAAAAACCCCTTTTGGGCCATGGGAAAATTCGCCTTATAACCCAATTGAAAGAACTATTGAAAGTTCTGAAAGGTGGTGGTCAAAAGGCCATGGAACATTCTTGGATGATATAAATGGTAACTGGTGGATGGTTTTTCATGGGTATGAAAAAGGTTTTTATAATATGGGTCGACAAACGCTTTTACAACCTATAGAATGGACAAACGACGGTTGGTTTAAAACTCCTGAAGGAGTTAAAACCGAGAAAACCTTAAAGAGGCCACCTGTTGTAAAATCGAATATTGAATTTTCGCTAAATGATGATTTTAATGGAAAATTCTTAAAACCTCAATGGAAATTCTTTGGAGAGTATGATACTAGCAGGTTTCAGTTGGCAAATAACAGTGTAAACATAAAAGCTAAAGGAAATTCCGTTAGCAATTGTTCTCCACTGCTTTGTGTACCCTCGCACCATTCCTATATGGCAGACGTGGAACTCCTCATTGAAGGAAATGCAACAGGAGGCTTGGTGCTTTTTTATAACAACAAAGCTTATTCAGGAATCCTTGCCGATAATGAGAATATTCTGGCAAACATAAATGGCTGGCAATTCCCGACTGAAAAAAAGGTAATTAGAAACCATACTTTTCTTAAGCTGAAGAATATTGACAATACGGTGGACATGTACTACAGCCTAAATGGTGAAGATTGGTACAAAATAGAGAATTCGCTGGAAGTTTCGGGCATGCACCACAACGTGCTCAGCGGGTTTCTTGGGCTACGAATCGGATTGTGTTCCATAGGAGATGGTATCGTGACATTTAAAAATTTCAAGTATAATCCAATTCAATAACGGTATTACTTTATGAAAATCATTTCATCAACAGTAGTTTTTCTTTTGTGCAGTTTCATCTTATTGGCACAAGAGAATAAAATGGTGGTGGTTAGCACCAACAACGAGCCCATTGCGCCCGGAAAATTCGAGCCAACCTGGCAATCGCTCCAGCAATATGAAGTACCCGAATGGTTCAGCAATGCCAAGTTCGGTATTTGGGCGCATTGGGGGCCACAATGCCAACCCGAATTGGGCGATTGGTATGGCCGGTTTATGTACAACGAAGGGAGTTGGCAATATAAATGGCATGTAGAGCATTATGGACATCCATCAAAAGCAGGGTTTAAGGAAGTTATCCACGACTGGAAAGCCGAAAATTGGGATCCGGGGAAGCTTGTTGCGCTTTATAAACGCGTGGGAGCCCAATATTTCTTTGCTATGGCCAACCATCACGACAACCTTGATTTGTGGAACAGCAAATATCAGGCGTGGAATTCGGTTCACGTAGGGCCAAAGAAAGACATCGTTGCCGGATGGGCAAAAGCTGCAAAAGAACAGGGCCTTCCTTTTGGTTTGAGCGTACACTCAACACATGCCTGGACATGGTTCGAGACTTCGCAGCGGGCAGATACCACCGGGCCGTTGAAAGGGGTGCCCTACGACGGCAAACTCACAAAGGCCGATGGCCTTGGTACCTGGTGGGAAGGTTTGGATCCGCAGGAACTATATGCCCAAAACCATCCTTTAAGCAAGAATAGCGACAAGGACATTACAGCCTTGTGGGGACAATGGAATTGGGAAAATGGCGCAAGTATCCCCGACCAAAAGTATTGCGACAATTTTTATAACCGCACCATGGATTTGATCAACCTGTACAATCCCGATTTGGTTTATTTCGACGATACAGGCCTGCCGCTATACCCAATAAGTGATGCGGGTTTGAAAATTGCTGCCCATTACTATAATACAAACATGGCGGCACACAACGGCAAGCTCCAAGCGGTTTTGTTCGGTAAAGTACTCACTGAGGAACAAAAAAAGTGTATGGTATGGGATGTAGAGCGCGGTGCGCCTGACAAACCTCAGTCCAAGGCGTGGCAAACCTGCACTTGTATTGGCGATTGGCATTACAACAGAGGAGTATATGAACAAGACCGATATAAATCGGCAGCAACGGTCATCTGTATATTGGTTGACATTGTGAGCAAAAACGGGAACCTGTTGCTCAACATCCCTGTTCGTGGCGACGGCTCTATCGACGACAAAGAAGTGGCCATCCTCGAAGGCATTGCCGCCTGGATGGATGTGAACAAAGAAAGCATTTTTGGTACCCGCCCGTGGACAATTTATGGCGAAGGGCCATCTGTTGATGCTGTGAATACCTTAAATGGTCCAGGTTTTAATGAAGGGAAGGTTGGCTTTTCCGAAAAAGACATCCGTTATAACCAAAAGGAAAATGTGCTTTATGCCACAGTGATGGGAATCCCAACCGGGACTATTACATTGAAATCGCTTTCAAAGAAAGCAGGAAACCTGAATATTAAAAAAATTGAGTTGCTTGGCAGTAATGAAAAACTTTCGTGGAAACAATATTCAGATTCGTTGGTGATTGAGAAACCAAAAATAATTCCAAACAATAGTGCTTTGGTATTTAAAATTCAATAATGACAAGATGAGGAGACTTTTAATAACTACCCTGATTTTAGTATTTTCATTAAGCTTTTTTGGGCAATTACCTTATAAAAACCCTAAATTAAGTTCCGAAGAGAGAGCGAAAGATTTAATATCTCGTCTGACCTTGCAAGAAAAAGCAACGCTTATGTGCGACGTATCAGAGGCAATTCCCCGATTAGGAATAAAAAAATTCAACTGGTGGAGCGAGGCGTTGCATGGAATGGCCAATAACAACAATGTAACTGTTTTCCCGGAGCCCATAGGCATGGCTGCATCGTTTGACGATGAGATGGTTCACAAAGTTTTTAATGCCGTTTCGGATGAATTCAGGGCCAAATATCACGATGCCCAAAGAAAAGGTGAAGAGAACCATCAGTACCAGAGCCTTTCGGTTTGGACACCAAACATAAATATCTTTCGCGACCCACGTTGGGGAAGGGGTCAGGAAACTTATGGCGAAGACCCTTACTTAACCTCCTGTATGGGTATTTCTGTTGTAAATGGGCTTCAGGGGCCTCCGGAATCCAGATATAAGAAGCTTCTTGCATGTGCCAAACACTATGCAGTCCATTCAGGCCCTGAATGGAACCGGCATACTTTGAATCTCAACAACTTAGACCCTCGTGATTTTTGGGAAACCTATATGCCGGCATTCAAATCGCTGGTTCAGCAAGCCGATGTCCGTGAAGTGATGTGTGCATATCAGCGTCTAGATGATGAACCTTGTTGTGGGAGTACAAGGTTACTTCAAAATATACTCCGCGATAATTGGGGTTTTAAATACCTGGTGGTTTCCGATTGCGGTGCTATTGCCGATTTTTACAGCAACCACAAAGTTTCGTCCGACGATATACATGCTGGTGCAAAAGGTGTTTGGGCTGGTACTGATGTAGAGTGTGGATGGGGCCATGCTTATAAAAAACTGCCTGAAGCTTTAGAAAAGGGCCTGATTACAGAGGATGAAATAGATAAGCATTTGATGCGCGTTTTGGTTGGACGTTTCGATTTAGGCGAAATGGACAATGATTCGCTGGTATCCTGGTCCGCTATTCCAATGTCGGTGGTCAATTCCGAACAGCACCGGGCGTTGGCCCTCAAAATGTCGCAGGAATCAATGACCCTGTTACAGAATAAAAATAATATCCTGCCATTGTCAAAATCAACTAAAAGAATAGCTGTAATAGGGCCTAACGCTGATGACGAGCCAATGATGTGGGGTAATTACAATGGTTTCCCCTCAAATACCATTACCGTTTTGGAAGGGATAAATACAAAACTTTCTACCGATAAAATTTTTTACGATAAAGGTTGCGACCTCACGGAGGACATGATTACAGAGAGTCTCATCGGGGAATGTACTTATGATGGAAAAACCGGGATTAAAGCATCTTATTGGAATAACCTGGAATTTAAGGGAGATATAGTGGCAAACGAGCAGATTGTTGACCCGATACAGCTAACAACTGCCGGACAACACCAATTTAGCTCAGGGGTCAATCTAAAAGGTTTCTCAGGAAAATACGAAACGGTATACATTGCCAAAGCATCTGAGGAGATAGTTTTCAAGTTGGAATTTGCCGGGAAATGTGAGTTGATTGTGAATAATGACACTTTATATGTAAAGGATTCATGGCAGCCAGTCCCTGCAAGGATTACATCAAAAGTTGAAAAAGGCAAGGAATACAAAATCGAGGTTAGGTTTTCTGCAATTTTTGAATGGACTGAAGCCAGTTTAAAACTAAATATTGGCAGGGAGATCCCGGTTATTTATAATGAACTAATAAATAAACTAAAAGGAATAGATGTAGTGGTTTTTGTTGGAGGTATTTCACCCAGGCTCGAAGGGGAAGAAATGCCAATACAAATCCCCGGATTTAAAGGTGGCGACCGCACCGATATTGAACTTCCTGCCTCGCAGCGCAAATATTTACAGGCCCTCAAAAAAGCAGGTAAAAAGGTGGTATTTGTAAATTGTTCTGGTTCTGCCATTGCCTTGATGCCCGAAACCCAAAGTTGCGATGCTATTTTGCAGGCATGGTATGGAGGACAAGCAGGTGGACAAGCTATAGCCGATGTTCTTTTCGGAGACTACAACCCTTCGGGTAAATTGCCGGTTACTTTTTACAAGAGCTCAGATCAACTTAAGGATTTCGAAGATTACTCGATGAAAGGCCGCACATACCGGTTTATGGACGAAGCACTTTTCCCTTTTGGGTATGGGCTGAGTTACACCCCGCTTTCAATAGGCGAAGCAAAACTAAGCAAGACATCTATAAATGCTGATGAATCAGTTACATTGGCAATTCCTGTAACTAACTCAGGAAAACGGGATGGAGTTGAAGTTGTCCAGGTGTATGTACATAAAGTAAACGACATAGAAGGGCCGATTAAGACGTTAAGGGCTTTTAAACGTACTGAAGTTAAAGCTGGAAAGATTCAGGAAGTAACAATTGATTTACCCCCATCCTCATTTGAATTTTTCGATCAGAGACAAGGGAAAATGGTTATAACAGCTGGGGAATATGAGTTGTTTTACGGGAATAGCTCTGATATTAAAGACTTGAGAACCATAAAAATGAGTATTCATAAATAACATAAACCCTTTGAAGAAAGAAAAGACTTATGCACACAATAGAAAGTAAAAAGCTGGGGTATATATCCAAATTTGGATTTTGTTTATTATTCTTTACCTTATTTTCTAATAGCTCAGTTCAAAGCCAAGAGACAAAGAACCCAAGAGAAAGAGAGAATTTTGATTTCAATTGGCAGTTCCACAAAGGCGATATTGCCATGAAGCTTGTTGTAAGAGTTGGCCAAGGGGGGATAACAGATGTTAATGTGCCTGTTATAACCCAAAAAGACACCATTATTGATTATACCGATGTTAAAAGTAGTACAGCATTTTTTCCTGCTGACTGGCAAATGGTACACCTTCCGCACGACTGGGTTGTAGAGGGAACTTTCGTACACAACAATACCCTGGGCAGCCAACCGGCCGGTAGCGGATATCTGCCAACAGGCATAGGCTTTTACCGGAAAGAATTTGAGATACCGGAAAGCAACAAAGGGGAAAAAATTTCCATTGAATTTGATGGTATATTCCGTAACAGCACCGTTTGGGTCAATGGGCATTTGATGGGCACCCACCTGAGTGGCTATACCCCTTCGAATTACGATTTGACCGATGTTTTACGATATGGCAATGAGGGCAAAAACGCTATTTTGGTCAAAGTAGATGCTACCCAGCCCGAAGGGTGGTGGTACGAAGGAGCCGGTATTTACCGGCATGTCTGGCTTATTAAAACCGACAGACTCCATGTTAGCAGATTTGGCACCTATGTTACAACCCCGGCCATTTCGGAATTGGAAGCTACAGTTAACATAAAAACCACTTTGAAAAATGAATACAAAACATCTAAAAATATTACCCTTGTTTCAAAAATAGTTGACATAAAAGGGAATATTATTGATACAAAAAGCACAAGTCAATTGATTGAAGCTTTTAGTGATGTTGATATTGTGCAAACGGGCTTAATTCAAAGGCCAGCGCTTTGGTCGCCCGAAACACCAAACCTTTACAAAGTTCTGACCGAAGTGTCTGAGAACGGCAATATAGTAGATGCCTATGAAACTACTTTTGGCGTACGCACGGTAGAAATCAACAAGAATGGGGTATTTCTCAATGGTAAACTATGCCCGGTAAAAGGTACCTGCAACCACCAAGATTTTGCCGGAATTGGTGTTGCACTTCCCGACAAAATAAACTGGTATAAATTAAAATTGCTCAGGGATGTTGGCAGTAACGGTTATCGTACGCACCATCCGTCAACAGCTGAAATGCTTGATATGTGCGATAGTATGGGTATTCTTGTGTTGGCCGAAAACCGTCATTTGTCGAGTTCTGGGGACGGTTTAAACAATTTAACCACCATGTTGTGCCGCGACCGGAACCATCCTTCCATATTTATATGGAGCATGGAGAACGAAGAAGCTATACAAGGAACAGTAATGGGAACAAGAATACTGGAAACTTTGGTAGAAACTACTCATAGAATCGATCCAACCAGAAAAGTTACCGCCGCAATGAACAAAGCCCACAACGATGGTGGCTATGCCGATGTGCTCGATGTATTGGGTTATAATTATGGTGATAAACAATTGGCCTATGTAAAAGATAAAGAGGCTCATCCCGACCGCGTGATGTTTTGTACCGAAGGCACAAGTTTTGTATCTACCCGTGGCGAATACAAGAATAGTTGGTGGAAACACACTTGTTCAAACTCAGTTTTATGGCAACCCGGTTGGGGCCCTTATCCCGGTGAGGATTGGGCCGATATAGTAAAGTATCCATATCTCGGAGGTTTATTTGTTTGGACCAGTTTTGATTATCGTGGCGAACCAACACCGTTCTGGTGGCCTAGTGTATCTTCTCAATTCGGCTTTATGGATGTTTGCGGTTTCCCAAAAGATGGTTATTATGCTTACAAAGCCGCATGGG
>Ga0172379_10008034_pt1 | contig 13446 bp, 11 predicted proteins | sample GrowelOW334metaG_FD_119756 | JGI IMG/M metagenome (GOLD analysis project Ga0172379, IMG submission 119756) | Groundwater microbial communities from an aquifer near a municipal landfill in Southern Ontario, Canada - Groundwater well OW334 metaG | ecosystem: Environmental > Aquatic > Deep... | reverse complement strand
ACAAAGAACTTTTAAACAAACCTATTGAAAATTTTGTAAAACCCATTATCTATGCACCAGAAAACAAAAAAATTTCTAAACTATTTTTAGAATTTAAAAATAAAAAGACACATTTAGCTATCATTGTCAATGAATATGGCGGAACTGAAGGAATTGTTACAATTGAAGACATTCTTGAAGAAATGGTCGGAGAAATCAAAGATGAATATGATATTGAAGAAGAAAAACAGTATTGGCAATTACCCACTGGCAGTTTTGTAATAGATGCAAAAATGAACATAATAGATCTAGAAGACCAGTTAAAAATAAAAATACCACACTCCCCCGAATATGAAACTATTGGCGGATATATCTTTCATATAGCAGGAACAATACCATCTAAGGGATGGAAGATTCATCTTGAAGACTTTGATATTGAAGTATTAATCTCTAATGAGCGATGTATTGAAAAAATTAGAATTACGCCTGCTTCTAAATAACTACTTATTCTTGCAAAAGAATAAAAACTTAAGTATTATGTAACTAAAAATCATACTATCAGGAGTAAATTTAATGCGAAGATCGATATGTTCAACTGATCCCCATTTTGCAATTGCTGGTGAAAAACGCACTTGGCGTTTTATTTATACTCCGGCAAATTCCTTACCTAAAAATACAAAACTTACTTTTGAACTGCAAAGTTTCGGCAAGCCTATTGATTGGCAGGTCCCTTCAACGGATATTAAGAAAAAATCTAATATAATTTGGCTGGAAATACCTAATTCTAAACCTTTGCAGGCCATAAAAATGGAGGATCTTAAAAATTTATCTACCAGTTTTGAATTCACCCTTCCGATGGAGGTAGCTGCTGGTGAAAATATATTTATATGCATGGGATCCACACAGGATGATCCTGAAAATGGCAATCAATGCCAAACATTTACTCAAAGAAAAAAAATATTTAATCTGCACATAAACATAAAAGGGAAAATCGAAACTGAAGTTTTTCATTTAGACATTAAAGGAGCTAAGTTAACAAATCTAAGAGTGATCACCCCTTCTTTCGTATCCAGAAACAAAAGATTTGACGTCATAGTCAGATTTGAAGATGAATATGGCAACCTAACTAATAATGCGCCAGAAAACACGTTAATAGAATTAACTTATGAAAATTTAAGAGAAAACCTAAGCTGGAAACTTTTTACACCGGAAACCGGATTTATTGCTCTTCCTAATCTGTATTTTAATGAAGCTGGAATCTATAAAATCCAACTTAAAAATTTACTTACAAACGAATTATTTTATTCTCCGCCGATAAAATGTTTTGAAGATTCAAACCTTAACTTATTTTGGGGTCTTCTTCATGGAGAAAATGAGAAATTTGATTGTGCTCAGAACATAGAAAACTGCCTAAGATATTTTAGAGATGACTGTGCATTGCAGTATTACGCAACATCATCTTTTGAATCTGAAGAAGAAACGCCTTCCGAGATATGGAAGAACATTACAGCTCAAATAGCAGAATTTAATGAAGATGACAGATTTACAACATTTTTAGGTATGCAATGGAGAGGAGTAAACAAAGAAGAAGGTTTAAGACAATTCATCTTTTCAAAAGACAATAAAAGTATTCTAAGAAAAAAAGATCTTAAAAACAACTCTCTGAAAAAAATCTACAAATCCCTTTCTCCTAAAGAACTAATTTCCATTCCTTCCTTCACCATGTCAAAAGAATCATGCTATGATTTTAAGGATTTTAATAAAGATTTTGAAAGGGTTGTGGAAATTTATAATGCTTGGGGATCTTCCGAAATGACCTCAAAAGAGGGAAATTTAAGACCCATTTCAGGTCCTGTAAAAGAAGACTCAGAAGGGTCCATTCAAAAAGCTCTTTTATCAGGCTGCAGATTTGGCTTCGTTGCAGGCGGGTTAGATGATAGGGAGATCTATCAGAAATTATATGATACCAAACAAGTCCAGTATGCTTCAGGACTAACTGGAATTATTGCAAAAAGTCAATCCAGAGATGCGATTTTAGATGCGTTATTCAACAGATCCTGTTATGCAACCACAGGCGAAAAAATTATTGCCGGATTTAATATTGCAAATGAACCTATGGGCTCACAAATATCGACATATAAAAAACCAGGACTGCTATATAACCGCTACATTACTGGATTTCTGATCGGAACAGATAAAATTAAAGAAGTTGTGATATATCGAAATAATAAAATAATCCAAACATTTCGCCCAGACACCTCCAATTATGAATTTGCTTTTGATGACCAGGAACTTCTGCAAAATATAGCAATTAAGCCGATTGAAGAAAATCCTGCTTTTGCTTTTTACTATATGAGAGCGGTTCAGAGTGATTCTAACATTGTCTGGACCTCCCCTATTTGGATCGATTTGGATAATAACCTGGTTGTGAAAAAAATCAAAAAGAAGTAAAAGCAATCTTTTACTTCTTTAATTTATTTTTACGATTTTGGTATATAAAGCCATTTTTCATATGCAGTTAATTGTAGTTATAATTTTGATGTAATATGATAACTTTTAAGTTTCTAAAAATTCCTGTATTTATCCAACCTATATTTTGGATTTTTTTGTTATTTTTTATTAATATCTACAAAGGAATTCATGTAGAAAATATTATAGTTGGAGGAGTTCTCCTGTTTAGCCTGCTTGTACATGAATATGGACATGCCCTGACTGCAAGATTTTTTGGAAGAGAACCCGAGATACATTTAGAAGCCTTTGGCGGTTTTGCAAGGTATAACGGCTCTGGACTAACTAATAAGCAAAGTTTATTAATAACTTTAAATGGCCCATTATTAGAGAGTTTGCTAATCCCCTTAAGCTATTTTTTGTTAAAGTTTCAGATTTTCGATAATTATTATTTCCGATTTTTTTTGTATTACACCATGAAGCTAAATATAATTTTATGTTTGATAAATTTAGTTCCAGTTTTTCCTCTAGATGGAGGAAATATCCTTAGATACCTTCTTAAATCAAAATTCGGAGTCAAAGGTTTTAGGTTAAGCTTAAAAATTGGAATTTTCACATCTGCTATTGCCGGCATTGTTTTTTTAATAAATGATTGGCAGTTTTTTGGAATTTTATTATTTATTTATGGCTTTGAAAATATTCGCTCTTATAATCAACTAGGTCCTATCTCAGCAAAAAAAAATAATTTTTATTTATTAAATGAAAGTACCAAGGCAATCGAAAATAATGAAAAAGAAAAAGCAAAGAAAATTCTTAAAAAATTAATGAAATCAAAGAACAATAATGAAATTAAAATTTCAACTATTGAATCTCTTGCCAGTATCCTGTGCTCAGAAAATAAAAATAAAGAAGCATATGATTTACTTTTGAAAACTGATTATGCGCAATTAAAAAATAGTAAATGCCTATTGTGCAAGCTAGCTTTCAACGAAAAAAATTATTCTTTGATCGAAAAACACTCATCTGAAATTTATGAAATAGAACCAACTTATGAAATCGCAATCTTGAATTCAAAAACTTATGCAGCCTTAAACAATCCTGGCCTTTCAGCAGGTTGGCTCAAAACAGCTTCACAATTTGAAGATATTCAAAAAAGTCAAATTGAAGCCATTTTAAAAGATAAGATATATGGTAAAGTTATAGATCATCGATCATTTAAAGATTGCTTTGAAGAAGCTTCTAAAAACACTGATTAGTCAAACGTGATTTAATTTTTGTCATCATTAAGATCGTTTGTTTTCTATATTTTAAAAAATAAAAAAATAGTGATTTTCAGGTTACAAATTGAAAAACATTAATTCAGTTTTAACTATATTTCCTGACTCTACTATTGTCTAGATAAAGCTTAGAAATTAAATCTTAGAAAACTGCAAATCATATTCCAAATTCAGGATCAAAACCAATCGAGTTCCTTCTACTACTGGCCTCATCTATAGAAATAGCAAAACTGATAACATTACAGGCTATTACAGCCAATCCGCTTGCAGCCAATCCAGCTAATACAAAACATACGGGGCGGTAATATCTCTTTGATTCAGGGCATGACTGAGAAAAAATTATTGCGCTCAAGCCACATATCGCAAAAATACCAATAGCAATTCGCATAACAACTTTAGCTGTCTTACCACCTTCATCTTTTACTAATGGAGTGCTCTCCGTTTGCATTTTATTAATAGCACTATCTTGATATGCAGATTTTACTAAACTAGTCATAATTTCATCTCCGGTAATTAAAAAATATTATTTAAAAAGAAGCATATTCACAAGTTTGTTTTAAGAATAAAAAAATTAACTCATTAATATGTTTTACATTATTTTTTTGTAACCTTACGCTAATTGATATTAAGATAAAGCCGAAAGACTCGGCTTTATCTTAATTTAATGCATTAATCTTTTTTTCCTTCGGACATAATTTCATTTATTCTAATTTCTTTTTCGAAATAAGCTTTTAGATGGGGTATTAATTTTTTTCCTTCATCGGTATCGGTGCCATTTTTCATTTCTTTGATCGCTTTTGCTCCTATTTCATATTTTGTAGTATCACCGGAGAAACAAGCTGCCCAAATTCTTTGATGCAAAAAACGATTTTCATCTATTTTTTCACCATAAAAAGTATAAAAAGAAATCTCATGCTTTTCTGCTAGCTTAATTACCAGCTCGCCGGAACAGTCGTCTATTCTTTGCATATCATTTATAAGTTCAATACGTTTTTTTTCTAAATCGCTTTTTGGTTTTTTCCAATAAAATATGTGATAATAAATAGATTTTACTGAACTATATAAATGACTTAAGATATTTGATCCTGCATTAATTATTGACTGAGTTAAAGAAACCTCTTCTTTTTTTTCAAGTGATTCAATTGATGAATTTTCTTGTGCTATTCCTTTTTGGGATTGTGAAGAAAGCGCTTGAGAATCCATTAAAACCTTCTCTTGTAAACCACCTAAATTATTTACTGGTTGTGTCATTTTATCTCTCCTAATTATAATGTTTAAAAAAAATTATGCAAAAAGATACAACGGGTAGATTTATTTTTAAAGAGAATTGATAACACTCATGCAAATTAAATTTTTTTTTATATCTAAAAATCAATAAAAGGAAAAATTTATATGTTAATACTCGCATCAACCTCACCTAGAAGAAAAGAAATTCTTAATTTTTTTTCATTGAAATTTAAAGTAATCCCATCAAACTTTGATGAAACAGAAGTAAAATTCGTAAAAGATGCCAAATCCTATGTTTTAGAAATTGCTGAAAAAAAAGCATTAGCATTAGATGAAAGGTTTTTCAATGATATTATAATATCCGCCGACACCATTGTTTATGCTCATAACAAAATTTACACAAAACCCAACAATGCAGAAGATGCAAAAAGGATTCTTGAAGAACTTTCAAACTCGTGGCATGAGATTTTAACTGCTGTCTGCATAAAACATAAGAACAGGATTTATAAAGACGTTGAAAAAACAAAAGTTCTTTTTCATGATCTTGATGAAATAAAGATAAAAAAATATCACAATGCAATTTACTTTTCCGATAAAGCCGGCGGTTATGCTATACAGAAAGCAGGTAGCATAATAATAAAAAAAATGATAGGTTGCTATTATAATGCCATGGGCATGCCGATTAACACCTTAAACAAATTGCTTATGAAAGCAGGAATAGATTTATGGGATTACTTAAAACCTTTTTAAAAATTACTGTTGTATTCAATCTGTTCATCTTTGGTTTACATGCAACAGAAAATGATAAAAATCACATTTTATATTTGATGCATTCCCAAGAAGTCGAAAAAGCTTTTTCTCAATATCAGAAATATTATGAAAATGAAGCATTAGATTTAGATATATTACAAAAAATGTGCCTGATTCTGATAAAAACCGGTGCTAAGTCAGGAGATGCTGAAATACAGAAGCTATCAATGTTTGGAGCGGGATTATGTGCCAGCAATATATCTCTTGACATTCTAGAAACAGGCTTGTCATCCCCAATTTTAGAAACTCAGCTTTTGTCATTATATTTTATATCTCTTTTAAACGACAATAAAACCGACAAGCTTCTAACAACAGCTATGAGATCAGATTTTTTACCTACTAGACTTGAAGCAGCTTATCATATGGCTTTAAGAAAGCATCCGAATGCAATCGGGCAAATAGAGTCATTAATGTTTAAACTGCCGAACTTTCTCAAACCTTTTTTTCCACATCTTTTTGCTTTAATCGGAACTGATGATGCAACAAAGTACCTGCTTAGGTTTTTAAGTGATCCAAATCCTGATGTAAGGCTCGAAACAATTTTAAGTATCGGAAATTTAAACAGGGACGATTTATTAAGTCACATCAGAAAAAAAATACCAAACTCCACAACAGCTGAAAAAGAAGCTATCTGCTATTCCTTATATAAGCTAAAGGATTCGTCCTGCAATGATGAATTGAATAAGCTTTCCAAATCTAATATCGAAAATGTCCAGATGTCTTCTCTTAGGGCTTTATATAATTTAGGTGATTTTTCAAAAAAAGATGAAATCGAAAAACTGGCTTTGGAAAACAATTTGTTCGCTATATCATTGCTTCAGGAAATACCTGACTCAGACCAGACCCTAGAAAAACTTTTAAAATCAGCAAACCCCTTGGTAAAAATTAATTCGGCTCTTTCTTTGTTAAAACATAAAAATCCGATCTGCTTAAATACTTTGAAAGACATTTTGATTACAAGTAGCAAAGATAGCGCATTAGAGCCATTTTTTTCCGTTGGACATACAATGATGTATTTTAAAATAGTTCCCGTAGCAATGTATAAAATTAAAGAAAACTCGAATAACCAGTCTTTAGCTATAAGAGAATCAATTTTAAAAGAATGTCTTGAACTAAAAGAGGACGATTTTTTTAAAATTATTGAACAGATTTTTCAAGCTCCGCAAAATGATCTAATACCTACTGCAATTGTATTATTAGAAAATTTAGGTTCTGCAGCAGCAATAGATTTTTTAAAACATTATGCTAAAAATTCAAATATTCCTTTAATAAGGGACTATGCAAACCTATCATTATACCGTTTAAAACAGGACGGTCCATATGAAAGTTACATATCGAATTGGATAAGAAATCAAAACAATCAGGATTTGATTCAACTAAATGTTACAGATGATAAAAAACAAAAAAAGCAAAATATCTATTCTTTAACTAAAGAAGAAACGACAAGGCTTTTGCTTGATATGTATGTAGCTGTAGCGTCAAAACAAGACAAAAGCTCATTAAAATTAATTATCGATTCGATAAAAAGAACAAATCCGAAAAACAGGTATGCTTTAGCAGGAATGCTTATTCGAGCAACTCAATAGCATTAATATTTTAATTAATATATAATTGCTAAAAAATTATAATAAATTTCATGCGTAAATTATTATTCATTTTTTTAGTTTCCAGCCTCTTTGCCAATTCAGAACCTGAACTGGAAAAAGACAGATTTATCTCATCTTTCAAGCAAACCCTTCTCAATAAAGGCATGAAAATCCTGGAAAAGACAAAAAAAACCAATTCATATAAACCAAACGAACTTATCGTCGATCTCCGTAACCCATCTTATAAAAATGGTATTTTAACCACTCACGATGGCGGGGTGATAAAAGGCGAAGACATACGTATTCAGGCAAGAAGCATCCAGTATATAAAAAGATATGAAAAAAATGAGTTTATACACCGAATCGAAGCAGAAAAAGATTTAATTATCCAATATAAAGGCCGAGTCTATGTAGGCGAAGAGCTGACATATGATTTTAACACAAAAACAGGCACTGTTTATGAAGGCAAAACATTTGCAGCACCCTGGTATTTAGGCGGAGATAAAATAGAACTAAAAAATGACGGAAGTTATCATGTCGAAAACGTTTATATAACGACTTGCGAAAATGTCGACAGCACTTGGGATATTCATGCCGGAAGAGTTAATGTCTTAAAGAAGGATCTTTTGGAAGCAAAAAAAGTAAGGTTCAGGTTTTTTAGATTGCCGACTCTATGGCTGCCGTCCTTCAAGATCAATCTTAAAAAGTTCATGGGAACTCCAATGTTTCGGTATAAGGTAAACTGGGACAAATCTTCAGGACCAAAAGGATCTTTTCGCTATAGATTGTATTCCTGGAGAGATTTTGCTCTTTGGGGAAGGCTTGAATATCGTCTAAAAAAAGGATGGGGCGGCGCTATTGAAACTGAGTATGAGCCTGAACATAAAAGAACCATTTTCCAGACCAAAAACTATTTGGCAACAGACGTGATCCCAAACAATTTGGTAGACAAAAGAAGATATAGAATACAAGGGGTTTATCATTCCATTTCAGAAAATAAAAAAACTAAAACAGATCTGGTTTGGGATAAGTATAGCGATATCAACATGCCATCTGATTTCAAAAGCGATGATTTTGAACTTAATACAGCAAAGAAAACCGAACTCTCGATCAGACATCAGGAAGATGTCTATATAGGACTTTTATATGCAAGACCGAGAGTAAATCCGTTTGATACAATTAAGCAATGTCTACCTACCAGTTATTTAAATTTAAAAGGCTATCAGATCCCCCATGTCGATGCAATATTATATAATACGTTCAACATCTCCTATTTAAATTATGTATATTCCGACAAGCTCTCTCCTTCTTTAAAAAACTTCGAATCTGCCAGACTGGAAACAAATAATATTATTTCCAGACCATTCAGGTCTTCTTTTTTTAACCTGACTCCATATGCCGGATTTGTGGGAATATTTTATAACAAAAGCCCTTCTCAATCTTCTAAAGAGCAATATTTAATTTTATATGGAGGAAACTTAAGCAGTACCTTTAATAAAAATTATATAAATAATAAGCATGTGATCGAGCCTTATATTCAATATCAAGGGATTTCTCTACCAACTGAAAAAATCGGATCTTATTATATTTTTTCAATAGAAGACGGCTACAATAAACTGGATCTTATTAAAACCGGCATCCGCAACCAGATCTACTCATTAAAGCATGTAAGGTTATATCCAACATTTGAAAGTAATCTTTATGCCAATACATTTTTAGATGCAAATTTTATTCCCAAAACACTTCCTAAAGTATATTTGGATCTTATATGGTCATTACCCTCAGTTTCTTTTAATGCTTATAATTGCTGGAATCTGCATAAGCATAATTTAGATTATTCAAATTTGCGTTTAAAATGGACTGCTTCCGAGCATCTGGCCATGGGGCTAGAGTTCAGGTATCGATCCCCATATGATTATAGAAAAGCCAACCACAACAACTTTATCCTTGACGTATCTCGGGAAGAGTCCGAACTAGTCAACTCGCCCATTTCAGATAAAAGAAACACAGTGTTGACCCATTTATTTTTCAGGTTAAACCCTTTTTGGTCATGCGAATTTCACTCCCACCATGGATGGAACAGGAGGAATGAACCTCCATATAATGGTTACAAGATAGATCTTTTTACGATGTTATCGTCTTCCTGGAAAGCTCGAATATCTTATCAGCATACGCAGACAGATGATAGATTTTCGGGAGCAATATCGCTGATAAAATAGTAATTTAATTAATAGCTAAAAACTTTAGTTTTTAGGTCTTTAAAGAAAAATTTTAACAAAAATTCGTCTATATCAAAATCCGGATCAAGTTCTTTGATTCGTGAAGCAATCCCTTTCAAGTCTGTTTTAGAAAAAGTATAGTTTTGGGATAAATTCAACAAAGCTTTAAAAATTGTCTCAAATTCTCTCATTCCAAAATCTTCGATGATTAACACAATTTGTCCTAGAAGATTGTCCAATAAACTTTGATTAATTAATCCATATCTACTAAAAGCATCGATGATATTTACTAAATCCTGATAGTTTAAATAATTAATCTGCTTCGTAATACAATGTTCTAGTTCTTTAAATAATTTATCTAATAGGTTAGGATCATCAATTTCCACCCTGGCAAAACTCCATGCTAATACGGCAAGGTCTATATGATTAAAGCCTTTTAATCTATCAATTGAAATTTTGGCAATTTCCAAAAAAATCAAAGATTTTTTTAGTTTTAGTTTTACTAATTTTGCTGAAATATTTGAAAGCTCTCTCGGCTGAATAGTTGAGCACTTAGAAAGTAACATAAAATATAATTGCTGCAATAATAAATTTAAAGCATCTTCCGTCTCACTATTCATAATCTTCTTTTCATCTAGATATTGCACCAATAAATTTAGCATTGTTGAAATGTGAATCCAATTAAAATTTAGGTTATAATCAGAATAAAGTTTTTTCCAATGACTTAAAAAATTTCTATTTCTAATATTTAAACCAAGTATCATGCTTTCTAACAATCGAGGATTAATAGCCCCTCTCATCAACTTAGACAAATTCTGTGCTGAATCTCCAGCTTTTTCAGGAAACAATTTATATTCTGAAAAATTCATTTCAGAAGTTTGATTTCCCAAAGAAATACTTTCTTGACCAATATCGCCATCATAAGGAAATTGTTTATCAGCAATTGAGAATTCCTTCAACATAGATAGCAGCGTATTTGGATAATCAATGCCTTGTTCCTGATGTAATGACATACCACTTGGGGGCACCCTGACTTCATTTGGCTGAGCATCTTCCATCAGCATAGACAATCCAACTACTTCCTCCTGATAAGGTGATGGAGAGCTTGTTATAATCTTTCTTTGACCAATTGACTGTGGGGCATTAGGATTTGACAAAAACGTTGGCATAGATGAATTTTGATATGCTTGATTAAAAACTTGCCCCTGATTAGGTAATTGATTATTTGGTATAATCATTCTTTGTGGCACATTAAAACCAATTGACTGAGGGACATTAGTATTTGGTAGGGTCATTGGCATAGATGGACTTTGATAGGCTTGATTAAAAGCTTGACTCTGATTAGGTAATGGATTATTTAGTATAATCATTCTTTGCGGCACATTAAAACCAATCGGCTGCTGGACATTAGCATTTGGCAAAAATATTGCCATAGATGGGCATGGTTGATTAAAAATCTGCCCTTGATTAGGCAATGGGTTGGGTTGCAAAAAAACTCCCTGAGCTACTCTATTTGTTGCAACTGCTATCTGTTGACTGCGGTTTGGGGAAAATGAAGTAAAGAATCCACTTGATGGATCGGATATATTATTAGAATATATTGGAAAACAGGCCATAACTTAAAAAAATTTGTTTAATTAATTTATCTTAATATAATAATTTTGATTGTAAATTTAAAAACAGCATAACATTTATAAAATAAAATAAAAATTAAATAAATCAATATAACGTTATACAATTCTCTAAGTTGAATAAAAAATAAATATTAAATTACTTAATTTAAAATAAAAAAAATTAATTGTTATACTTTTCTTTAATTTCTCTGAGAAGAGGTTCTATTTCTTTTCTTTTTTTCGCTAGAAGTCTGTCAATGAATAAGACTCCATTCAAATGATCATTTTCATGCATTACTTCTCTAGCTTTGAATCCAAAAACTTTTTTTGAAACTTTTTTTCCTTCGATATCTAGAGCATCGATATGTATTGAAGTAGGTCTTTCAACATCAAAATGAAGACCTGGAATTGACAGACAGCCTTCAGATAGGACTTCAGTTAAATCGTTAGGGCTAGAAAGGATTGGATTTATAAAAACCTCAGCTTCGCCCAGGTATGATTTACCGTTTTCATCTTCCAAAACAGCCCTGATAGTAATAATTCTAAGAGGTCTGCCAACTTGGATTGCAGCAAGACCGATACCATTATTAGCATCCATTGTTTCGATCATATCAAGACATAACTGCTTAATTTCCTGATCAACATGCTTTACTTGTTCTGATCTTGTTCTAAGTAATCCATTTCCATAATAAATCAATGGAAGAATCATTTATTGAACCTCTTCAATCGAAACTGGGATTTTTTCCTTAGCTTTAACTAAAGAAGAGGACCAATGGGACAATATAATACATGCAACCATGAAAATCACGATCAGATAAGCTGTAAATTTTTTTAGAACATCGGCTGTTGAAGTTCCGAATAATGAGCTAGAGGCATCGCCTCCGAATGAAGACCCCAATCCCATACTTTTTGACTCTTGTGACATTATAACCAAGATAAGCACTGTGCATAAAAGCAAAAATAAAAATAAAAATAAATAAAATAAGAATGTCATAGGTATTCCTTAAATTTAACTCTATTTATTATAAAATATTTAAATTAGAAATAAAATAAAAAAAGATCCTAGGTCATAAAAAATTATGCTTTATTTATTATTTCAGCAAAAATTTTATAATCCAAAGACGCTCCTCCAACCAATACTCCATCAATATTTTTCTGCTGCATCAATTCTTCAACATTATTAGGTTTCACTGATCCACCGTACAAAAGATAAGAAGCCTCTGCTATTTGTTTATCAAAATATTTTATAATAAGTTTTCTAATAAAATGATGAGCTTCTTCAGCAATCTCGGTTGTTGCAGTTTTTCCCGTTCCGATCGCCCAAACAGGCTCATAAGCAATAATAATATTTTTAAAATCTTCTTTTGATACGCTCTTTAGGCCTAAAGAGAATTGCTCTTCCAATACTTTTTCAGTTCTGTTTTCTTCTCTTTCTTTTTGAGTTTCACCTATACATAAAATCGGTTGAATACCGGTTTTTAAAGCTCTTAAAATTTTTTTATTGATCAAAGCATTATCTTCATTAAAAATATGTCTTCTTTCAGAGTGACCTATTAATACGAACTCTACATTCAAAGCTTTCAGCATGCCTGCTGAAATTTCTCCAGTAAAGGCTCCTTCGGGCTCATCATACATATTTTGAGCACCAATAATAATATTGGCCTTTGAAGATGAGTCTATAGCTGTTTGCAACGAAGTAAAAGGAACTGCCAAATAAACAGATGCTCTCGCGGAAGAAATTTCAGGGATAATATTTTTAATAAACTCTTCAGTCTCCTTATGGGTTTTATTCATCTTCCAGTTACCGGCAACAATACTTTTTTTATTCATAACTTCCTTTAAAAAAACATTTAAAAATTACATTATAGATTGAAAAAGATACAAATTTCAAGTTATATTAAATACATTATATTTTCAGTGTCTGCAATGGAAACATTTTGTTCAAATAAAATTTTAACTGTAAGCGAATTAACGTTTGAAATAAAATCTTTATTGGAAAAAAGATTTACCTTCATAACTCTCAAGGGAGAAATATCGAACTTCAAAAGCCAATCTTCCGGACATATGTATTTCAGCTTAAAAGATGATGCTTCTCAAATTTCCTGCGTATTATTTAAAAAAGATGCTGAGAGTTTAAAGTCCATACCCAAAGACGGCGATCAAATTATTGTTGAGGCCCAATTAAGTGTCTATCCGCCCAGAGGCAACTATCAATTAATAATCAGAAAATTATCTTATTTAGGTTTAGGCGAATTGCTACAAAAGCTTCACGAACTTAAAGAAACTT
>Ga0172379_10008033_pt1 | contig 13447 bp, 12 predicted proteins | sample GrowelOW334metaG_FD_119756 | JGI IMG/M metagenome (GOLD analysis project Ga0172379, IMG submission 119756) | Groundwater microbial communities from an aquifer near a municipal landfill in Southern Ontario, Canada - Groundwater well OW334 metaG | ecosystem: Environmental > Aquatic > Deep... | reverse complement strand
TGAACCAACTCGCCTATGCTATTGTTCAGGCGGCTACGGATGAAAATCCCGAAGAGGAACCAGAGACAGGGAAGAACCCCGCCGCCGTCGCTTTAGGTAGGCTCGGAGGGAAGAAGGGCGGCAAGGCCAGAGCTGAAAGTCTTACGCCTGAAAAGCGGAAGGAGATCGCTAAAATTGCCGCCGCTGCAAGATGGAAGAAAACCGAAGATTAAGCGACTTTCTTTTTTTCATCGGGGGCGTTTTTCCGCCATTCAACATCATCGGTAAAATCCAATGGAATTTGTATGGGCTCTTCTTCTGGATGTATATTGTTCCAATGGTCGGCGTCCAAGGTAAGCTGAAGGCCGTCACCAACCATTTGCTCTCTGCGATTGATTAAGCTCTTGAATATTGCCGGGCGCGGTGCCTCATCAATGTCAATCCAAAGATGATATTGCAAGCCATAATTAACAGGAATGGCATGGTTTGCTCGGTATGGCTTCCCAGTCTTCCCATCATGCCGGATTTCATCACGTGCTGCTTGTGCAAAATCCGCCGCTAATCGTTCGAGTGGATCTTTTGGGGTGGGTAGTGTCCATCCATGCTGTACTGCAAATTTCGCTACTTCCTTCATGTCCACTTCTGTTTTTCCCGTGGCCTGCTTGTACTCCTTGATAGTGATCTGCATTTGCTTCTGTTTAGTTGCCATTTGTTGCCTCCTTAAAATCCGACCGGAGCGACATCACCCCACCCATCAACCATTGCACTCGGCGCAACGGCAGAGCGAATTTTTACCAAATGTTGACGAAATCGATCATATCTTCCTGTTCGGTGTTGAAGTTGACCTGCTATTAATCCGGGATGGATTTGCAGGGTATTTGCTAATCCAAGAATGTCACGCTCATTAAAGAATGGGGCTTTGCGAGCGATAAAGCTGTCCAACGTTTTTTGCGGCACACAAAACTCCGTAGCCGCTTCGTTGGCTATACGCTCTTCTGCTGATATGTTTTCACCAGTACCCGCTTGTTCACCTTCTAACTCGACATCTAGCATTATTTCATTTCGTCCGTGGCATTGCAGAACATGCTCTATTTCATGCCGGAGAACGAACCAAAAATTATCAATTCGATCATAGCGCAAAGACATGCCTATAACTGGAGCCTTATCGTTCATCCAGAAACAAACACCATCAATTTTTGCGGCAGAGAGAGATTCAACAATGGAATATCTAATTCCGCATTCAGCAAGAATACGAGGGACTTTTCGGGCCTCCTCTGGTGCGGAAAGTAGATTGCCTAAAAGAGCGACAGCATTCCGCACAGCAGCCGGAGAATATTTTGCAACAAGCATTTCGCTGGCAATCTCTTTTACACGGTAAATCCATGCCAATTGCGCAGGCGTTGATGGTGCAAAAGTGCAAGTCTTCTTTGCCGCATGGGGAAGAATTTCAATCTCATTTATCGACTTCACACCAAAAAACTTAGCCAAGGCAGTTTCCACCTGTGCAACATTGCGAACGCCGTCAGCAGCAAGCCAGCCGCGCTTAATCATCTCAGTTACCGGCAACCCTCCAAAAAGATGTGCACGGGTAGCTCGGTTAGGGTCAGGGCGCGCCACAATTCGAGCTTTGGCAAGATCGTATGCTGTTTGAAGATCAAGAAATTTCTCAGGTGAGATATTAAAGACCTCGCTAAACAATATTGACGTTTCAGCATCAACCGGTTTTTTCCCAGCGATTATTTTGTTAATTCCGGTTTCATCTACACCAAGGATGACGGCTAGTAGGCGTTGCGTCCAGCCGCGCTCATTCAGTAAAAATTCTATCAATTGTCCGGGGGTTTTGAAATCTTCAATAGTCATGGCTAACCTTCTAACATGGTCAAAATTATTTGTCAACCATTAATTTGCGCAAATTAGCAAACTGAAAATAATGCTTGATGGCTTAAGAACAATATGTTAATTGTAAATCAAAAATGCTTAAGAGGGCAAGGACCATGAACAAACTGAGCATAGAAAAGAGGGCACAAATCATCGGCATGTTGGTTGCGGGTAACAGCATGAGGGCTATTACCCGCATGATTGGCTGTTCTATCAATACCGTGACTAAATTACTCATTGATGTAGGGACGGCTTGCGCTGAATACCAGGATAAGACCTTGCGTGACCTTCCCTGTAAACGTATCCAATGCGATGAAATATGGAATTTCTGTTATGCTAAAGAAAAGAACGTGCTGGATGAGCATAAAGGTGAATTGGGATATGGCGATGTTTACACATGGACGGCCATTGATGCCGATACCAAGCTAATTCCTTCGTTCTTAGTCGGGCGTCGTGATGCTCGCTATGCCCATATGTTCATGCTCGATTTGGAAAGCAGATTGAAAAATAGGGTGCAGTTTACCAATAATGGACACAGGGCGTATCTTACGGCTGTTGAAGAAGCGTTTGGTGGGTCTATTGATTACGCCATGCTCGTTAAGACTTACGGTTCGCCTGAATCAACCAAAGACCAAAGGCGGTACAGCCCCGCAGAATGTACCGGCATTGAAAAGCCTCCTATTTGCGGAAATCACGACAAGAAAGATGTTTCAACAAGCTATGTTGAACGGCAAAACCTGACCATGAGAATGTCAATGCGCCGATTCACAAGACTTACCAATGGATTTAGTAAGAAGATCGAAAACCTTGAACATTCCGTTGCCCTTCATTTCATGTATTATAACTTTTCCAGGATTCATAAGACACTAAGGGTAACACCAGCGATGGAAGCGGGAATTGCGGATCATTTGTGGTCTTTGGAAGAAATTGCAAATCTGACAGGCTAATCAGCTTTACGAAGAATTTTTGAAAATATTCTAATGATTCGATGCATAGCCAAAAGAGCTATTGCCATTAAGAAAACCCACACTGCAAGTAAGAAAAGTATATGTTTTATTGGATTACTAAAATCAATCAATAATAGTATCATACTGTAAATGCCGCAGAATATAGAGGCATTTACCGCATCACCAAAATATATAATTGTTTTTACATATGTATTTGTGCTCTTCATCCATTTAATTACTCTTGAATTATAAATCGACATTAAAGTGGCTTTGGCTGTTGCTAAAAATCCAACAGCAATCGCATTGACTGTAATAGCAGCAATAAGTATATCTCTAAAACCCTTATTTAAGGCTAGTTTGGGGCAAAGATGAAACAATAACAGATACAATAGCGCAATGACTGCTCCACCAACAACCGGGTAATATTTGTCAATTTTACCTTCCATAATGCTATTCCAGCTTTGCATATGTTTGCAGGAGTCTTTCTCTGTGGCTTTCCCAAATTTTCCTAGTTACATGGCGCCTTTGATCATCGGTTATTATGCGCTGCTCTTTGAGTTGTATATCATAACTGTCTGTTAGATAATTATCGAATAAATCTATAACTTCTTTTTCGTACATATCATCTCGGCCTGATATTATTAAGCTCCTGCTTTCTGCTTCATCTTCTGCTTTTCTCTTTTGGAATTTTTCTGCAATGCTCATAATTATTTTTTTAGGCAACGATAAATCACGATCATATCCGGTAGAAAAAGCTATAGATATGCGTACACGTGGACTATGATCCATCAAATCTAAAGCAACCTCTGGAGACAATCCCATATCTTGAAATATTTTTCCATTACCAGGGCCAGCTACTTCTAGATCAAACCTTTGAATCTTCAATAAATTCTCTATTCTTTTATATGCCTCTTCATGCAATATGGGTTGGAATTTTATTCCCCGTATTTCAAAAATGTATTCAACGTAATTTGCCAACCCAGAAATGCTTACTGCATTCCTGTTTCTCATTAGCATAAGAATGCTAGTTGCAGAGTGATAAATGAAGGAGGTTATTTCTCCCAGTCCTTCGTCATCATCAAGATCAAGAACTTCCGTTTCACCTGAAAGTTTCATTTTAGGAGGAATATCATCCATTCTAATGCGGGCAATATCTCCCAAAAAATCAGATGGACCATGATTAAGATACTGAAGTCTGATAGGATAGCTGCCGGATGCGTATAGGCGTGCCTTGCCTTCTAGTGCGTTGATTTTATCTAGCATGTCACCAAAGGTTATTGCCGAATCGCTGGGCATAATCACCTGATAGAAATCAAATTTTAATCTCTTCCTCATAGCATCCCCCTTATATATTGATAGAGAATGTATATACACCAACCAACACGTTCAACAAGTATTAATTTAAAATTTCGCAGAAAGATAATAGAACGATTGTTCTATTCTGTCAAGACATTTCTATTTTTCCAAACTGAGACACTACCCGAATTCCGAATCATTTGTGGCGGGATCGCAAGATATGCTTAATCGCATATTATTGAAGAAAGATAAGATCTAAGTTAAGACTTTACCGCTCAAAAAGGCAGGGAACCTAAGATTATTGATAATCAATTATTGAACATCAATAATTGATTATCAATAATCTTGAAATAAGCGTAAATAAAGGATAAACTCTAAAAATGGGGCTCTATTCTGTTAGTGTTCCCACCGGAGAGGGTTTCCGCCTCTCGATGAAGAGAAGTTTGGCTGGTTTGGCAACCTCGTTGACCCATTTGACACTCTTTGAGTAAAGGCTGATCCTTGACTTGACATCTTCAGGCAACTCCTTGTGCTTTGAGCGTTATTGTTCAATCCTATGTGTGGCTGCTGCCTTATTCAACCAAATAGTTTCCTAACTTCTTTTTCCTTTTTCGAAACACATTGCGTACACCAAACAACTTCGATATACTTGTTTTATTGATGGATTCTTTATTTGTTTTTAGATAAATTATTGCCTGATTAATTTCTTCATCCGACGGACTGTAGTCAGGCCTATATAAATAATCGTAAACTGTTTTAAAATACCACCATGGAGCATTTTTCATGTCTCGTAACAGATCTGAACTCAAGATGCCATTTTCGTCACAGAACCTAACAAATCTGTTGGGCCATTTTTCCAGTAGCCAGTTTGCCCTTGCAATGCATGAATAACGATCCTCCACAAACATATTATCAACATATTTTAGACGTCCCCAAAAATGTCCGGATATTCTTGGGAATGAAATTAATTGATTCATGGTAGCCTGAATTACCTCTTTTCTCTTGCCGGTGGCCATAAGCCTGGCAAATTGATGGTAGACTGGGAAAAAAAGCAGCGAATGAACCGTCCCAAAGCCGGAAATATTAATCCAGCCTCTCTTTAGTGCCGCCATAAAATATTTCTGATGCTTCACTTGCTGCCTTATTCCTTTTGCTTTCAAAGGTATCGCTCTTCTCAGGTCGTAGCCACATTTGCAGCAATACGTTATAGAATCGAACCAATATTGATTTCTATAATAATTAAGAGGGGAATTACATTCAGGACACTTATCCCGAAGCATAAAGTAATGAACTTCGCATACCGTTACAAACGCTAACCTCCACATTCTTCTGAAATAAGGATCCTCATCTTCTGCCAAACAACAAGAACAATATTGAAGCCCCCAAAGCCTATGTTCGCGGTGATAAACGCCCAGAGGCATGAGCCATGCATTGTTGCCAATCGTGTTATATGTCTCCCATAAGCGCCCTTCAAACGACCTGAGAGTCGTTTCGTATACTCGTTCATATGGAGTCGCTGTTTTCTCTGCCAGTGTAGACAACACTTCGATATCGGCCAGCCTATCGATATCTCTGTTCCATATGTTTTTGCGAGGCCATATGGTGCTGCAAAAACTGTGAGTCTTGACGCCGTATATTCTTGCGAGCCGCACTAACCAGGAAGAAAGTAGCTCGTCGTCTTTTGGTTTCAAGTGAATAGGCCATAAACGCCCGGAAAGGGCCATTTGTATTTCCCTTACATCTGTCTGCCGCGATCTGATGGTCGAATCCATTCGACGGAATCAAGCACATTCCCCGTTATTCTTTCTACTCCATTCCGAACGGCATAAACTGCTGCCTTGGTAAGAATCCGTGACAGGTCGCCTATCGTACCCTCGCTCATGCTCAGCAGCTTGAGTGCGAGCGAATCTTCAATTAGCCCGGAAGGTTTTTTAAGCGGAATCATCAGTTCAAAACTGCCCAGCAGCCTCAAATACTCTTTGTCCATATCCCATTTGGGGATTGTCATTGGTTCAAATCGGTTCGATAGTTGTGGATCTGTTTGCAGCGCCCTGAAGGCATCCATGGTTCCTATACCCACAATCGGAATCTTAAGTTCGTTGCCCAGGTAACGTATGACATTGAGCATCTGCCTCTGTTTATCTGTATGGCCGGCCAGTAGATTGTGAATTTCGTCGATAATCAGCATGCCGACGTTGATATTCTTCAGGATACTTATAGCCTGGGCCTGTTTCTTGGAAGCGTGGTCCCGTTCCCGGAAAGGCGCGAACGTTTTTTCGAGAATAACGTTGTAAAATCTCGATTCGTCAGAAACTGGAGGTGCCTGTATCATCAATGCCGGGACCGATATGCTGTTTCCGTCCGGGTTGTCGGAAGGAGGATGTTTCTGCACAAACCTGTTGGCAATCATTGTCTTGCCGTTGTTTGTAACGCCCACTATCAACAAATTCGGCATTCTGTGTGTTTTAGGATAGTTAAGCAGCTCTTCGAGACTGTCCAGTATTTCCCGAGTTCTCGTATAACCTATCCATCGGGGACTTTGGATTCTGCGTATTCTTTCCTCATCGGATAATTCTAGTGCCGTTCTGACGTTTTCATTTAAATGTTCAGCAGAGAACATATTGATACCTCAAAGTTCTTCCATTTCGTCAAAAGGAACAATCTCATGTCTTGTCCCACCGGTTACTTCCGCTTTTTTTTCTTCTATCTGTTTCGGCCATGTTTCTTTCGCTTTTCCGTGGATTCGCCGGCGCTGTTTATCTCGTCTCGTCTTTTTTGTATCCTTGACTGCTCTATCCTCGATTTCCCGCATTCGCTGATAAGCCTCGAAAATAAGACCTTCATTAATATTTTTTCTGCCTTCTTCTTTGAGTTTTTTCAGTATGCTTCTAAGCTCCCACACACTTATTGGGGGACGGGTATTGTCCCGATATGGTATGTCGAAATACCTTTTCAGATCAGGGTCCCAGAAATATACGACGCTGATGTCCCGGGGATCGCGCCTTATAAGAAACTGTTTTTTCCGTTTGGGGAATTCCGGATCAGCGGTATTTATCCACCTGTTGAGAACGCTCCGGTAATAATGTACTTTATCCAATTGGATACCGTAACGTTGTATGCTCCGTTCTTTGTAGGGCATAAAATCGAGACGAAGCTTGTCCTCATCGACTATTCGTCTCGGCAGTCCGCAACCTAGCTTGTCACCCTTTCCGAATATGCCTTCCTCATATTTCTTCAAAGGGCTCATATTTAGTTCAGAATGCATCCGTTGATGATAAAACTCCGTAATGTACGTGGCAAGCCACTGCTCTATTTCTTTTAAAGTCATGGCTGCATGCGCATCGGAATTGTATTCTCCGCGCTCTTTTATATTGGAGAAGGTAGTCCCAGGCAGCATATGGACGTCCTTTGAGAAAGTACCTATGAGGCGTTCGATATGCCCTCCGAAGTGCGGCGTCTTCACGGGACGGAAATCGATACCGATTCCATACTGCTCACATGACCTTCTGAGCATTTCGCCTCTGAACTCATTGGCATTGTCCAGATGGATTTTCGACATCACGCCACAGACAGGCCATGAGGTTTTGATGTCGTAACGGAGTAGCCATTGCTCCTTCGGAAGTATAGCATGAGAGAGACACAGACCTGCCGACATCGCCCCGGGTGGATCGAGAGATACGTACATGCCGGCGACCATCCTACTGTAAACATCGATAGCAAGGGTCAGCCACGGCCTGCCTATGGGCAGTCTGTCAACATCGTCCACAAGTATGATGTCCAGCTTGGTATGATCTATTTGTACAACCGATAAAGGGTAGTCAGCTCCAGGAAACTCTCCTTTTATTATCTCGTATTTGTTTCTGGCAGCTTGCCAGCCGATTCTCCTTTTTACTCTTTCCTTTTCGCTTAATACGGAAATCCTTCTACGTATTGTAATAGAGGAGGGAAGCGGCACCCCTGCATTTTTACATCTCTGTATAACTTCATCGCACGTTTGTTGTACTGTCCGCTTTTGCTTGCTAAGGTAATAGTCTTCTATAGTTACCTCGATTATCTTTTCCGTTTCCTTGCCCAGGCGACTCTTGCCGCGGCCGCCGCTTTTTTCCTCAGGCAGCAAAGATAACAGTAGCTTTGAGTCATTGTATCTCTTCAACCAGCGATATACCGTAACAGTATCCACGCCAGCCTTCTTCGCGGCTTCGGACACCATGCTCCTTGTGCGGCGCTCAGCATTCAACAGCGGTATAATATGGCCGAGGCGCTTTTGTGCGATAATCCAGTCCTCGTCAGGGACGGCTGCAATATCGGGATGAGGCTGTTCCTCGTCGGTCTTGTTTGCTGGAAGCTGTAAATCCTTGATAAAAAGCCTCTTGATTTCTCCGTTGGTCGGATTTTTAACGATAACACTTTCCATATCGATGATATGCGTTATTTCGTATAGGACATTGGAACACTCGACTTTTGCACCTGGTTTGATCTCCATGGTTGCGGTCATTACATACATCTCCTTACGTTTCTAAAGCCCATATTATACTTTTCATATTAAACGGCTCGTTCAGTTCTGCTCCAATCCTTCTTACGGCGATGAGATGCCAGAGAATCGGCATTATGCGTACTTTTACATTCTGATCCGCAGATACTGAAAGAAGTAAGCCTTCAGGAGTACACATCCGCATTTCTCTCATCTGTTCAAGAACCAATGGTCCTAATCTACCCATTTTATGATCTTTATATCTTTTAAAGAACATGACATTATCGAGAAACGGTGTACGGATATTACGTTCCGTGAGTATCCTGAATACCCATCCCTTTTGTTTAGCAAATCGACTGGCAGCTTTAAACTTGTGGCGCCATTCCTTGCCATTATTTTTAAGGTCTTCGAGATACTTTACCTCACATAGCATGTGTTTCATATTTTTTGCCGGCACGATATCCCGCCGGTAACTCACCAAAACGTCCGGGACATAGTGTCTCTTTTTACCGTAAGAATCGTAATAGGTTATTCTAACCGGTTGCACGTCGTACATGTCGACATTCAAGTCGAATTCGAGTATCTCCAGCAGGTCTCTTTCTAGGGTTGACTCGAAAGGAACTAATTTACCCAGCTTCTTTCGACTCGGAATAAAACCAGTGACGCTTCTGTAATTTTTTGGTATCTTTCTAACGGTCATAGGGATATCTCCTTCCACAATATACTACTTCCGAGAAATCCAATTTCATTACCTATGGCATAAAAAAAGTTAGTTGCATATACTATGGTTAATATTTGCAATAACTTTGATAAAGTAACCCCCAAAATCGGTGCAATACTGGCTAATAGTAACATGTTCTTTGAGAATTGACACTAATCGGCGGCGGCCAGACCCCCAAACCGGGAGAGATCAGCCTGGCCCATCATGGTGTTCTTTTTCTTGATGAATTGCCGGAATTCAAAAAAAATGTTCTAGAGGCCCTGCGGCAGCCCCTGGAAGAGGGAACGGTAACGATTGCCCGCTCGGCTATGACGGTGACCTATCCGGCGCGTTTTCTTTTCGTGGCGGCGATGAATCCCTGCCCCTGCGGGTATTATGGCGCTGCCCATCGGACTTGCCGTTGCAGTTCCCAGCAGATCCGCCAGTATCAGGGAAGGATTTCCGGGCCCCTTCTGGACCGGATCGATCTCCATATCGAGGTTCCCGCCTTGCGTTACCGAGAATTGGCGGGCCGTTACCAGGGGGAGGCATCAGAAACCATCAGAGGAAGGATTGGCGGGGCGCGAACCATTCAGGAGGCGCGTTTCGGTGCAAGGGTGGCGCCTTTTAACGCCCGGATGTCCGATGGAGAGGTCAAACGCTATTGCGAGATTGACAGGGAGTCCCAGAAATTACTGGAAATGGCCATGGAGAAGCTGGGTCTCAGCGCCCGGGCCTACAAGCGGATTCTGAAGGTGGCCAGGACGGTCGCCGACCTTGATGGCCAGGCATCCATTCAGTCTTCCCACGTTGCCGAGGCCATCCAATATAGAAGTCTTGATAGAAAACTTGTTTAATGATAGAGGAGCGAATGTCTCTTAAACAATTACAAGGGGGGGAAGTAATTATATGGAAATCAGAATAGTTCCGGTCACTCCGGGAAAGAGAAAACCCAAGCCGACGGATGAGTCAAAACTGGGGTTTGGGAAAATTCTAACCGATCACATGTTTACCATGCCGTATCATTCCGACAAGGGATGGTATGATCCGGCGGTCAAACCCTATGATAATATTCCCCTTGATCCGGCGGCCATGTGCCTCCATTACGGGCAGTTGATCTTTGAAGGGATGAAGGCCTACCGGGGGAATGGGGGAGAGATAAATCTTTTTCGTCCCACGGAAAACATCAAGCGCATGAATGACTCGGCGAAGCGCCTCTGCATGCCGACCCTGGATCCGGAGATTTTTTTAGAGGCGGTGAAGAAGCTCGTCCTCCTCGAGAAGGACTGGATTCCCCGGAGCAGCGGCGCCGCCCTTTACATCCGACCAACGATGATTGCGACCGAGGCGGCCTTGGGCGTCCATCCCGCCAACGCCTATCTCTTCTATATTATCGTCGGACCGGTGGGGGCGTACTATCCCGAAGGTTTCAGCCCGACAAAGATATACGTCGTGGAAGAATACGTCCGTTCCGCTCCCGGCGGCATCGGCTATTGCAAGGCGGCCGGGAACTATGCGGCCAGCCTGATGGCCAGTTCCATAGCCGTCGAAAAGGGCTACACCCAGGTCCTCTGGCTGGACGCCGTCACGAGAAAATTTGTGGAGGAAGTGGGAACGAGCAATATCTTCTTTGTCATTGACGACGAATTGATCACACCGCCCCTGGCAGGAACGATTCTTCCCGGCGTCACCCGCGATTCCGTTCTTCAGATCGCCCGGTCATGGGGACTGAAGGTTTCCGAACGGCCCCTGTCCATGGATGAGATCCTTACCGCCTGCAGCAAGGGTATCATGAAAGAGGCCTTTGCCTCGGGAACGGCCGCCATCGTTTCTCCCATCGGCCAGATTTGTTACAGAGACAGGGAGTATCCCATTAATAAAGGAAAAACAGGGACCCTGACGGAGAAACTTTACCGGGAAATACTTGAGATCCAGTATGGCGAAAAGGATGATCCTTTCGGCTGGCGCATGAAGATCGGATGAAGGGAAAGACGGTTTACGGCCCTTTTTTCGGCCTCGTCAAGGATTAAAGATGCTATTCCATAGACTTGCCCCGGCAATTCACAGCCTTGTGGAAAACGCTGTTGATAACTGTGTGCATAAACTGCCTAAGTCTGTAAATGTCACGATTTTATATCGGTTTGCCGCTATTTTGGGCAGCGTTAAAGCGTAGTTAAAACAAATACTTATGTATGTGCTGAGGATTTTCTGCGAGTTAGGCCCCGCCCGTGTAAGATATGCACATAGATAAAAAAATGGCACGACTTTTGACTAAGGGATCGGGGCAGTCACGGAGGTTAGGGATGTATCGGAATTCGTATCTATTTATCATCGGAATCGGAATTATAATGGGTCTGACCTGTCTTGCCGGGGGGGCGGTTCAGGCCGAAAGCCTCTCTCTGGAGCAGATCGCTCGGGGACTTCAGGGGACCTACGAGAAGACCACTGATTTCAAGGCCCGTTTCATTCAGGAGGTTACCCTGGCGTCGGTGAACCGGAAGGAACGGGAGGAGGGGACAGTTTATTATAAACCCCCCCAAAGGATGCTCTGGGATTATACAAAGCCCAAAGTCAAAAAGCTGATTATCAATCCGACCAAGGCCTACCTTTACGTACCCCAGGACCATGCGGTTTATGTCCAGGATACGGGCAAGCTCTTCAAGTCCCAGGTACTCGTGCGCTTATTGAACGGGCTCGGGAAGGTGACCGAGGATTTTAATCTGGCCTTTGCCAATGCCAAGGAACCGACGGATGAGGGAGGAAATTATCGCCTTTCCCTGACGCCCAAAAAAGGGGATCTGGGAGTTGACAGGATTTTGGTGACGGTTCACAAGGACGATTTTACCATTATCCAGTGTCAGTTTTCCGATGTGTACGGAAACCGGACTGCCGTCTCATTCCTTAACATAGTGATTAACAATAATTTACCTGATAAACTTTTTCAGTTTAAGCCGCCCCCGAAAGTGGAAATCTATCCCATGCCGTAAATTGATGATAGAGTCGCCGAAAGTCTCAGGTCTTCACTTTCTGTCATTCCGGGTTGTGACCCGGAATGACGACTTTTCATGAAATCCTCAAATGAGGGAAGACGGGAGGAGATATGGGAGAAATTCTGGAATTATCTCATCTGGATGCAGGACCCGTGACCTCACGTGGTGAGGAGTCGAATCTTAACCCCGCCCTTCACAGCGAATGGCTCGATGTCAACGGCCGGGGTGGGTATGCGTCAAGTACCCTGCTGAACTGTCACACCCGTAAGTATCACGGTCTTCTCGTTGCCAGGCTCGCTGCGCCCCCCGGGTGCTATGTACTCCTGTCCAAATTTGAAGACATCTTCTCCTGCGGGGCTCGTCAGCACCCTTTGACCTGCCATCAGTATCCCCATAACTTCTTTCCCGAAGACTACCGCTTTCTGAAAAAATTTCAGCAAGACGTGTGCCCCGAATTCATTTATGAAGGGGACGGCATTCGCATCCGGAAATCCCTGATGATGGTGGCGGAAGAGGATTGTCTGCTGGTTCGCTACGATCTCGATGATTGTTCCGCCCCGGGGGTCCTGCGCCTGCGACCTTTCCTGGCCTTTCGGGATCATCATCGTCTGACCAGGGAAAATTCTTTCCTCCGGACGGAAATCTTGACCGTTAAAAATGGTTTTTCCATCCGACCTTACGCCGGCATGCCCCCCCTCGTCATCCAGACGAATATCAAACCGGACTGGCAAGAGCAGCCCTTATGGTATCATGCCTTTGAGTATGCCGAGGAAGCGGCGCGGGGCTATGAACATCACGAGGACCTCTTCAGCCCCGGTATTCTTGAAATTCCCCTGCGGAAAGGGAAAACGGTGATCGTTTCAGTATCCCTGGCGCCTTTTTATGGCCGCCTGATCAAGAAGTGGGACGACGAGGAGCGCCGGAGGCGAAAGCTGGCGCAGCAAGATGGAGTAATGGCCGGGACTTTGGGAAAGGCGGCGCCGGAGCCATGTGCCCAGGATCAGCCGGGAGAAGACGCGGCGATTTCCGGCGGTGGGGGAGCAGAAACGGCGATTTCTCCGGACGAGGGAGAAGATCAGAGACTGTTCCGGATGCTGGTCAGGGCGGGACGGCAGTTTCTCGTCAGGACCCCGGAGGGTCGTCCGGCGATTATTGCCGGTTACCCCTGGTTTGGGGAATGGGGTCG
>Ga0172379_10008032_pt1 | contig 13447 bp, 10 predicted proteins | sample GrowelOW334metaG_FD_119756 | JGI IMG/M metagenome (GOLD analysis project Ga0172379, IMG submission 119756) | Groundwater microbial communities from an aquifer near a municipal landfill in Southern Ontario, Canada - Groundwater well OW334 metaG | ecosystem: Environmental > Aquatic > Deep... | reverse complement strand
TCCTGATACCGACGCTTAAGCTTCGCGTGCATCGTTTTCTTTATGACGGAGACCGTAAAGGAAGTGAGGGCGGGATTCACCCGCCGCGGGGAGCGGTATTTGCCGAGCTGGATCAGATGGATGGTTTCGGGGGATATGACGCCGGGGAAGGGGCGCTTTCCTGTGACCGACTCGTAAAGCATAACGCCCAGGGAATAAATGTCCGCCCGTTTATCGACGTTCTTGGTGTTCCCGAATTGTTCGGGCGCCATGTACGAAGGGGTGCCGAGCGTCATGCCTTCACGGGTCAGCACGTCCTGAGTATCGTCCTCCACGCGGGCGATGCCGAAATCGACCAGCTTCACATCGCCTTTTTTGGAGATCAGGAGGTTTCCGGGCTTGATGTCCCGATGGACCACGCCGTGTTCGTGCGCGTACTTGAGCGCGCGGCAAGCGTCCCGGAAAATGATGAGCGCGATGCGTTCGGGCAGATAGCGCTCGCGGGCGAGGAGCCCCTCAAGGGAAAGTCCATCGACGTATTCCTGAACGATATAACTGGCGGAGCCTTCGCGGAAATGGTCGAAGACATCGACGATATACTCGTTGCGGAAATCCATCATGATGGCAGCTTCGCGTCGGAACCGTTCCCGGATGCTCGCGCTGCCGCTCAGAGTGAGCTTCTTTATGACGACGAATCGATCGAGAGTCGGATGTTCCGCCTTGTAGATGGCGCCCATCCCTCCCCTGGCGATCTCGCCTACGACCGTGTACTTTCCAATCTTATCGGGCACTTTGATCATCGCGGGTATCCTGTCCTTCTCCGATTTCTATAATGTCGCGTTCGGGATCCGGCGGCCGATCCGCGGGCAAAAAGGCAACCTGCGATCGCGAGGGATTGTGAAATTGTACGTAACTACCGCCGCCGCGCAGCCGGTAACGGTTGAAGACCGGCCGATGGCCGCCGAACCAGAGAGCGCCTTCGCGGCGATCGGTAGATAGAAGATCGTCGAGCATCGCGTCCACGCTCCCCTCCTCCGAGCGATCATCGGCGGTCCAAGTCAGGCCGTAGACGACTTCGGGATCACGCCGATACCCGATGATCCGTTCGCGCGCGTACGGCCGCTCCGGCTCGGCATGGCTGATCACGAATCGATTACCGACGGCGACCAGCGGCAGGGACTTCTCAAAGGCATAGATCGCGGAAAGTACGCGCTCGCCGTACTTGAGGGAAATATAAGAGGCAACCATCGCGCCTTCGTACGCGTACTTGCCGAATGGATGGTTGCCCCCCCCTTCCTCGTTGGCGACGTTCTCGTGATTGCCTTTGAGCAGCTGCGTAAAACGCGGGGAAGCCGACTTGAGCGTCCCCAACAAACGTAGCGCCTCTAATCCCTCGGCCATTTCGGCGTCCATCGCCGGGCTCGGCTCGAACTCCTGCCCAAACTCGGCAAGCGCCTCCCTCCAACGCCGCGCGACCCGGCCCTCACCGTGGAAATAATCGCCGACGCATACCAGTTGGGCTTCCTCGCACCGAACGGCTTCCTCCACCGTCATGCCGAGTTCGGGAAGCTCGTAATCCAGAACCGAACGCACGAATCGGGGCCGCGCATGGATGTCCGGCAGGACGACCGTCGGAATATCGAGCGCGAGCTCCACAAGGCCTCCGGGGAGCCCGTCCCCGTCATAAGGACGATACGAGCAGTCCTCATCGGCGAGTACGCGATTCAAGCCGGAGAAAAAGCCGAGCAGCTCGTCCGCGGGGGGACCGACCAGGAAACTCACGATACGACGATGGTCTTATTGAGCTCGACGAAATCTTCGGTCAGCACCTGGGTTACTTCGCTGAGCAGCTCCTTCTCTTCCTCTATCGGAAGCTGTTCCTTGGCGACGGCGATCTTGAAAACCGCGGAGCTTTTTTCTATGGGACCGCCCGAAAACGCGGCGGATTCGTCCACGCGTACGTCCTTGGACAAAACGGAACGATCGGAGGCGGCGCTTTCAGGCACGTCCTTACGCAGGCCGATGCTCGCGTATTCAACGCGGCGCGTTCCGTTCTCCTGGGGCCCGACGGTCAGTAGAGAACCGGAATAGGTCAGTATCAGAGCACCGCGGGCCTCGGCGGCGGGGAACTCGACCCATTCCTCCATATCCGATTCGGCGATGCGGGTCTCGAACGAATCGATTTTTTCGAGCCAAGCGTGGGCGAGGAGCTCCACGGATTCCTCATTTTGAGCAAGGCCGGAGGTCGCCGCTATTTTTGTGATGTGGCCGCGCAAATGGGCGGGAATTTGATCAAGATATGTTCCCATGTAGTTCTCCTTTCAAGTGGATACTCTATAAGGGTACCGCTCCGGGGCCCTGTTTTCATATTTATTTCGCGGCGTGCTATCATTACGGTATGACGAAACTGAACGAACTGCCCGAAAGGGTTCAAAAGCACCTGCAATCCATGACGGAAAGTTCGGGTTTGCCGCGCACCGACGCGTCGCTCGAACTTATCACACGGAACTGGTTTGAGAAGCGGGACATGTTTGAAAGTCAAACAAGACTGCTGGGCATGGAACGGACGGACGGCTTCTCCGCCGAGGAAAAACGGGGAGTCATACTGCTTACCTACTCAGGTTCCCTACTTGCCGTAGGCCCGGCGGCGGGAAACGGAGGGCGATGGTTCGAATACGCCAGCATCAAATTGCGGAACGACGTTCCGCCGCTGGTTCGGGAAACAGATGTTTCCATTGAGGGATCGATAGAACCGGACAAACCGGCCCGTTTCGGCCGCTGTTCGATAAAACACAGTTCGGATATTTTGCTCATGGCCGTCTGCCCTGCGGATCTTCCGCGCGCGGAAGAAGAAAAACGGCTGCGCGAAGCCTCCGTATTTTTGACCAACGGGTTCGTCAAAATCAACCGGACGCTCACCATGAGCAAAGACGAAGTCGGCCACTTCACGCTCAAGAACATCGTTCAGTACGTCGCGCGAAAAAACGACGTCACCCAGGTGCTGGCCCGACAGATAATCGATGATTACCTGTCAACGGTGGAAGCCGGCGCCCTGCTTGGGGAACGCGTCACCCTCGGCTCCATCGGAACTCTGAAACTCGGCGCGCGGGCGGCGCAGAAAGCGCGTTTAGGCAGAAACCCCGCTACCGGCGAAGAACTCTTGATTCCGGCTAAACCGGAAACGTCGGTGCCGAAGCTCGTCTTCAGCGGACGGATGAAAGAACGCGCGGCTTGTGTCCCTCCCGGCCCCGAAACCGAAGAAGGCGATGAGGCCTAATACAGCACCAAGAAATCGTAGACGAGTTTCAAACCAATTCCCCCGGTCAGGAAGCGCGGACTGCCGGGGAAAAACCGCAGATCGGCGCAGAATTCCATCGGCAGAAGCGGAATGATGAGGGTGCGGAGGCTCCCGCCGAGACTCCCGTAGACGGCTTGCTTTTCCGAGACCGGTACATCGACGACATCCGAGCTTCGTAGACCAACGCCCGCGTATACCTGGAAGCCGACGTTGGAGCCGGAGTCGATCATGCGCGCGAATGACGTAGAGAGAGCGCTGACGACGAAGCGTTCCCGCGCTTCAAGATACCGCAGCGGACTGAGGCCCGAACCGGAAAGGGTAATCCAGTTTTCAATGAAGGCCTCATGCCGCATAAAGAATTCCCCCACTATCGATCCGGCCGGCTCGCCGTTGACAGACTTGCCCGAAGACTTCCGCACCATACGTTCCCCGGCTTTCACGTAGGTTTCAGCCCAACGAAAGCCGATATCCCCGGACAAACGGATTGAATCGAGTGCCGCGTATTGGGCGATATCGATAAGGCGGTCTTGCGCGGTACCGAGGTCAACGCGCGGCTCGAAATTCCCCGGAAACAGCTTACCGGAGGCGACACAGGCGGAAAAGGTCAGGTCAAGGGGAAGCAAGATTTGAAAAAGCTTCAACTCGGCGCCGCACAGGTAGTAATCGACAACCTCATCATAGTTTCCGATCGCGATCGGCCGCTCGATATAGGGCGCGATCGATACGCGCGGAAGCGGTTTAATCGGCGTTTTCTCAGCTGCCGTCGCTCTGGAAAACGCGCTTACGATAAAAAAAAGGGCGACTACAAGCAACGACGCTGATTTTTTCAATTGACTACCCTTCCGTTTACTTCAACTCAAGCTCGTACCACAAAGCGCGGTAACGTTCGCCGATTTCAAGGGTGGCCCGGTCTTCGCCGGAAACGACGATTTCTTCACGACGGGAGCCGCGCTCATCCAAGGACCAGGCGCGGACACGGGCGGCGGGAATCGGCAGACGTACGCGCGCGGCGATTCCTTCGACCAGCGTCGGAGCGTTGCCGAAATTCCGGCCCAAGGTAGTTTTCTTCTCATCCAGCCAGCGTTGGCCGGTATTCTCGACTTGGCCCAGAGCGGTGAGAAGGACATGCCCCGACGACGAAAAATCCTTTCCTTCAATCAGCGTCGCGATCAGCGTACCCCAGTCGTTGCGCGCCGACAGCAGTTCCAGTTCCACCCCGCCCGAGTCGATGGGCAGGCCGAGCCGGTACCCGATCAAGGCTTTGCTGCGCGCGGAATCGATGGCGACAGCCGGGCCCGCCGGGCCGGTCAAACCCCAGGAGAGTTCCCCCGTCACGCTTTTGGTCGGAAGCGGGATCCGCGGGGCGGCTTGCGTGCCGATGCCGACTTGCCGCGTAAGCGCGCTGTTGCGAGGCGCGCCGAAGGTATCGGCCCCAGGCATCCGCGACTCGGACCTGAGCGCGTCGAGCCATGCGACCAGGTCGGTTTTCGGTTCTGCCGCTCCTTCGGAGGCCAAACCATCGCCTGAAACCGCCGCGGCAACATCTCCACGTCTAAAAAGCGCGGCGGAAGCGATAAGGCTCGTTACCTTCACCGGATTCGCATGGCTGTCGAAATACTGGTGGATATAGGACGCCGTCCAATCTTTGTTGTGCGCGCCCCAGCTGTAAAGGAAAAGTCCGTCCCAATCCTGCAGCCCCGCGTACGCGGCGGCAAGGGGAAGCGCCTCTCCCTGAAAATGGCTCGGGGCGGAGTGGTTGTATTCGGTGACGATGAAAGGCTTGAGCGGAACGCGCCTGAAGGCGAGGTCGGCGATGGTACCGCCGCCGTCGATCCCGGCCATCGGACTGTTGCCGATCAGCCAGTCATCGACATCCCAGGGTTTGCCGGGGAAGCGCGGATGTTGCCAGTACGCGTGGCCGTCCACCACGTCCAGCCGCGCCTGGATCGGCGCCGGGCTGTAGCTCACCTGCGTACCGACGATCGGCTGCCGGACACCGAGTTCCGTCCGAAGGTACCGGGAAAAGTCGGTCCAATACGCGCTTTCCGTCTCCCACAGGAAGCGCAGCCAATCTCGCTGTCCTTCGGGAGTAAGACTCGCAAGATCCGCGGCGGCAGGGACGCCTACTCCGGTCGTTTCCAGGTTCTCTCCCGCTTTGAGGCCGAGCGCGCCGCCGGAGCGCAGGTCGGCGCCGTCCAGGTAAAGGCGGCCGACAAAGCGGCCGAGATTGCCGATGGTGAAACGCGCGACGGCGTCGCTTTCAGCGGTCGCGAAAACGAAGCGGTATTCGCGCCATTCGGTATCGACCTTGACTTCACGCTGCCACAAACTCTTCCAGGGAGCGTGAGCCTGCACGGCTTGAAGACTCACGCGAGCGGGTTTATCGGCGCGGAGGCGCAGCGTGACGGTGTAGGGCCTTCCGGCGGTATAGACAATCCGGTATTGATGCAGCTGGGTATGCCAATTCTCCGTTCCCGGCTTTGTCGTCTCAAGTTCCAGTACGCCGTCATCCCGCTTTTTTAGGGTGCCCTTCGCGGAGCCGACGAATTGCGGATTCCACCCGACCTCCCCGCTCTTCACGTTCGCGGCGGATGAGAAGAGCGACTCGCCGGGCGCTTCTTCCCGGACACCCCAAGCTCGCCGAAGCGCCGCGGTATCGGCGTAACGGGAACGGAGCCACTCGTTCCAGCGGCGCTTCAATTCCCCGCGATACGGTTCCGTCATTCCGTCCAGACTTCCCGCGCGCCATTCGCGTAGGAGGCCGTCCTCGTTGTTGATTTCCACCAGCGCCACCGCGCTTTCCTCAACGTACCGGTTTCCCGTGTAGGGGTTGCGGTGGAGCAGAAGGTCGCGCGCGTATTCTTTCTGGAGGTCAATCATCGGTGGGTAGAACAAATCAATGCCCTTCCAGTATTTAGGCGTATCCTCGCCCCAATCGGCGAAACCGGGATACGTGCGGCCGACGTGCAGGTTGAGGTCCGAGTAGACGCCTTCGCGTTTGAGGGCGGCGATAAAGTAATCGAGCCTATCCAGCGCTTCGGGATCGATCGTGCGTTTGTCTTTTTGGAGTAGACCATCCGGCGCGGAGCGCGAGTCCATGTGGTGGAAGCGGACCGCGTTCACGCCCAGGCGCGCAAGCCGGGCCGCGAGTTTGGCAGCCTCTTCCCGTTGGGGTGCGACCGCGCCGAAAACGATATTAACGCCGAACAATTTGAGTCGTTCCGCTCCTACGTACAGGTGGCCTTTTTCCACGCGGACAAAGCCCGCTTTCCCAGCGGGCTTAACGTTCCAGGCCGAAAGGTTCGTAAGATTCGCGCTCGCGTCGTCCCAGGGCATGACGTAGGGGAAGAGACCGTCGGCCGCAGCCGGGAACCTAGTGAACAAAAAAGCAAGCGCAAAGAAAAAAGCGAATCGCAGCTTGAACCTAGACCCTGATACATGTACGGTCATTTTTCATCCCCGTTTTTCTTTCGGCTTCTCGTTGAACGAACCGATGCCGCGGTGTCCCGAATGAGTTCTTCCGCGAGTTCTCGCGCGCGTGAACGCGACAGTTCCCGTTCCCGTTCCTCACGTTGACTTTTCACCGCATCCGCGGCCTTTTTGGCCAGCTTTGATCGGAGAAGGCACAGCGCGTCCGGATCCGCGACGCTTTGATCCAAGAGCGCGTTCAAGCGGCGCGTTTCTTCTTTGACATTCTCCATTTTTCGTTTTGAACACCAGCGTTCAATTTCCGTCGCGTTTTGTTCCCGTCCTACCAAAGACGCGGCGATAACCCTGAAATCCGATAGATCGATCGCCCGTCTAGCCGCGAAAGAGGGAGCCGCCCGGAGTGCGCTCATCGGGAAATCTTTTTCGATCATGGCGTCGAGCCGTTTACGTTTTTCTGAATATACATAGCGGGAAAAGAGATATTCGAGCGCCGCCGCGGCCGGCTTACCGAGTTCAAGCGTCCCCTGCCGGTATTCACCGAGCGCGGCTGTATACGCGTCTTCATTGCGCTTCAAGAAATCATCGGTGGTCGGCGATGAAACACCAGCCTTCACCTGTTCGGACACCCGTTGCGCAAGGGAAGTCGGCAAGGCCGCGAGCAAACGGGGAAAATCAAGGCCATGGGGACGAATAACAACGCGCTTCGGCGCTCCGTCGGCACTCGTTACCGTCTTACGGTAAAAAAGCAATTTGACTAGTTCCGATTTTTGACAATGACGAAAAAAGAAGCCTTGGACTACCCGGGGAAATTCGTCTTCGGACAAAAGACCGAGGAATTCAAAAAACGGCACAAAGAGAAGACCGTCCAGAGCACGAGCGCCGGGTACCGGGTCCGACCGATAGCTTGTCGCGAGCGCGTCGAGGAAGGGAGTTCGCTCACGCGATGGTAACAGGTCATTCAGAAGCCGAAAGGAAGCCAGAGGATCAGCGGCTGACATTTCCATTGCGGCCGGCTCGCCGATCAAAGAGGCAAGAGTTTTTATATAGGAGAACGGCGCGAGTACATGCGCCTCAAACAGGTTTCCGCCGACGGCGACTTTACCTTCCAAATGGAAAATTGAAGAACTTCCCAATTTCGGCGCGGGAACGCTCTTGCTCGCGGCGGCGACGGAGTCCGCCAGACCGTATCGGGCAAACTCGGCGGGGAAAGCGGCGACGGCCGAGACGGCCAAAGAAGCCGTGATCGCCGCAAAACGTTCCGAATCAACGGTCTGGGGCGGCCGAAACGCCCAATACCCGCCGAACGAAGCCGCGCCGGCCTTAACGGCGAATTGGCGCCAGGAATAGAGGTCCGCGTGTTGTTCCAAGTCGGATTCCGCGATTCCGTCCGAGATCCGGTACGGAAAGAAACGGATCGGCGTTTCACCGGCCAAAAAAGCGAGAGGAAAAAAGAAAGCCGCTCCGCGAGCGGCGGCTGTCCCGGAAAAAAACGAAGACGACACCTGGGCATCTCCAATTTTTCCACCTTAGAGCAAAGCCCCTTCAAGCGCAAGACGAACAACTTGCGCTCATCTTCATCTTTCTGTCTTTCAGCCTATAGCTGAAGTTCCGCGCTCGCCGGTTCTGATACGCACGCATTCCTTCAGGTCGTACACGAAAATCTTTCCGTCGCCGACTTCCTTGGTCCCCGCGCCCGCGAGGATAGCCTGGATCGTAGGTTCAACGTAATCTTCATTAACGGCGATTTCCAGCCGAATTTTACGGATGAGGTTTCCCGTCTCCTTATGACCGCGGTAGATTTCGGCCACGCCGCCCTGACGGCCATGGCCAAGAACTTCGGAAACGGTAATCAAATTGACGTCGGCGGAGTAAAGAGCCTCTTTCACTTCCTCCAAACGGAAGGGCTGTATGATGGCAACTATCATTTTCATGTCTGGCTCCTTATTCGATGACCGTGTAGGCGCGTTCGTTGTGCTGCGTTATGTCCAAGCCGATGGCTTCAGTCTTAAAATCCACCCGCACGCCCATTATCGTATCGATGATCTTAAGCAAGAGAAGAGAACCTAAAAAAGCGAGCGCGATCGACACGATAACGGAAATGGCCTGGATGCCCAACTGTTTCGGGTTACCGTAGGCGCTGCCCGCGTAGGAACCGCCGAAGGCCTTCCAAACGGCGGGATCCGCGAATACGCCCGTCAACATACCGCCGACCAGCCCCCCTATACCGTGGCAGCCGAACGCGTCCAGGGAATCATCGTAACCGAACTTTACTTTCACGAAAGCGACCATGAAGTAACAAATCGAGCTCGCGATGGCGCCGATCGCGATGGCGCCGGAGACATTGACGAACCCGGCGGCGGGGGTAATGGCGACAAGACCGACTACGGCGCCGGTAGCGACCCCGAGCACGGTCGGTTTACCGTTCACAAAGGAATCGATCACGGCCCATACCAGAGCGGCCGTGGCGGCGGCTGTATTGGTGGTCATCACGGCGCTCGCGGCCAAGCCGTCCGCGGCGAGGGACGATCCGCCGTTGAAACCGAACCAGCCGAACCAAAGCATGGCCGCTCCGATTACGGCGAAGGGAAGGTTGTGCGGGGGAAAAGACTTCAGGAACGACCGCTTGCCCAAATAGAGGGCGGTAGCGAGCGCGGCAAAGCCTGCATTAACGTGCACTACCGTTCCGCCGGCGAAGTCCAGCGCGCCGAGCTTGTAGAGCCACCCGTTGGCGGACCAGACCATGTGAGCCAGGGGGATATAAATCAACAAGAGCCACGCGACCGTAAAAACCAAAAAGGAAGAAAACTTCATACGTTCGGCAAAGGCCCCGATGATGAGCGCTGGGGTGATGACCGCGAACATGCACTGGAACATCGCATAGAGAATGTGCGGAATGCGCCCGACCGAGTCGGAAATATAATACGGACTTAAATCGGCGGGCCCGATACCGTTAAAAAAAGCCCACTTGAAGTCGCCGAGAACCCCGGGGATAAGCTCGGTGTCGCTGAATGCCAAGCTGTAGCCGATCGTCACCCAAAGGAACGAGACAAGAGCTATCGTGATGAAGGATTGCATCATTATGGAAAGGACGTTCTTCTTGCGAACCAGCCCGCCGTAAAACAAGCCGAGGGCGGGCATAGTCATAAACAGGACTAGAGCGGTCGCGATCAGCACCCATGCCGTATTGCCGCCGCTCAAAACCGCCGCAGGCGCCGGAACTACCGACTGCGCGGCAAGCGGGAAGCCGATAAACGCCGAAAAGGCGATTACCGATAACGCGATCTTTCTCATGATGAGCTCCTTCCGTGAAGACATGGGCTTTTTTACACGCCGTGCATTTATTGCAATTTTCGTGCCATCTTGGAATTCAGCTTCAAATATGTCGGGTTAGCGGTTTTATAAAAACTTTTATTACTTTTATGTAATTATATTTAGCTATTATTCTCAAATATTTTTGATTATTTATCACTTTCTAATCTCTGTTATGGAGCATCTTATTGATTTTCCTATTTCCTACATTTTTGTATTAGAAAACAACTAAAATGTAACAAATTTGCCTGAATTTGATACATTATCGGGCTAAAGAAAAGAACTCAGGCTTATGGCGATGGGCCCTTACAATCGCGGCGGGGGCTTGCGCTCATACTTCCGCGAATCCATATTGGAAGACTTAAGTTGGAGAAAAACTTTGGATAATATAAAACATCTTGGAGAAGAGAGAATTGGAAAGCTCATCATCCGATACTCGACCCCGGCCATTGCGGGCTTGGTTGTGTACGGACTGAACCGGATCGTTGGGAATGTGTTCATCGGTCGATTCCTAGGGGTCGAGGCCTTGGCCGGTTACTCGGTGGCGAACTCCCCTACGATGATCGTACTTTCCTTCGTGATTATGATGGGCACCGGAAGCAGCGCGCTTATCTCGATACGATTGGGCCAAGAAAAAAGAACGGAGGCGACCGCGACGCTCGGCAGCGCGCTGACTCTGTCGGCCGTGTTCACCCTTCCACTGATGTTCCTCTGCGTCTTTGCCGCTGATCCGGTGTTGCGTTTATTCGGCGCCTCCGGAGAGTCCCTGCGCTACGGGTCAACCTACCTGCGAATTTACGCGATAGGCATCGTGTTCCAGTTTTGGAACACGATATTCAACAGCGCGATACGCGCCGAAGGGCTGCCTTTCAAGGCGCTGGTCACGAATATCATCAGTTTCTTCGCCGGCTTGGCGCTCACCCCGTTCTTTCTTTTCGTTATCCCGCTCGGCATCGCCGGTGTCGCCGTCGCGCTTGTCCTTTCCCAGTTTTTAGTCATGCTTTGGTTGGGCGCTCATTTTCTCGGCCGATCAACCGCGTTCCCGCTGACTCGCTCGGCCTTCCGTCCGAAAGCGGAAGCCGTAAAGCAGATGCTCGCCATCGGTATCGCGCCCTTTTCAATACAGTTCCTCGGCGCCTGTCTTTCGCTGGTCCTCAACAATATCGTGGTTCAATGGGCCGGAGATACGGGTTTGGCGATCATGGGTGTGGTATTCAGCCTCTATTTCCTTTTGATCATGCCGGCCCAAGGCACCAGCGTAGGGATTCAGCCGATCATCGGGTACAACTACGGAGCGGGTAAGCACGATCGGGTGAAACGAACCGTGGACTTATCGCTCGCCGTTTTGATCGTTGTATTCACGGCCGAGTTTTTCGCGGTTTTCTTCTTCCGCCGCGATCTGGCCGCCCTCTTTTTAACCGGGCAGGAACGGATTTTGGACCTGTGCGGCCGAGCTCTATTCCTCGCGGTCCTCGCCTTCCCGGTAATCGGCATTCAGACGATAGCCTCCAGCTACTTCCAATCGACCGGGAAAGCGCGGCTTGCCATCGCCGTCAACCTCTTCCGTTCCCTCTTCATTTTAATACCGTATTTCGTTCTGCCGCTTTTTTGGGGCTTCGACGGCATTTTCCTTTCCTTCCCGCTGGCCGATACCGTTACCGCCGCCCTGTGCGCCTATCTTTTATATCGGGATCGGATCAAGGCCGTTCCTTCCGTCGCCGAAATTTGAAGGACCAACAATTGAAACTACGGATATATGGAGACAAAAAGATGAGACTTAAGAATAAGGTATGCATCGTCACCGGAGCGGCGACGGGAATCGGGGAAGCCATCGCGAAGCGCTTCGCGGATGAAGGGGCTATCGTCTACATCGCGGACCTGAACCTGGCGCAGGCGACAGCGACCGCCGCCCGCATCGGCGGAAACGGCAACCGAGCGGCGGCGCTCGAACTCGACGTCACGAAGGAACCGAGCTGGGTGGCGGCGTTGGAAGCCGTGATGAAAAAAGAAGGCCGGATCGATATCCTAGTGAACAACGCGGGCATCCTCAAGCGCATCGCGCTTACCGAAATGCCGGTGGAGGATTTCGACGCGGTCATGGCGGTTAATGTCCGAGGGCCTTTCCTGGGCATCAAGCACGTCATCCCGATCATGCAGAAAGGCGGCGGCGGGAACATCGTGAATATGTCGTCCATCTGCGGGCTGATCGGGCACAAGTATTCCAACGACACCTACATCACGTCAAAAGGCGCGGTCACGCTGCTGACGAAAGCCGTCGCCGTCAAATACGCCAAAGACAATATCCGCTGCAACTCCATCCACCCGAGCACGGTCAACACGCCGCTGGTGCAGGAACTGTTCAAGGACCCGGTGAAAAAGCAGGAGCGCATCGGGGAAATCCCGATGGGTAGGCTCGCCGCGGCTGAAGACGTGGCGAACGCCGCCCTGTTCCTCGCCTCCGACGAAGCGTCCTTCATCACCGGCGTCGGTCTGCCCGTCGACGGCGGACTGACCGCATCGTAAAAAACCGAACGGCAATGCGCGCGCGTTTTTTTCATCGCGCGTGCATTACTCTGTTAACTATGTTAAACTATCCACAAAATGCAGAAGGAGAACGCGATGAAACTCATGCGTGCGGCCTGCTTTCTTGTGTTGCTCGTGGTTCCGTCCGTCTTATCATTTTCGCAAAACACCGTTTCCGCGCAATCGCAATTCACCTACAACTTCATGCTGTCCCCGGACACCGCCGGGACCCTGAACGGCAGGTTTGATCTGGGCTATGCGTGGACGCCCTGGCTTTCCTCGGGCGCCTCCGCGTATACGGATAACTATTCGCAGACAATCGACACCGCCTCCGACGTCTCTACCCTCACTTCGACCGGGCGGACGGTCAGTGTTACGCCGCTGAGAATAAACCAAAACCTGCTGTGGCGGCTCCTGGGAACGGAACTTTCGTTCCTTGAGTTTTCCGCTGGCGTCGTCGGCGTTCTGGATTGGACGACGCAGAAGCAATACGGCTACGATCCTTCGCAGGCAAGTCCCCTTTTTTACCTCGATTCAACCGACAAAACATCGCTTCGGCCGATACAGAGCTATACGCTGGGCTTACAGTTCGGCCCCATCGATTTAAGCGGCAAGTTCGAATCGACCATCATTTGGGCTAACGAAACCGTCAAAAGCTCCCGTTTCAGCTCGGACATGGCCAGCCCTCCCGCGGCGACCACCATCACCTATTACGGCGGCGATACCTTGATTGGAGGAAGTTTGGTCCTTGACTTGGGAATCATCAAACCGATAGGAAATTTCCAATACTTCCTGCACGTCATGACCGACGGCACCGCGAAAAACACCTTCAAAAGCGAGACCTACACCTACGGAGGCTCCATCGTACTTTCCTTCATCAAGGTTTCAGGGGGCTCTCCGGTTATCGGC
>Ga0172379_10008031_pt1 | contig 13449 bp, 11 predicted proteins | sample GrowelOW334metaG_FD_119756 | JGI IMG/M metagenome (GOLD analysis project Ga0172379, IMG submission 119756) | Groundwater microbial communities from an aquifer near a municipal landfill in Southern Ontario, Canada - Groundwater well OW334 metaG | ecosystem: Environmental > Aquatic > Deep... | reverse complement strand
TTTCCCCTATCACCTTTCCCCTATCACCTTTCCCCTATCACCTTTCCCCTATCACCTTTCCCCCTTTCGCTCTTGCCCGCCACCCTTTCACCCCGTATCTCTGTACTCCCGCTCTCTACACTAGGAAGGAACCACATATAAATGCTGACAGTTGAGAACAAAGAAAATTCCTCTAAAGAAGATTCTCCTAGCGATAACACCCCAGAGAAAACAGCAGCAAGGCCTGTTTCCATGTCAACGACGACAAGTACAAGCACGCCAACAGCGAGTACCGCGCTCGCCAATGCTGCTAAGACATCAAGCAGTACAGCAGCGACAGTGATCCCAGCAAAAGAGGACTACACAAGCCGCTATTGGGAATCAACCCAAGAGACTTTAGTTGGCTTGTACGGCAATAGAGACCCATTGACTGGCCAGCCGATTGAAGGCGTCAACGATATTATTCACAGAGTTGCTGGTTCGGTTGCTATTGCCGAATTGAAGTATGTGCTGACTCCATCTGAATTGGTTGAATTATCACTGGCAGACGCCATTGCTCATCCCAAAGTGGCACAGTGGACACAAGTTTTCGCTGACAACATCGGCAATCAGAGATTCTGGGCCAATACTCCAGCCAATATCAATGCCGATCCTGAGGTTTCGCTCAAAGTTCTTCAATATTGGGCTTTCGGCAAGCTAGCCAATATGAAAGAAGAAGATATATGGCTTCGGTCGGAAGAACTGCGCCATGCGGTAATTCAAGGCAAAATAACGAATCTTTCTGAGCACGAAGTGGCCATGGGCCATCTCTCATCATTCTTGCGCGGCAAAGGCTGTTTAGCGGCTTGTGGAGTAGCCTTCGTCACCGATAGCTTAGAGGGCATCCAAGAAGCTGCTCGCATTGAAGCGTTGGCCGCCAAGGCAGCTATGGGAATGGGTCTCAACACCTCCTCACTACGTCCATGGGCATCAATTATCTCTAACGGTGCAGCTGCATCTGGTCCCGATCGCTTCTACGAAAAGACCATTGCTAAAGCCGTTGAAGCAGTAGCCCAAGGTGGTCGCCGCGGCGGAGCGCTGATTGAGCTGCGCAACTCCGATCACCCAGACATTCTTTTCTTCATCGACAAGAAGAAACTAATTCCGCCACCCGCAATTTCCCGAATCTACAAGCAATTGCGCAGCGAATTGAGACAAGAATCTGGCGAAGATTCAATGACTTACAAAAAACGCTTGCTCAAACTCGCTGAACAACAGTACGGCGAGCAATACGCCAACTACATTGACAGACAAAACTATCTAAAGAACACCAACGTAACCATTTTGGCCATGCCCGGATTTATGGAAGCAGTCGAAGCAAAACGCTTCTATCCAGCTTCTTTCAACAATCAAGCATGGACAGGCCCCGTGTACGACCCACGCAAGCCTGTGCTCGATGCTCGCGGCATGATGACAGTAAACAAGCTCACCAAAGAGCCTACATATGAAGAGTATTCAGTCGACATCAAAAAACATCCTGAAGCAATTGACGCTGCTCGCAAATTGAGCAATGCCATGGTGGAAATTACCGACAAGTACGTCAAGGCCCACGGCTACTTCTATGCCCCTGACGTCTTCCAGCGCGTTGTCGAAGGCATGAGAGACTCTGGCGAACCCGGCATTGGTTTCTACGAAACAATCAATGCCGGCAATGCTAATGACCATGCTTACGACCTCAACACCTGCAATCCATGCGGCGAACAATTCTTGCCTGCTGGACCAGGAAAAGACGGCCGCACCTACATGGGCAATTGCAACCTTTCATCACTGCACGCTGCTCACTCTGATTTCTGGAGTCCAGACGGCAGCTACAATATGTCAGCAATGCGTGCTGTAGTGCGGGTTCAACAGCGCTTCATGGATAACGTATCTGATGTAAGCTGGTATCCAATTCCGCTGCAAAATATGACTGCTCGTTTAGAAAGACGCAACGGTGGTGGATTTGCTGGTATAGCTGAATTTCTCTCGAGACTAGGTGTGGAATTCGGTTCTCCAATCAGCCACCAAGCCACTGAAGAACTCTTCCGCCAATACAACAAAGCTTCCTTGGAAGCCTCAGTAGAAATGGCTAAAGATCGCGGCGTTTATCCACTATGGGAAGGAAGTCGTTTCCACAAAAAAGGTCTACGTGTTCGCAACAGCTGCTTGACTAACAATGCCCCAACAGGAACATTGGCTCAGGCTCTGCAAACTAGCTGGGGAGTTGATCCGCACAACGGTATTGTCTTCTCACGCAAAGTTCGTTCACGCTTCGTTGACTTCGTTGCTCCAGGCTTCAAAGAATTGATGATCAAGCATGGTGCGTGGCCAGAAAGCGAAGATGCTCAAAAAGTATTGATGAAGAAAATTCGCGACAATCACAAATCTTGTCGTGGTATAGCAGAAGTTCCTGAAGCAGTACAAAACGCTTTCCCCATTCGAGTAGAAGTCACTCCAGAAGGCTACATCAAGCATCTCGCCGCTATTCACGATGGCGCCAACGAAATGCCTGAAGTATTCAACTCTGTCTCAAACACTTGCTCAATTCCGCTTGATTCAAGCGAACAAGAAGTGCATGACTCAGTAATTCTGGCTTGGAAACTCGGTGTTAAAGACATTACCTTCTATCCAGATGGCAGCCGTCTATCGCAACCTGTAGAAAAAATCGCCAGCAACGACTACGACCGCGAATCAGATCTGCTTGCTCAACTCGGTCACCAAGAGCGTCGCAATATCCACGTAGATGAGACCATTGGTCAAAACTACAAAGTGCGCGTCGGTTCTCCTGATGGAGGCTCCACTCTGCATGTCAGCTTGAACCACGAGAAGAACCATCCTGGTGAACTAGTTGAAGTCTACGCTCGCATGGGTAAACCAGGCGCAGTAGAAGCTGGTTTGTTCGAAGCTGTTGGTCGCTTAGCTTCGTCCTTCTTGCAATACGCTGCTGAATTCGGTGAAGAAGAGCGCTCAAAAGCAGAGATGACAATCGTGCATCAGCTAGTCAACATTCAATCTGGCTATCCTGCATTCTTCAAATTCTCTGACTCTGACAAAGCTGTAGTGGTCCAATCTCCTTGCGATGGCTTAGCCAAAGCCATTCAGCACTATCGCAAAAATCACAGTCAAGACCACGAAGAGTTAGCTCTCGCTGAAGCAGCGTTGAATCACGGATCTGTTCCTGCTGCAGCAATTCAAAATGCCGCATCACAAGCCGGAAACAAATCAACGACTGGTGTGCTCCATGGCACAACAGAAGTATTCGCAACATCTTCAAATGGGGCACGAGCACAAGCTCCTTGTGGAAAATGTGGCGGCGCGGAATGGCTCAAGATTGACGGCTGCAATGTCTGTCAGTCTTGCGGCTACAGCAAGTGCGGCTAGTCTAAACAAGTCTGGAGATAGTTGCGGGCGCGGCTATCTCCCCCGAAAGGGTTTAGGGGCTATCGACTGAATAAGTGACAGAGAGCCCCCCAAAATTGAAAGCAGGTTCCTTTCGAGGAGCCTGTTTTTTTGCGTAAGAATCAAACACTGTGCAATTGCACGGTGCTTGGTTCTCTTTTGTTCATTATTGTCAAAGGCATGCCGCCAATTTAAGTGTGCTCCCGAGTCACTGGCTCTGGATTCTCGGCAGCAATTCAATCCGAACCAAAGAGATTGCCTTATGACAAACGACTATCATGGACTTTATTCCATCAGCACAAATCAGCACGTTCACGTTAATCACGGCTGGTGGTGCACTGAATGCACAAACCATCTATTTGAAATTGATAAGCAAACCGACCACACCAAAGAGTGGGTCGACGTCATGCGCCAATGGTCAACAATTGGTTTTCTTTGGCTCTGGGACACCTTTCTAGCATTCGGCAGCGCAGTCATATCAATAGTTCTAGGAATAGCTTGGATTTTGCTCTGCTTCTTTGAAGGCGTCGACAGTGATACCAGAATTTATGAGCAACGACTAAAAGATCGAGACGGGTTGGAACGCCCCGAGCGCGATGGATTGACCGGTGAATACAATCAACTTCTCAAAGAACGACACTACCTCGTGATTGGTATAGATCAATGCAAGAGCAATTTGGGCAAAGATTGGTATGTCTCAAAAGAGAAAAGCTACAAAGGCCCAGAGCAAGATTTTATTGAACGGGGATGTAAATCAACTCCTCCAAATCCTAGAACTGAAGAGGACAAAATGCAGCTTGAAACCTATCAAGATCGCCTCTGGGCCGTGGAAAAGGAACTTTGCGACCTGGAAGGAAAGCTCCGCACCCATCATGCTGTTTAGCAATTTAGCCACTGGCATTGAACCAATTTGCGGTAAAAAAGTTCAATTTGCAAAAATGGCTGAAGTCTTTGTCGCACAGGTAATTGCAGACTAGCAGAGAAATTCCTCCGAAATTTCCCTGCTAATCTGCAAATGACAAAACCAATCAATTCCAACAAAAAAACCAAAAATTAAATCGAGACAAAAAAAATTAAATCACGAGCGTTCAAATAAAAATCTATTCTGATCGGCGCTCAGCAGTGGCTTTGAGAAAATCTTGATACTGCTTCAAAGTAACTTGATAGTCAGGATTATCCGCCTCCATCAAATCGCCTTTCATTTTAAGAGTCATCCGAAAAAACTCCCCGGCCTCCGCATCCAACCCTTGTGAACGACACAAGGTCGCTAAATTACCCAGTGCTCGAGCTACCACCATGCTTCCAGGCCAGGCTTCGTTGGCCTCATGAATGACACAATGGCGAAACAGCTCGACGCTTTCGTCCAGCCGACGTTGCTCAAACTTAACGGCGGCAAGGCTCATGAGTTTCAATGGCAACGCTGACCAACGCAATTCATCCACTGCCTCAAGCCGAGAGGTACTGCCTAACTCACTGCGTAGATAGTGGTCTTGAGCGCGCTCTGTGTCGCTTATGCGAGCGAAAGCTAGGGCTAGCCCAAAATGAGTCAAGCGAGTATAGAGGTGCCGGTCATCTAAATTCTTGATATACGTATGCAGCGATGCCTCAATCAGGGGAATACTCTCCGACTCTCTGCCTGTCATGAAGAACAATCCGGCAAGGAAATTGCGATGAGCGGCTGCAGCCAGCGAATGACAGCCCGACTCAGCCTCAATCAACGCTAACGCGCGTCGATAAAATCGCTCTGCCATATCGAACTGACCGCAGAGACGACAGGCTACTCCCATCCGGTGAAGTGCTGTGAGGTCGGCTAAAGTGGCGTCTTCAATTAGACTGGGAGCAAAACCAGCCAGATGTTGAAAGAACGCACTTTGAGTGGGAGGAGACTGGCTCTCTATTCCAAAGCTAACCGGCTCAATTGCAAGCACCAAGCCTGGGTTGTTGAGCATCTCTTCTGTTTCATGCAGGGTTTCCGCAAACGCATCGGCCATACAATCCTTCTTTGACTAAGTTACGAAGCAATAAAACTTTAGGCAATCTGGGACACCGAAATACTCGCTTCCAATATCTTACCCCTCAGCCGTTCTAACCAAATTGTGGTTCAAGCGCTTGGCAAATAAAAGTGCGTATAATCGAGAGATATCTAAGACATAGGCAAGGCTTTACTGACTTTGATCACCCCTAGGCCCGGAAGCAAGCAACTGAGACTGAATTGAAAAAATCGCTCCTTAATGGTTTTAAAAAGTATTCTGCTGTATTACTTTCTGTTTGGTTACTAAGCAGCTGCAAAGCGTACGCCAATGAGCAAGCCACATTTTTGAAGCAAAAATCCCTGATGCTGGGACGCACAGAGCTGCTCTATAGCAAAGACGGAATTAAATTAGACCTCTACGAAAAATCACAAATTTTGACGATGCGTCCGCCTCTCTGGAGGGTGCAGATTTGTCACACTGGCTATAAGCGATACTGGGAAGGCGAGGCAAAAGACTTTAAGTCAAGCTTCAACAGTACCTGCGCAATGTTTCGACCAGGTGATGCCAGCACACTTAAACCTGGGACAGTAAGCCAATCTGAAATAAAAGGCTTACCGTGTGTTAGCTACAAATTGAAGGGACAAAAACTAGCAAGCAATACCATTCAGCACACCTGGCAAAGACTACTTGTTAAAGAAGGAACTCTTTTGGCATTGCCGGCCAAAGACGTTCCCGCGGTCGCCACTAGAGTTCTGAGCCTATCATTTGGTGCTCCGGTCACCCCTGGTATACCGCTGGCGATGACGGTCTTCAATAACGCAGGTACTGAATCTAAAGAATTTGAACTCTTAGCCGCTCAGAAGAAAGCAGCCACGGCAGCTGATTTCAAAGTACCAAGCACTTATACCAGGGTGAGTAAACCCGAACAGATTACGAACACTAAGGCAATGGGCGAAGACTTCGCCGAAATATTCAAATGAAGTTAGTGGAGAACATCCGAATCAATCATGCGTAGCAAGTCTCTCAAGTGGTGAGCCATGAGGGATGACACTGCCGAAATGTCAGAAATAATATTGATCTGATCAGTCAAATCGTCGATTGTAAGCGCTGTGCGTGCTGACTCTACTCCGCTTACTAAGTCAAGTTTTGCTTGTTCCTTTTTGGAGCCGTGAGGTTCTAACCATTGCCGTGAGATCCAATAATTCTCAAGCAACTCAACCCGTGTGCATTCAGGGTGATCTAGTGAGCGACTATGCAAGAAGCGCCAAACACTTTCCGGATAGGTAGTGCGGCGGTCAACAGGCCGACCGAAGAGTTCGGCGATAACAGTCGGACTACTCGCTCCCCGAGTCTTTCCTCCAGCACTTTGCTTAAGTGAATACATAGACATTCCGGTTGAAACCACACCAGAAAGCATTTGATTAAAGTTACCTGGAAAGGGCAAGGCATTCTTCGGAAAACCAAGCACCGAACCAATTGTATTGAGGGTTCCTGAAGCCATAAAGTTGATAGCGTTATTGGTTTCAATACCACGATCACGTTTATCTAAGAGCACTTGTCTCAATGCTTCTAAGTTGCCTTTTTCTTTCTCGGCTTCACCCTGTATGCTGGCCACATCAAAGTAGCTCTCCAGAACTGTTTCAAGAATTTTTTGGCGAATTTCAGACTTACGCTCGAGACTAAGTTTTCCATTAGGTTCGTTGATCTCACGCAGTAACGGCATGATCTCTAGAGCCTCTGCCAATTCTTTTGTCGGCTCAGTAAGCTCCTCTATTTTCAACGGGACAAACAATTCTCGCTTTGGTCGTCCGACTAAATTGCTCACTCCCGGAGCGGTCTTACTGACTCGTGAGCGAGATTTCGATGGAGTTCCGGGCGCAGTAGGTGCAGAGGCAGAAGCAATAGGTATGCCCGACTGAGATTCAGCAATAGGAATGCCCGGCTGAGATTCAGCAATAGAAATGCCCGGCTGAGATTCAGCAATAGAAATGCCCGGCTGAGACTCGGAAACAAGATCATGGCCTGCTTCACTCAATGCAAATGCCGCCGGAGAAACACTGCCAACTGACATGGCCGTGGCCACCACAAGAGCGGTGCACAAGCAACTATGTCTACGTATGTTCTTCGAAGAATTGAGCATCACCTAAGTATCTCAGCTTGATTGCCTCTGACAACTAAGTGAAGAATGCTTTACCGTTTCTTAACAGATTTCACGTTACTAGAAAAATTCCCTAACAAACTGCTGTCTTAATGATTTCAGGGCAATTGGCTTATCGTGGCCGTGCCTAATCTATTGGAGTTATTAAATGTCACTATCATCAAATCGCAATTCGAAAATTACGCAAACGATAGTGCTTTTCAAAATGGGAGCGGTACCCACTACTGAAGATCTCAAATATGCATTAACAGAAGCGATAAGAGCAAAGAAATCGGTGGAGCTGCCTTTCAAACATCCGGACAACGGCGTGGTATTTACTGTGCGTGTTGCAGCCGGTACGAGCGTAACTCCGCCCAAATGGACGTTTCTACTTGGAGAGGCGCATGGCAGCAGAGTTCTCTGGACAAAAGAAACCAATGAAGTGCTGGTCATTCAGGGAAAAATTAGGGTCGATTCACTGCATGGAATTCCGCAAGGCCATAGCGCGCCAGCGACGTTCCACCTTTGAGCTCAGCCTAGAGTCAGTGTCTTGAGGAATTGTGCTCGGAGGAGCTCTCACAACGTCACGGATAAAGTCAGTGTCTTGAACAACCGGGCTCTGGGGAGCTCTCATAAAGGTCGCGGATAAAGTCAGCGTCTTGAACAACATGGCTCTGGGAAGCTCACATAACGGTCGCGGATAACGCTTCGTGATCAACTTGCTATAATCCGCTCTAAATTCTTAGGTGCAACTGTATTGCCTATACAAGTTGCTTATAGATTACGAGTTTGAACTTACCTATTACGAATTTGAGCTGGTGGAGATTCTAAATGCACTGCGATACAAAAAAATTAGCACTGACCTTAGCTCTTGCATCAGTCTATTTCTTCAACCAGAATTTAGCTGGCCTAGCCGCTCCTGACAGTAAGCACAAGCGAAAAATTAGTGCGCAGCAGGCCGTCACTCTAGTAAAGAAGCGCAGTGATGTGAAGAAATTTCTGGCGCTTTTTCCTAATGGAAAGTCAAAGAAAACCCAGGGATTTCCCGTAGTGGAAGCGGAAGAACTAGACAACAACTGGAATGTGCATGTGTATGAGCAAATGCCCGATCATACTGCAACCATGAACTGGTTTGAAGTTGATGGGCAAACCGGTGCGATCAAACCTATGGAATAGCGGCCGGACCGTTACTTTATTGACTGAGTGCCGTTCTCGTCAGATTTAAAACCTGATTATTACTAAATATAGTAGATGCAAAATAAAAAAAATGACTTGCCGGTAAACCTAGTAAGCCGTTGTCGGCTCGCTAGGTTTACCGGTAGTCATTCGGTCACGTCTCTAGGCGAACTGAGCGAGCAATTTCTGCCTTACCTGAGAAATATCCAGAGTCGCTTCTGCTTCAAGCAGGGAGGCGACAGCGAACGTCACTTCAGGAATGCGAAAGCTAATCGGGCCGCTGCCAGACAACTTAAGTTCAGGCTTGCTCACACCCTCGATACGACAATGCCCATACGAGCCATTTTCCAGACCCACAGCAATTACCTGAGGAAGACAAGCTGGCTCTGACACCAACTCTTCATCAATGTAATTGAAAAAGCGTGTCTCGTTCTCCTGCGCTACAAAAATATCGAAGCGCGTGCCGATTACCAAAGACGCGTCTGCAACTGCTGCCGGGGTAATGGAAAACTCGAAGCTTCCTTCGCCTTCCACCACAAACTTCAGCTGCTGCCGACCATTCCAGATGTTAGCCGGGATGAATCGCCCTTGATGCTGAGCCACTTCACGACCATTCAGCTTCACCCTCATGTGCCAATCGCTATGCTGCGAAAATCTCGAACTGTCCATCACTTCGGGAATGCCCGAAATCTCTGAACCATCCGAAGAATCGGAAGCACACGAAACGTTGCGATTGACCCAAAGGTTGTAGGTGGATGTGCCGCGTTGATAGCCGTTCACAACAGTATTCTCGCTTGCGGTAAACGAACAGTGAATAGCGCGTCCGTCACCAGGGCCGGTGGCAGCAACGAGCACATGACCGGCAGCCGCAACAGACGAAAGCTTGTGACTCTCCCATCCGCTGCCATCTTGCGCATGGCCAAAACCACCAAAAGAGAGATTGGCCACACTGGTCAAACCTCGGCTCTGGCAGAGCTGCCTGGCCCAGAGATAGGCTTCAATCCAACCATCCGAAGCAACCTTGCCATCTTGCCAGCGGGTGCGCAGCAAACTACCGCTCTGGTCGAAAGCACGAACCAAAACGAAAGCACAATCAGGGTTCAAGTCGAGCAATCGCTGCAAGATAATAGAGCCGTGGTTGAGGGAATCTCCGCAAAGATTGTTCAGCACAAACTGAGCCTGGTCGCCAGCGATGAACGGTGCGCCGCTGACAGTGACACCACTGTTCAAGTCGTAGAAGCCGATGAGATGCTTTACCTGCACAACAGCTTCTTGAGAAAACCCGCTGTCAATGACGATGACAGCGTTTTTGATTGACATACTTTCTCCTCCTTGAGTTTTATTTAGTGAGAAAAAGAGAGAGAGCAGCCAGAGCCACTCTCCCTCGGGTCAAATTACTTGCCCATCCAAACCAGGCCATCCGGATGAGAAATCAACCGGCAAGACGGAGGGACAGGCCTCGGGTTCTCGCGACAGACCAAGCGGCCGCGCAAGCTGGCAATGGTCGCCGAAGCTTGTTTGGCCAGCTCGACGGTGCGCTTGTAGCGTCCGTCCCGCAGGCTGTTGTTGGCGTCACGGAACATGGCACAAGCGGCCTCGAAACGCGAAAGCGTTTCGCCATCGCAGCGCTCGGGCACGTGGTTGAGCTTGAGGAACTCGACTTCGTCGTAAGCAGCGTTCATCGCAGCACGCACCAGCGGAGCCATGCGACTGCGGTAGAGGGACACCACGAGAAAGACGATCAGGCCCACAAGCACCACTGCGCTGAGAGCCAAAATAAACACGAAGCGAATATCGAACATAAAATCTCCTTGGTAAAAATCACTGGTAAAAAATCGACTGGCAGCAACTGCCGACCAGCAAAAATACTGGTCGGCAATTGTCGGTTGCACCGAACCGAAGTTCGGAGCTAGCGCCAGGAGACGATCTGCTTCGTGCGCACGTTGTACACAGAAGCGTCACCGCCAACGGTATCGGCGTAACCCACCCAGTGCGATGCTTCGGCCTTCGCCTCAGACAACGTCAGGTAGGGTCCGGCCGGCGGCGTGGTGCCATCGCCTTCTTCAAAGCGCTGCTTGCTGCCGTGAGCTCCAGCCATGACCACGAACTCGCGGGGGTCGTCACTCTCGTCCACAGCCTTGAAGCTGTTTTCGATGCCGAAGTAGTGCCAGCGGAAGGGGCGCAGTTGGTTGCTCACCACTTCGTGATGGAGGGCAAGCGCCTTGTCGATCAAGTCGACGGCGCAGAGGACGTTGTTTTGAGCGACCCCCATCTCGACACCGAAGTCGATTTGTTCGTAGCTCTTCTGCTCGGCCAAGGCCTTGCGAACCGCTTCGCAGGCATTGAAGAGAGCGCGCGAGTTGGTTTTGAGTTCGCCGACGGCGAGCTCAAGGCGCAGGGCAGCGACCTCGTAAGCGCGTTCACGCTCGCGGAAGAACTTGTCTTCCATGGTGCGCTTGTAGCCCTTGAGCAGACGCTCGCCGCGACGGGTCTTGAAGGCGGCGAGGAAAGCAGCGATGGCATCGCGGCTGGCACACAGAGCCTGAAAGCTCGTGGTCAGGTCCGCCAGGATTGGTTTCCCATCATAGGGAATGAAAAGTTCTTGCATTGTCTTGTTCCTTTGGTCCTGGGATTGATGATGACGTCGGCGCGTGCTCCCAGGAAACGGGCACCGACGTCAGAAAGGAACACAGCGACTGACACGCAGCGAGGTTTTTGAGGCAGCAGAGATTTTCCTCCGGAATTTCTCTGCTTGCCCATCTACCCCGCTGCGCGCCGTGTGTCGCAGTGAACCGGATTTGTGCCGAGAGCGGCACTCATTGCAGTACAGGCAGCGCCAGAGCGCTTAGCCTTCGGGATGCGCCTTGGCGTGGGCCTCGGTCAACTGTTCCACCAGGCTCTTCTTGGGGCCGCCGACATGGACGAGACGCAGACGCAGATAGAGCAGACGCTCCTTCTGTGCCGCAAGCACCAGGCAGAAGCCACCGCCGGCGATGATCTGACCGGGTTCGCTCTCGACCTTGGCCTTCTTGATGTACTTCATGCCGCCGAAGAGGTTGGTCGCCTGTTCCGGATCGGGATAGAGCACGCCGAGCAGTTCGAGCAGCATGCTGCCCTTGGTCGAGGTGGCATCGCCCACGGTCTGGATGGCATGGACCACTTCGTAGAGGTTGCCCTCGTAGAAGTATTCGCTGCCCCGGCCGGGAGGCAGAATGAAGTCATCGACGCCGCCCGAGAGCAGGCCTTTGCCTTCGATTTCGAGAACGACTTCCGTGCGAACGGCAGTCTGGGAATCTGAGGAATTGGTGTTCATGGTAAATCTCCTTCGAAACGTTTGGTTTAGAAAATTGCGCAACACTATGTGGCCGAGTCTTTGCAGACGGCCACACAGTGCGCGCTCTTACTTACTAACACGCACCTAGACGGCGACGACTTGAGCGATTATGCTCAGCCGTCACCGCCCAGAGCGACCATAGCCGTCAGAGGCTATACACTTGCGACTACCAGACCGCTTAGGCCAGTTCGCCGCCCTCGATGAAGACGCGCAGGTTGTGGAAGCGCGCCTTCAATGCCGTCATGCCTTCCACCGTCGAGAGCACCTTGATGGAGCCCACGAACGGTTCGACGGCATTGTTCTGGTACTCGAGCACCAGGCTGTGGGGAAGCTTCTTCACGGCAGCGCGAACCGCCGCATTGGTTGCTTCCAGGCCCTCTTCCGTGCCCACCACCACAACCTTGAAGGGATGCAGCAGAGCAGGCTTGGTCGAGATGACTTCCGAGGTGGTTGCCTCGCCGTCGGCACCAGCTTCCGCAGCGCCACCGTCCTTGGCAGCAGCAACAGCCTTGGCCGCCGCTTCGCCGATCAGGGTGACAACGTCCTTCTGGCCAGGCATCGGAGCTTCGGCGATGATCTTCTCCATCTCCGCCATCGAGAGCAACAGCAGCGGCTTGACCTCGACGTCGAACTCGAGATCGTCCGCACCGTCGACATGGGTGATATGCACCACGTCTTCGGCCTTGATGGTGCCCTTGAGCAGCTCGTTGTCGAGAACGTCGACGATGTGCGTCTTGACGCCACCGTTGAGCTTCGACACCGAACCGCTGATGCCCAGGAGCCACTTGCGAGCGGCTTCATCGACGTTGACCTTGATGTTCGCCACCTTCTCGGTGTTGAGCACCAGTTCGCGCACCTTCAGGTCGCAGATGCCGGAGATCTGCTCATCGGTGAGCCGATGGAAGATGCAGATCTCGCCGTTTTCTTCCACGCGCGCACGGAATTCCGGCGGGCAGAAGTCGCGCAGATGGTTCGTGATGATGGCGTCGGCGTCAGCCTCGGTCACCACGGTGTCCTTCTTGACGAAGCCGATGGTCTTCTTGTTCTCCGCTTCCTCCACAGCCGCCGAACCGATGTTGGCCGTGAGGATGAAGATGCACTGCGAGAAGTCGACGATTTCGCCGTTGCCCAGGGTGTACTTGCCGGTGCGGAAGATGCTGAGCATGATCTCGTTGAACTCGCTGCACGCCTTCTCCCACTCGTCGATCAGGACAACAGTCACCGGAGTCTTCGAGCCGAGGCGGCTGCGAGTCAGGTTGTGCTGGCTGAACTGCGCGTAGGAGTCGATCTGATCGGCCAGCGGTGCGACGTAGTCCTTCTCCTGACGGTTGGTGTAACCGACGAGATTGGGGCTGGCGCCGGTGAGCTTGCTCAGGTTGTGCTTCTCCTTGTACTCGCTGCCGTCGATGTTGAGCACAGCCGCACGGTTGCCG
>Ga0172379_10008030_pt1 | contig 13453 bp, 11 predicted proteins | sample GrowelOW334metaG_FD_119756 | JGI IMG/M metagenome (GOLD analysis project Ga0172379, IMG submission 119756) | Groundwater microbial communities from an aquifer near a municipal landfill in Southern Ontario, Canada - Groundwater well OW334 metaG | ecosystem: Environmental > Aquatic > Deep... | reverse complement strand
CAAGAGCCACAAAAAAGTTGTGACGGAAATTCCTTATGCCATTATTCTTCGTCCTCCGGTCCGCGGTCGTTAAGACCTAAAATTATTTTAACAAAAAAGAGTTCCAAATTAATGGAACTCTTTTTCTTTATATCGTTATATCATTCGGATGTGCCCCGTTCGTAGCGGGGCTCGCGAAGCGATGACAGTTTATTCCACTGTTAGCTCCACTTTATTTTTTAGTCCCAAATTGATAAAGACTTTGTCTCCCTCTTTGATTTTGCCGTCAATAATGTCCATGGCCAATTCGTCCAAGATGAGCTCCTGAATTTTTCGCTTGAGGGGGCGGGCGCCGAAAGTGCGGTCAAAACCGGCCTCGGCCAGCATGGTTTTTACTTTTTGCCCGATTTTAATCTTGATGTCTTTGTTTTTCAAGCGAGCTTCCACCTTGTCCAGCTCCAAATCCACAATGGTCATTAAATCTTCCTTGGTCAGGCTCTTGAAGATAACGGTTTCGTCAATGCGGTTCAAGAATTCCAGCTTAAAATTTTCCCTTAAGATTTTATTGATGCGGTCTTTCATTTCATCGGCGCGATAAGCTATGGCTTTGGCCTTGTCCGAAGCGTCAAAAAAGCCGATGGAATATTCTTGAATGACCTCGTTGCCCAAGTTGGAGGTCATAATGATGATGGTATTTTTAAAATTGACGGTCCGGCCCTTGGAGTCGGTCAATTGCCCGTCGTCCATAATTTGCAAGAGCATGTTGAAGACTTCCGGATGGGCTTTTTCAATTTCGTCAAACAGCACCACGCTGTAAGGCTTGCGCCTGATTTTTTCGGTCAGCTGTCCACCTTCTTCGTGCGCCACATAGCCGGGCGGGGAGCCGATAAGCTTAGCCACGCTGTGCTTTTCCATAAATTCGCTCATATCCAGGCGAATTAGGGCCGATTGGTCGTTGAACATAAACTGCGCCAGTTGCTTGGCCAGCTCGGTTTTGCCGACGCCGGTCGGGCCGACAAACAGGAAAGAGCCGATGGGCTTTTTTTCCTCGGCGATGCCGGCGCGGGAACGGCGAATGGCGCTAGCCACCGCTTTGATGGCCGGCTCTTGGCCGATAATAAATTTTTGCAGTTCGCCTTCCAAGCGGGCCAGTTTTTTGGCTTCCGACTCCAGCATCTTAAAGACCGGAATGCCCGTCCATTTGGCCACCACTTTGGCGATATCTTCGGCGCCGATTTCTTCTTTCAAAATGCGCTGGCCTTGGCTTTGGACTTTAATCAGTTCTTTTTCCTCGCGGGCAATAGTTTTTTCCAGTTCGGGAATTTGGCCGTAGCGGATTTCCGCCACCTTGGCCAAGTCGTCTCCACTGCGTTCAATAATTTCCGTTTCCGCTTTCAGTTTGTCAATTTGCTGTTTGGCTTGGCGCAAGCGGGCGATAATATCTTTTTCGTTTTTCCAATGGAGTTCCAGCTGGTGCATGTCCTCTTTGGCTTTAGCCAGTTTTTTGTTAATGGGACGCAGTTTATTTTGCGCGATTTTTTGCGCGGACGCTTCAGTGGCTCGCTTCAGGTCTTGCTCCAAGGCCACTTTGGCGATTTCCAAACGGCGGACTTCGCGTTTCAAGCTGTCCAGTTCGTCGGGCGAGGAGTCAATTTCCATGCGCAAGGCCGAAGCCGCTTCGTCCATTAAATCCACGGCCTTGTCCGGCAGGAAGCGGTCGCTGATATAGCGATGCGACAACTTGACGGTGGCTACCACGGCCTCGTCGGTGATTTTAACGCCGTGGTGCACTTCGTATTTGGCTTTGATGCCCCGCATAATATCAATGGCGTCTTCCAGGCTCGGCTCATTGACGGTAATCGGCTGGAAACGGCGCTCCAGGGCCGAGTCTTTTTCAATATATTTTTGATATTCTTTGGTGGTGGTGGCGCCGATAGTCATAATTTCTCCGCGCGCCAGAGCTGGCTTGAGCATATTGGAAGCGTCCATGGAGCCCTCGGAGGCGCCGGCGCCGACAATGGTATGAAGTTCATCGATAAATAAAATAATTTTGCCGTCGGTGGCCTTGATTTCTTTGAGGACGGCCTTCAAACGGTCTTCAAATTCTCCGCGGAATTTGGTGCCGGCAATGAGCGAGCCCAAATCCAGGCTGATGAGGCGCTTACCCTTGAGGGTTTCCGGCACGTCGCCGGCCACGATGCGCTGGGCCAAGCCTTCCACGATGGCGGTTTTGCCGGTGCCGGCTTCGCCGATTAAGACCGGGTTGTTTTTAATCCGGCGCGACAGGACTTGCATGATGCGCCTGATTTCTTCGTCCCGGCCGATGACCGGGTCCAGTTGGCCCTTGGTGGCCAGGTCGGTTAAGTCAATCGTGTATTTTTCCAAAGCTTTGAAGCGCGCTTCCGGAGTGGGCGAGTCCACGGTTTGGTTGCCGCGCAAATCTTTTAAAATAATCATGGTCTTGGCGTAATCCAAGCCCAGAGCGTTTAAAATAGTTTTAGCCTGCGAGGCGGTTTGTAAAATACCCAGCAAGATATGTTCGGTGGAAATAAATTCGTCGCCCATGTTGTTGGCCTCTTGATTGGCGTGGTCAATGACTTCGGCCATTTCCGCCGTGCCCTGAACCAGTCCCATGGTCAGGGAAGTTTGGGTTTTGGGCATCTTGGCGATTTCCGCTTCGGCTCGGGCCTGGGCGGCCTCGGGATTTATTTTGATTTTTTCCAAAATGGAACGAACCAAACTTTCCGGCTGTTCAATCAAAGCCACCAGCAAATGCAAAGCATTGATATGTTGCTGGCCGTATTCTTGGGCTACCAGCTGGGCGCTGACAATAGCCTCTTGAGATTTATTGGTAAATTTATCTAACATACGTTAAAAAGTTAAAATTTAAAAAGCAAAAATCAAAATTATGGTGTCCCGATGTCTATCGGGACGATTAGTATTCTTAGCAATCTAATACTAAGAGTGCTAATTAAATATAAGGCAATTTGGGTTAATTTGTCAACCCGCCTTTTCCGCCAGTAAGCGGATTTGGTGAGGCAATGGAAAATAAAAACCCCCTTGAAGATAAGAGGGGGTTTGTATAAATAGAGTCCTTGTGACAATCAGCAACAAATTCTTTCAAAATATGGCCATCTGAAAAATGCATATCAACTTTATTCAATTCAAAATCAAAATCTGGAGTTTCACTTCGTTTGTTTGCTAATAGTACTATTAAATATCGAAGCCAAATGATTTGGCGACACTTATCACATCGGAACTCATTAATCATTTTGAAAGAACGTTATGGCTATTATATCACAAATGGATAAATATTGTCAAAATGGATTTTTCTTGAAAAATAGGTCTGTCTATGGTAGCTTTTAAGTAGAGATATGGCTAAAAAAGAAGTAAAAATTCTGGGGGTTAAAATCTCCAATTTCAGCCAAGCAGAGGTTTTAACCAAGGTGGAGGCGATGATAGAGGGTTCCGGCAAGCATTTGATTGTCACGCCTAACCCCGAGTTTTTATTGGAGACCAGAAAAGACGAAGATTTTTTAAATATTTTAAATGGGGCCGACTTAAGCCTGTCGGATGGCTTTGGTCTGAAATTGGCAGCTTGGGTCAAGGGGATTCGTCTGCGTCGTTATACCGGCGCGGCCTTAACCAAGGATTTGCTGGCCTTGGCCGAGGTGAGAGCGTGGCCGGTCGCGGTTATCAATTGGCATGCCGGCCTATCCACCGCCAAAGACATCAGCCAAACCATAAAAAAGCTCTATCCGAACCTGAAGTGCTTGGTGAAGGACGAAAGACGGGGGGACTATGTGTTTGACACGAGCGAAATCAAACATTTCCAGCCCAAGATTATTTTGGCCACACTCGGCGCGCCTTATCAGGAAAAATTGCTGGTCAAATTGTTGGACAGAAATTTAGCCAAATTGGGTGTCGGCGTGGGGGGCAGTTTTGATTATTTGACCGGCAAGGCCCAGCGCGCCCCCAAAATTTTACAAAGTATCGGCTTGGAATGGCTGTGGCGTTTGGCTTTGGCACCCCGCAAAAGAGCCAGAAGAATTTATCGCGCGGTTATTTCCTTTCCTTTGATTTTCGCGCGAGAAGAAGTTTTCAGCCGTTTGTTTTATCGGCCTTGCGTTGTGGGCTGGCTATTTAAAGACGACGAAGTATTAATGGTTAATGCTAATAGCGGTAATGGTAATGGTTTGGACCATTGGAAACTGCCACAGGGCGGAGTGGAGGTAAACGAATCCAAACATGAAGCTTTTATGCGGGAAATGGCTGAAGAATTAGGTACGGTGAATTTTGATATTATCGGACGCTTTAATAATATTTATAAATACAAATGGCCCCGCGAATATCGGATGGGCTATAAGGGGCAGCGCCAGACTTTATTTATCTGCCGTTACAACGGACAAACCGACGATATTAAATTATCCCATGAAAACAAGGCTTATAAGTGGGTAAAGATTTACGACTTAATTAAGTCCGCCGAGCCGATTCGCCGCGGAGCCTACGCTTTATTTTTGCAAAAATTTCAAGAAGCAATAAAATAATTTAATTCTATGAATAATATTCGTCTGCGTTTGGCGCCGTCTCCTACCGGTTTTCTACATTTGGGTAATTTGCGCACCGCTTTGTTCGGCTATTTGCTGGCCAAGTCAATGGGCGGTAAATATATCTTGCGCATTGAAGACACCGACCAGAAGCGTGAAGTGGAGGGCGCCGTGGACAGTTTGCTGAATATTTTAAAATGGGTCGGCATTACTTTTGACGAAGGCCCCCATATCGGCGGGAAATTTGGGCCCTATATCCAGAGCCAACGCTTGGATATTTATAAGCAATATGTTGATGAGCTATTAGCCAAAGGCGGGGCTTATCGCTGTTTCTGTTCGGCCGAACGTTTGGCCAAGATGCGCGAGGAACAAACCGCCAACCACCAGCCGCCCCGCTACGACCGCGCCTGCCGTAATTTAACTCAAACCGAGACAGAGGCTAAATTAAAAAATAACGAGCCCTTTGTTATCCGCCAGAGCTTACCCTTGGAGGGCGAGGTTAAAGTAATTGATGAATTGCGGGGCGATATTAGCTTTAAGGCCGCCGATTTGGACGACCATGTTTTAATCAAATCGGACGGCATGCCGACCTATCAATTCGCCAATGTGGTGGATGACCATTTGATGGCCATCAGCCATGTCACGAGAGGCGACGAATGGCTGTCGTCTTTTCCGAAAAATGTTTTGCTCTATCAGGCTTTTGGCTGGGAGACACCGAAGTTTATCCACTTACCTTTGATTTTAAACAAGACCGGCGGGAAATTAAGCAAGCGCCAAGGTGATGTTTACGTGGAAGACTATAAGGCCAAAGGGTATCTGTCCGAAGCCTTGATAAATTTTTGCGCTTTACTTGGTTGGCATTCTAAAACCAACCAAGAGATTTTTACTCTGAAAGAATTAGCCAAAGAATTTAGCATTGAAGGCTTAGGCGTTTCGCCGGCGATTTTTGACGAGGAAAAATTGGATTTTTACAACGGACATTATATCAGACAAAAATCAGTCGAAGAATTAACCGAGCTTTGTTTACCATATTTAAGCCAAATTCCAAATTCCAAATTCCAAATTCAACAGGTAGTCGCTTTAGAACAAGAAAGATTGGTTAAATTATCGGACATTAAAGAACAAACAACTTTTTTCTTTGTAGAGCCGGAGTATGAAGCCGAGCTCTTGATTTGGAAAAAGTTAACTGCCGAACAAGTCAAAAATAATCTAAGCGAGCTTAAAGATAAAATTGATTCGCTGGCTGATTTTACTAAAATTGAGCCGGAGCTAATCTCTTGGCTGGAAGCGGGAGATAAGAAAAAGGGCGATTATCTCTGGCCTCTGCGCGTGGCTCTGACCGGCCTCAAAGCCAGCCCCGGCCCGTTTGAGGTGGCGCTGGTGTTGGGTAAAGAAAAGACCATAAAAAGAATTAAAGAGGGGGTAGACAAGCTTGTCTAAAATAGAGGTTTCAAAATTTCAAATCACAAAAAACTTCTATAATGTCATAGGAGTTTTTATTTTTTTAAAATTAAAGTCTTGAAAATTGTTTGGAAATTGAAAATTGAAAATTGAAAATTGCCGCCATTTCATATTATGTGGCTTTTTGATATAATAAAAGCATGAATAAAACAACTAAAATAATTACCAGCACCCTCTTGGTGGTGGCTTTGGCTATTGTCATCGTGGCGAGCCGGCAGGTTTATGTAGCTTGGGGAGAAACTCAATTGGCTAACCCGAGCGACCAGTCCGGCGCCGACCCGGAACTTGATAAAATCAACGCCGACATCGCCAGAAAAAAACTGGCGATTGAGGAATTACAGCGCCAGCAAGACGCCTATAAGCAAGCCTTGGCCGCCAAACAGCAAGAGAAAGCCGATTTGCAAAACCAATTGGCTATTTTTGACAATCGCTTGGCGTCTCTGCAGGCCAGCACAGATAAGCTGAAATTAAACATTGAAGAAACTCAATTGGAAATCAGGAAACTGGATTTGGAAATCACGGCCAAGGAGAATGAAATCAAGCGCCAAAAAGAGCAGATTGCCACGGCTTTGAGCCTGCTGTATAAAGAAGGCGATAAAACCGATTTGGAAATTATGCTGATGAACGACAATTTGTCCGATTATATTGATCAGATTAAACAATTAAAGGATTTGAACAGCGGAATTATCGCCAGCCTGGACGCGCTCAAGGCCAAGCAAGCCAGCTTAAAGAGCGACCGCGAAGCCCAAGCCCAGCGTCAGGACAGCTTGACTAAATTACAGGATAGTTTAATAGAGCAACAGCAGAGTTTGGGCGATGAGCGTGGCGCTAAGCAAATCGTCTTGGACCAAACCAAAAATTCCGAGGCTGAATACCAAAAATTATTGGCGCAAGCCAAGCGCGAACAGCAAAACGCCGCCAACGATATTGCCAATTTGGAAAAATCGGTCAGGCGGAAATTATCCAAAAACAGCAAATTCACTTCTTTGGACACTTCGGCCGAGGGCTTTATTTGGCCGGTGCCTAAGAATACCATCACGGCTTATTTTCATGACCCGGAATATCCTTTCAGAAATGTTTTTGAACACCCGGCCATTGATATCCGAGCGGGGCAGGGGACGCCGGTCAGAGCCGCCTCTTCGGGTTATGTGGCGCGCGCCAAGGACGGCGGAGCCACCGGCTACAGTTATATCATGCTGGTGCATAACGACGGCCTGTCCACGGTTTACGGCCACGTCAGCTCCATCAGCGTCAACGAGGAGGATTATGTCACTCAAGGCCAGGTTATCGGCCTATCGGGCGGTATGCCCGGCACGCGCGGCGCGGGACGCCTGACCACCGGCGCCCATATGCACTTTGAAGTTCGCTTGAACGGCTTGCCGGTAAATCCTTTGGATTATCTGCAGTAGTTTGTTATAATTGGTAAGTGAGTGAGCAAAAGAAAGAGTACTCTTTTTCTGTTGCGAACGAACGCCCCAATTATATGTACTCATATAATAAGAAATATAAAAATAAAACATAATTTTTAAAAGCTATGAAAAAAAAGCTGGTAAAGTCCAAGAAAAAAAAGGGGACAGCCTTTTCCCTTAAAGATAAAATTATCATGGCCATAGCGGTTTTTGCGATTACCACCAGTATTACCGCCGTAGCCACGAAAGCGGCGGTTAGCCTTAATTCTTATTCCAACCCCTCTCCTTTAATTACCGCCGCGGCTAATTTAGGAACAGGCGGTGGCGCCACGAATCCTTGCGGAAAATCAAAAGATGGTCTTAGCTGTACCGGCCAATGTTTTTGCGCGTATGACCAATACGGAACGCCTTTTTACCGCGCTTGCGTGCCAACCAATGCCTACAAAGGGCCGAGTTCCGGCTGTGAGTGTCCCCAAGGCTGCGGGGCAGGTGCGCCAAATACAGCTCCGAATCCGAAGACCCAATAATTAATTAGATAATATTTTATAAAAATAGCTAAAGTTAGCTATTTTTTGTTGTATGTATTGACAAAATATGATACTTATGATATAATATTACAATAAATTTGAACATTTATAAATAACGAATAAATCACAAATAGGAGAGAGTGGAAGATGAAAAATCAAACAAAGAACCCGGAAGGCTTGGGGAAATTAGTGAGCTGTGTGGAAAGAGTGGTTAAACAAGACACCAGCTTTCAAGAGCGGGGAAAGCTGGGCGAAATTTATCGCACCATAATAAAGATGGAAAAAAATGACCGGAATACTTTACGATTTTTCGGCATTTATCTTGAAACCATCAAAAACGCCGCCTCCAATCCGGATGATAAGGCTTTGTTGGAGCAATATTGCCAAGAGGTGAGCGCGAGGCTAAATTGCCCCCAAAGAATTCATAAGCAGCCATCGGCCTATCAAACTCTGGTGGTAAGCATTGTCAAAGAAGCATATTTTTCAGAAAAGACTAACCGGCCGGGAGTCTATTTTAACAAAAGAGCCTAGTGGTTCAAAATTTTTCAAAAAGCCGTCAACAAAAATTGACGGCTTTCATTTTGACAAAATATTAAAAATATGTAGAATAAAGGCAATTAGTACTTTGTAAAATTTTTGAAAGGGGAGAGATAATGAAAGCAAAAACATTGCCAGAGGCGGTGAAAAGTTTTTTTTCTTCACTCTATTACGTTGTCTTCTTTCTTGTTCTGGCCGTTATTTCCCTGGCGGCTTTCTATGGAATAAACTGGGCCATTTCTTGGGCCGGGTGCTGGCTGCTTTATAGCCAATATCCACCGCCTAACATGGTTAACAGCTTTGACCATATTCCCGACCACGCCCAGCTGGGCATGCCTTATGTGTTCGGCTGGATGATTATTATGTTGTTGTCACTTTGCCTGATTTACGCGATTTTTCTTTATAAGAAATGTCTTAGCAAATAACCGGCAGGGGAGAGCCGGCCCGAGGAAGCAATTGACGAGGCGTAATTTTTTTAAAATCAAAAGAGGAGTAGCAATACTCCTTTTTTTAAATGCGTATTCAATAAAATATAAATTTTATTATTACTAAGGGCCGAAATTGAGAGGGGAATACTCGGTAACAATAAAGAGGCGCTTATAGACGGCGTCTCTTTTGCTATTTTTATGAGATAGAGGAGATGGATAGTGTGTCGCACAATATAACTTAAACGACACTAAGCCTCAAGGTATTAGCCTTCAGCTACCAAAATAAAAAAACTGGCTTATCGCCTGATATAGCCAGATTTTCTCCCCTAAGGGCCTCTGACCCTACGGTCTAACCCCTCCAATAAGGTTCTTGATGCTCATGCCGGCCAATTTCACCTCCGGCGTAAACAACAGCCAGATTTTTATGCCCAGTAAAAAAAATCCCATTATAGTAATACAAAATACTATAAAGGCGACGAAGAACACGAGCTTAAATACTTTTTCTTGGTCCATAGTCTTGCCTCCCCTCAAGGCAGGGAGATGTTAAGTGTCGTACAATATGAAAGCGTGTGAGCTTTCACCCCGAAGCAATTTTATTTTTATGAAAATAAAATTTGCTTTTCGGGGTTTATCCCGTCAATTGATTATATCATAATAGTACCCTATTGGTAGAATATCCTATCGCCGTAGCGCAAATCCAGATACTGCTGGCTGTTAAAGAGACGCCCGTCGGACAGCTCTTGCTTGCGGATGGTCTCCAGCTTGACGAGCTGTTTGTCAATGGAGTCCTCCGTGTTGAATTTCAGCACCGGCCCATTGGTAATTTGAATTTTAACCGTATTGATTTCATCGTCCAAGAAAAATTGCCGGTCATTGAGACCTTTAATTTTTTCGGCAAAGGCCTTATTTAGGTTATCGGCGAAGGACAGATATTTTTCCTCTATATCAATGCGCCTCTCCCCCGCTTTGGCCGCGCCTCGGTTATAAATAATCAGCAAGTTCGGCGGAATGGCGCCCTGGCTGATAATATCGCCCTGATAATTGATTAAATAATAATTATTATTTTCGCCCCAGGCTAAGGCGTAGTTTTTTTCCTCAAAGGTGATGTTCAACTTATGGGGCCAGCTTTTACTGATTTTCAATTTGTCCAAGTAATATCGTTCATTAATAGTTTGCGTGATAACCTTGGTATCCACCAGCCACAAATTGTCTTTAGGAAAAATTCCGCTCTCCGCGCGTATTTTTTCCCAAACCAAATTGGTCAAATCGTCGGTGGAAAAATTTTTAGCCGGACTGGCGGTAATTTCAGTCAAACGGAAAGTTGGTGATAGTAATAACCACCAGCCGAGAGCACCGGCTATTATTATCAAGATGCCGCCCAGCCAGTATAGTTTGGTAAAAGATGGTCTGGATTGGGTATAGCGCTTATTAATCCTGCTTTGGCCGATATAAGGATGAATGTTCTTTTTAGCCGGCTTGTAAACTTTCATGTGGTTGTTATGTCATCCCGGCGCAGGCCGGGATCCAGGTTCTACTCCGGGTTGTGTCATCCCGGCGCAGGCCGGGATCCAGGTTTTATTTAATTATTTTAAAATTTAAATATTTTTGTAAGACCTTTGGGACTTTAACCGTGCCGTTGGCTTCTTGGTAATTTTCTAAAATGGCAATTAAGGCGCGGCTGGTGGCAATGCCGGTGCCGTTTAAGGTGTGCGCCAAGTTGCGGGTGCCATCGGCATTTTTAATCTTGGTATTAAGTCCTCGCGCCTGATAGTCGGTGCAATTGGAGCAAGACGTTACTTCGGCCCAGTCGCCTAGGCTGTCGTCTTGAGCCGGTTTCCCGGGCAGCCAGACTTCCAAATCAAAGGTGCGGTAGCTCGGGTTGCCTAAGTCGGCTGAAGAATGGTCAATAACGCGGAAAGGCAAGTCCAGTCCCTGCCAAATATCTTTTTCAATCTCTAAAATTTCTTCGTGCAGTTTCTCGCTGTCCTCGGGGGAGCAGTAAATAAACATTTCCACTTTGGTAAATTGATGGACGCGATACAGCCCTTTGGAGAATTTGGAATAACTGCCTGCTTCGGTGCGAAAGCAATGCGACATGGCCACATAACGCAAGGGCAAATCCTCGGCGTTTAAGGCTTCGTCGGCGTGATACCCGCCCAGAGTTATTTCGGCCGTGCCGATAAGACTTAAATCCGAGTCTTGAATTTGATAAACTTGAGTGGCTTCGCCCCGCGGGTTAAAGCCCATGCGTTCCACAATATCGGTTTTAGCCAAATCGGGCGTGATTAAAGGAATATAGCCGCGTTTAACTATAATATCCATGGCGTAATTAACCAAGGCCAGTTCCAGGAGGGCTAATTCATTTTTTAGATAATAAAACTTAGTTCCAGCGACTTTGGCTCCCCTCTCCAAATCCAATAAGTCCAAGTTTTCGGCCAGCTGAACGTGGTCCAAGGGTTCAAAATTAAAGCGCGTCGGCTGGCCGAATTGCTCCAAAACCTGATTATCATTCTCGTCGTCGCTGATTTTGACGTCGGGGTGCGTCATATTAGGCACGGCCAAGAGCAGAGGCCACATCACATCGTCTATGGCCTTCATTTCCCCTTCTTTGGTCTGGATGCTATCCCCCACTTCTTTCATTTTGGCGATTTCCTCATCAGTCGGTTTAGTCTTGGATTTTTTATTGCGTTCTTCCCGCAGGGTTTGAATCTCCAGCATTAAGGCGTGCTTGGCCTTGTCCAATTCCAGCAATTTGGCAAAATCAACCCTCGCCTGCCGATTTAAGCAATTTTGCCTGACCTCGTCTTCATGCTCACGGATGAATTTTATATCCAACATATCTTTTTTCCGTCATCCCGGCGTAGGCCGGGATCCAGGATTTATATTTTTCGCTGGCAAATATATCTATATTCCTTAAAACCAGCTTTATGCCAGGATGTTTTTCCTACTTGATTATTTATAAATACTGATAATTCAACTCGGTTAATTTTTTTGCTCTTAAACCAAATAAACAATTCTTTTAAAAGTATTTTTAATACTCCTTGTCGTCGATAATTTTTAGCTACAAAAGCCTCATTAATAAAACCGATATTTTTACGTACGTGATATGCCGGCATATCTTTGATTATGCCAAACAAATAAGCAATGATTTTTTTGTCTTTTCTGGCGACCAGCAATAAAGATTGCTTGGAGCGAAGCTGCTTGCGAAAAAGGCCGGTATAATACTTTTTGTATTGTGCGGTGCTGGTGTAGCTTGTAAGTCCCGATATTTTATCCTGATTTTTTCTTAAAGCTAAAGCAAGTTGCGCTAATTCATTAAGGTCTTTGGCCGTGGCTTTATTGATTATTACTTTTTTCATATTTTATATTCCGATTTCGCTGGCGATGGTTTTGATGGCGTTGAGGGCGATTTCCAAGAATTTATCCAGTTCAATGCCGGCTGGCTCGCACTCGGCGATAATCGCGCGGTCGCAGTTGGCGGCAAAGGCTTTGTTTTTGTATTTTTTAACGAGACTCGCCAACTCCACCTCAGCTAATTTTTTATCCGGCCGCACCAAGGCTGTCGCCACGATCAAGCCGGTGACGGTTTCCGAAGCGGCCAATAAATGCTCAATTTTAGAGTTTCTGGTTTTATCAATATAGGCTCCGCAGGCCGGCGAGCCGTAAACATGGGAAATAATGGTATTGATTAAAAATTGGCTACCGCCCGCCTCCTTTAAAATATCAATAGCTTTAACGCAGTGCTGGTTGGGGTCGCTTTTGGTTTCTTCCCAGTCAATATCATGCAAGAGGCCGATTATCCCCCACTCGGTTTCATTTTCGCCCAAATGTTTAGCCACCGCGCGCATGACGACTTCGGTCTCGCGCAAATGTTTTCTGGTGTTCTCATCTTTAACGTGTTCCCCCACCAAGGCCTTGGCCTCGTTATAACTAATCCCCAACCCCTGAATCTCATGCAAATTTTCGTGTAGAACAGGAGTTTTTTTTATTTCTTCTTTGGAAATTGAGATTTGGGATTTGTTTGGAAATTGGGAATTGGAAATTGGAAATTGCTCCCCCCTTGGCTTCATCAGCGGGAAAATCTGGCACTCGCGGGAAGTCTTATTCATTAAAAAGCTGAAAACCCGTTCGCTCATGCCATAACCGCAAGTCGGGGGCATGCCGTATTCCAGCGCCTCCACAAAATCCTCGTCCTTGCCTTGCGCTTCTTCGTCGCCCGCGTCTTTTAGTTTTTGCTGTTCATTAAATCTTTCCAGCTGGTCCACGGGGTCGTTCAGTTCCGAGTAACCATTGCCCAATTCCGAGCCGGCAATAATCGGCTGAAAGCGCTGGGCCAAAGCCGGATTATTATCATCGCGCTTAGCCAGTGGCGACACGGTAATCGGCACGCCCACCAAAAAGCCCGGCCCCGCGATTTGTTTTCGGCAAAATTTCCACAGGTTATCAATGGCGCGCGTGATATTGAAGCCTTGCTTGTCATAAGGCACGCCGAGCTCCCGCAACTTATTTTCCATCTCAACTTGCGTGGCGGTTAAAATATCAATGCCGGTATATTTTAAAACAGT
>Ga0172379_10008029_pt1 | contig 13458 bp, 14 predicted proteins | sample GrowelOW334metaG_FD_119756 | JGI IMG/M metagenome (GOLD analysis project Ga0172379, IMG submission 119756) | Groundwater microbial communities from an aquifer near a municipal landfill in Southern Ontario, Canada - Groundwater well OW334 metaG | ecosystem: Environmental > Aquatic > Deep... | reverse complement strand
TGCGCCCAGTTTTTTTGCTTCACGGGCAATCTTTTTATCTTCCGTTGAAACAACCACCGCATCGATATTTTTTGCTGCCATTGCCGTTTCCACCGCCCACGCCAAAAGCGACTTCTTTCCCAATTTAACCAAATTTTTGTACTTAATACTTTGTTGACCCCCTCGCGCAGGAATAAGCGCAACAACATTAACGGGTTCTCGCTTTGGATTGGCAATTTTTGACATGGCTATTTTATAGCACAATAATGCATTTATGACACTACATAAGAAAAAATTAGGAAGTACCGGACTAGAAGTTACGGCACTCGGGCTAGGAACGGTCGAGCTCGGTCTTGAATACGGGATCGGCAAAAAAGAAGTACCGTCGGAACAAACCGCGATAACGATTCTAAAGACCGCGGTAGATTCCGGTATTAACTATATCGATACCGCGCGCGGCTACGGTCTTTCCGAAGAACGCATCGGCAAATCCTGTATTGGCAAAATTCCCGGGGTTGTAATCGGCACAAAGTGCGGTATGCCGTTGGAAAAAGGGATCGATCCGCACGGTGACGAATTGAAACAATTGATTGTCGGCGACGTGGAAGAAAGTTTGCGTATGCTGCAAACGGATTCTTTGCAACTTTTGCAGTTGCATTACGCGACGGCAGAACAAATCGCACGCGGTGAAATTACCGATATTCTCCGCGAATTAGTTACTTCAGGAAAAGTGCAACACGTCGGCATTTCCACTCGCGGCGAAGAAGCACCACTCGCGGCCATTAAAACCAACTTTTTTGAAACGCTCCAACTCGCCCACAGTATCATGGATCAACGCATGGTTGCCAATGTAATGACCGAAGCGATGAAAAATAGTGTGGGAATTATCAACCGCTCCGTTTTATTAAAAGGTTCACTCACGCCAACACGTCGAGAACAACTGCCGGAACAGCTTTCCGTTTTGAAAGAAAATTCCCGCCTGGCGGAAAAAATTGCAACTGAACTTGGTATGGATCTGCCAACACTGGCAATGCGTTTTGTCATCAGTAACCCCGCCGTTTCCACTGCACTGATGGGAACAACCAAACCGGAACGCATCGCATCAATGGTAGCCGCCGTTTCCGCCGGGCCACTTCCGGACGATGTCTTAATAAAACTCCGTGAATTAGCAATTGCCGACCCATTACAAGTGGATCCGGCCAAGTGGCCAGCGGTATAGTTTTAATACGCCGAAAATCCGTGGTCGACGATCAAGTTACAACCATTAACACCTGACGACGCTTGGGAGGCTAAAAAAATCAACGGACTACCAATTTCATCTTGTCCAACCATTTTACCGTCTGGTACCTTCGCGCCGTATTTTTTCTGAAAATCTTCCGGATGATTGCGGATCACGCCACCCAAAGTCATTGTATTCGCGCGAATCCCCTTATTGGCATACGAAGTTGCCAACCATTTTGTCAGCATTACCAAACCACCTTTGGAAATAGAATAGTCCACAGGTTTTTGCGTTCCTTCCGGATAAATTTTTTGATCCGGCCCGTTGATACCGTATAAAGAAGAAATATTGATAATATTACCGAACCCTTGTTTCAACATTTGTTTCACCGATGCTTGTGCCACCAATGTCGCACCAAGCAAATTCACTTCCAAACTTTTCCGGATAAATTCTTCCGGATAATTTTCAAACTGTTTGTCATTGGTCGGCACCGTCGCGTCGAATTTCGGATCTAGTCCGGCGTTGTTTACCGTGACGTCCAAACTGCCGAATCTCGCCACAATCGCATCAATCGTCGCAGTAATATTTTCTTTGTTCGTCACATCCATCGCCATCCCGACAACCGTTCCACCTGTTTGTGCCGCAATCTCACCAGCCGCCTTTTCACTCGCTGCCAAGTTCAAGTCCGCCAAGACAACATTGGCACCCGCATCCGCCACTGCTTTGCCAAAAAGTTGCCCAAGGAAACCCGCCCCGCCGGTGATTAAAATTGTCTTACCTTTAAGTTCAAATTTTTTTAGGTCGTTCATAATGGTGAATGATGATTTATGAATAATGAATGATGAATCTGGAGATTGCTTCGCCTTGCTTTGAGCAATGGCTCGCAAAGACGAACTCTATTTCTTTTTTGCTACTACCACCATACCAGTGGACGCGATCCATGGCGAGATAACATTGGCTACCGCTTTAACCAACCTGCCCAATACGTTCAGTTTATAAGCTTCGCGACCGCGCAGGAACGGATAATCAACATACAAACAGAAATGACTATCTCTGTCAGGGAGTTCGTGCGGTTGAATTTCCAGAATTTCAAAACCGTTTATTTTCAAAAGCGCAATAAGCTCCTTCCTGTCAAAAAGATAATTACTAAACGTCGGCGTAAGCCCTCTCGCCACTTTGAAAATTCGTTCCATTTTTTTTAGCGGAATGTAGATCAGTTTTCGAAGCGTATTTTCAATCGGCACTTCCACAAAAAATATTCCGTTTTTTTTCAAGACCCGATTCACCTCTTTCAGGGCAACCGGCACTTTATCTTTTACGTATTCCATTGTTCCGATCGACAATACGCCGTCCAGTGTCGCGTCACCGTACGGAACAGCCGTCATCGTCGCCATTTTTAATTTAAGATCTGGGTCATACTCATTCATCGCGCGCAATGTTCTGGCGGCGACGTCTATTCCCTCAACGTTATATCCTTGCTCCTTAAGAAATATTACCCAACCACCAATACCACACCCCGCGTCTAAATAAAGTTTTTCCTTGGTTAGATATTTTTCCATTAAAAACCAGAAACCCTGCTTGGCATATTCAGCGCTACTTTTCCCCGCCGCATGTTCTTGCGCGTAACGATTATCCCAATAACGTTCCGCGTCGAAACCTTTTGGGTAAAATTTTAGGAGGGCGTACATAGTATGAGTATACTTTATTTTTTGTACGCGCGTTTAACAACATCCGTTTGGGTGGCATCGAGACCCAGCATTGTTTTTATCAAAAAACAATGACTGGGCGAGAGCAACGAGGCGGAATCCCGCCAGCGGGCGGGATGAGCCGGAGTGGCGACCAAGCGGATGTTGTTAAACGCGGAGGGTACCATAAAATAAATCATTTCATAAATCCCTTAAGGTGCGTGAGGGCTTGAAAAAACCCGCGCCCATTATGCAGATGCCCCTGCCAAATCTCCGGCACCATGGTGTGTTCATAACCGACCATCACAGCCATTAATTTCGCCCAATCAACTTCCCCTTTTGTAATTTGCAAACCTTCTTCACCCACCCCCGCGCCGTCCGAAATGTGCATATGGCGAATATAGGGACGTAACTTCTTTATTTCTTCATAAATATCCTTTCCGTGCATATTGCAGGCCAACATCGAATGCGACGTATCAAAACACATTTTTAATCCGGTCTGTTCCAAAATCTTTTTTATTTCATCCGCGAACATAAAAATATTCGTCACGTATTCCCCGCCAAAAATCCAATTCCGCGCCGGTAAATTTTCCGGCAAAATTTCCACGCCGTCGCCCTTCAGCCGTCCAATCATTTCCATAAGAATTTCTACCAATTCCTGGGGCTTTTCGTACGGCGCAAGTGTTACCCCACCGGAATGAAAAACGAACTTCGGTTTTCCGGTAAATTTTTCCGCCAGCCGCTTTGTTAAATCCAAGCTTTTTTGCAAATTCTTTAAAGCAAGTTCTCGTTCTTCTTTGTTCACAGAAACCAAATTTAAATAAGTACGATAACTATATTCCGGCGCGTGGACGATTAGTTCTTGTTTAAAACTTCCTTCCGGCAAGCCTTCTTCCAAATCTTTATCGCTCAAGTGGAATTCAAACAATTTCGGCTCATACGGCAAATACTTCTGAAAATCATGAAAACGCACCACGATCCCCCAGCGCCACCGAATATCATCACTGCGAAAATCACGCATCAACGTGTCACCTTGCAAATCATCCTCGGTAATAAATTCACCGGCGAAAATATCACGCTGCGCGACAACACCAACAACATCTTTCAATCGCTGCGGCGAAAGCCCTTTCGCCGGACTTTTTATTTCCAACATTTCTCGCAAAATAATCGTGCCATCGGGAATAAATTTTCCGGCAATAATACTTTTCCCCAATAATTCCCGATTCATCATTTCGCCTTGCGATAATTTTCTTTCCGCGACACCAAAAGACATTTCCACCTCGCGAATTCCTTGTACCATTTGTTTAAATTCATCCGGCAACAAACTGGCTTTGTGGTCCGTTCCCTCAAGTGTTTTATCGGTGGTTAAATGGCGCTCAATAATTGACGCCCCCATTGCCACCGCTGCCATTGTCACGGAAATTCCCCGTTCGTGTCCGGAATAACCGACCGGCACGCCAAACTCCCGCAATTTTTCCATAAAACGTAAATTGATTTTGTCGAATGGCGCCGGATAAGTACTGTTGCAGTGCAACAAAGCGAAATTTACTTTCTTTTCTTCAAGTAGTTTGACCGTCTCTTTAATTTCATCCATCGTGCTCATGCCGGTGGAAAGAATCATCGGTTTCCCAAAACCGGCAACGTGCTCCAAGAGTTCGCTGTTGGTCAAATCGGGCGAACCGATTTTATAAAACGGAATGTCAAAAAGCTCCTCCAGTTTATCCGCGCTTTTAATGTCCCACGGATTTACCAGAAACATTATCCCTTTTTGTTTGGCGTAACGCTCCAGCTCAATAAATTGTTCATCGCTTAACTCAAACTCCTTGAGCATTGGAATCATTACTTGATACTTCTGTTCCGAATCGTTGGGATTATCCAACACTTTTTTTTGATAAATTTCATTCAGGTCGCGCTTTTGAAATTTCACCGCGTCCGCGCCAGCATCACTTGCCGCGTCAATCAATTGTTTAGCTCTTGCCATACTGCCGTTATGATTAACGCCCGCCTCCGCAATAATAAAACAGGGCTCGCCGGAACCGATAACGCGATTTTCTATCACTAATTTTTTCTCATTCATTGCGCTTTATCATATTATAATACTGCATTCGTGTCAATGTTTGCGAATAATGAATAATGAATGATGATATACGGCGGACGGCGCGAAATTCATCATTCATCATTCATCATTCGTTCGTATACCTCCGCCGTCTTCTGCGCGATACTTTCCCAAGAAAATGTATTGCTTCTTTCCAACCCCTTTCGACTAAGTTCGGAAGCAAAATTTGCGTCGGTCAAAATCTTAATAATCGACGCTGCAAAACCATCCGCGTCTTTCGGATTATGCAACCGCCCGGCGTCACCCACCACTTCCGGCAAACTTGTCGCGTTCGAGCAAACCACCGGTAGCCCGCAAGCCATCGCTTCCAACGGTGGAATACCAAAACCCTCATAAAAAGACGGAAAAACAAAAACATCCGCGGACGAATACAATAAACGCAATTTTTCATCGCCGATATTGCCGACAAATCTGACGGAATCACTTAATTTTAAGGCGTTTAGTTTATTTTGAAACTCAATCCGACCAGCCATCAGTCCGGGATCACCAACCTTGACCAAATAAGCCTTCGGCACACTGACTTTAACTTTAACAAACGCCTCCGCCAATAAATTAAGATTTTTGCGCGGATGATCCGACCCGACGTACAAAACTATTTTTGCGTCTTTCGGCAAACGGTTCTGTTGCAAAAACTCATGATAACCAACGCTGCCGCGCACATTTTCCAGCGGTTTGAAATTTTCTCCCACCCCCAACGGGATGATCGAAATTTTTTTGTCCACGACATGATAAGTCTGTTGCAGCATTTTCTTGGTATATTCCGAAATACAAATGATGTGCTTCGCTTTTGGGATTCCCTTATACAAATATTGCGCGACATATTTACCCAATTTTTCTTGCGGATCAAGCAATTCAATCAAATCATAAACGGTCAACAAAAAATCCTGCCGAGGGATAAATGACAAAGTCTGATTGGTCAGATGCCACAGATCATAGCCCTGTGTTGGCAATTTCTTGGACAACCGCCACCACTGAATCGGTTTAAGTTGCAGCGGTTTGGGTAAATTACTCACTTCCGCTATCTTTTGATCATTTTTTAACAGTTCACGCTTCCCCGCATCCAGATAAAAAAAATCTGCCGCGTATTGTGTTTTCAAACGCTGATAAATCTCCCGTGCCGGCTTCCCCATTCCGGCTTGCGGCGGCGCGTTGGTCACATAAGCAATCTTTGGCATTCTTTTAGACTACAATACTTACCGCTTTCCCCCAAATTTATTCACTAGACTTTTTACCAGGCTTTAGTTCGTTCTCCTTGTCAAGACACCACTTTTTCCTGTATATTTAACAATACAAACCTATGCCCCGTAATACAACTTCCAATTTGTATAGGGAAAATACTATTAACGAATACCTATGAATCTACACGAAAAGACGGGCTTTTCTTTTTTAATATTTGAACGAATTTCATTCGTTCAAATTGGAAGTTGATATACGGGGTATGTATAGCCACTACAAATTACGCAAGTTTTATCGCGAAGGAATTCAGCCGACGGAATACTGGGATCGTAAATACGAAGCGGACGGATTACAAAAAGACGACCCGGAAGAATACCGGAAACAGCTTTTTTATCCGCTCATCATAAAATATTTAGAGCAAGGAAAGAAATACCTGGATGCCGGTTGTGGCATCGCCAGCTGGGTCGCTTTTTTACGCGCAAGAGGTTTTGACGTAGTAGGGGTAGATTCTTCAAAAAAAGCTATCGCCCTGGCAAAGCAGGTCCATCCGGATTTGGCATTGCAAACAGCCGACGCGAAACAGTTGCCCTATCCGGATAATTCATTCGACGGTTACATGGCTATCGGCGTTTGGGAATGTGCCGAGGACGCCACGAAACAAGTTGCCGAAGAAGCCAAACGTGTTTTGAAAAAAGATGGCTATTTGTTTCTCGAAGTACCATACGGTAATCCACTCCGACGTTATACCTACTTCCCCATGAAAACCATCGAATATCTTATTCGCGCAAAACTACTCGGCCAAACAGCGACATTTGGCAATCACGTATACCGCAAGGGTGACATTCGCGTGCTTTTGGAAGGAATGGGTTTTGAAGTAATCACGATTGATTCGCATGATTTACCGGAGCCATCCAGCCATTACGGTCTTTGGGTGGATTGGCCGATTTTGCGCGGTCGTGAACCATACAAACTTAATTGGTTCGGCGTGGCAGTTAAAAATATTATGAATTCTCTTTCGCCGTGGATGATCGCGACCGGCATTTTTTATATCGCCAAAAAGAAATGAAACTACTCATCACCGGCGGTTGCGGGTTCATCGGTACCAATTTCGCCGATTATTTTTCCAAGAAAGGCTGGGAAGTCACCGTTTTAGATAATTTATCGCGCCGCGGCACCAGTGAAAATCTGAAGTGGCTGCAGGAAACACATCCGGCGATTCGGTTTATCAAGGCCGACATGCGTACGGACAATAAAGTTTTAGAAGAAGAAGTACAAAAGCACGACGCGATCTTTCACCTGGCAGCGCAGGTTGCTGTTACCACTTCCGTTGCCAATCCCCGGGAAGACTTTGAAATTAATGTCGTTGGCACACTCAATCTTTTAGAAGCGATTCGCACCACCAAAGCCAATCCGGTTTTAATTTACGCCTCCACTAACAAAGTTTACGGTGGAATGGAAGATATTGTTGTTGTGCAAGATGGTAATCGCTATAAATATCGCGACCTGCCGGAAGGAATTCGTGAAGACCGCCTGTTGGATTTTCACTCTCCCTATGGCTGTTCTAAGGGCACAGCCGATCAATATGTCCGCGATTATGCCCGCATTTATGGCTTACGAACAATTGTTTTCCGCCAATCATGCATCTACGGCCCGCGCCAATATGGCGTGGAGGATCAAGGTTGGATCGCTTGGTTTACCATTGCCGCGTTGCTCCAAAAAAACATCACTATTTATGGCGACGGCAAACAAGTACGCGACGTATTGTATGTGGAAGATTTGGCCCGTGCTTACGAACTTGGCGTGGAAAATATCAATAAAGTTAGCGGGCAAGTATTCAATATTGGCGGAGGCCCCGATAAAGTGTTAGCAATTAAAGAGATTTTTCCTTTGCTGGAAAAATTTCTTGGCCACAGTATTCCATTACAAACCAGCGACTGGCGCCCGGGAGATCAGCCAGTTTACGTCAGCAATATCGACAAAGCCAAAAAAATTCTTGGCTGGGAACCAAAAGTCGCACCGATAGACGGCGTAACCAAGTTGTTTGAGTGGTGCAATAAAAACATTGCGGTTTTTAAACAATTAGGATTTTAACAGGATGCGTACTCGCGGTGCAATCTCCTTCGTCTTCGACGATGGTTACTCCGAAATTATGTCGGAGGCGTTACCGCTTTTAGAAAAATATGGTTTTCGCGCAACCATCGCCGTGCCGGTGGAAACCGAAAAAGTCGCAAACATCGAACAAGCGACTATTCCATCGCTTGCAAGTTGGCGGCAATACTGCCAAACGCATAGTCACGAATTGGCCGCGCATGGCGTAAATCACTTTGCGTTATCGACACTGTCAGACGAAGCAGTTGAAAATGAACTGCGGGAAAGTAAAAACCAAACCGGTGCTACAACACTTATTTACCCGGGCGGCGCTTTTGACGAACGGATAAACAAAATTGCTGAAAAATATTTTAAGGCGGCACGAACAACACAACGCGGTTGGAACACTTTACCACCAAATAATTTTTTTGCTTTAAATACTTTTAATGCCACGGTCAAAAATTTTTCCGCGTGGAAATGGAATTTGTGGGCATTCAATGCCTGGTTAAATAACAGCTGGCTGATTGAAACATATCACCATGTTAATCGCGATAGATTTTCCCACTCCGTGAAATTAGTTGAACTCGAAGCGCATTTGAAGTTTATTCGCCATCTCCCTGTCCAATTTGCGACTATCGCGGAGGTTGTCTCAAGTAACCAAAACACATGAAAACACTTGCGGTTGTCTGTATCGTTAAAAACGAGGAAAAACACCTTGCCAAAGCACTCGTCAGCGTAAAAAATTTGGCGAATGAAATCATTGTTGTCGACAGCGGCAGCACGGACAATACGGTGCCGATCGCGAAAAAATTCACCGACAAAGTTTTTCAACAATCATGGCTTGGTTATGGTCCGCAAAAGAATTTTGCCGTAAGTAAAACGAACTGTGATTTTATTTTACAGATCGATGCCGATGAAGAAATCACGCCGGCACTCGCCGACGAGCTGCGCGCAATTTTAGCAGCACCGCAATTTAACTTTTATTGGTTGAGAATCATCACTGTTTTTCTCGGCCATCCGCTAAAACATTTGGCCGGAAACAATTTGAGATTTTTCAGCCGGGAGCACGCGCAATGGAACGACAATTTGGTGCACGAACAAGTGGTACGCAAAAACGATAGTACACGCATTCAATTTGGCGCCGTTGATTCCGGAAGATCAAAGAATTTCATCCTGCACCACAGTCACTACCAAACGATTCAGGGCTATTTTGAACGTCAAGAAAAATACTCTAACGCCGATGCGCAACAAATGTTATTAACCGGACACGATCGCGCGGGAAAAGCGGCAAGCGTCAATCCACAAAAACTGTTTTCTCGTTTGTGGTTTCTCTACGAACGTGCCTTAAAGCAATTCATCAGAAAGTTTTTTCGCCAACGCGGCCTACTGGACAGCTGGCAAGGTTGGCTTTGGTGTTTATTCAGCGCACAATACGAATATAAGATGTGCAAGAAATATCTTAAGTTGATAGCAAAATAGTAACAAAAAAGCGCACTACCTCAAACAAACTTATACAATTAATTAATTTCCAATGTTCAATATCCAATTTCCAATGAAATTCCAAAATGTCAAAACACGACGTTTTTGGGCATTGGACATTTCATTGAAAATTAGAAATTGGGTATTTGACATTATTGATGCAAAACGTATTTGTCGCAATAAAACTTCAGTTTTTCCATTATGAAGATAGTGCATACATTATTACGTTATCCTCCCGCCACCGGTGGTGTTGAAGACTATGCAAAAGAACTGGTGGAAAGATTAAGAACTAAGGGCGACGATGTCCTTGTTGAAACGACTAATCTTAAAATCCATCATCCGCCAACGGTTTTTGATCCCCTTCCGGTTGATCCACCCTATGTCCATCGCCACGACGCGCACACTTTTGATTCGGTCGGGTATCCCATTCCCGTCAATCTCAAAGAAGAACTGCAGCAAATGGAAATGGACATCCTCCACGCCCATGCCTTCTGGTACGCACCGGCTGACATTGCGGCACGCGTCGCCAAACACCGCAATATTCCGTTTGTCTTAAACACCTATTACTACAACACCGATAACCGGCGCTCCATGAAATGGCAGCTTTACCGTATTCTCTATGGTCGCGCCACCGTCGCCGCCGCCGACGCGGTTGTGGTAATTTCGCCCTACGAACAAGAACTCCTGAAACGCGATGGTTTTATGTTGGACAGAGTTGAACTTATTCCTCCCGGAATTGAAGCAGAAACATTCGCCCAAAAAAAGCCAAACCCATTTTTAGAATGGAACGTTAGAGCAAAAAACATTCTTTTATTTGCCGGTCGCATCGCAAAAGCAAAAGGAGTGGATCTGCTAATCAGCGCTTTGCCCCAAATTATTAAACAAATTCCCGACACGCATTTGGTACTGATTGGCGAAGATTTTGGGTTTAGAAAAACATGCGAAGAACAAGCCAAACGACTAGGCGTCGAACAATTTATCACTTGGACAGGCAAAACCACGCGCGACCAACTCATTGGCGCCTACCAAAACGCGACCGCGTTTGTTTTTCCCAGTCGCTTTGAAGCTTTTGGCATCGTCCTCTTGGAGGCTGGCGCGGCCGGTTGTCCGATTGTCGCCACCAATGGCAGCGCCATTCCGTATATCGTTCGCCCGGAAAAAACAGGCTTACTTTTTGAACCGGAAAACTTTAATGATTTGGCCACGAAGGTGATTCAACTTTTAAAAAACAATAACCACGCAAAAGAAATGGCGGAAAACGCGCGTTGTCGCGCGCACACCGAGTTTGCTTGGGAACAAAGCGTCGCGAAACTTCAACAACTTTATGTTGATTTGCTAAAAGACAAGAATGACCGATTATCAAAAAGTTAGTCAACCACGCGTTTTGGTAATCGCGCTGTCCGGCATTGGTAATTTGTTAATGCAAACTCCGCTGTTGAAAAAACTAAAAACGGCCAATCCAACGGCGGAAATTTCCGTTATGATCGGGCCACGCGGAACAAAAGAAGTACTCGATAATAATCCCAATATCAAGAATGTTTTTTTAGGTTACGCCAAACCCCACATCAAACAACGTTTGGAAATGCTAAGGGTTATACGAAAGGAAAAATTCGACATCGGCATTGTCGCTTTTCCCGGACAACTAATTACCAGCAGTTCCCTCCTCTATTGTGGCGCGATAAAACAAAGAATCGGTCACCGTTACGATTACTATTTTCTTAATAAAACAAAACTGTTTTTAACAAATTCGTTCTCTGTTTTACCGGTTCACGATGTTCAGCAAAATATTAACCTTTTACAGGCGCTTAATATCAACACCGATCCGGAAAATACGGAATATGATTTTCCATTATCTCCCAACGACAGACTTGTCGCTCAAACATTTCTTGAGAACAACAAAATCACAAGTGACCAACTCATCGGGATACATCCGGGAACAAACGCCGATATGGCTTACAAGCGTTGGCCGGCCGATCGCTGGGCAAAACTCGCTGATCTACTGGCGGAGCAATTTAAAGCGCAAATTCTAATTTTTGGCGGACCCGGCGAAAAAGACTTAAAAATTGAAGTAGCAAAACAAATGCGGCATAAACCGCACGACGTAACACTTTCATTGTGTGAAACGGCCGCGTTAATCGGCAAGTGCGGTTTTTTCGTCAGTAATGACTCCGGATTAATGCACGTGGCAGTTTCCCAAAAAGTTTCCACTTTTGGATTGTTTGGCCCGACTGACGAAACACGTACGGCTCCGTGGGGACCGTTTGGTCACGTCATTCGCGCCGCTAACACCAGCCCCTCGTACAACGTCGCTCGATTGCGCCAAATCAAAAAAAACAGAAACGCAGATCCGTCACTACTGGCACTTGACGTCAATACCGTCTTCGACCGAATTGTTGGTTAAAATAAGTTTTGTTCCGACAATAATTTTTCTTCCGCGAAAAGCGCTTCTTCGTATCCGTCCAAATCATTGATGGGTTCTTTCTTAATATGAACGTCTTCTTTTGTTTTATTATAGAGATTTTTTAGAAAAATCTTTCCGTTTTGTACTTCTCCGGCCGTCCCCTGAAAAATCCTTGGCCCCACTTGTTTTACCAACTCATTCATGTCGGATATATGTTTCTTGGCAACCGGCTCTTTGATTGAATTCAGCGTTGCCGCCAAAAGCCCTGTTCCAACATTTAAAATTGATGAAGAAAAATTACCGTCTCGGCTAATCGTCTTGATAAACTCCACCAATTCCTGTTCGTGTGAAATAACGTTATCCGCCAACAATAAACTGTTTGGCGCCATTTTGTTTTTTATTCGTTCAAAATACCCAAGATATTCCTGTTTCGTGGCATCAAGAAAAACCAAATCAAAAGCTCCCGGCAATCTTTCCAAGACTTTATAAGCACTGCCGGGCAACACGGTAACCACATCCTGCAATCCCGCGGCGATAATATTTTTTTGCGCTCGCTCCGCCAGTTGGCCGTTACGTTCGATTGTAATCACGTTTCCACCAAAATCTCTCACGGCGGATCCGAGAATAATCGCCGAATAACCATTTGCAGTTCCCACCTCCACCACCCTCCTTGGCCGAAGCACTTTGGCAAAAACAAACAACAACTCGGCCGTTGGCCGTCCAACGCTATAAAAAAGACCGCGTGTTTGATCCAAACCTTCGATTACTTCTCTCACTCGTTCCGGTAGTTGCATACGATGAATAGCGTAAAGAAAAGCCTTTTATTAAGCAATAGGCACAAAAACGTCACTATTGACAAATTATGTAAATAGGAGTAGAATTTTGAGTTGTTTTGTTCTATCACCCACCAGAAGCACCAGAAGAAAAGGGACACACAATGTGCGGCAAATCAGCAAGTTGTAGTTTGGCACAGATGGGAGACAAGGAACTGGGAAAACGGTTGCTCGAAATTTTCAAGGAGGCACTGCGGAAGGATCAGGCCTCGCGGCCGATCCCTGAAGGCCCGCATTTCGTCGACGACGACGAAACTCTGGCGTGTCTATCGGACGATTGTCTTTCGCTCAACGAAAGACGAAAAATCCGAGAGCACTTTCTCGTGTGCCCCCGCTGTCAGAGTGAGTTCGCGGCAATGCTGCGAGCTGGCGTCGTAACACTTCCCCAGTCGTGGGCGGAAGACGTTGGTCAACAGACCGACGAATAGTGATACCCCCCCCCCGTTTGCCTTAGAGGCGAACGGGGGTTTTCTTATTCAATT
>Ga0172379_10008028_pt1 | contig 13459 bp, 10 predicted proteins | sample GrowelOW334metaG_FD_119756 | JGI IMG/M metagenome (GOLD analysis project Ga0172379, IMG submission 119756) | Groundwater microbial communities from an aquifer near a municipal landfill in Southern Ontario, Canada - Groundwater well OW334 metaG | ecosystem: Environmental > Aquatic > Deep... | reverse complement strand
CGCCGATCAAGAATACGTGGCCACGGATTTCACGGCTGATGGTTCCCTCTTTGATTTCGTTCATTTTTTATGCTCCTTCTTTTTTACTATGACATAAAATGGTCGGGGCGGCAGGATTTGAACCTGCCACCTCCTTAAATAGATTTATCATATTAAACAGTTACGTGTCATCCACATGCAACTGCAACCAATCTGCAACCTCACACTTTTTTGCATCGTTAGAATTGATACCGCCCTACCCTTTTCTAAAATCACCTGCGGGACCGTATCACCTATATAAATTTTTAACAATTCACTTTTTGTGACCTGTTTAATTTCACATCATGGTATCGATAAGTGCCATAATTTGTGAAACAATTGACTTGACATTAAAAATAATTACTCTTATGCTTTACGAATAGATAGAGACTTCTTATCAATCAATGACCAATGACCCCTACGCTGCGCATGATTAAAAAAGCCGCATTGTTAACATCTATAATATTTCTGCTGATTTCCTGTGCACAGTCAAGAATACAATCTCACATGAAATACATACATGGTGACCCACTAGTTCCTCGGGAATGTTTCAACAACTATCAGAGATGGTTTGACAGATATTATCCCACCGACAAGAAATTGGATACAACTCTGACCTTAAGAGTCCGAGCCTTTGGCCGACAAGAAGACAAGCAGGCCGCATGGGATAAAGAATGGAGAACAAAACATCCCGACTGGAGGCCGATTCCGACAGGCGTAACAGTTACGGCTGACCCGATAGAAATTTGGATGGATCTCAGGGAAGATGGATTGGGAAACTTGATGTTACCCCCACATGTTTTGGGCCATGAAATGGAACATGCTCTCATTGCCCATAATTCTAGAATGCAGGATTCGATTAATGTTAAGTATGTGCTTAACACCTCGGTAATACCCAAACACTGTTTTGACAATTATCAAGAATGGTTTATCAAGCTGTACCCTACCGACAAGAAGATTGACGTCACTCTAACAGTAAGAGTCCGGGCTTTTGGCCAACGAAAAGACAAGCAGGCCGCATGGAATAAAGAATGGAGAACAAAACATCCCAATTGGGGGCCAGCTCCGGCGGGTATTACAGTTACCTCTGACCCGGTAGAAATTTGGATGGATCTGAAACAAGACGAATCGAGTAATCTGATCATGCCTCCACATGTTTTGGGCCATGAAATGGAGCATGCCCTTATTGTTTACGATTCTCGAATCGAGAATCCTCACCTGCGAGTTGAGGAGCATATTTACGAACGACCGAACGACCAGCGCATCTAATAGACCGAATACTCCAATATCCGGGCCAACTATTACCCGAATAACTGACAATCGGCCAAGCTCTGAATATCCTAACCCCGCTGTGCCACCGCATCCTTCTTGTCCCCCAGATCAATATTATCTCTACCCATGTCAATCTTCTACCCATATTGCAGATGAGAGAGCTAAGATAATTGAAATTGGTCGGTAATTGATCAACAAAGCCCCAGCCTGTTTCATTCTGCAAGAAGACAATAATCCCTCTAAAGTTTTTCCTCAAAATGCCGATTAAATAAACGCTACTATAATGATCATCTGGAATGCAGACATTGCCGGTGGTGTTTAGAGCATTGTAAATTCACAGCAATTTAACGATGTCAGCCACCACCTTTCTTCATCGGCACTAGAATTTACAGTATTTATGGTAGTTTTTTGAGGAGTCATTCACGTATGTTTCGCCTATGCTTACACAAAATCTCAGGACTGGTTTGCATCGGTATCGTTTTTTCCCTGATCGGGTGTGCAGCGGTTGCTACGGATCGCAGAAAAGAGGGTTTCGATGCACTCCAGAAGGGATTTACCTCGGTGGCGGAAACGCCTGACCTTCACGAGATCATTGTATTAAAAGAAGTAAAGATCCATATTGTGGGATCCCGCAAGCTGTTCAACTGGAATATAGCGGCAGCCTACGGCTCCCCTGTGGCCGCTTATGCCAATACCGACAATGAGATCTGGATTTTAGGGAAAATGGTCAAAGGGAAAGTCATCGTCAATCAGGCAATTCTCGGGCATGAATTGGAGCATCTCCTGAACTTCAAGGAAAACAGGGTCGCCAACCCGGATGAGCTGGATGTCCTGGGCATGTAATTCCGATTCTAAGGTGCGCCGTGCAAAGACAGCCAAGAAGAGGCGTCACGGACGTATCCGGGAATATGTCAACGAGCCGATGACGATAAAGCCAACGAAGATGTCGCTTTGATTTAGAATCGTAATAACGCCATTATCAGTATTCATACATATCCAGCCTCTTCCATTCCTTCGTATCACCGCCACAATATCATTGACTTGAGAGTATATTTCTTTTATGTTTCTGCTATAGTGCTTAAGTCAATGACAGTGGAGATAATTTATGAAGAAGAGACCTTTAGCCATCGTTCTCATCGCCTTATTTTACATTCTCGAACCCTTCGGTACGCTTGTGCAAGCCGCCTACATCAACAATATGCCCTTATTTGGCAGTAGTGGTATCATCTCCCATCTTCTCTGGTCTGACTGGATCATTCTTGCTCTTTTCCCTGTTGTTGGAGTGGGTATCTACATGATGAAGAAGTGGGGCTGGTACCTTTTCTTATGCTTCTCGGTTCTCCTCATTTCCTATAACCTTTTTGTTTACAAATACATGAATCCCAATTACTCCCTTGAAACCGTCATGTTTTTTATCATAATCACGACGGTCATATCTGCATACTTCCTGAAAAAGAGTGTTTACGCCCCCTATTTCAACCCGAGGCTCCGGTGGTGGGAAATCGCAACGCGCTACAGGACGCCTTTGAATACCGTTCTCGTCGTAAAGAATGGCGCCATGTCCTGCAAAACCATCGACATCTCTGAAACAGGATGCTTTGTTGACCTTGAGGGAGAAATTCCCGTGGGCTCCAGTGTAATGATTGAATTCCACTGCGACGGCTTTGAAGTCAGCTGCATGGGCAAGGTTGTCAATAAGAGGTCCGGAGCAAATGAAAAATATCGTGGCTATGGTATCATATTCGAGGCAATGCCCCGTGAAGTGAAGAAAAAAATCGGGCAGCTCCTTTGGCACTTTGAGAGAATCGGGTTGGAAGATAGAACGGATTCTCCCTCTGAAAGCGGGACATCCAAAGATCCTTCCTGGCAAGAATATACATTCATCAAACAAATGGAATTCAGGATGAAGGTCTATCTCAGAAACATTTTTGGTCAGAAATAACGAACGGTATTGTATTCTCCCCCCGGGAAGTTCCTTTGTCGTTAACGGCGGAAGAAAAAGTCGAAGAATGACTTTTTCTTCTTGAGAGGGATGGGTTCGGGGATATTCACGGACTCCCCCCGGAGGATCTGGGCAGGCACATCGTATACCATACGCTGTGCCGCCTTCGTGCCGATAACCTCCGTGGCTGCGGCCAGACCTTCGGAGAGTTTGGGCGTTCTCGTGTGCAGGCCGTGGGCATCGCTGACGAGCATATGCACCAGGCGATGCTCCAGGAGTCGGACGGAAAATTCGCGGATCTCCTCCGTATGCAAGTCGACAAGGCTTGAGGCCGTCATTTGCGCCAGATAACCCATTTCGACCCATCGATAGAGTCGCGACGGCTCCTGACGGATAACGGAGTTACGTTCCACATGGCTGAGGATGGGTTTAATGCGACCCATCTCGAGACCCCAGAAAAACTCATCCAAATGATCGGGAAGGGATCCATCGGGTAGTTCGATAAGGGCATATCTGCCGCCGTCGTTGATAGTTAGCAGTTCTCCCGCCTTGATCCTTTCCGGCAGGGTGATGTCGAGACGCAGCTCCGCTCCGGGATGGATCCGCAGTTCAATCTTGGCTGACGCCATCATCTTTCGGCTTTCATCAAGTTTATCGAGAACAATCGACCGCGTATTTTCGTACCTTCCCGAAACCCAGTGGGGCGTGCAGACCACATCGGTGATACCGTCAGCCACAGCCATGCGGGCCATGGACAGGGACTGCTCCCAGTCCTTCGCACCGTCGTCCAGGTTCGGAAGCATATGGCTGTGTAAGTCGATCATGACGGTTTCCTTATGCCTTTCTGGGCGCCTTTGGCTTATCCCTCACCTTATCCGGATGAGACTTCTTTCCCCACGGTAAAAAACGGCTCAGCAGTGATCGCTTGGGTGCCATGCCCGGCTTAACGGCATCTTGTCCATAGTAAAGACGGCTTTTCAAAGATCGCTTCGAGCGGACATTTTTCCGCTTCCCCCCATCCTCTCCATAATAGTAATAATAGTACTGGTAGTAATAGTAGCTATCCCGCCCCATCTGCACACCGTTGAGGACGGCGCCCAGGATATGGGCATTAACGGACTTGAGTTGGGCCACACCGTTTTTGACGATCTCCCGGTGGGTCACCCCGGCACGAATGACAACAACGACGCCGTCGACGAAGTTCGACAGGATTACGGCATCCGTAACGGCTGTAATCGGGGGGGAATCCAAGATGATTCGGTCATAGGATTTGCGGGCCTCCTCGATGAAGGCCTGCATCTGGTGAGACCCCAGAAGCTCCGACGGATTGGGAGGTATCGGCCCCGAGGCAATGATATCGATATTTGGTACCTGCGTGTGGATAACCGCCTCTTTCATGGTAGCGTTGCCGACGAGGATATTGGACATCCCCATGTCCCTGTCCACACCGAACAGCTTGTTCATCTTGGGGCGGCGCATATCGCAGTCCATAATTAACACCTTGCTCCCCGTCTGGGCCATGGTCACCGCAATATTGGCGGAGGTAATGGTCTTTCCCTCCCCGGGCCCGGAACTGCACACCATGATGACCTGCGGCGCCTGATCGGCTGAAGAAAAGAGCAGGGACGTGCGGATGCCCCGGTAGGACTCGCTGGCCGTTGATTTGGGTGCTTTCAGGGCGATGAGATCATCCTGTGGTTCCCGCTCCTGTTCCCTGCCCTCGGCGTCCTGTTCGGACGCAATCGCCGGCACGGGACCCAGATAGGGAATATTCAGCAGCGATGTGATCTCTTCGGGTAGCTTGATGGTGTTATCGAGATACTCCAGGAAAAAGGCCAGACCGATGCCCATGGACAGGCCGACCACAATGGCGAGCAGAATATTCTGTGCCTTCTTCGGTTTCACCGGGGATTTCGGGATCTCCGCCGGGTCGACGACACGGATATTCCCCGTCCGGATGTCTTCCGTAAGGGATGTCTCTTTGAACCGTTTGATCAGTAGGTCGTACATCTCCCGGCTCATGTCCGCCTCCCGTTTCAGGGCCGAATAGTTGGCGGTCATCTGATTTATGTTCATGCTCTCGCCCTTTTGTTGACCCATAGCACCCCGCAAGGACTGTTCCCTGGCCAGGGCAACGCGGTATTCGTTCTGGAGGGCAATGATTACCCGCTCTGTCTCGCCTGCCTTACGTTCGTTCAGGGTCTTTATCTCATTATTCAGGGCAATGATCTGGGGGTGGTTGGCGCCGTAACGTTTGGAAAGCTCGGAGAGTTTTTTATATATCTCCACTTCCTGTCTTTTGATGTCCTGAATGAGGATATTATTCAATATTTCATTTGTGGAACCCATGGATTTTGCCTGGCGGTAGCGGGTCTCCGCCTCCACCCGCTTCGATGTCGCCTCGACAACCTGACTATTCAAGTCCGCAAGCTTCTGGGCCGTGATAGACTCGACACCGGTGGAAAAGTCCGTCGTAATGCCCTTTGCTGCTTTGTAGCTCATAAGGGCCGTTTCGGCCTTCTCCACCCGTTTCTGCTCATGTTCGATCTGTTGATTAAGCCAGGCCATGGCATCCTGCGTGGCCTTCACCTTCGACTGCAGCGTCAAATCGATATAGGACCGGGCGATGGTGTTCGCCACCTGGGCGGCAAGGACCCTTTCTTTGCTCTCAAAACTGATGTCGACGAGGCGGCTGTTCCGGATGGGGCTGACGGTAATCCGACTGGCAACGGCGCCGACCAGGGGCGAATAGGGTTCCGCAATGCCCATGATGCTCCCCGCCGGGACATTAATCGGCTGGCCGGTCTTCAGGAGGGAACGGATATAGTCGACAGGGGAAAACATCCAGTTCCATATCTCACCCAGGACGCCCGGTTTGGGGTTGAACTCCTCGCTTTTCTCCAGGTTAAGGCGCTTGATGACCTCATTGGCCACGCCGCGGCCCTCCAGGATCTTGTACTGGGTCTGGTAGTAGTCGAGGCCGGAGGAATCGACGGACATGACTTCCTGGATGGAGACGACCTTCGGATTCTCCTTTTCGATGATGATCCTCGTCGTGGCCTTGTAGATCGGTGTGGCCGTGAAGGAAAAGAGGGTGACGCTAACGACGATCACGGCAAAGACGGTCAGGATGGTCCACTGGTGCTTCAGGATAACCCGGATGTAATCTTGAATGTTGACATTTTTCTGACCGATTTCCATACGTGCAATGTACTCCTTAGAAGAAACTCTCCGGCACGATGATCAGGTCGTTGGGCCTGATGCCCATGGCCTGGGTCATCTTTCCGGACTTGGTGATTTCGTCCATCTTGACTTCAAAGATTTTTTCGACGCCCTTTTCCACCCGGACGATCCGGGTCTTGTTCCGCGAGGCGATCCGTGTAAAGCCGCCGGCCATGCTGATGGCCTCGGCGATGGTTATATCCTTCTTCGTAAAGGCGTAAGAGCCGGGCGTTTTGACCTCGCCGATGATGTAGAAGAAATCGGCGCTCGGAATATAGAGGACGTCGTTTTCGGCGAGGAAGATATTGGCATTTTGGTCCCGCCCCTTCAGCAACCCCTGGAGATCAAAGTTGATTACGATCTTTTTTTCATCTGCTTTACCGGGGCTGATGGTGCGGATGATCATCCCCTCCTGGGCCTGGGGCTCTTCCCGTCCTCCCGTCTTCTGCACGGATGCCAGACCGCCCGCCTTGGATATGCCGTCCAGGACTCGTTCACGGGCCTGGAGGGGGTAAAGACCGGGGTTGGTAACAGCGCCCAAGGCGGAAAACTTCCGTCCTTCATATTTTACGACCATGACGGACACATGGGCAGCGAGGAGATATTCCTTTTCCGCCAGTAGCTTCGAGATAAGACGTTCCGCCTCCGTCGTGGTCAGGTCGGCGACCTTCACCCGGCCGATGAGGGGAAAGGTAATGTAGCCTTCGGCAGTAACCCGGACGTTCTCCCGTGAGAGATCCTTTTCCTCATAGACAATGACGCTCAGGACATCGTATCCCCCGATCCGGTAATCACTGATCGCATCATTTGTCTCGGGATATTTGGCCTGATATTCGGAAACGCTCAGGGAAGCGCTCTTCTGAAGGAGGTCGGAAATGGAGTTTGTCTCCGGCTCCTTGGCGCCGACCGTCTTTTTGTACTCTTCGAATTTTGCCAGGTCGGCCTTCTTCAGCTCCAGGGCCTTCACTGCCTGGGCGGAGTCGCTGACCTCCGTAACCGTCACCACGGGACCGCCTATGGCACAGGCGGAAAGGACAAGACAGCAGAGGAGCACCATAACTAGATTTATTAAAGAGAAATCATTCTTCACGTTCATTGCCATTAATTAGCTTCCTTCACTGATATGAAAATCCCCCCCTCCCCCCTTTACCAAAGGGGGGAGGGGGGATTTTCATGTTTCGTTGTGCCCGCTTCTGTCATGAGTATTAGTTGCCACCGTCTCTAATATAGTTACCACCAAATTGCAAAGGGATTATGCTCACCAAATGACATGGATACGCCCCTTGGGGGCTGTATCCATGTATTGACATACACCGTGATTTTAGAGGCGTTGATTACTGTTTGGGCTCGCACGGCGGGCTTGGGCATATGGTCGTCGTTGATATCGATGACGTGGTTGACGTCGTTGATGTCGTACTGGTTGATGTCGTACTGGCCGCAGTCACCGGAACCGTTGTGGTTGCGGGACCCACCGTAGTCGTCGTCACGGGGACCGTGACACCTGCCTGCTTGGCCAGGGCGGTGTCTCTGGCCAGGGCGCTTTCGGTCCGCCTGATCTCAGCATTCACGACCGCCAAGGCCCCATTGGCCTGACCCGCCACTGTCGCATCCGGGTTGCTCTTCATGATCGTGGCGACGTCCTGGGCCACCTGGAGGGCTGCCAGCTTAGCCTGTTCCTGCGCTACCGGTTTCAGCACCGTGGCCGGCGCTGCCTGTGCCTGGACGGTCTGCTGGTAGGCCGCCTGCAGGGCCTGATAAACGCTGCTCTTTTGCGCGGCGCTGATACCTGGGTTCTCGAAGAAGCCCCGGATGACGCTGCCGACCACGGCGGCGTCGCCGCTGTACATATTCAGGTAGGTTCTCACGTTATCGTAACCGAAATCCCCATCGGACCCTTGTAGACGAGCCACCGCCGTTGGGGTCTGGAGATAATTCTTCGTGTTGGAAGCCCCGGACTTAAACCATATTTTACCTACCATGCAGGTGATGCGCCGGGCCGTATAGCTCGTCTTGAACATCCAGAAGCCACTCTGCTCCTGGCGCTCCTGAAGCAGGATGTTCGCATAGGGATTAACCTTCATGACCGCCCCGTCGTTAAAGGTGACATTCACCTCGCCGTTCTGCGTGGCGATGCCATCTCCGTCGTTCAGCGGCATACCCGCCTTGGTCACCTTGGTGATGGCCGCCCCCGATCGGATAATCGCGTCCCCCTTAAAGCCGGTGATCTTGCCGATAGCCGCCGCTGCCGGGGATGCATAAAAGAGGATCACTCCAGCCATTAATAACGTTACGACCAGCGATGTTTTCTTATAAAGCAGTTGATTTTTCATAGGACAATTCTCCCTCCCGTGCTTAATAAACTATTTTAACACTGGCCATGAACTGGTTGTCAGCATATTCAAAGGCTGAGTAATTGGATGTTTTCTTGTTATATTTATAAGCGATGCCGCAGGTTAACCACTCCCGGATCTTATAGTCGAGACCGGCATTAGCGATATAGTTCTTGTCCGACCTGTCACCGACGGAGGTGTAGCCCGCCGGCGCGGTGTTGTAATCATTAAGGCTGTAAAGAACACCGGCCGTCGCGAAAAACCTCGTGAGGATTGTCTGCCTGACATTGAGGCCGACACCCGTGTCATAGAAAAAGGTGCTTGAATCGGCAGATTGGTCTCTTGGGGTCCGGGCAAGATTCAAACTGAGAACCGTCGTGGCCGTCGCATCAAAGTTGATGTTCGTCGCCGCCACCCACGTATCCCGGTCAGACCTGGTATTTCCTGCCGTGTCCAGGTTGTTATCGTACCTTTTCCACATATAGCCGACAGACAACTCACCCGTCAGTTTAGAGCCCTGATCCCAGTTTAAACCCACATTTACCTGATTATACTTGAAATCGGATTTACGATTGTCAGAGAATCCGGCGACATATGTCCCATTATCCGTTTGACCGCCGTAAAAGGACTCATAATTCTGGATGCCGTAGAGGTAGCGCACAAATCCCCACGTCCGGGGAAGAAAGCGGCCCTCAGCACTGACACCGTATTCACTGAGGGCATAATTCTGTGACGCATCATAATTGCTGGCATACTGTTGTTGGAACCGATTATAGATCACGTTGGTCCGGAAGGTGTTGTTCCCCCAGGTCATACCAAGTTTACTCTTCAAATCGTTTTCCCATCGTTTAGTCGTGCGGCCGATAGCGTACTGGTCTGGCGAACCGAAGGGATCCTGCTTCTGCCGTTGTTCATCGTTCAAGCCGAATATCAACCCTGACGGCGGTTTGTAGTCGACGCCAAGAGCGAAATTTTGGTTATTCCAGTTGTTTTTATCGTTTGTGTTATAAAAGGCCCAGTCACCGTTCCAGCCAAGCTTGATGTCGCCCCGCTCGGGCATGTTGAAATTCAGCAGCATGCCGGGCTTGATGTGATAAATAGTATCGGATACCTTTTTGTTCGCATTGTCGTCGCTTCCGTTCTTCATGTAGATATTGTCATCATACACGACTTGGCCCTCAATACCGGGGATGACCTTGAGATTCCCGAAGTTGATATTCCCCTGGGCCAGAAGCATTGTAGGGATTAGTAAAAGCATTACAGTAATCAAACAGGAAAAATTAATAGCCCTTTTCGCCATAATATTACCCTCCTTTTCCTCACTGTCAAAACCAGTTCTCATATTACGGAAAAATACCAGTTGATTTTTAGATTCCAGGTGGGTACTATTAGTGCCACATTGTAGTTCTGTCAAGTATTTTTTGCTGGTTTTTAATATTGATTTCAGGGGGAATATATATTTCATGATGTTAAATAAAACAGATATTGATCGTATCGGCGTCGTTATTCCTACCCTGAATGAGGGTCAAACACTTGCTGCTATTATCGCGGGAGTCCGCCCCTATACCAATGATATTATCGTCGTGGATGGACACTCCACCGACAACACCGCAGAGATCGCCGGATCCCTGGGGGCAAGGATCATCTTGGATCACAAAAAGGGGAAAGGCGAAGCGATCCGGACCGTCATTCCCCATCTGACAAGAGAGGTCACCGTATTTATCGACGCCGATGGCTCCCACGATCCCGACGACATTCCGGCCATTGTCAGACCCATTCTCAACGGCGAGGCAGACCATGTCTCCGGTTCACGCCTCATCGGCGGTTCCAGCGAACTCCACGGCGGCTTCGACGAGTGTTTCCGTCTCATGGGCAGCTCCTTAATCACCGCCTGCATCAACAAACGTTTCCATGTCCGTCTGTCGGAGAGCCAGAACGGCTTCCGGGCCGTCCGGACAGAGGTACTGCGCCGTCTCGGTCTCGAGGAAAACATCACCACCATCGAGCAGGAGATGATCATCAAAACCCTGAAGAATGGTTATCGCATGGCCGAGGTTCCCTCACACGAACATTCCCGGAAGGCGGGATATTCAAAGATCAGCGTTCGCAAGGTGGCCTTCCGATATGTTTACAGTATGATCAAGTACCTTTATTTTTAGGCATCTATGGCCAATATTCTCCTCTTCAATCCCCCGGCGCCCGGCGGCGGCGGTTTCACCCGGGAGGGCCGATGTACCCAGGAGGCGGGGGTATGGGCCACCCAGTGGCCGCCTCTGTCCCTGACGACGACGGCGGCCCTGCTTATAGCGAATGGTCATATCGTAAAGGTCTTTGATTTTCCCGCCCTCGGGATGTCGGCAACAGCCATCTCCACGCTCATCCGGAAAGAACATCCCGATTTTGCCATCTGGGGCACGGCAACGCCGACCCTCGGTTCTGATCTTCAAATCGCCCGCTTAATCAAGGAAATATCTCCGTCGACAATCACGGCGGTTCTGGGAACCCACGTTACCGCCCGGCCCGAAGATGCACTCTCGGAAAGGGCGGTAGATGGAGTTATCCGGGGTGAACCGGAAGGCATCATCAGGAATCTCTGCCGGGCTGGTCATAGCAACTGGAAGAGCATTAAAGGCATTTCTTACTGCAACAAGCAGCTTGTGCAACATAATCCCGATGCCGATTTTCTCGCTCCCCCGGACATTCCCGCTCCAGCGTGGCATCTCATAGATCACGGCTCCTATCGTTTGCCTCTAAAGGGACGTCCGTTTCTAATGGTCGCCCCGGTCCGGGGATGCCCGTACCGCTGCACCTTCTGCACCGCCCCTCTCTACTACGGCGCGAAATTGCGTCGGCGCCCCATCGAAAACGTCCTCCGGGAAATTGAAATAAACACAAAGTCATATAACATCAATGACATATTCATCTGGGCCGACACGTTCACCGCCGACCGGGACTATGTCAGGGAATTCTGTCAGGCCGTCATCGCGCGCAGCCTGTCCATCTCCTGGACCTGCAACAGTCGTGTGGACACCATCGACGAGGAAACCCTCATGTTGATGAAAAAGGCCGGCTTGTGGATGATTTCCTATGGTCTGGAGTCTGGAAACGACGGGATTCTCGCAAGGTCGGGGAAAAAGATGACCGTTGCACAATCAAGAAAGGCTGTGCTATGGGCAAAACAGACGGGGATTCGCGTGGCGGGGCACTTCATCTTCGGTCTCCCGGGGGAAAAGAAAAGCACTATGGCGGAAACCCTGGCCCTCGCCCTTGAGCTTCCCCTGGATATCGCCCAGTTTTACGCGGCAGCGCCCTTTCCGGGAACCGGGCTCTACGCCGAGGCCAAGCGCGAGGGCTGGCTGAGGAAGGACTCGTTTTCTTCCCAGGCCGGCGCCGTCATGGACCTGCCGGGTTTGCCGGCGGCTGAGGTCGATGCTTTCCGTCGGTTCGCCTTCCGGAAATTCTATGGACGGCCGCGGGCGGCGCTGAATCTTCTTTCCATGGCGGAATGGGAGGCCTTGAAAAGCGTCCCTGCGGCAATGAAACGGTTTCTTGGCTGGACACGGTAGACAAAATCCCCCCTCTTTTCCAAAGAGAGGTTGGGGAAGATTTTCGTTTGGTTGAAAAATCCCCCTGAATCCCCCTTTACAAAGGGGGACTTGGGGAAGATTCTATACTCCCCTCTTTCCTAAAGAGGGGTTAGATGAGATTTTGAACACCCCTCTTTCCTAAAGAGGGGTTAGGGGAGATTTTAAACTCCCCTCTTTCCTAAAGAGGGGTCGGGGGAGATTTTACACTTGGAAAGCAACTATGTTTTAGGCGTCTGGGACGGCCACGATGCAGGAGCGGCCCTCCTCAAGGGCGAGGAAATCGTTTTCGCCATCAACGAAGAGCGCCTGAGCCGTCGGAAGCTGGAAGTCGGTTTCCCCCACCGGGCCATCCGGGCCTGTCTCGGCTTCGCCGGACTGAAGCCCGCCGACATCAAGGCCATTGCCGCTTCGACAACAGACCCGGCCAAGACACTGACGCGGATCTTCCCGAACCTTAAAGAGGAGTACTACCTCATCCGCCGCCGGAAGCAACCTCCCCGTTCCTTTGACGCTTTCAAAAAAACCTTTAAATACCGGTTCACGGAACTGGCTCCGAATGTAATTTCACGCCGACTCAGCCTGTCCTGGATGCATAGCCGACTACGGGAAATGGGCTTCGCCGGATACCGGCTCGAATGGGTTGACCACCACAAAGCCCACGCGGCGGCAGCCTTTTGCTGCGGCTTTCCGGAATGTATGGTGATAACCCTCGATGGCGTCGGAGACGGCTGCTGCGGCTCCCTCTGGTCTTTCCGGAACAAAAAGCTCTCTCTCATCAAGTCCCTGCCCGCCTCCCGCTCCCTGGGAATCTTCTTCGAACACGTTACTAATCTCATGAACATGCGGGAACTGGAAGACGAGGGAAAGGTCATGGCCCTGGCCAACTATGCCTATCCCATCGCGGATGACGATAATCCCCTGATGTCCGTCATCCAGACGAAAGATCTGGACATTGTCACTCCTTATTCCTCCACGGCCATGTTCCGGGAAATGAAAAAGATCATCTGGCGCTATCCTTCGGAGCAATTTGCCGCCATGGCCCAGCGGGTCCTCGAAAAATGTGTTCTCGATCTTGTCGCAGCGGCCCT
>Ga0172379_10008027_pt1 | contig 13462 bp, 13 predicted proteins | sample GrowelOW334metaG_FD_119756 | JGI IMG/M metagenome (GOLD analysis project Ga0172379, IMG submission 119756) | Groundwater microbial communities from an aquifer near a municipal landfill in Southern Ontario, Canada - Groundwater well OW334 metaG | ecosystem: Environmental > Aquatic > Deep... | reverse complement strand
TCGATTTGAGGGAAGAGTGGGTTTACTATAATATTATGATATGCTCCCCCCTCCGGAGGGGGGAGAAGAAATATTCAACTACCAACAATTATCCATTTACACAAAATTTATGACAGAGCCCAACATTACTATCCAATGATATTTCGTATCATCTGAATAAGTTGATAAGCTTTTTCCATATCATTTTTTATCTCTGAATAACTGTATTGAACAAGCGGTCCGGGAGGATACCTGTTTTCGAGATAATACTTTGTAGCTTTCTCGCAAAGCTCTAAAAAAGTGTTTAATCGTTCATCATAACGAGTTGCCTGAGATAGAAGAATGTCCAAATCATGTATTTTTTGAGGTTTATTGTCATGTAATATTAAAAACCCTTTTATATACATTTCAATGGCTTGTTGAATATGGAATGTAATTGTATCAGCATACCATTGGTTTTCCAAAAGCATTTTTGCGGTCGAAATATGACGGTCGCCGCGTTCAAACCATTCAAACGACTGCTTTTTTAACCCTTCATCCATAAAGCACCGTTCCTTTTTCAAAAATCTCCTCAAGGAAAAAGTCCTTTATTGCCCGACGCTCTTCAATTTCACGCTCGGTATATACCAGCGGAGAGACAGGGATAACACGATCGGGATCGCGCAAGAGACGTTTGACTTCCATCCATCGATCCATTGGCCTCTTATCGGTGTTTTTGATGATAAGCAGATCGATATCGCTTTCCGATGTTGGATTACCGTAAGCATAGGAGCCGAAAAGAATTATCTTTTTTGGAGAGTACCCATGTACGATCTTTTCGACCAGGATCCTAATCATCTCTTTTTCTTTCATGGTATAATCCTCTTTTTCTAATATATCACTTTCCCAAAGAATCTTCAACTATCCTTATTTCCTCCTCCGTCAATCCATACAAATCATACACCAGCCGGTCTATCTGGCTATCCGTTGCATCTGTCTCATTGAGCAACGTCCGGCATACCTTCACTTTTTCGTCTTATTCTTCGGTGTGGGTAGTTTCCGGATGGCTTCCTCGAAGTCAATCTCCACCCGGCTTGGTTTTTCTGCTTCTTGCGCGCGGAATGTCTCGAATTCCAACTCCGCCTTTGCCAATGCCGCCTCGTGGGAAATCCTTCCGCTGTGCGTCAGTATGTCCCGTTCGCCTATCCGCAGGAAATCGTCCAGTTTCGCAATCCAATCCGCCATGTACATCGGCTTACGGTTGTGAGCCTGTAACTCTGCAAATTCGAGGTAGGCGGTCACAATACGGTTCAGTGACTCCAATTCTTCCACAGTCAGGTAGTTTTTAGCCACCACCGTGTCGGTCTTGCGCGGTCGGCCGCCCTCCCACGCTGTTAACCCCATGTTCGGCCTGGAAGCATCCGCCCGCTCTGCGATCACCTCCGCCGCTGTCTGGCCGTGCGCCGCCCAATGCATCTTGTTCTGCACTGTGGCAAAGAACTGCCGCGACGCCTCTACGCCCGGATCGTAGTCTATGCTCGTTGCATAAATCTCCAGTACCTTGCGCCAGAAGACCTTTTCGGATGACCGTATGTCCCTGATGCGCGCCAGCAGCTCGTCGAAGTAGTTGCCGCCGCCCGCCTGCTTTAGCCGCTCATCGTCCAGCGCAAAGCCTTTGATGATATATTCCCGCAGCCGCTGTGTAGCCCAGATGCGGAACTGTGTGCCCCGGCGGGATTTGACCCGATAGCCCACGGCGATGATAACATCGAGGTTGTAGTATTCTATTTCCCGACTGACAGCCCGGTTGCCTTCGGTTTGAACTGTTGCAAATTTTGCAACAGTTGCCTCTGGCCTCAATTCGCCTTCATCAAAGATATTCTTGATATGTTTTGAGATTACCGATTTATCCCGCTGGAACAACTCCGCCATCTGATTCAGCGAAAGCCACGCGGTTTCGGCAAAGAACCGTGTTTCGATGCGGACACGCCCGTCTTCCGTCCGGTAAAGGATGATTTCAGATGTGGGCGCAAAGTTATTAGTCATGAGATATTAGTTATTTTTTAGGTTTAGGCGGAGGTGGTGGAACCCATGTTCTTTCACGTGTAGGATTAGGGCTCTGGTTAGGTTTAGGAACCGGTTGTGGAGGAACAGGTCTCTTGATTGGAGGAGATTTCTCATCTTTACCCATACATTACCTCACATTTGAAATAATAAATAGCGACAACATAATTACCCCCAAAAAAAATAATATTCCACCTAAAATATGAAATATATCTGTGATGAGTGACCAACACCCACCGGGTTTTTCGAAATAAATCTTATCCATATCAACTTGATTTATCGCTTTACGAAAGGAATGAAAACTTGTATAAAATGAGAATAGAACAAATGTTAAACTTAGACCCCAACATGTCCAAGCAATAAATAAATAGTACAAATTAGTAATTGTTCCCGTACCAATTATGTCTTTTACAAAGGCAAATGAAATCCCTAAGGCTCCACCCGAAAGTATAATAATCGATTTACTGTATTGTTCTTCAGATTTCAATTGGGCGGAAATAAGAAAATCTCTGTAATCATTGCTTGATTGCTTGTCCATATTGATAGTCAAGTGCCTCAACGTTGTTTCTTTTTATATCTTATACAATTACAATATGGGATAAATTCACTTTGCAAATTATGCTAAATATATTTGAATTGTATATTTTGTCAAGGTTTATGTCTGAATATTCCTATCCCTCCACAATCCCTATCTCTTCCTCCGTTAATCTATACAATTCATACACCAGCCGGTCTATCTGGCTGTCGGTCGCATCTATCTGGCGCTGTATCGCCGTCTTGTCCTGGGCGGTCTGGGCGTCGGCAAGCTGACGGTTGAGGGCGAGCATGGCGGGTTCTTCGGTTTGAATCATTGAAAATTTTAAGAGAAAACTTTCGAAAATAATTTTAGAAAGTATACTCACTTTTTAGAACCACCCACACGTCCTTTGATTATATATTTCATATTTGCTGTTAGAGCATCTTCTTTTTGAACAGTATAACGTAATCTGTTTATTCCATTGACAACTGATTTGGGTATTCCTGCTGGAGTAAATGCAGTCCAATTACCAGGCTCCGTCTCATACTCCCATCCGACAACTGAGCGAATAGATTTACATTCTAATACGACAGTTTTTCCATCTTCAGCATAAATAGTAAGTTCTGGAAATCCACGGATATAACTTCCAAGAGAAGGAATTATTGAAATAAATGTTGGGGTATTATTTTTATCCCAAGCAAAACCGTCAGCATTTTTAAAATGAGGCGCGCTAGGTAGGATGTTCTCATTAGAAATATCTTTTGTGTCATCCATATTAAATTACCTTTCAAAAATATTTGTTAGATTTGTTTTCTATACAAAACAAAAATATTTATAATGCTAAGACCAAAATCGGCGCAATCTGCCTCCTTTCTTTTTTGAATATAAGGTTAATTTAAAATAAAAGTATAAAAATGGTCAAGCGAAAATATTTATAATTTGCCTGTTTCCGCCCCCCTTTTTCTCTTCAATCAATCCTCATAATTCGTTAACGAACTTTACAGAAGAATATATACTCGAACACGAAAAAATGAAAAGATTTTGTTCACTAATAGTTTTTCCAAAGCAGCCATATGCAGTAGTATCCATATTTTAGTTGAAATAGTAATAAAATCATGTAACTTTTTTTTTAAAAATTTGTTATACTATATATGGTTGTAAACTGAACGGAAAACACTACTTAAACGATTGTGAACGAAGTGGAGCACAGCAGCCGTTTGCACGGTAACTAACATGGTAAAAAAAAGCATACATACACTTTCAGTTATCACTGCTTTTCTCGCTCTTTTTGTCAAGCCGTTATACGCAAATGACCTGAGCGAGAAAATCGATAGCGCCGCGCAATTTCTTGAGAGCGGAAAGCCGGACAGCGCAGCGGTTCTGCTCTATGATATTGTCGATGTCATCGGCAGCAAGGATGAAAAGGTCAGGGCGTTATATTACCTTGCGCGTGCAGCAGGCCAGCTCGGAAGGCAGGACGAGGAAATGCAGTATCTTGTCAAAGCAGGCGAGACCGGCCCGCTTGCCCCCTTTGCCGACAAGGTGCGCCATGCCTATGCCCAGCTTCTCGCGGAGACCGGAAATGTAAACGGCTCCATCGCGGTTTCTCAGGATTTCATAAAAGTCTATCCAAAATCATCATTGACGCCTGATATACTTTTTATCCTGGGACAGGCGTATTCGTCGAAAGGGGAGTTTCTCAAAGCCTGTAATTATTTCAGCGAGATATCAAAGAACCATAAAGATTCTCATGTGGCGCGTGAAGCTGTTTTGAGAGAAGGTGTTTGTCTCTATAAACTGAATCTCATAACAGGGGCGCTGGATCGTTTTGAAAAATATCTTGCCGATAATCCGGAGGGGAGAAGCATCGATGAAACGCTTCATTACCTTGGGTTATCCTATGAAAGAACCAGTCGTCCGGAGCTTGCAGTCGGTGTTTTTAAAAGGCTGACCCTGAATTACCCGTCATATCCAAAAGTTATGGAAACATTTTTCCGCCTGGGAAAGAATCTTTTTGAAACCGGGAAATATAGCGAAGCGGAAAACGCTTTCCTGAATTACCTGGCCAATTCCCGTAAAAACGATGCTTTCTATGACGCTGCTCTCTTTTTTCTGGAGCGTATCGCGTACAAAAAAGGGGATTATTCATCAGAAACCGAATTTGCGGAAAATTTTGTCGATAAATACCCGTCCAGCCGTCTTTCGTCAAAACTTCTCTTTGAACTGGCATGGTATTACCGGCTTTCCGATAATCCGTATAAGGCGATCGAGAAGTACCAGAGCATCATTTTCAGCCGGAGCCGTTCGGAGTATGCCGATTCTGCGATTTTTTATCTGGCCGATACCTATGTATCCACCGGCCGAAAGGATGCCGCCTTGGATTTTCTGAAAGAAACTGCGCACACACAAATTCACTCTTCACACGGGCAGGCAGCATTTTACAAACTTGGCATGCTTTATGAGGAATGGATGGAACCCGATGAGGCCATTGCATGGTATGACAGCGCTGCGGCAGTCGGCAAGGCTCCTGATCTCACTGTCAAATCTCTTCTCGGTATGGCCAGAAATTACCGTGAAATCAACCGTTGGTGGGATGCTTCGAAACTCTATGAGAATATTTTAAAAGACTATCCGAAAACTCCGTATAAAGCTGATATTTACCTTTCCCTTGCCAATGTGAATTATCTGATGGGAAGACTCGGGGAAGCTGCCCGTAATGCCAGGGAAGGATTAAAGTTTGCGAAGGGAAAGAAAAAAACAGATATACAATTCTTTTTAGCAAGCGTCTATGAAGAACTGGACAGCGACCGCGCCCTGCAGCTTTACTGGAACATTTATGAAACGGCCGGGAATGCCTCCGAGCAGAAAAACGATGCTCTCATGAGAATTGGCGATATCGCCATGAAAAAAGGCGACCGGAAATCAGCGGCAACTGTTTTTGGAAAAATCATTTCCGGAGATTCCGATTCCCTGTTTGTAAACAAAGCACGGAAAAAACTGAGCGCGCTCCAGGAATTACCCGACAGTTCAGATTCTTCCAAACCTCAATAATATCCGGAGACTGTAATGGTTCAGGATTTTAAGATTACCACAAGAAATCGTTCGGAAATGGTGGATGTTACCGAGCAGGTACGCAGCGCACTGTTTTCTTCGGGAGTTAAAACCGGAATATGCCAGGTTTATACGCTGCATACCACCGCCGGTATCACCATAAACGAGAATGCCGATCCCGATGTGCGGGCGGATATTCTCGAAGCTCTCAACAGACTTGTGCCCTTGAAAAACAATTACCGTCACGGAGAAGGAAATTCGGCCGCTCATATTAAAACTACTTTGACCGGTTCTTCTGTTGCTATTCCAATAAAAGAAGGCCGGCTTGTTTTAGGAATATGGCAAAGCGTGTTTTTATGCGAATTCGACGGTCCCCGCTCCCGCACTGTTATTGTAAATAGCATAGGACAGTAATGAACTTCCATCGCCTTGCTCCGTTTCTGCTCCTTTTGCTCGCCCCCGGAACTGTTTTTTCACAGAATAGTCCCGCAAAGCCGCTCCAGTTTTCCGGCTATGCAATCACTGATTCCCTTGAGTACAGCGCAAAAACCATTAATTACGAATATGATAAAAAAAAGGCTGTCCTGGTAAAAAATGCTATTGTGAAATATTTTGGGCGGATTTTGAAAAGCTCGCATATCACATACTTCCAGGACCACCAGTATGTTGTCGCGGAGGGTGAAAAGGATTCAACGGGGACTTTGATCGGGAATCCGGTGTTCACCGACACGGGAGGAGAGGAGCTGAAAGGTCTCAAGGTCGAATTCAACATGAAATCGGAACAGGGGCTGGTGGTGAAGGGGAAAACGAAATACGATAACGGATTTATGACATTCGACCGGATAAAACGTGTTTCAAGCGATACTTTGTATGTTTCCGACGGCACCTACACCACCTGCAGTCTGGATGAAAATCCTCACTATTATTTTTCCGGAAAGAAGATGAAATTCATTCTCAACGATAAGCTGATCATCAAACCGATAACCGCATACATCATGAATATTCCCGTTCTCTGGTTTCCATTCTATGTTTTCCCCATCACAAAGGGAAGGCAGTCGGGATTTTTAACCCCTCGTTACGGCTCCTCCCGTCAGGATGGACGGTACCTCTCGAACATCGGATACTATTATGTTCCTTCTGATTATTGGGATTACCAGGCCAGCGCTGTCGTCCGGGAAAGGAACGGCTGGCTTTTAAAAAACTGGGTAAGTTACAATTCACGGTATTCCATGAACGGCTCGGTGTTCGGTTCCTTCGAAAATCAATCACGGCTGGGCACACGTCAGTGGATATTTCGCGCTTCCCATTCCCAGGAGGTTACTCCGACACTGCAGATTTTGGGAGACGCCAATTTTCAGAGCAGCAATTACTCCCAGCTCAACTCATATAATGTCTACGAGCGCCTCAATCGTGATGCACGCTCATCTCTTTCTGTCACAAAGCGCTGGAAGGAGAGCGGCAACAGCCTGACCTCCAATTTCAGCCATGACATGAATCTGGACACAAAAAATACAACGTCAGTGCTTCCAAGTCTCAGATTCCGCAAGCCGCGGGCGCTTCTTTTCGGAACCGAGAAAAAGGAAAGCCAGCAGCGTAAATATGAAAAAAAGTCTGTAAAAGATGAGACGGAAGAAAAGAGCTGGTATAAATCGATTTATTATACATTCGATGCTGATTTTCAGAACACTCTTAATAAAACCGAATCTGACGATACTCTCGAATCCGAGACTACCTTTAACCGTGCAATGGGGATGTCCACCAGCGTCTCGAGTTCGAACAAATTCATGGGCTGGCTGGTGACCGAACCATCCCTGAATGTGAAGGAAAATTTCATTGCCACCAGCGCCGATTCCATCTCGAGGAAATACCAAAGGAAGGATAACATATACCTCGGTCTTTCTGCGGGCACAACGGTATATGGTATGTTTGAGCCGAAAATCGGGAATGTTGTCGGGCTGAGGCATGTCATATCACCTTCGATTTCCTATTCTCTCGGCAAGAACCGCCAGTATTATGCAAGCGATCCACGGGCATTATACCGTTTTGACCGTAATATCGCCCAAAAAAATCTGGTAAATAATGTCAGCCTGAATCTCCGGAATATTTTCCAGGTAAAAACGGTAAAAGGTGAAAAGGAAAATAAATTCGATCTGTTCACCCTCAATTTTTCTACAGCGCTTGACTTTGAAGCGGATGAAAAACTTTCTCCGCTCCAGACCACGCTGGATTTCAAACCGACCAAATTCGTTACCACAAGACTCAGTTCTTTACATAGTTTTTATCACAAAGACGAGCGCCTTCACCTTTTGAGCCCGAATCTGGATAATTTCAGCATTACTACGGACGTTGGCATTACTCAGCAGGACCTCTTTTTTATCGGCGATTCTTCACGGCCTTCGGCAAACAACTCGGTCGGAAGGGACGATATCGATATTGCGAACGTTGTACCGGAAGACGAAAAAGGATCAGGAATCAAATCCGAGGCGCTTGTACCGTTCAATTTACGGTTTTCTCACTTTTTCGGAGTGATCCGGAACACCTACGGGACAAAAAAATACACCGTTACTCATAACATAAAGCCGGATATTTCGTTTTCCCCGAGCGCAAATACTTCGGTATCCTATTCTCTCTACTTTGACTTTCAGTCAAAGGAGATCATCTCCCAGCGTCTTCTCCTCAAACGTGACCTTCATTGCTTCGAGGCAAACCTTTCCTGGGTTCCTTCCGGAATACAGGAAGGATTCTATTTTAAAGTGAACATAAAAGACCTTCCTGATGTAAAAGTCGAGAAAAGGAGAGGCTCATCACAGCTTAGATACTAATTTTTTGAAAAAAATGCCTTAGAATCCCTGAATTCCTCACTTTTAACTTGACTTGACACGTAACCCTCATTATTGTAGCCATTAAAGAGTTTAAGACTCTATGAAAGGAGGTGATAGAATGACAAAAGAAGAGCTCGTTGCAAAGGCAGCTCAGGATGCTGGAATCCCAAAAGCAAAAGCGGGGAAAGTTCTCGAATCGGTAGTCAAGAGCATCACCGGAGCCCTCGCGAAAGGTGACAAGGTCAGTCTCGTCGGTTTTGGCACATTTTCAGTATCGAAACGTGCGGCTCGTGAAGGAAGGAATCCTGCCACAGGGAAACCAATTCGTATCGCGGCGACCACTGTTCCGAAATTCAAACCGGGCAAGAAACTCAAAGACGCTGTATAAATAGTACATGTTCATTTCGCATGGGGGCAGTCTTTCGTTTAATACGGAAAATGGATTGACTGCCCTTTGCATTTTATCTCCATCCCCCCTGTTTTTTTATCGAAACTACAGCCCCCTAAATCCCCCAATAGGGGGACTTAAAAGACACAAAAACAACGTGTAACAGGTGTTTTTTTGTATGTAATCGTACTTGATTATATTCATTATGATAAATCCCCCTCCGGGGGATTGAGGGGGCTGCCTTCCAAATATATGAATAAGTATTTGATTATAATGTAGTTGAGAAAATACCTGTGTAAATTGAGCTCATTGCAAAAGTTGTTTTGGAAACGAAAAAATGATAAGTTTTATTACTTCAGCCCCCTAACCCTCAATCCCTTTCCCCCAAAGGGGGCAAGGGAAGTTGTTGCTCCACAGTGTATTCCTGCCCCCTCCGGGGGAAGGATGTCCGGAGGACAGAAAAGGGGCTGCCTTCAAAAAAATACTTTTGCAAAAGGCTCTCTAAATAATTAAGATTGATGTAAAAATTCCCTTTCCCCGGCATTTCCATCCTCTATATTGTATCAACTGCACAACTGACACCTCCTTTCAGATTGTGATTCGGCAATGAAGCGTATTTTTTCATTGGCTTTCGCGATTCTTTTCGCCGCCTCCCCTTTGGGAGCGCAGGAAAAGTACATAACTATCGGGAGCTTCTGCATCTCCGAACTGGGGTCCTCTCGCCCCAACAAAGATCACCGCGCCATTGCCGGCATGATCGAAGATTTCGATCTCACAGTCATTCAGGATGTGCAGGACAAGGGAGGCGCCGAACATATCAGGGCAATTGTCGATTCCCTGAATGTTTCCGCACCCGCACCCTTTTCCTTTTTCATCATTCCCAGAGCCGGAAGGGGATTCCCGGGTTACGAGGGATATGCGTTCATCTACCGTTTCCCGGTGGAGCTCGACCGTTCGCACGATCCCGCGTACGGGTTGAAATCGACCGCGGTCGAATACGGGAGGATTCCGGGGTACGCCTTTTTCAAAGCGGGTAATTTCGATTTTCTGGCCGCTGTGATTCATCTTCACTGGAGCGATCTCGATACCCGGAAGCTCGAAACCGCCGATCTTCTGGCCTGGATGAAAGAATACGCGGATAAACCCTCGAATGAAGAGCGGGACTTGCTCATTCTCGGCAATACCAACCGGTTCGGGAATTATTCCGCCGCCGCGATCGAAAGCCGTCAGACCGATTTCCATCAGTTGCTCGACGATCCCGATCTCGGGACGAAATTCCGTCTCATTTTCTGCGAATATCTCCCCGCGATGGATGCGAGGGAAGCGCCAACGAAAGCAGGCTCGACCACGGTATCCGCCGAAAATAACATGGTCTATGAACAGATCATGATCTCCGCGGGAACGTTCGCCGAATTCGGGGATGCGAAAGCGGAAGTTGGGAAAAACATCAGAATCGTCGATTTCGACACCTCGGGAATTTTCTCCGGCCTGGATACCGCAACGATAAAGGACCTCGTTTCCGACCACCGCCCGATCTACGCAAAATTCCGGTATGACCTGCCCGATGATGACGGCGTTTCTGCGGGCGTTCAAACGGCGGATGCGCCCGTTCCGTTCACCCTCTCTCCTCCTTTCCCCAACCCGTTCAATCCCTCGACGGCGGTCACCGTTTCCGTCCCCCGCGAAACCCGCCTGATGCTGACAGTCTATAACATTGCGGGACAAAAAGTTGCAACCATCGCCGATGAAAGAGTAAAAGCAGGAAGAATCTCGTTTTCGTGGAATGCACAGGCAATGCCGAGCGGAATCTATTTCTTTCGTGCGCAAATGGGGAATACGGTTGAGGTGAAAAAGGCGGTGATGGTGAAGTGAACTCACCCTCCGAACCTCTCTTGGGTAGAAATAGGGAGATACCTGTGATAATATTCACTTGACATGGTGGTAGGGTACGCTATTTTATTTGAATAGACGTTTATTATGGCAATCGCATTGATATTTGTAGTGTTATGTGAATCAGTATAATTATTGTTGAGGTATGAATCCTTTAGAAAGGTAGCAGTAGTGAATGAAGGTTCTATTGGAAGGAGTAATATAATGAGCGTGATAAAAGCTTTTGTCGGGCATAGCTTTACTGATGACGATAAAACACTGAATAGAACGTTCCTTGATTATTTCGATCTAATCAAATCAATGGATATTGGTTTCACATGGGAACATGCTGAGGCAGCTCAACCAAGAGAATTGGCCGAAAAGGTTAAGAACCTTATACGTGATAAAAACCTGTTCATCGGTATTTGCACAAGAAAAGAGCGAGTTATAGGACCTGATACTTTAGAACGTTGCTGGATAAAAAGAAAGTCTCTCAGGAGCCATGAGAGAAACTTCTTATGGAAAACTTCTGATTGGATAATCCAGGAAATAGGATTGGCCGTAGGCCGTGAAATGGATATTATTCTACTGAAAGAAGAAGGGCTACGCTCACCGGGGGAACTACAGGGAAGCATAGAATATATAGAGTTTAACCGACAGTATCCTGAGCGTTCTTTTGGGAAAATATTAGAGATGATAAGAGCTATAATACCCAAATCAGACAGGACAGCAATACAAGAGTTAAATACTTCTATTCCCGAAAATGCTCCTCAAGAGCAAAGAAAAAATGAAAATGATAACTGGTGGCTCGATCCGAAACCGGAATGGAGTTTTGAATTTTTTAGGATGGCTTTATGGATTTCTATAAATAAAGACGATTCTGAAACGGAGGGCAAGATTGCTGATGTCTTCCCTAAATCTCCGGAAGGTTGCTGTCCTAGTGGTCTTGCACGCCTTAATGCTTACCGTTATTACTCTCGGTTATTCTTAGGCAAGGAAAGTTCATTGGATAAAATGGAACGACTTGCGAAGGAAAATCCTGAGGTTGAAGATGTTCAGTTATATTTGGGAAAAGCATATGAGATATACAAAGAGTATGAAAAGTCGGGTAAGGTATTCAAAATCACATCAGAAATAACCCATGATAAAAGACTTTACTATCTTGGAGAGGCAGCTAAAGCATACTTGCGAGGAGGAATGAAACCAGAATCTGAAGAAATCATAGCACAAATGAAACAGGAAGTTATAAATTCCGATGTGGGTGAAGGAACCCTAGTTACAAAGCTTAGGGAAATTGCAGAAATTGAATCAGAAATTGATATTTATTATGGACTCTCCGAGTCTTTGTTAGACCTAAAGCCTGATGATACAGATACACGTTTTAATCTGGCATACAAGTATTCACAGGGCAACGAGCAAAAGCTCTCTCTATTTCATTATTTACGGATTCCTGAGAATATGCGCGGCGGCGGTGCATGGAACAATTTGGCTGTTCAATATGATCGTCTTCAGATAGTTGGTTCCTCGATTAAATCATATCGCAAAGCTGAAAAAGCAGAAAATACTTTAGCTATGAGCAACATAGCAAGAACGTTTTATCAAGCTGGATTTCTGCAAGAGGCTGAAGACATTTGTATGAAAGCCCAAAATATTAAGAACTTCGATAAGAATATATATAATGATCTTGCCCGTATTAAAGAAATACCTGGTGAGGAAATGAAAAAGGAAGAGGAAATAGTGAAGGAGGTATCTTATTACAGCGATTTCTACAAAGCATATGGGAGGGCGTTCTGTAAAACTAATCCAAGCGATTGTATCGGTCAATGGGAGGGGCCTAAGTGTTCTCTAAACTTAGAGATTAAGGGGAATAGTTTTATCGCAGAAGGCACATACGAAAGTTCTTACCGTTCTGGATTATTAGCTCTTGGTACTAGTGCGATTCCTTTACAAACAAAAAAACATATTGTAAAATACATTGGAACCATTTCAGGTCTCAGTGTAAAGTGTGTGATGACCGAAGAAGATTGTGAAGAAAAAGTAGTCACAACAACCAATTTATACTCATCAGGGCTTGCTGACAGAACAGAACGAAAGGTACTTATGGTCATTTCAGATTCATTCAATGAAATTCAGGTATATGATAAAAATAGCCAAGAATCCCAAAAGCTGTATACATTAAAAAAAATTTATGCTGGGGAATAGTATAATTAACACTATAACCATTCGAGGAATTTTTATGTGTTGGATTGAATTGTCGGCAATTTTTGGTGGATTTATGGTGGGTATGATGGCAGGAGCTTCACGAGAGTCAACAGGAGGTAATGTTGCTGTTGCCATAACAGCACTACAACTTGGAATTTTTGGATTTTTAGGAAAAACAGATATATCATACCCTGTAGATGCTGAAATGATTGGAAAGCTCATGTTAATGTTTTTAGGATTTCTTTTTGTTTTTTATATTGTTGGAAATGTGTTGCGCAAAATTGGATGGTTAAAATGGATGGGAATATCTAACGGTTAAACGCCTGCTTATCAGCAACTCAAGTTGACAGAATTAGTGTGGGTAATTTACTCATGGCGCGAGTAAGCAAATTTCATAGAACTCGGTTCGTGAGTGGTACATTAAAGGGTGTGTTGAGACAAATTAACCACCGTCCATTCTAAAATAAGAACAAGTAAAAACATATCCAACGAGCCTGTAAAGAAAATTGTGTAAATGGAAGAGAAGAAGTATAATGAGAAGCCACCATTTACGCAGGAGAAGAGGATGCAGGAGATCCGCCCGGAGTTAAT
>Ga0172379_10008026_pt1 | contig 13463 bp, 16 predicted proteins | sample GrowelOW334metaG_FD_119756 | JGI IMG/M metagenome (GOLD analysis project Ga0172379, IMG submission 119756) | Groundwater microbial communities from an aquifer near a municipal landfill in Southern Ontario, Canada - Groundwater well OW334 metaG | ecosystem: Environmental > Aquatic > Deep... | reverse complement strand
TCACCAAATTCTATTATTCTATTTACTTAAAACAACTGTTTAAATAACTTGACTTGGGGGTTAAACAAAATCAAAAACTGCCCTAATTTCTGGTTAAGTAAGGGTAAAATACTCCTCTAGTAATAATAATATAGAAAAGGGAAACCTATGTTTGACAAAGAAAAATACCTGAAAATAGCTTCGGAAGTAAATTCTGGGGTAAAAATACTTGCTGCAACCAAAACAAAGCCAAAAGAAGAGGTTTTAGCTGCATTAAATGCCAAAATAAGCTTATTTGGTGAAAACTATGTTTTGGAAGCTGAAGAAAAGTACTCTTTTATCCTTCCAAAGTTGCATTCTTTTGGCGCAAAGTTGCATTTAATCGGGCATTTACAGGGCAATAAGGCAAAAAAAGCGGTGGAATTATTTGATTGCATCGAAACAATAGATTCGGAAAAACTTGCTAACAAGGTGAATTCTGCGGCAGTTATGCAAAACAAAATAATGGACGTAATGATTGAAGTGAACTTTGAAGAACAAAAATCTGGAGTTAGGCCCGAAAAAGTTGAAGCACTTGCTCAAACGGTTAGAAAATTAAATAACTTAAACCTAGTTGGATTAATGTGCGTTCCAAAAATTGGGGAAGAAAAAGAGAACTTTAAACTAATGCAAGAATTAAAACAAAAACTTGGAGTGCCCCAACTCTCAATGGGAATGAGTAGTGATTACAAAATTGCGATTCAATATGGCGCGACAATTGTAAGACTTGGAACAATTTTGTTTGGAGAAAGAGAAAAGAAAAACTAACTTAGTTATTTTTCAAATAACTTTTCTTATTCTTTTGCTTTAATTGCATAATATTTTTGTACTTTTATTCCTTGTTTTGTCCATTCGTTTGGCAATAGTCCTGCTTTTTGACATAAGTGTGATAGAAATTCTTCTTTGGATTTTATTTCATCCCAAACACTTGGAAGAAAAGTTGCAGAGTGATAACCTTTTTTTATAATCAATCCATCTTTACCCACTACTAATGAATTAAGAAGTTCTTTTGAAGTTTTGAACTCAAAATCAAACGGATCCGTTAAAATAGAAACCTCTATTTTTATATTCTTAAATTCGCTTTGAGTGATTCCTGGAAACCTTGGGTCTGAAAAAGCTGCTGAAAGAGAATTTTCAATAATATCCTTGTACAATGGTTGAATTGCACTCAAGTGGCCGATACACCCTCTGAGCCGCCATCCCGGCTCCGAGAAAAGCTTTTGCTTTTCTGGATCCGCAAAACTTTGTTTTGCTTGGTCGCGTGAAGTGTGTCGCGTTGCTCCACTGGCTTCGCCTGATTCTTTAATTGTTAACGTAATAAAACAAGCTTTTTTTTCTAAAAGTTTTTTTGGAAGAAGAGAAATTTCAGTTTCGTTTAATTTCAATTGTGATTCATCGTGGAAAAAATAATTAATTGATTTTCTTGCAAGTTCAATACACGCTTTTTTTTCAAGGGAAGTTAAATTAAATTCTTTTTCTTTATTCATAAAGTTCACTCTAAAAATGCAATTGAAGCATATCCTACAACTTGTTTTTTATCTCCTGCAGTATCTCCGGAGTTTTTGTAATCAAGCAAGATTGGCTTCCAATTAAACTTTTTTGCAAGGAGTATTAATGCATTAATTCCAATTTTTCCGCAAGCATCTCCGTCACTAATAAATGAATCTAAATCGAGTTCTAAGATTGAATTAATTGTATTGAGATCAGTTTTCTTTGCCATTGCATAAGTCAAGTAGTGGCTCAAATCAGAACTCGCAATCAAAACCGATTCATCAGTTGACGCGGTATTAATAATATCTGCAAGTTCTCTTGCCTCAATGTCTCCGTAAATAATGGGGGTGAATTCAAATTCCTTTAAAGTTATTTGCAAAAAAGGGAGTTGTACTTCAAGTGAATGCTCTGCATCATTTTCTACTATTGGTAAATCCGCTGGGAAAACTTTTGTTACTTCAATTGGACTTTCCCATGCGCCTTGGAAAGAAAAAGCATTTTCTAAATAAGTTCTGTGACTTGGTCCAAACAAAATTATTCTTTTTGGTTTTGTAATAGCTAGGAGTTTATACGCAAATGCTGCTACTCCCCCGGAATAACTATATCCTGCATGCGGAACAATAAGTGCTTTAATTTTTTTACCTTTTGGGAGTTTAATTTTAGCTTCATCTAAAAATTCTTCAACAAGCCCAGTAAGAACTTCTTTATCCGCTGGATAAAAAGAACCTGCGTGGACTGGGTGACGAATATTTTCTTTAACCATCTAAAAAACCCCTTCAATTTTTGCTCCGCACTTATTACACTTGTTTTTTTCTTTTTCGCCAAGTCCAACTATTTCGCAATTGTATCCTTCTCTTTTGATTAGAAGGTTATTACAATTTGGGCAAAAAGTATTACTAAATTCACTTGTGTGTAAGTTTCCGCCATAAACAAAATTTAGTCCATTTTCTTTTCCAATTTTTACAGTGCTGGCAATTTCACTTGTGGAGGTTGGCGAAATATTAGTCATTTTGTGCATTGGAAAAAAAGCACTAACATGCCAAGGAATATTTTTGTCAATACTTGCAATAAAATCCGCTATTTGTTTGAGTTCTAGGGGAGAATCATTTTTTCCAGGGATAACTAAAGTAGTAAGCTCAATGTGAATTCCTTTTTTATGAATTAATTTAATACAATCAAGAACACTTTCAAGTTCTCCCCCGCAAGTTTTTCTATAAAACTCTGAGTTAAAACTTTTAAGATCAACATTAATTGCATCAAGTTTAGTTTCTTTTTTTATTAAAGATTTAATTTGTTCCCCGCTAATATATCCATTACTCACGTAAATGGTGCTAAGTTTATTTTCATGTGCAAGTTTAAATGATTCCAAATTATATTCCGCGCTAATAGCAGGTTCATTATAAGTAATTGCAATACTTTTTGCTTTTCTCTTTAGCGCAAGTTCAATTAATTTTTGTGGAGTTACTTCCTCGGCGCCAATAAGTGCTTTTTCTGCAGCAGTTCCTCGAGTAAAAGAAATATCAAAATTTTGACAAAAATCACATTTGAAATTACATCCAAAAAAACCAATGCTCATCGTTTCACTTCCTGGGAGAAAGTGATAAAGAGGTTTTTTCTCAATTGGATCCAATGCAAGAGAACAAGGCTTTGAATAAGTAATTAATTCTAGTTTATTAGACACGTTTTTTCTTGCACCGCATAAACCAAAACCGTTTGTGGAAATAGTACAATAATGTTTGCAAGCAAGACACTTGATAGAATGAGTGCCTTCTTTTTTATAAAATTTAGATTGCATACTTAACCCAAGAAGAAACTTGTTAAAAATGAATCAGCCAAAAAAGTTGATTCAAAAAAGTGAAATTAATTACTGTCTGCTCCAAGGTGAGCTTTCGTTAGTTTCAGCAATTGTTCTTGCTCTTGCAAATCTTGATTCAAGTGAACGCATTTGTTTCTTTAAATCCTCAGCTTGTCTTGTTGCTTCCGCAATATCATCCTTCAAAGAGTCTTCTTCGTCAGAGCCGAGCAAATTAAGTTTCTTTCTTCGTTCCATGTTCTTGAGTAAATTATCCTTAACTCTAACTGCTTTATCGTACTGGTATTTTAGTTCATCCAGTTCTTGTTTCATGTTCATGATACCACCAATACAGGAAAAAACCTGCCTTGTTATTATTACTAGTATATGCATTAACTCTTTAAAAAATCAACTTTTGGCGAAAGTAGGGCAAAAACACATTGTTTAAATATAAGAAAGCTCAATACATTGACATGGATTCCCGAATTATTTCAAGTCTATTACTTTTACTTACAATCTTCTCAGTATTTGCTTTTGCTATTGATGATAACTCCAATTCAAATGACCAAAATAATACCATTCCTTGTGTTACTGAGGGTCAATCAATGCCAGTTTATCCAGGGTACGCTTGCTGTGGCGGATTAAACGCAATTCCTACAACCGGCACTGATGATAATGGGGCAATAACTCCTTTAATTGGGGCGAGTATTTGTTCAAAATGCGGAAATCAAGTTTGTGAACAATGGGAAAATTATGCAAACTGTTCTGCTGATTGTGTACAGCCAATACTAATTGATGAAAATGAAACAACTTCAATCGATACAAACGAAACAAATCCTACTGACATAAATGAATCAATTCCAATTGCTTGTACTTTACAATGGGAGCCAGTTTGTGGGGTAACCTATGTGCAAAAAGAATGTACTTGTCCTACTGGGGCAATGTGTAAATGTGCTACTGAAAAAGTAATCAAAACTTACGGAAACGAATGCCAAGCAAATGCTGAAAATGCAACAATTATTTACAAGGGCGAATGTGATACAAATTCTACTGAAAAGTTTTGCGGGGGAATAGCTGCAATACAATGCCCTATAGGTTACGCTTGTAAATTAGATGGAGATTATCCTGATGCTGGAGGAAAATGTGTTCCAAAAGAAATTCCTTCCTGTCCAATATATTCTCCTCCTTATTGCCCTAATGGAAAAATAGTTTCAAAAACAGATGAACGAGGATGCGCTCATCCATTTTGTGACAATGGCAACATTTACCCTGCAGATTCTTACAAATCAGTTTACTTTAAGTGCTCAAATGGAAAAGAATTCAAAGAAAGTTCTGACCTTTGCCGACCTTATGTTTTTTGGAAAGAAAAAGCAAGAAACACTTGTCAGGCAATGAGTACAAAATGCACAGTTGATTCAAATAGTTCAACAAGCGGGGGAGCAAGTTCCTCTACAAGTCCTACTACTGGAAACTTTTTACTTGAAGTAGCAACTGCAGTAACAAATGTTGTTGCCCCTACAGCAACTACTACCAACACTGCCGGAATCATGGCCCCTAAATGTATCGGAGGAATTGTTACAGTTATTAACTTCCAAGTTTATGACCAATGCAATGGACAAAACAATGAATGTCAAACTTATGAAAATGAAAATGGATGCATTACAACAAAATGCGCACAAGGAATGTCCACTACAAGTTGTCCTACAACTACTTGTTTAGCACAAGACATTGACAAGATTAGAGCAATAAAACAAAGTTGTGAACAAGAAGACGGCCAAGTAATTGTAAAGAGTAACGCAACAGGATGCATGGAATACTTTTGCCTAAATAGAAACTCAGATAATAATTTTTCAGAAAATTGCACTACCCAAAATCAAATACCTGAAGAAAAATACGTTACTTGCGAAAGAGTTGGGGGAAAACTACTAACAAGATTCAATGACAATGGGTGTTTAGCATTTATTGAGTGCGCAGGTGCAACAAAGATGAGTGATTCAAATGCTTCAATAAACAAAAGCATAATCTCGGACCAAACAGCGCTACTAGGACTTGCATTAAAGCTTGAAACACTTAGAATTGACATACAAAAAACTGCTGCAAAAACACAAGGAATCGCAGATTATTACACCGAAAATGGGGATACTAATTCCGCTGCAAAATTCCAAACGGCAACAGATTTACTCAACCAAGCAATAGCAAAAATTGATTCACTAAAAACTTTAATCAGAGAAAATGTTGAAAATTTTACTGAAGAACAAGCAATCACAGTAAAAACAACAATAAAAGAAATTAGAGAAGAAATATTAAAACAAGTATTATTGAGCATGCTTGCATGAAGGTGAAAATATGAAACAAATAATCGCAATTTTATTAGTGGCATTATTCCTATGCAGTGTATTCCTATTGGGTTGCACTCAAGGCGGAACAGATACAAATACTTCGGTTAAAATTAATTCAGCTGATGAAGCAAACAAAACAGTAGGGGACGTTAGTTCTGATATTAGCGGAATATCAAACTCACTTGACCAAATAGATCAAACCCTAACAGACACAAATTCTCCATAAAATAAGGAAAACAAATCTACTTAAATTCTTTTTAATTTCTGTTTGTTATGGGTGCTACTGAAAAGACAATCTTTCCTGAAGAGTTCTTGAATAAATACAAAAAACTACTTGGGAAAGAATGGGAATCATTTTTTGAGTGCATCCAAGTTAAACAACCAAAATCATTTTGGGTAAATACAAACAAAATCTCTGTGGGAGAAGTCAAAAAAGTTCTTGAGGCAAAAGGGGGTAAGTTTAGTCAGTACTCTTTTAACGAGCGTGCATTTTTTATTGAAATGGAAAAACCAGGGGACTTAGAAGAATTTAAGTCGGGACAGATTTCTTTACAAGAAAAAGCAGCAATGCTCCCTGTTATTGTACTTGCTCCAAAAGAAAAAGAATTAGTGCTTGATGCGTGCGCAGCGCCAGGAATGAAAACAATTCAATTGAGTAATTTGATGAACAACAAGGGCAAGATAATTGCTTGTGATGTTAACTCTGAAAGAATAAAATTCCTTGATGGTAATTGTAAAAAATATGGATTAACTAATGTTGAAACAAAGAGAATTGATTTTCGAAACCTTGCTTCAAAATATAGGGAAAAGTTTGACAAAATTCTGCTTGACGCGCCCTGCTCAAGCGAAGGCTTGGTTAGAAAAGATCGGGAAGCACTACGCGAATGGAGTCAAAAACTAGTTGAAAGAAAAGCACAAACCCAAAAAGAATTAATAGTTTCAGCATTTGATCTTCTAAAGAAAAATGGGGAAATGGTTTATGCAACATGTTCATTTGCTCCTGAGGAAAATGAGCAAGTAGTTTTACAATTACTAGAACAAAGAAAAACTGCGGAAGTAATTAATGTTAATGATTTACTTGTTGGGATAAAAATTAGAAAAAATGAACTCTGCGAGAATTGTGTTAGATTTTATCCTCAAGACAACGATACTCAACAATTCTTTTTAGCAAAGATAAAGAAAAACTAGGTGGGCGAATGTCAAAGTTTGATTTAATTGTTAAAGACTATTTGGATAATATCTTTTCAAAATTGAGTTCTAAGTCAAAATCAAAGCGGCGAGTAGTATTAAATCCTGAGAATGAGTTTTTTAGAATTTTATCTTCAAAAAAATATTGTTATTTAACTAGAAAAGCCACTGAGAAGTATTCTTCATTCATAATTGATTCGGTAAGAAAATCCATGAAATTAAATGAGCCCGTCACAATATATTACACTCTTGGCGGAGGATATCATGCGCCCTATATTTTTGGTAAAGCTCCTTCATATTCTCCAGGATTGGGTGAGCTGTTTACTGTATTTCAAATGAAATCATTTTCAGACAATGTGGAAGAAATATATGCTCCAGGAGTAAGATTTGTAATATTAATTGATGATGTTTGTGCAAAAATGTCCAATAATATTCCCTCAAAAGGAGTAGAAAAATACTCTTCAACATTTAGAAGTCTTTTGCACGAATTTGGGCTAAGTGAATTGGTTTCACTAGTTTTGGAGTCAGAATATTTTTCAGAAAAAGAATTTGACTCCTGTGGGGGATTAACAGTAAAACAATTGACTAAAAAAGATTATGAAAATGTTAGAAGGTTTTTTGGTTGCTGTGATTCAGAAAAAGAAGCTGAAAAAGTTTTTTTTAAGTACAAAAATATTAATGCTAAATCGCGAGAATTATTACACTCCTTAACAACAGAAGGGATACATTTGTTACAAAGGGCAAATGAATCTTGTATGTGTTTTAGATCTTTTCCTGGTGGAGATCAACGAATACAATGCGGAGAGATGGCACTACTAGTTGAGAAAGATAAAGTGAAAAAACCCGTGTTAATAACCACTACCAGTTGTCAAAGATATAATATAAGAAAATGCAAGTTTTTATTTGGGAAAAATAAACTCCCAATTATTATTGCTACAAAATGAATTATGTTAAGGTATTATTTCGCAACAATTGTATTTAAGAAATTGTAATTTTTTCTTTATTTTTTTATTTTTAATTAGCTCTTTAACTTCTGGGGTGATTTGTTTCATTTCATTTAGTAAATGTTTTATTGTGTCGCATAATTCATCAATTCCTTTTGTTGGCCATTGAGGGGCAATATTTGAATACAAGCATCTTCCTCCGCACAAGTCAAAGTCCCTGCACTTAAGACATTTTCCGCCAATTTTTAATTTGAAAGGTAATTTTTCTGGTTTTGCTGTTTTAATATCCCCTAAATAATATTTTCTTACTCCACTCATAATCGGACAAGAAGAAATTTTTCCATTTGGAAGAATAGTAAAGTTTCCAACGCCTGAACCACATCGCAAAAAGTATTCTGTTCCGTTCAAAAGAGAATCAAGAACTCCAATAAATGGATAAAATCGTAAAACATTTCCTTTCTTTGCTTCGCTTAACCAGTATGCAGAAAGTTTAGTTATGTCTTTGTCATACTCTTTACTCCACTTTGAAAAATTTCTTTTCTCATAATCGTTCCACATGTTTGCATCAAGCTGCCAGTGAACACTAGTAAACTTATGCCCCGCGGGGCATTTTGGTTCAACTAATTCAAGTATGTCTTCATAAAATTTTGTTGGTTCTTCGATTGCCATTCTTGCAATTATTTCTCCCCTAAATCCGTTTTTTCTAATTAGTTTTAAGTTCTCTGTAACTTTTTCCCAAGTTCCTTCCCCTCGATTTCGGTTTGTAGTTTCTTTTCCGCCGTCAATCGAAACAAGAATTGTATGAAATTTGTTCACATATTTCTTTGGCAATTTGTGTAATAGGGTTCCATTTGTTTGGATTAAAAAATTCTTTACGGTTTTGTATTTGATTTGAGCATCAATTGTTTTTTTAACAAAATCAATGTTGAGTAGTGGTTCTCCACCGTAAAAAATAAGTGAAACAGGTTTGTCTTTGTCTTTTTTTAAAAAAGCATTTAATTGCGTTTGGGGGTAAGTTGGACTTGAAGGAACCGATTCAAATTTTAACTTTTTTGAAGCAGATGCTTCCCCGCAAGTAAACGCTTTATCTCCACAATACGTACAGCACAAATTACATTCGGGAGTAGTAATAACGTGATAAATCATAAAATATGCACTAGCGGAAATGTTTAAAAGAACAAAAAATGAACTATGTATTATGGGAAGAAGAATGTTTGGGTTAATTAGAAAAAAGACTCCTCCTCGGGTTCCCTTGGCTGAAAGACACAAAGCAATCGCAATAGAGGCTTTTTTGGAATCAAAGCAACGCGTAAGAGCAATTAGAAAAGTTCGGGCGACTTCTATTCAACAAACTGGCGCAACAACAGCCCACATTGAAAGAGTTTTAAAACAAGCTATTGACTCAAGAGTGAAACGCTTAGCCACATTAAGACGAGTTTTGAATAAAGAAAAACCTAAAGCTCGCGAGAAAAACTAATTCCTTTAGTGTATTTGGTAATTCCTTGTTTTCCCTTCATGCTTTCTTTGGCTGCAATTTTTGTATAATTAAGAACTCTTTGTTTTCGCAAGAAAATTGGAAGTTTTGTTGCAACTCCTGGACCGCCAATGCAGCCGCCTGTGCAAAACAATAAATCAAAAAATATTTTTTTTGAATTCTTTTTTCGAAATGCTCGCTTGATACTTTCATACCCGTCGCAAGAAATCATTTCATTTTTTTCCAAAATTCCTGCAGTGTTCATTGTGCCGCAAAGTCCTCCTGCAAGAGGATAAATTTTAGTGTAATCATTAAAAAATGAATCAAACCCGTGAGAGACTTGTGCAGGGATTACTTTTTCTTTAGCAAGAATTTGTTTCATCTCGGAGAAAGTAAGTACTAATTCAATTAATCTCTTTCCTTTTTTATCCAAATACTTGGATGCTTCAATTTTTTTTGCATTACACGGTGCAAGAAAAATTATTTTATGCTTTGGATAACTTTTTTTTACTATTTTGCTCATCGCACCCATTGGGGAATCAAAAGGAAGCAAGTATTTTTTCATTTCAGGAAATTGATTTTTAATTAGTTCCACTGATGCGGGGCAAACACTTGAAATAAACTTTTCTTGAGCGGATTTATTTGATTTAATATATTTGTGATATTGCTGGTTGGTTATTTTTGCACCAAAAGTAAGTTCGGTTACTTTATCAAACCCAAGGGCTTTCATTAATGGCACAAAGGGCTTGTAATCAAAATCGACTACAAATGCAGGTGCGCTCATTAAAACAAGTTTTTTTCCATTTCTTTTATTTGATTCCTTAATGAGTGAAAGAAGTTTTAATTGATCTGGGGAATAAGCAAAGCCAAAAAAATTAGGTAAACCAAAATCCATGAGAATCTTAGGTAAAAGAAGTATTTTATTGTTTGTTTTCTTAGTTTTGTTCTTTAGTATTTTGCTTTCTCTCTTTAACTACAAACACTTTGTCATTTGGTCTAACTCGGTCCTTAACTTTAATTCCGACCATTTCTCCGGCTTTTGCGATAGCAACAGTTTTGTGATTCTGTTGCATTGAATCAACAGTTTGCTCAATAAAAGTTGTCTCTCCTTCAATAATTATTTTATCTCCAACTGAAAGTTCTCCAGTTGTATCATACAGTTTAATTTCTGCAACATTAATTTTTGAAAAATAATTATTTACAATTCCTACGTTTACTCTTTTTTGGGTTTGGAAACTTCCTTGTCCTTTTGCCAAATCTTTTCCAGTTGGTTTATTAAAATAAAATCCGCTTGAAAAACCTCTATTGTACACAGTTGCAAGTTCATTATTCCAATTCTTGATTTTTTCTTGAGTGAAAGTTTTTGAAGCAACTGAATCAATTGCTTCTCTATAGCATCTTACTGTAGTCGCAACGTAATCACTTGGTTTTGTTCTTCCTTCAATTTTTAATGAATCTACTCCTGCAGCAATAACTTTATCCAAAAATTCAATTGTTTTCATATCCTTCGCAGACATTACCGTATCTCCCTCAAGGTAAACTTCTTTTTTCTCGTAATCTGGTGCAGTGCCGTCAAGGAAAAACGCTCTTCTGCAGGGTTGCAAGCATTCTCCGCGGTTAGCACTTCTTCCAAAAGCTTCATGACTCAAAAAGCACCTACCAGAAACACTAATGCACATTGCTCCGTGAATAAATATTTCAATTTTTACTTTTAATTTGTGTGCGACTTTTGTAATTTTTTTTATTTGTTCCAGGTTAAGTTCTCTTGCAAGAACAACTCTTTTTGCGCCAAGTTTTGCAAAATGTGTAAGAGCGGATGCATTTGAAACACTTGCTTGAGTACTCAAATGAATTTCTAGTTTTAACTTTTTTGCAATTTGGAGAACACTCATGTCTGAAAGGATTACTGCATCAACTCCTGCTTTTTTTGCAGTGGTTAGTATTTTTTTAACTTTACTAAGTTCATCATCATAAATTATTGTATTAAGGGCCAAGTATCCTTTAACTTTATTTTCATGCAAATATTTCATTAGGGCAGGTAATTCTTTCTCTGAAAAATTTGTCCCAAGGTCTCTCATATTGTACCCTTTGATTCCAAAATAAACAGCGTTTGCACCGTTTTTTACTGCGGCAATAGCACAAGGCATATCTCCAACCCCGCTAAGAAGTTCTCGGGAGGAATTGATTTTTTTATTTGCTTTCATTAAACAGATTCTACTCCAACAGTTTAATATAATTATCAAAAGGCGCAATTTTCTTTTTTTGTTTCTTTATTTTGGGTGCGGGTTAGTTGTCCTTGTTTTTGAGGGCTTTAAAAATTATTATGCATTACACATTATTATGTCCCGAGTGTATTTTTCTTTAAAACAAGCAAATGAACTAATTAAGAAGATACATCCTGAAGTTGAAAGAGTGCAGCAATTAAGTGAAGAGCTCACATTGATTGATAACACAAAAATAGAGTTTGATGATGATTCAATGGAAAACTTTTTGCTTGAAATTGAACTTAATAAAAATTTTCATGAGAAAAATATTGAACTTTATTCTTTACTCGGCTACTTAATTCGACAAGGGTGCATAATGCGGGAACTTGAAAAAATGGAAATTGATTTTTATTCTAAATTTGAGGGAAAAGAAATACTATTCTGCTGGAGAGTTGGGGAAGAAAGTGTAAAGTTTTGGCATTATCCTGGAGAAGGACTGGATAAGCGAAAAGAAATAAGTCAAATAGAGGATTCTTATTTTGAACAATTAAAAAAAATGAAATAACTCTTTTTGTTCCAACTTGCCAAGGGACTTGATTATTTTCAGATTTGATGGACTAGAAACCATTAAATATCACTTTTTGCCTACTGTTTAAAGTATTTACTTAAAGGGAGGTTGTAAAAATGGCTAACGACTCAAAAATGCTGGCATTAATTTCTATTCTGTCTACTTTAGTGATACCAATCGTGGTTCCACTAATAATAATATTCATGAAGAAAGATGATGCATATGCAGTATTTTATTCAAAACAAGTAATAGTACTTGAAGTAGTAGCAACAATAGTAATGATAATAGTTGCAGTTCTAGGAACAATACTAACAATCGTTACATTGGGACTAGGCGCTCTAATAATGCTTCCATTAATGGGAATAATAGGGCTGGCTGCGCTAATACTGTACGTTATATGCATACTAAATGCATTAAGCGGAACACAAAAAGCATTGCCTTTAATTGGCGGAATTTGGAAATAGATTCTAAACTAAGCGATCACGCCCTAAAAAGCGTGATCCTTTTCTTTTTTTGGACTTCTTTATTTTTAGGAGCTCTACCCTCAACGCTTTTAAAGGTTTCTAATTCTATTTTCTATAATTGAATGGCTTAGTGAAAGCCATTGTCGCTTGGTGATGCTTGGTATTGTGAGAGGATGTTAATACATTTTCTTGCTAACAGCATACACTTTTCAAATTATTATCTTTGGTGAGATGTTGGTTGATCAAAAAAGACACTATTTAGTTGCAGAACACGTATTAGTTAAAAAAGAAAAAGTTGCTGAATTAATGGCTGAACTTGGAATAAAAAGCGTAGATTTGCCAAGAATCGATAAACTTGATCCTGCTATAAAATTACTTCGCCCAGAAAAAGGGGATGTTGTAAAAATAATTAGAGATTCATTAACAGCAGGCCAATCAGCATACTATCGAAGAGTAGTATAAAAATTAAATTATATTAATACTTGGAAAAACTGTGAAAAGTTTTTTTGAGAAAAAATAGTTTTGGAGAAAAGGGTGAGTTTGGATGTCTTGGGAACTAATAGATTCTTATTTTAAGAACAAAAATATTGCACAAATGGAAATTGATTCATTCAATCAATTCATTGACCAAAAATTACAAGACATTGTAAAAGAAAATTCATCAATCGTTCCAAAAATTGAAGAAGTAAGAATTGAATTATCTGATATTGAAGTTGAAAAACCAAAAATAATTGAAGCTGACGGAAGTCCAAGAGACGAATTCACTCCAATGGAAGCAAGACTAAAAAACAGAACATATGCAGGACCTTTATACTTAACAATGAGACTTTACAGAAGAGATGTAGAACAAGACGCAAGAAGAACTTATATTGGAGATTTGCCAATAATGACAAAATCTCATTTATGCTGGTTAAACGGAAAAAATCCTGAAGAATTAATGGAAATGGGAGAAGACCCAAAAGACTTCGGCGGATACTTTAT
>Ga0172379_10008025_pt1 | contig 13463 bp, 18 predicted proteins | sample GrowelOW334metaG_FD_119756 | JGI IMG/M metagenome (GOLD analysis project Ga0172379, IMG submission 119756) | Groundwater microbial communities from an aquifer near a municipal landfill in Southern Ontario, Canada - Groundwater well OW334 metaG | ecosystem: Environmental > Aquatic > Deep... | reverse complement strand
CCACTGCCTGAGCGTCCCCGCCGCCGGGTCGAACGCCTCGAGCTTCGCGTACGTCCGCTCGAACACCTCGGACACCACGTCCTCGGCCTCCGCTCTGTTCGGCACGCGATACCGCACGTACCGGTACACAAAATCAAACAGTCCGCGGTACTCGCGCGCAAACAGGCGTTGTTTTTTCAATAAGTCCATACGATCGCAGAATCAGCTGGTTCTGCATGTACTACGCATTAGCCGGGGATTGTGTGACAAGATGAGAATAGCATATTCGCCCGGCATCCGTTGACATCCGCCCAAAAATACGTAAGATCGCCGCGCGACAAGTTCGTCGTTCCCGGAGGATTAAACGATGTACTCAGAAGACTTCAGCCTTCCCCCGACCATCTCGGGAGGATCTCTCCCAATCGCCCTCGTTCTGTGCGCGGTGGTCGTCACCGCGAACGTTGTCCACTTGCGCGGTTCTTCTCGTGAGGAATCCGTGCCCGTCTCCTCGGCAGCCGAGTATCGGGTCCTGCCGCCGATCGCGTCGCTGCCCCCGTCGGCACTGGAGTTTGCCCACTGCATGGGCAAGTGCAAGGACGACTGAGCATGAGACGGATTCACGTTTCGACCGAAGCCGAACTGGAGCAGTTCCTTGCGCGCAACCGGTCGTATGCCAACGGAAAGAACGTTCGCGGGCTGATCCGAGAGCTCGCGAACCGCGTCACCTTTCAGTCCAACATGCCATGGCTCGATTACCTCGTCATGTAGCACGCTCCTACTCGTTCGCCGCCTCCCGTGGCGATTTTTTTAACCGCGAATGACAGATATCGATTTGGCTTGTTGCGGAGAGAGATGGGGGGGGGTGTACGATATTTTCGTTAAGAAAAATCTAAGTTTCATTATGTCAGAAGCAAATCGACATGAGGGTTCTTCGGCATGGGATACAAGACCGACGCGTACGCAAGGAGACATAGACGCAGCCAAAAAAAGCTATTTGGCAGCAATGGGAAAAAAGACTGAGGCTTGGAAGATTTTTGATATGGCAAGAGCAGGGCGCAATCTTCCTTTTGAGGAACAAAAAAAATGCCTGAGTATTTAGCGCTTAAAGAAGCTGAGGCGGAAGAAGAAAAAACAGGTAACGAATTGAGACAAACGGCTCTTGATGCGGACATCTATCGTCACTTTGATACCATAGAAGATAAAAGAATCGTGGCCGCTGGAATTAAGGCAGATGCCGAGAAGGAGTACAGGGAATCAGTGAATCCGTAATGGGAATAAAAAATCACCGTCCGCCGGTGATTTTTTATTTATGAGATTTAAGAGAATTCGGCATCATACGCGGCTTGAAAGGACCGTCTCGTTTCCTCCGTCGCGATCGTGTGGCTGCAGATCCGATATTTCATGAAAAAGTCGCAATTGCAGCTCCATCCGTTCTTCTCAAGACGCAGTCTTCTGACGTTATGTTCTGAATGAAGCTCAATATCGTCGCCGTTTTGGATAAATCGGTCCGGCTCAGAAACGTATTTTCTAGCCTTTTCAATTTTTCGTATCAGTTGCGTAACAAAAGACTGTTTCTCTGCCCGATCTTCCTCTGAAATCGTCACCAGGATAACGTCGTCGCGTCCTTTGACCAACCTCGTAAAATCGTCTTCAAAAATAGACGAAATCGTTGCAAGGCATGTGTTTGGCGCGTCGAGATACTTTAAGACCAACTTCTTGAATCCATTTGAGAGAAGCTGCATCTGGCCAATTTCATCAAGATAAAGGAGATCGTTTTTTCCAAAAAGAGAGACGTTCGGAAGCATGGCCTCAAGATTGGGAAGGTTTATAAAATATCGCGATACTTGGTGAGGAGTTTCAAGGCGAGTATTACAAAAAATCGTTTTTTCCTGCTGATGCGTCTCTATTTCAAAACCAATCCGTTCGCCGGCTTCTCGGATTTCCCTGGTCAAAAACCCCACTTTTGGATCAATGGATTCAACAATGCTTCGAAGGAGCGTTGATTTTCCACTTTTCGGTTTTCCAGTGATAAGAATGTTTTTGCGCATATCTATTTAAAATTCTAACATGGGGAAGACAATGCGCGAATGCCTGGCGCTTTATTGATTAGCTCGCCATACTGTACGGGAATAGTTAATTGGTTCACATTGAATGATATGGGTTTGGAACTTCCGGGCTGGTTGTCGCATAGGCAGGAAATGCAGAAAAGCGCCGCTCAAATGGAAAAGGAAAGACCTTTGGCTTTGAGCGAGTGCTCGGCTGCCAAAGATATTCATAAGGAGCGCGGAGAAGACGCTGCTCCAATTAGCAGAACCATTGAACTGCCAGACGGAACGGTTGCCCACTATTTGATTATTGCCGACGGCATGGGCGGTTCCGGCGTGAGGCGCCATGAAACATCTTCCGGAGAAAAAACAGAAGCGGCGATTGCCGCGGAAACCGCAAGTCAAACGATTGATGCGGCCTTTCTTGGAAAAAAAGAATTATTGCAAGTGCCGACTGAAGAATTACGGCAAATACTCATCAGCCTGCTTTCCGGAGCCCTTGAAAAATTATCCGAAACATATTCTACGGGCAATGTTGACGCCGTGAAGTTGCGCGGCAGTCTTGTCAGGGATTTTCCTACGACCGTTTCCGTTGCGGTTACGCTCGAGGAAACCGGTCGGCAGATCACGAAGGCATTTTGGATTGGTGATTCCCCGATATACGTCGCCGCGGACGACGTGCTCAGCGCGACCGTCGGGCCAACGGGGGAACTTTCAGATTCCGATGCGATCTATTTAAAAAATGGAGCGGTTTCGGTTCGTTTGAATTCAAAAGAAATTGTCTCGGCAAAGGGATTTCCGGTTGTCGTGCTGGCCGGCAGCGATAGCATTATCAAAAGTTCTCCAGACGATGGTAATATTTTGGAGCCTATTCGATCGGCGCTTGCCGCGGGAGGAGACGCATCGACTTTTTTGAAGACGTTTGTTAACGATCTCAGTAATTTTTCAGATGATGCGACGGCAGCCGTTTACAAGACGACAAGAAGTGGAAGGCAAGTAATGAGATTTCCAAAATCAATAAAATATTTGTAATTTCACCCGTTCCTCTAGGACATGCAAAACCGCCAAACAGGCGGTTATATGGTAGAACAATGCCTGGTCGTTCATCTCTCTGTCATGGGCAGGCGAGTCTCCCGATAAGAAATTATCCTGGCGGTGTCTGTGGGTTCAGTACCAGATTTGTACGGGACTTTGAAGGGATTTTGAGAGATTAGTTGATAGGCGATTTTGAGGCGGGTGGGTCGAGTCCGGAAAATAAGTCGTTTTATTTTAGATAGACAAAACATCATTAATTAACCAAAAAATAAATTTTAGTTTTTCCATCTTTTATTTTAATTTTTGAAATTTCAATTTTTCCAATTTCGGACGAATTACTTACGTGTGTTCCGCCACAGCCAGAATCCAAAAATCCTTTAAAGGCAACAACACGAGCTGGTTTACCTTTAGGAACATAAATGCCACGATTTTGAGCATCTTCCGGAGTTAATATTTCGGCTTTAACTGGGATATTTTGAGAAATAAATTCGTCTACAATTTTTTGGATTTCAACAGTTCGATCAGAAAGATCCTCCACAACACCATCATATTCAATATAAGGCGTCGGTGGAAATTGAAAAGCCTTTCCTGGTGGTAATTTTTCTAAAAGCCCCATTTTTTCAATGGCGCAATCAATAAGATGTCCTGCCGAATGTAATCTTGAATTTAATAGTCTTTTTTCGACATCAAGTGTTAAACGAACTTTTACTCCTTTTTTAAATTCTGAACCATCAAAATATCCATAATGCCAAACTACTCCTTCTTCATCGATCCTAACATCATTTACGTTAAAAACTGTTTGACCATCACTTACTGTCCCATGATCGGCTGGCTGACCACCGCCTTGCGGGTAAAAAATTGTTTCATCTAAAATAATAGCTTTACCTTTTTCGTTTTCCTTAATTTCTAAAAAGACGGATTCTGATTCAAAGAGATGGGTATCTAAAAGATAGTTTAATTGAGTCATAAAATTTATCTAATATTATTTAAAGCCCTATGAACTAAATTTTGGCGGTGTACATGGGTTCAGTGCCAAGTCTATAGGGGTGTTTCAAGGGCTTTTCGAGGGCTTCTGTTTCGGGGATTTTGAGGCATGTGGGTCGGACTAATTTAGAGAGTCTGAACAGTCAATTCGTATTCACTCTCAACGCTGTATTTTTTAAGGATAGATTTCACGAGGATTTCTACATACTGCTTATATTGATCGGCGGTATCCCCAATAATTGCGGCTTCTCCATTTGCAGAAGTAATTGTAACGATAAGTTGTTTAGGGATAATTGGTTTTCCTTCGGCATCTTCAGAAATTACAGCTACGTTCGCGGCAACTCTCAGTTGCCACAGATCAGTCAGCTCGTGAATGCTGTATGAAATGTAGACCCTTAACCACTCATCCCGTGTCGGATGCTGGTCGCCCTCAATGGCGATATTTGGCTTAGCTGTTAGGCCGCTAACTGACGATCCAGCATTTGGATTGATGCCACTCATGACGATAGCGACAACACTAATCAATAAAGCCAACCACGAGCGACGAGTTTCCCATGTTTTGTTCTTGTGTTCTTCCGTTTTCAATTTTATGATCGAATCAATCTCACTTTGGCTACTCCCGCTCTCCTTGAGAAGAGTGGTCAGTGCATCGATTTCATTCTTATTCATATTGGCACTACCTTAACACAGCAAAACAACCCCGCGAAGGGTTGTTTATTGCTTATGTCAGATGCCCATTCCTAAACGCCTGTCCTGATCCTGACTTGAGATATTCTTCAAAACGCCGAGCCTGCAGCCGCGTTGGAAACGCGCAGTACCAAACGATCTGAATTGGCCGGAAGTCCATCGTCGAAATGCATTTGCCGTCCTGGTGTTCCTTTATCCGACGCTTCAGATCCGGCGTGCTTCCCGTGTAGATTTTTCCGGTCGAAAGTTTCAACAAGTACACGTAATGCATACCGAGACTCGATCAAGCTGGCCGAAGGCCACCCGGAGCTCCGGCGGCACTGGCTTGCGGTCACCCTCCGCCAAGGCTGCGGGTGACACCCTACGCTCCGTCATCTGACGATGCCGGAGCGTAGGGTGGCGGAGAGGGAGAGATTCGAACTCTCGAAACCTTGCGGTTTACGCGATTTCGAGTCGCGCGCACTAGACCAACTATGCGACCTCTCCACGCGGCGAAAAAATATCACGGATGGGGCGCGCAAGCAAGAGCGTTGCCGCCTTTGTGCCTACAGAACGGGATAAGAAAAGAAAAACCCCACATTAGGGTGGGGCCGGCTGGTCGTGGTCCGTCGAAGAAAGGACGCTGCCTTCATTCTTGAACGATTCCGGCGTCCGGATGGATACCGCGAGCGTGCATCTGAAGCAACGGGGATCCCTCATTTCGACCGCGGGGACGTCACAGTCCGATTGGCAGTAGCTGCAGAAGGCCCGCCTCGGGAGCCTTCCCCATCCCCATGCACTGCCGGCGGGATCCTCGACGACGACCGTTTGACGGCACGCCGCGCACGTCGCGACGACCTGGTCTCGTTGAATGTCCGGCTGTTCATTGAATCGAAGCGCCAGATCCGACTTGAAGACGAGGAGAAGGGCATCGCAGTGCCCGCACCTGATCTCTCGTTTCCAGTGTGTGCTTCCTCGGCCTGGTATCATGATTTCCATGTTGCCTCCTGAAGGCGGTTCATTGTCCCGCGACCGTGGAAAAAGTTGGCCTGATGGTCGACGGGAGATGAGAATATCAAGGCGTTAAGATTTCGTCAACCGATCTGGGATATTGCATAAATGAGTTGACAGACAGTCGTTTTTCATGTAGATTCTTCATTCGTTCCTTCTGTCACACAACGGCATTCCGCCGACTTCGCTGGAGGTTCCTTGCATCGATTCCTCGTCCTGCTTTTTTTCGTTCTCCTTTTCTGCGCGCCAGCCATGGCCGGAAAGAGGGACGTGACCGACGGCACCCTGTCGAGAACCCTTCAGAGGGAATTCTCCGAATGGGGTTCCGCCTCCGTAGTCTCTCCTCTCGCGGAAGAGGACTGGGATGCCGTCGCCGCGCTCTCGTGGCTCGGCATCGTCTATGTCCGCGTCACCGTCAACGGGTTCGACATCTATCCCGTGTGCCGCGACAAGGGCAGCTCGTATGACCGCACCTGCGGGTTCAAGATCGCCGCTTCTGTCAACGAAGGCCAAAGCAAGACGGAGGCGCTGCATTCCGCCCTCAAGTCCCTGCGGTATGGCGTCGTGGCGACATCGTCCAGAGACGTTTCCGCCGTCGAGTCGTTGGGGCAGCACGCCCTTCTCGCGACCCGCTACGTCGGCGACGGATACGGCCGTTTCGACGACGGCAAATACATCCTGTTCGTCTTCAGGATCGAATAGCGCGCCCATCTCTGGACGCGCTTTTTTCTTTTTACGACTTCTTCCATCGTCTGAGCCCCGGGATGCCGAGGCTCATGAGCCAGGCGAGGGGCTTTGGGATCCCGTGCGCACGCATCATCTCTCGGCAGATTTTTTGGAACTCCTTCACGCTCACCTCGCCGCCGACGAACGCGCCGGCCTTGTAACAGTACGAGCAGTATTCGGTCGACCGCGATCCATCCGCGTTCGTTCCTCCCTTTTCGGGATCCTTGCCGAGCGGCATGCCGCAGCTTTGGCAGATGGTATTCATAGCTTTCCCTCATTGGGTTTAATTCGTTGAATGGCGAACCCTTCCTTTCCGTCCTCTGGCGTCTCGAGCGCGCGGATAAAGTCCGAGCGGTGGGAGATGATCACGAACGTGGTGTTCGGGCGCTGGCGTTTTTCATCGAGAAGGATCTGCGCGACCTCCTTTTCGGTTTCCTCGTCGAGCTCCTCCGTGGCCTGGTCGAGAAAGACGATGCTTCCGTACTTTTGCGATCGAATTTTTAGGAGGACGCGCGCAAGCCCGAGCCTGGCCTTTTCTCCGCCGGACAGGCCTCGGATGGAACTTGCGAGATCGATGGTGCGATCCTTCGTGAATCGCCTTGAGAGTCCAAGCTCATTCAGGACGCGCGACAGGTCCTCGTCCGTGGCGTTCGGATTTCCGAAAACGAGATTGTCCCGAAGGTTCCCATTGTCAAAGATATACGGGTGCTGGGAAAGATAGGCGATGTGGCCGTAAAGGGAGTCCGGGCCGGTTCGTTTGACGTTGCGAATATCCTCCCCGCCGATTCTTACCGTTCCACGGGTTGGTTCGTAATATCCGGACATCAGGCGGGAAAGCGTCGTTTTGCCCTGGCCGCTGCGTCCCTCAAGCCGGACGACTCCGCCCGGAGGAACGCGGAATGAAATATCCTTGATGAGGTCGTCGCCATCGATTTCAAGGGACACTCCCGAAAGCTCGATGGAGAAGTCCTTGAGTTCTGACGCGCCAACGCGCTGCTTGTCGCGCGCCTCTTCTTCCCTCGCGTACCCGTTGAAGACTTCCTCCATCTCGATGATCGCCTCCACGCTCTTGATGAGCTCCGTGTTGGTTCGCAGGATTTCTTCAAAGCCTCGGCGGAATTGTCCCGAGTACATGAGGGCTGCGACAATGTTTCCTCCGTTTTCCACTCCCAGGTTTCTCATGAGCACGCCGGCCATGGTGAGGGCCGCGACCACGGTTCCGCCAAGCGCGTACCCGGTTTGGAATTCCATGTCCGACCTGGCGACGACGCGCTCGTGGCCGATTTGATTTTTCTTCGCGCCAAGACCCTCGATGCGCCGCGCCATCGGTTCCTTCATGCCGCTGAGGACGACGTCCTGATGCGCCTGGATCTGTTCCGCGATCTGCTGCGTGATCTCTCCCTCATTCCGATACGAGGCTTCGACGAGCGGGCGAACGCGCCGGTCGGCCTTGCGCGCGATCGCGATCGCGATCGGGGCGGTCGCGAGCGACATGAGCCCGAGCTTCCAATCCATGGCCGTCATGACGCCGATTCCGACGGCGGCCGTGGTCGCGGCCGGCAGTTGGATGCGCGCCGCCGAGCTCAGGATGTCCTGGAACGCGGATTGCGACCGGGTCATGGCCGATAGAACGCGGCCTCGATTCTCGTTCATCGACATGCGTTCGCCTGGCTGGAACACGAGATCCCGTGCGAGGCGTTCGTTAATCCCGCCCTGCCTCCCAGTGACGTCGTTCATGAACGTGTCGAAGTTGACGTTCAAGATTCGACGAAACCAGCCCGCGGAAACGGTCAGGCCGAGATATCCGATGGTAAGCGCGGCGGCCGTTGCGGCGTGCGAACTGTCCATGGCCTTTCCGAGCAGGGACGGGGTGAGGCCCTCGACGGCCCCGAGCGCGGTCATGGCGGCCGCGAACTTCACGTATGCGCTCTTTTCCCCTTCGTTCAGATACTCGTCCCAAACTTCCTTCATGACGCGCAGCCGCTGCGTTGCCTGCGCCTTTCTCTCCGGAGTCAGCGCGGGCACGTCGTCGCCTTCCGCAAGCGCGAGGAGGTTTCCAATCTGCTCGGTCGTGAATCCGAATTTGGAATACGCTCTCATCAACTCGCGTTGAACGTATGCGGCTCCCTCGGCCGCGGGCTTGGTGTTCGCGCGCTTGTTAAGTTTCGCAAGAGTCGCCTTGAATTCCTCCACGTTTTGAAACGAGACCAGGTGGTCGGCCCACATCTCCATGTTGAACAGCATGTCCTGCTCCTCCACGGTGAGCTCGCGCTCGTGGTCGCCTCCGTCCTTATCCTTGAAAACCAGGCATTGTCCAACTTCCCGCAGCGAGACGATTTCGGCATGCGTGGCCTTTTCCTTGAACGTGAGGATCTTTGCCGCAATCCGTTCGATCTGCTCAAAGATCGCCTCATTCGGTTCCGTGCAAAAATGTTTTTCATGAACTTGCGCTTCCACGGCGCGGACGACGTGGGTCATTTCCGCCCTCAGCTCTGGAGGCACCTCGGGCACGCCGAACTGTTCTAGCAGCGCGCGCTCAACGCTCTCCTTCGCGTCGTCGATCGAATCCCGAAGCGAATCCGGCACGACTTCGCGTCGAGTATCAAGGTCCTTCGGCTTTCCCCAAAGCTCTTGCGGCTGCGGTCGGTACGCTTCTCCCATATGCGGGGATTATAGCAAACAATGGCTTACGCGTGATCGGGCCAGGTGGTACCATGGATGCATTCAAACCTAATGAACAAACGTATGATGTACGGGCTTGGGGAAAATTTTGGATCGGGATTCGGACTTGGCGCGGGCTTTGGGCCGACGTTCTTTCTTATATTGGCGTGGTGCTTGTTTTGGAAGGGGCTCGCGCTCTGGCACGCGGCAAAGCGCAGGCAGCCGTGGTGGTTCATGGGCCTGCTCGTCATCAACACGATGGGAATTCTCGAGATCATTTACCTGTTCGTGGTCGCGAAGGTGAAGAAGGACGAGTTGTTCAAGCGATAATCACTATGCCCGCCCTTCGAAGGACGACGAAGACATGGGTGATTGCCGGAATCCTACTGTTGCTGGCCGCGACGTTCTTCGCCGTGCGGCTGCTTAGCGCGGAAGACGACTGGATTTGCCAGGATGGCGCATGGGTGAGGCATGGCAATCCGAACGCTTCGATGCCGCAAACCGGTTGCGGAAGCAATGAGCCGCAGGATGCTGCGTATACGCCGCGGCCCGGCGAATTTCAAAACGGGCAACGGTACGCGACGTTCGCGACGGATGACTTTTCGGTGAATTATCCAGATTGGCCGAGATTCGACACGAGCGCCGCGCCGGATGCGGATGCCTACAAGCTCGCCGTGGCCAATGCCGGATGTAGCTTCATCATTAAGGTCGCATCGGTTCCGGAGGACGTTTCGTTCAAGGATTATATTCAGAGCGTAGTTCGGGAGACGTCCAGCCAATATCCGATTACCATGCTGAGCCAGGACATCGGCGATGCTTCCGCTCATTTCGAAGGCGAGGTAACCATGGGGGACGCGGTCGTGAAGAACGTCACGTATTCGTACCTCACCGGCACGAGGCAGTCCGTCGGCATTGGGTTCGTCTCGGCACGTGACCAATTCGACGAAGCCTGCCAGCCGATCGTCGGCGAGGTCGTTGAAAGCGTGGTCGTGAACTAGGGCCTTGCCTTGACAACAGTCAAAATATTAAGTATCGTCGTCAGTCGCTGCTTACCCGAATGGGTTGGAACGACCAACAAAAAGAGGAGAATGCGATGTCGCCAAAAATCGTTCAGGAAACCAGGTACCAATGTGAATTTCCTGGCTGTGGAAAGACACATGCTACGCCAAGGGATGCCGAGAGCTGCGCCGAAAGAGACATGGTCATGGCCAAATCCATGGAAGTTGCAGCCAGGGTGAATGCTCTCCAGAGGGAGATCGCATCTTTGCAGGTACAGTGCCCTCATGGTGGAGATTACCCCGGAACTTATAGTTACTTTCACTGTAAGTACTGTGGCCTCCACCAGGAAGAATCGGATCCGAGCCGATAATTAGGCCGCATCCGTTCAACCGGCTGTCTCAGCCGGTTTTTATTTTGTGGTACGATTTCCTGAAAGAGAACGAAGCATTGACATCCGGGCTAAAATCGACTATCGTAGCCGGCTCGGACGTGGTGTTCGGGATATTGTTTTCCTCCACAGGAAGGGCATTATCGTGGCTCAGTTCTTCTCAAGAATCGGTTGGTACTGGTATTTCGGCGCCATAATCTCTCTACTCCTGGTTTTCTTCGTCGTGTGCCAGGTGAGGGCGGACGCCCGATCCGTGCCCGTTCACGCGGTCTCGTCCTCGGGGGAAGTCTCGCGCTCGGCGGAGGGCGTTCGGCTCTACGGCTGCGGCGTCGACAACAAGTTCGGGAGCGGCATCATCAAGAACTCGAACGAGTTCACGGTCCGCGTCCGTCGCGTTCTCCAGGACAGCAGGCATTCGTCAGAGAATACGCAGGCCATCAACAAGATCGAGGCCGGATGTGAGTTGAAGATCGACAGCATCTCCAACTTGAACGGCTTTTACGTGCTAGCCAACGGCGCCGAGATCGGCTTCTTTACCGGGGAATGCCCCAAGGAGTGAACGCGTGGCTCGCGGGTCGCAAGACCTTTCGCGGGTCTTTTTCTTTTCGGGTATACTTTGTTGGCTATGAAACTTCTTTATCGATTGGCCGCGATCGCCCTGATTGTCTGCTCAACGCTCGGATTCTCCCAGGCGACGTTCGCGCAGGAGCCGAGCGCGGTCATGGCAACCGCGAATTTTACGTAGGCGCTTATCTCTCCCGCGTTCAGGTATTCGTCCCAAACCTCCTTCATGACCCGCAGCCGTTGCGTTTCCCCGGACGTCCCCTCGGGGACGAGGGCGGAGGCGTTGTCTCCGGCCTCCAACGACAAGAAGTTCCGGAACGATGGGAATTCTCGAGATCATCTATCTGTTTGCGGTCGCGAAGGTAAGGAAGGACGAGCTGTTCAAGGCTTGACAATTGGGCCGGAATCAGCTAGCGTGGGCGGCTCGGACACGGTGTCCGGGTCGTCCTTTTCTCCTGTTCTCGGAGTCGTCATGGTCAAAGCATCGTTCGCTCTTTCCTGCCTTGCCGGCGTGGTTCTCGGCGGGCTGGTCTGGTGGGGCTTGCTCGGAAGCGGCGACGGGCGTCTCCCTGTCCGCGCGGTCTCGTCCGTCACCGATGTCTCCCGCTCGTCTGGCGGAGTGACCCTTCGTGGGTGCAGCGTTAACTTCGTCTACGCCAAGGCTGTGCTCAAGAACGACAACCTGTTTCCGGTTCGCGTGCGGCGCATGGAAAGGGACAGGCGGCACGAGACGGAGACGGTGCAAGGGATCGACCTGCTCGTCCCCGGAGCAGAGATGGCCATCGAACAGGTCAACTTCGAAACCATCTTCTACATCCTCACGGAGGACGACCGAGAGATCGGCTTCCTCACTGGGGCATGCCCCGAGACGTGACGCGCAGCCCGCAGGTCGCAAGACCTTTCGCGGGTCTTTTTCTTTTCGGGTATACTTTGTTGGCTATGAAACTTCTTTATCGATTGGCCGCGATTGTCCTCATCGTCTGTTCAATGTTCGGTTTTTCAAGCGCGACGTTCGCGCAGGAGCCGAGCGCGGCAAATGGCCTTGATGCGTATTTCTTTTGGGGCGACGGCTGCCCGCACTGCGCAAAGGAGGAGATCCTTTTGTCACGCCTGGAAGAAACGTACCCGACGCTTGAGATTCACCGGTTCGAGGTATTCCACAACAGCGAGAACTTGGAGCTGTTGAAACAGGTCGGCGAGTTGCTCAAGAAGGACGTGAGCGGCGTTCCGTTTCTCGTGATCGGGGATCAGGCCATTTCCGGATACTCCGAGGGAGTGGCGGATCGCTTGATCGAGGCGCGCATCAACGAGTGTCTGTCGTTGTCGTGTCCTAATTCGGTTTCGGCCATCGTTCCGAACACAGACGGCTCCGATGCGGCTCCGACAATCGATGCCGCGCCGACGGAGATATCGCAGCAGGACGAGCTTGATTCCGGTTCGGTCAACGTCCCTTTTGTCGGGGTCGTTCGTTTGGCCGACCTGTCGCTCCCGGTCCTTTCCATCGTGATCGGCGCGCTCGACGGGTTCAACCCGTGCGCCATGTGGGTGCTCGTGTTCCTCATTGGGATGCTGATTGGCATGAAGAACAAGGCGCGCATGTGGATGCTCGGCGGAGCATTTATCGTCGCCAGCGCGGCGGTCTATTTCCTGTTCATGTCGGCGTGGCTCGAGCTTATTCTGTTCCTCGGGTTCATCACTGCCGTTCGCGCGGCAATCGGCCTGGTCGCGCTCGGCGGCGGCGCCTACAGCCTGCGCGACTTCTTCGTGAATAAGAACGCGGCGTGCAAGGTGGGCGATTTGCAGTCGAAGCGCAAGACCATGGACCGCATCAAGGACGCCGTGCGCGAACGGTCGTTTCTCGTCGCACTCGTCGGCATCGTGGCGCTCGCATTCGCCGTCAATCTCGTTGAGCTCGTCTGTTCCGCGGGTTTCCCCGCGGTCTTCACGCAGATTCTTACGGTCAACGATCTGCCGCGCTGGCGGTACTACGGCTACATCCTGCTGTACATCCTCTTCTTTATGATCGACGACATCATCGTGTTCGTCGTTTCAATGGTCACGCTCCAGGCTACAGGACTCACCACCAAGTACACCCGCGCATCTCGGTTCATCGGCGGCACGCTCATGGTCATCATCGGCCTTATGCTCCTGTTCCGTCCGGAATGGCTCATGTTCGGGTAGTCTGTAACCATTTTCAACAAGCCGTGTAAGAAAAAGCGCACCGCGATCGGGTGCGCTTTATTCTTTACGCATCGCTATGATGAATAAGAAAACCATACTGGTCGGCGCAATCGTCGCGGTGCTTGGCGCCGGCGCCATCGGGGTCGGCACAACGCTCGCAGCCGAAGCGGGAAACCGAAGCCCGGAATTCGTTTCCGGGCTCGTGTCCGCCATTGCGGAGAAGT
>Ga0172379_10008024_pt1 | contig 13466 bp, 16 predicted proteins | sample GrowelOW334metaG_FD_119756 | JGI IMG/M metagenome (GOLD analysis project Ga0172379, IMG submission 119756) | Groundwater microbial communities from an aquifer near a municipal landfill in Southern Ontario, Canada - Groundwater well OW334 metaG | ecosystem: Environmental > Aquatic > Deep... | reverse complement strand
GCCATATTGTGTTTTTTTTGATATCTTCATGTTGATATAAACAAAACCCGACAATAATTGTCGGGTTTATCATATCAAAATCAAAACAGCTAGTCAAGTATATTTTTATTGGCAGGTGAAACTGGCATTCCAACCAAAGTTTGTAGTCCACGCTCCATTAACCCATTTTTGCCATTGAGTATAGCTAACAAGTGGATTTAATCTGTATCTCTGCCCCTCACACATCCAATTAGGAGAACCGTATTGCCCACCGATATAGTATTCATTTACCTTTTTTCCGATACACTGTTTTTCAGCATTCATCAATCCAATACGTTTTTGATTTTCTATTGTATTTTGAAGAGCTTGATCGTATGGTTCGCCTTTTGCAAGTCTTGAAGACCATTCAACGGGATTTACTTCAGTAGTAGACCCGCAATAATCATTAATTGTTCTTCTTGGTAAATATTCCGGTACTTTAGTAAAATCACAACCTGCGGTTGTAGGGCAAGTAACTCTTTGATGGGAATCCTCTAAGGTAAGCCAACTGCATCCACAGCTTTCTTCCGGAGTATAGTTACCCACGGCTTGAATAAAGGAATCCATTTGGGTATGTTCCATTTCAATATTGCTGGCAGTGTTATATGGTGCTATTCCATATACGCAAGATAAATTTAATTTAGGAACAACAACGTTTTGACATGTGACTTTAGGTTCTTCGGATGAAACACAACTAGATTGTTCATCCGGTTTATTTGTTAAGACACCGCAGTTATTTTCATCTGTACAGGTTCTTGTTTTTTGTGCGTTAGAGCAAGAACTCCAAAGACCACAATACCAATCTGGAGTGCAAACAGAAGAACAAGATTTCATAGTCTCCGGTTTATCTGTTGTAGTTCCACACTGGTTTATATCCCTACAAGTTCTGACTTGTTGGCCTTTTAGACAAACATTCCACTCACTACAAGACCAATTTGTATCGCAAGGAACAACTTCCGGACAAGGGAAAAAGTCGCAATTAGGTCCGCCTCTTCCAACATAACTGCCATTAGGACATAATTTTACATCCATCGGGCAGACAACGTTAGTGGAACAAGATTTCACTGTTGCCGGTCTGTTTGTTGCAACACCGCAATAATTTGTATCTATACAATTTTTTGTTTGTTGACCGTTAGCACAAGAACCCCATTCAATATCGCATTGCCAATTTGGAGTACAAGTGGTTTGAGCCTGACCCGCACACCCGTAAAGCTTGTTTAATTTAGCTACGGTTGTGATTCCGACTCTTCCTGTTCCTTGTTGTAATTTGAAGATAGCTAGAATTTCTGAAGCGTATTTCTCTTGAAACTTTATCACTGCTACTTTGGTGTAAACACCAAAGTAAAATTGTGTTTTTTCTTGATATGGAATTGTGTAACCTTCTTTTTCCAAAGCTATGTGGAGATTCTTAACATCGGTTCCGCTGTTTCCAATCAATAAATGATTAACAAAAGTGTAGCACCAATTTGCTGGGGTTGGGGTTGGTTGAACACAACTAACTATTTCAGTGGCCGGATGAGTTATTCCACCTGTACAAGTGCCAGCCTTGGTCCATGTTTTTGTTTGTTGATTTGTTGCAGGACATAGCGTTGGAGATAATTCAAATTTCCAATTGTTATTAGTGCAGGCTACTGTACTTACGCACACTTGTGAGAGTACTGGGTTCCCGCCTTCGCATCCATTTGGTAAAGATTTAACAATGGTTCTTGTTTGTGTTCCGGAGGTTTGATTTTCTAATTGATTACAGGCTGACCAACCGGAATATATAAAGGAGGTGCAAGTTGGAGTTGTGACAAGATCACATGCTCGAGTGGTTATAGGATTTCCACCCTGACATCCTGATGGAGATGAAAAGGTAACTGTTCTTGTTTGTATTTTTGATTGATTACAAGTTGACCAATCAGAATACATGAAATAGTTACAAACATTGGATTGTGGAGTACAAGTAACTGTTTCAGTTTCTGGATGACTTACTCCACCTGTACAAGTTCCAATCTTAGTCCATAGTTTTGACTGCTGTCGGGTTGACGGACAAGTCACAGGGACTAGTGCGTGTATCCAATTACCTTCTGAGCAAGCTGCCTTATTACATCCGTAAAGCGCATTTAATTTCTCTCTTGTTTTTAATCCTACGCCACCGTTACCAAATTTTAATCCATAGGGACTTAAAATTTCTGCAGGATATTTTTCTTGAAACCCTTTTGCAGCGGCCCTAGTAGAGGTGCCGAAATATGATTCTGTTTTTTCTTCAGCTGAAACTGTGAAACCTTGTTTTTCCAAAGCTATGTGGAGGTTTTTAACATCGTTTCCCTTGCTTGTTATTACCAAATTATTATTAAAAGTATAGCACCAAGATGAAGATGAGGATGAATCCGAAGATGTTGTATCAGAAGAAACAGTTGTTTCTTCTTGCATTTGAACTAACTGGGCTTGAAGCTGAGCAATTTGAGTTTGAAGTTGAGCAATCAATGTCTGTAATTCTGTGCTAGTCATAGCAAATGCTGTTCCGGAGATAGAAAAAATAGCTATGGCTAAAATAACGGCCAACGATATTCTAAGTTTCATAAATTTTTAAAATTAATATTATTTATTTTCTAAATTTATTTATTTGATAGCCGGCGATCCCGAAGGATACGGCAACGTTTAGTGATTCTTTTTTTCCATACATAGGCAAATAAATTACATTATCTGCTTTTTGTAGTATTTTTTTAGAAATTCCTTTTACTTCATTACCTACTATCAACGCTAAAGGGAACTTAGGTTTAAGTTTTGTGTATAAGATTGCTTTTTTATCTTGTTCTAGTGCAATTATTTTTATTTTATCCTTTTTTAATTTATCTATCAACCTGCCGACTTGTGCACAGTGTTCAAAAGGAATTGTTTTTTCAGCTCCCAAGGCGGTTTTAGAGATTTTATGATGAGGCGGTTTTCCTGAAATTCCGCAGAGAAATATTTTATCTACTCCAATAGCATCAGCTGTTCTAAATATAGAACCTATGTTTTCTAGGCTTCTTATGTTGTCGCAGATAACATAAAATTTATTCATTTGAATAATTTTATTCTTTTATATTAGAAAAAGCAACAAAAAAAATCTCCTTCGTATGATTCGTGAATACCAGGAAATCGTAATTGAAATAAAAAAACAGCCACACAATCTAAATATGTATGGCTTTGTGCTACGAATACCCGTAGCTGGTTTACCAGAAAAATGTCTGGTGCATTGTATCTCTCAGTCTCCGATCCGTCGGAAATCGTTAGGGTGTGCCGGTCTGGCCTGAGTATCGAACTCGTACTCCTTTCTCCCTTCGGATGTTTCCACCACAAAAAGGTTTCCCCCGCGATGTTCGACCACCTGTCCCTGAATCTGGCCACCTACAACATCCCACGTTCCGCGTGCACCAACTTGAGGACGCATTACAACTCTCCTTCTGTTGTTGATAAAAAGGTTTCGCCTTTTTCAAATCACTAAAGAAATCTGTTATTCTGAAAATCTATCATTCAAGAGATTTTTCGTTATTCAACTAATGATCTGAAAAAGGCGGCGAAATTTAATGTGGTATTCGCCATCCAACCACTTTGCTCATTCCTTTTAATGCGTTTTCGTCTATAGACGCATAAGCATTGAGCCATGCTTTGATTTCCCCTTAATTTTATTCGCGCTGTTACTCGGGGAATGCTTTACCTAGATTTGCCTCTTCCGGTAAAGCACATCTGCATCTTGCAGATTCCAGCGCTATTGGCGGTGAATGTCCGAATCAGGCGCCGCTACAGGAAACAACCTCTAGCAACACTTTTGTCGAACAGTTCGCTGTCCACTCTTCCAAAACTCTTGAGCGTTTCTCGATAGTAGAAAAGCATAAAGTCTACTTTTCTTACATCTGATCGACAAACTGCCTCATATGCGAGTCCACGAATTCGTTCGGGCGTTGTTACGCCGTCAACTGGCATGTCGGTATAGACATGCTCAGTGTCATTCGAAGACACGTCTTTGAGTCTGAAGGTTAGACAAGAACCAGCCAAGCCCTTGCCGATGCTCGCAACTACCCACTCTCTACCATCGAAGGTTGCGGACAATTTAATGCCCTCGGGAGTGGATTCTGCCCAGAGCTCGCAAGAGATAGCGCCATGGATAACGAAGTCATGCCCTCGGGAAGAGTCCCTGCATACTACGTTATAGTGCGCTATTTTGAACTTAGCGGAGTTCATTGACTAAACTCTCTCCTCATTTATTCTCCGGCCTTAAGAGGTTTGAGCCAGATATTATAGAGGAGCTCCTAAAAAGAACAGTCCATTACGCAGGACATTTAGCGACAAAGATACTTCATCTTTATGTTCTATATCATAGCATATTTAAACAACCATGTCAAGACCAAAACACCCCCATTGATGAGGGTGTTTTATATTTTTTCTTTATGTCTTGCTTTACGATTCGGAAAATCTTTTATTAACTTCTTCCCAGTTAACAATATTCCACCAATTTTCAATAAATTTAGCTCTATCATTTTTATAATCTAGATAATAGGCATGTTCCCAGACATCTAAGGCTAATAAGATTTTCTGTTCCGGATAAAAATTAAGGTTGTGTTTTTCTATTTGTATTATTGATAAGTTTCCATGTTCTTTATGGTAAGATAATACAGCCCAGCCAGAACCCTCGACTGATTTAGCTGTTTCCGAGAATTCTGTCTTAAATCTTTCAAAACTACCAAACTCGACTTCAATGGCTTTTAAAATTTCTCCGGCTGGTTTTGTTTTTTCTGAATTAGCTGGAGTCATGTTTTTCCAGAAATTTTCATGTAGAATATGACCGGCTACATTAAAAGACAAAGATTTAGAAACCGATTTATAGTCTAGTTCTGTATTTTTCTCTCGGGCGTCCCAAATTTTCTCCAATAAAACATTAGCTGCATTTACATATGCCTGGTGATGTTTTAAATGATGCAATGTTAAAACTTCTTCAGACATATATGGTTCTAATTCTTTATAGCCATATGATAATTTTGGTAGATTATATAATATTTTTTCCATATTTTTTGCTCTTCTCTAATTTTAACAACAACCTTGATTTTGATCCTTGATGGTATACTCTTCTCTTTCTTGATATTCTTGTTTTTTACCGTTATTCCACTGGGAAACAGGTCTTAAATAACCAACAACTCTTGAGTAAACTTCACATTTTTTAAAGTTATTCAAGGATTTGTTTTTATCAAAGCAATCGTTGCACTTAAAAACATTAATCATTTCTCCTTCGTCTTCGTAGGCGAGCAATACTCCGTTTTCTATGTTTTCGTCCTGAATTTTTATTTCTTTTCCGCAATCGTGGCAAATGCTATTTTCTTTTGCAATTTTTACAGATTCCATAAAAATATATTCTAAAATTGTTAATTTTACCGACCTTTGTTTTTTTCTTCTTTATAATTTCACATTTGGAACATTCATCAAAAATATCAAAGACAGTACCACAGCCTTGGCATATAAAATGGCTGTGGTCAGAAGTATCTCCGTCAAAAAAAGTAAGAGTTCTGGTGGAAATTTCCTGTACGTCTCCGTTTCTTTTTAAATTATTTAAAATCCTATAGACTGTTCCTTTGCTTATTCTTGGTAATCTTTCTTTGACTTTAGTGTATACATCTTCGGCTGTAGGGTGGCATGTAACGCTTTTCAGATAGTCTAATATAATTTTCTTTTGTGACGTAATTCTTTCTTTTGTTTGCAACATGTTATTAATGATAATTAGTCCTAATTAGATTATATTATTAATAAAAAACGCGGTCAAGCCGCGTTTATCCACACCCCACAGAGTTTAAATTTTATTATTTTTAATCTTTGTTTTAATGTCTTCTACGAAGTTATTAAAATAGCAAAGATTATGAAAAGTGAGAAGTTTTAAGGCCGTGATCTCCCCTGCTTTAAGCAAGTGGCAGATATAATCTTTTTTGTAATTTAAACAAACATAGCAAACACATCCTTTATCTAACGGTTCTCTTTTTTTTAAAAACTTAGTTTGTTTTAAATTTAATTTTCCTTCAGAAGTAAAAGCAATTCCTCGTCTTGCATAGTGGGTCGGCACAGTGCAGTCAAAAGTATCAACACCAGATTTTATAATCAACTCCATATCTTCTAAATATCCTACTCCTAAAAGATGCCTGGGCTTTTTTTCCGGTAATTCATCAGTAACCCATTCTATCATTTGGCCCATTGTTTTTTTATCGTTACCGAATTCCCCGCCAATTCCAAAACCGTCAAAATTCAAACCACCGATAAATTTTGCGCTTTCAATTCTTAAATCTTTAAATCGCGAACCTTGCACGATACCATATAGTGATTGTTTTGATTTTTTTACTTTCAAACAAATATCGGCCCATCTATGGGTTTTTTCTAATGATTTTTTCACATAATTTAAATCTGCTAAGGGAGGTGTGCATTCGTCAAAAGCAAAAATGATGTCAGCTCCTATTTTTTCTTGGATTTTTATTGATTCTTTCGGTCCTATAAATAACTCATCTCCATTTATAGGCGAACGAAAAACTACGCCATCATGATTTATTTTTATTTTCTGTGGTTGGGCATTTTCTTTTATCGCCTCGCCTCTTTGAAAATTGTTTTTTAAAATCTTACTCCCTAACCCAAAATCTGTTCCGAAACCCAAAGAAAAAACCTGGAATCCGCCGGAATCTGTCATTAGGGGTTTTTTCCAATTCATAAATTTATGAATTCCTCCGGCTTTTTCCAAAACTTTTTCACCGGGCTTCAGATGTAAATGAAAAGTATTAGAAATTAGAATTTGGGATTTTGTTTGTTCAACTTCTTCTGATGTTAAGGTTTTAACAACGGCCTGAGTTGCTACAGGAACTAAACACGGAGTTTCAACAACTCCGTGTCCTGTTTCCAAAAATCCTAAACGAGCTCTACTATTTTTTGATTTTTTTAAAATTTTGAAATTAAGCATAAAAACGTCTTACGGTTGTAAAATATCTTCCGTTCTTCCGTCTACGGAGATAATAACGCTTTTTACTGTTTTAAATTGTAAAAGTGTTTGAGTTATTTGATTTCTTATTGCGGAAACCCTGCAAGAACCTCCGACATTCTTTTCCAAATTGCTGTCAAAATCAATTTTTGCCACACCGTTTTCAATTGTTAATTTTTGAATTTTAGCATCAGAGTTTATACTTGTAAAAAACCCATCTAATATTTCTTGCCTGGTCGGTCCTTTTATGAGCTCTTCTATGGCAGCTCTAGCAACTGCTACGGTTTCGGAAACTCCCCTATCCACCGGGAAAACTTTCTGGCAAGAATATTCCGGATCCATTATATTATTATTGAAATAGAGTTTTACTTGTATTGTTCCTTGCACTGTTTTAGCAATTCTCACCGGTAAAACAAATTGTTTGTCTCTTCCCGGTTCTCCACTTGGATTTTCATTATTAAAAACAAGTGTGCCGTTGTCAGCATAAAGAGAAATAAACTCTAGGCTTGTTTTAAAATTTATAGATGTTTGCATCCAATCACCTGTTGCTTGTAGAATTCCCATAGCTAATTCTTTTCCCTCGCTGTTTAATAATTTTACTGTGCCAACTTGGCCTTCAAAACCAATCCAACCATTGCCTTTAACAGTTCCTGTTATTTCAAAAGGAGAAGAAACTTCTTGGTTTTTTTTAGGTTGAAAAACATCGATTCCGGATTCGGTTTCTACTGGTAATATTTCCTTTTTTTCTTGCCACATCAACAATACTCCGGCTAGAATAACTATTATTGCAGCTAGAGCAATTAAGATGTAAATTTCTTTTTTCATAGTTTTTGTATTTAAACTATTTTAATATTAAGCTTTTAAGAAGGAAAAAGCAACTAAGCCCTTGACTTATAATAAATAAAAAGTATAATAAATTTAGATGTATAAGTCGAGCTATCTTAGAAATAAGTAAAGCGACTTAAAAGTCAAAAGGTCGCTTTATAATTAAAACAAAGCAAAATCATTTCAATGGTATTCAAAAAATTCGATAACCAGAGAGGAGGAAATTTTGGCCCTCGCGAAATGGTCAAAGGAAACTGGAAGTGCGGCGAGTGCGGCACAGAAATTACAGAACTTCCTTTCGAACCAGCTCCTGACAGACCAATTTATTGCAGAGAATGCTGGTCTAAAAAAAGACCTCCAAGATTCAGCAGATAATTGAATCAAAAAAATCTCCCATCTTCGGGGGATTTTTTTTGTATAATTTTTCTTTAGTGATATACTAAATTAAAATAATTAATTAAAATAAAAATGAACGGAAACGAAAAAAATAATTTACCAATGATAGAAAAACAAATAAGAAAATTTTTGTTTGTAAGCTGGGAAAGCCTATCTGGTGATTTAGCGGTGCAAATCAAAAAAGAAGGCCACGAAGTAAAAGTTTATATTAAAGCAGAGTGCGATAAAGATGTTTACGATGGATTTTTAGAAAAAGTTGATGATTACAAAAAATTTATTGATTGGGCCGATGTAATAATTTTTGACGATGTCGGTTTTGGAAAAGAAGCTGATGAATTAAGAAAAAAAGGTAAATTAGTTATCGGAGGAAGTGAATATACAGACAATCTGGAAGAAGATCGCGAATTTGGCCAGGCAGAAATGAAAAGAATGGGCATGATTATACTTCCCCATTGGGATTTTACAGATTATGATTCTGCATTAAAATTTATTGAAGAAAATCCAGGGCGCTATGTTTTCAAACCGTCTGGATTTGTTCAATCAGATTCCAAAGGATTATTATTTTTAGGTAAAGATGAAGATGGAAAAGATATTCACGAAATTTTAAGATCCAACAAAAGTGTTTTAGAAAAAAGAGCAAAACAATTTCAACTGCAGAAATTCGCTCAGGGAGTTGAGGTTGCTGTCGGCGCTTTTTTCAACGGTAATGATTTTATTTATCCGATTAATGTTAATTTTGAACATAAAAAATTATTTCCCGGAGATATCGGCCCATTTACAGGAGAAATGGGAACTTTAATGTATTGGTCCGGTCCTAACACAATATTTAAAACAACTCTTGAAAAGATGAAAGAGGAAATAAAAAAATCTGGCTATATCGGATACATAGATATAAATTGTATCGCAAACGCCAGAGGAATTTATCCGTTAGAATTTACTTGCCGATTTGGATACCCGCATATTTCAATTGCTATGGAAGGGATTATAAGTCAATTAGGAGATTTCTTTTATAATATAGCATCGGGAAATAATTATGAATTAAAAACCAAAAAGGGATTTCAATTAGGAATCTGCTGTGTTGTTCCCCCCTTTCCATATTACGATAAAAAAGAAATGGAAATTTATAAAGATTTATCAATTATTTTTAAAAAACCTAGTTTAGACGGAATTCATCTGGGAGATGTAAAAATAAATGATGGCAACTGGCAAATCGCAGGAGAATCAGGGTATGTTTTGGTAATTACTGGATCTGGCACAACAGTTGAAGATGCAAGAAAACAAGCCTACGGCAGAATTGAAAATGTTTTACTTCAGAATATGTTTTACAGAACAGATATCGGGGTCGGCTGGGGAGAAGATTCCGACAAGCTCCAAACCTGGGGCTACTTATATTAATCCACATTAAAAAAAATAGCGGAGGACAGTCCTCCGCTATTTTTTAATTAGACTTAGTTTTTTTCTTTTTGATATTCGAGATAAGAATAAAGAAAAGAATAAATTGCGGAAAACATTACGGGGATTAAAACAAAATAGAAAGCGATATCAGGAAAGATAAAACCTAGAAGAGCAATAGCTCCAGAAATTTTGAATAACTTAGCACCGAGCTTATGGGTTTTATCCCAAACAGCTTCGCTGCTTAGTGTCCATGGAGTTCTTATGCCTATAGACCAATTTCTTTTTGATTTTCCTATTAATTCTCCGGCGTAGAAAAATATAACTCCCATGGCCGGCGCTATAAGCTGGCTCATGTTAAACCTCCAGCCAAAGCTCCATAAAATAGTTAAGATATAGATATAAAGGAAAAATACGATCAAGAGTAATATGAAAATATCAAAATATTCTCTAAATTTCTTGATATTTTCTTTCATCGGATCTATCTTAGGAATAAACAAAAATAACAAGAACATTGCCAAAGATATTATGGGCATTAAAAATAATCCCCAAAACTTTGACATATAGCCATCAACGTTTCCCTGCATATTCCAATGAGAGGCTATTTTCTCCGGCATATATGGATACAAATAAAATCCTGCTAGAAAAGAAGCTACTATAATTAATAAAATAACTATTCTTATTTTTTTCATGTTTTAATTATACCCTTATTCTTCAACAATACAACGAACTTCGTTGTTTTCTCTTACTTCTAAAAATCCAGATGTTATTGGGAAAAAAGATTCTTTTTCCTTGTTGTCTACAATCTTAACAATTCCGGATGCTAAAACCGTTATCAATGTTTGGTGATTATCCAAAACAGTAATTTCCCCCATTACTGTTTGGCAGTTCAAAGATTTAGCTTCTCCTTGAAACAATATTTTTTTTAAACTATAAATTGACAATTTCATATATTTTGATATTATACTAATAGCTTCTTTTACAATCCTCAACCCTAATAGAGGTAAAACACTATGGACAGCCAACAAATCTTTAATCGTTCATTTCGTGGATATTTGCACGTGACTATTGAGAAGATGGGTAGTATAAGGGTTCAGGGTACCGGGGGCGTAGAAAACATTAGAATGCTTGTTTCTAACGCAGAAGCATTTCTTTCCGGGTTCAGTGTTTTTGATGATATGAACGATCCTTGTCCCTATGAACTCGTATCTTTTGACGAGAATAACGAACAGATAGTCGTTCGAAAAAAAACTTCGTCCGTCGCTTGGTAAAAATCATCAAATATCCCCAACTAACTAATGTTTGTTGGGGCTTTTTTATTGTAAAAAATCTAAATTACTTCGTCTATCCCTCCTTTCAAATAAAAGTTCTCTTCCGGGATATCATCATATTTTCCTTCCAATATTTCAGCGAAACCACGTACTGTATCTTCTAATTTAACAAACTTTCCAGGTCTGCCGGTAAAGTTTTCAGCAACGAAAAATGGTTGAGATAAAAATCTTTGAACTTTCCTTGCTCTATTAACAATCTTTTTGTCTTCTTCGGAAAGTTCTTCAATTCCCAAAATTGCAATAATATCCTGTAAATCTTTGTATCTTTGCAAAGTTAATTGAACGTCTCTAGCCACTTTATAATGTTTTTCTCCTACTATTTTTGGATCCAAAGCAGAAGAGTTTGAAGCCAAAGGATCCACTGCCGGATAAATTCCAATTTCAGTTAAAGCTCTTGATAAAACAATCGTGGAATCCAAATGAGAAAAAGTAGTTGCCGGAGCCGGATCTGTAATATCGTCAGCTGGAACATAAATGGCCTGCACTGAAGTAATAGAACCGTTTTTAGTAGAAGTAATCCTTTCTTGTAATTCTGCCATTTCCTGAGCCAGTGTCGGCTGGTATCCTACGGCCGAAGGCATTCTTCCTAGCAAAGTTGAAACCTCAGATCCTGCTTGAGAAAATCTGAAAATATTATCTATAAAAAGCAAAACGTTTTTCTTTTCTTCGTCTCTGAAATATTCCGCCATTGTTAAAGCAGATAAAGCAACTCTGGCTCTAGCTCCGGGAACTTCGTTCATTTGTCCAAAAACTAAAGCTGTTTTGTTTATAACTCCGGATTCTGTCATTTCTTTATACAAATCATTTCCTTCTCTTGTTCTTTCTCCAACTCCGGCAAAAACTGAAACTCCGCCTGATTCTTCAGCTACGTTTCTTATTAATTCCTGTAAAAATACTGTTTTGCCAACTCCGGCTCCGCCGAAAAGACCAATTTTACCTCCTTTAATAAACGGGGCGATCAAATCAACAACTTTAATTCCTGTTTCAAATACTTCTGTTTTTGTAGCTTGTTCTGTAAAAGCTGGCGATGGTCTGTGTATTGGCCAATGCTTTTTAAACTTTTTATCTGTTTTGTTTAATGGTTCTCCGATTACGTTAAATAGGTTTCCTAAAACCTCCGGACCAACAGGAACTAAAATCTGATCTCCTGTGTCTTCAACCTCTAATCCCCTTTTTAAACCATCAGTTGATTGTAGAGAAATTGTTTTTACTTTTGTTAAATCCAAATGTTTAACAACCTCTAAAACAATTACCTTATCTCCGTTTTTTACTTTTAAGGCATTAAAAAGTTGAGGCAATTTTCCTTCTTCTGAAAATTCCACATCAACAACTGGTCCGATAATTTGTATAATTTTTCCTTTATTCATATTTTTATTGTAGCGCTTCGGCTCCAGCAGAAATTTCTGAAATTTCTGTTGTTATTCTGGACTGACGCGACTTATTATATTGTAAATTTAATTTATTTCCTAAATCAGATGCGTTATCAGATGCTGTTTTCATTGCCATTCTTCTGGCTGAATGCTCGGAAGCGTTAGCTTCCAAAATCAAATGGTAAATCTGCATAAAGAATAAATGTTTTGCCAATCTTTCCAAAACAACTTTCGGTGCTGGCTCAATTAGATATTCTTTTAATTTTGATTTATCTGGAACAAAATCAATTTTATACTCTTTTATTAAATCTGCAAACTTCCCTCTTTCCGGAATAACCTCTTTTATCGTATCCGCGATATGGTCAAAATCAATCGGCAAAATTCTTCTTACGTGCGCTTCCTGTTTTAAAGCTGATTTAAAATGCGTTGAAATAATAATTACTCTGTCCCAATTTTTATTTAAATATCCTTGGGTTATAAACTCAGCCAATGGCTGAACCTGTTCTGAGGTTATAAAATCTCCAACATGTGTAAACTTTTTTAAAACTTTAAATCCTTTTTTTGATAAATACGCGTATGACTTTTCTCCAACAGCTAAAAATAGTTTTTCTTCACCGGAGTGGCGCGTATCTTCTAAAAGATGCTTCTCAAATTTTTTAAAAACAGAGCTATTAAATGCTCCTGCTAATCCTTTGTCAGAAGAAACTAAAACAAATAAAACCTTCTTTATATTTTTTCTCACCTCAAATAAATCCGGTAATTCTTCTTTTTTAATATTTTCCAAAATAGATAAGTTAGCAAGTAAATCCATTGCCGCAAAAGCATAGGGCCTGGAATCCAAAGCAATCTGCTGAGACTTTCTCATCTTTGTAGCCGAAACCAGCTCCATTGCCTTTGTAATCTGGCCAATGTTGTTTACAGACTTTAATCTTTTTTTAATATTTTGCGGACTTTCCATAAATAAACTGATGTTTAACCTAATGTTTAACCTCTGACGTTAAACACTTGTTAAACACTTTCAATGAACGAACTGATTACTTCTTTAATTTCTTTTTCGGTGTCGTCGGTGATTTGGCGGTCATCCTTTATTTTCTCAATTAAATCTTTGTGTAAATTATCGAAGTATTCAAGATATTTTTTCTCAATTTCGTGCATTTGTGAAGGTTC
>Ga0172379_10008023_pt1 | contig 13467 bp, 34 predicted proteins | sample GrowelOW334metaG_FD_119756 | JGI IMG/M metagenome (GOLD analysis project Ga0172379, IMG submission 119756) | Groundwater microbial communities from an aquifer near a municipal landfill in Southern Ontario, Canada - Groundwater well OW334 metaG | ecosystem: Environmental > Aquatic > Deep... | reverse complement strand
CCTGGGCATAGTTAAAGCTATTAGACCATTCAGTGGGATACAGCATACAAATGAAATAGAGAGGGCAATACTCACTATGCTGGTAGATCTATTGTATAGGGAAGTATATGCTCTTCTACCGGTAGATAAGGTAAAGGAATCAGAAGAGAAGATTGAGCCCAGGAAACCTATCCCAGCATATACTAATGAAGGTAAATGCCCCAAGTGTGGTAAGGGTAACCTCCTCCTAGAGTTCTGGGAAGTAACAACGGATAAGCAGGGGGATGTATCCTGTAGAGCAATATGCCAAGAGTGTCTATGGGAAGGGGAGCATCAGTTTAAGGGATATAAAGTACTCACTAACAATACCCAAAAATATAGCAATCATAAGGATCCCTCTCTTGAGAGTGCATTGTATTGCTCCCGTTGTTATTCAAATGATTTAAAACTTAGTTCCGACATATCAAAAGACAACCCCCATACCTGTAATATTTGTGGTAAGAAAATGGGTCCAGGTGAGCATTTACCTGGTAAGTACAGACCAATAGGATCTTTTATGAAACATCAGGATATAAAATGACCAAAGAGCAAAGAATAGATAATGAGACAGGGAGATACAGGGAACAATACTGTATAGCAAAACATAATAATAAGTACTGCATAATAGAGTATACTAACTATGATTACCCAGATAGTGGTTGTTGCGATGTAGATGTTAAGAGAGCATTTGTACACTATTTGAATGGTGAGACCACAAGCTTAGATTACAGTAAGCTTGAGATGGTTAAAATAGATCCCTCTAACATAAGAGAGCTATCCGCGTGCATTGAGCTTAAAAAGGTGTTAGACACTAGCTTACTTAGGGACAGACTACGTATTATCAGTGCCACCATTACGGATAACTGTAAAGAGAGAAGCATGATAGAATCAGAGCTTAGGAAATTAAATGGGAAAACTAAAGTAGGGAGAATTATAAATGAAAACAAATAAAACAATGGTAGAAGAGATAATGGAGATACTCACCCCATTTGATGGGATCCCCCTTACTGCAGAGGTAAGATATGTATTTAATATCCTGCCTACAAACTACCCGGAGAAAGCAATCTACTGAAGTGAGGATAAGTTCAGTAGGGGAAACCTTAGGGAAAGCGAAACCAAACCCTGAAAGCGAAGCCTGACCCTATTAGCTAACCCTGGAACTTAAACAACAAGGAGATAAGATAGAATGAAAAGAGGTGAGATATTTGAGCATGCATCTAATGGACAGGTTACATCTCAAGGTAGTATATTTTATGTGGATGATGAAGATTGGGATAGGGTTTCCCAGTACACTTGGATGCTAACTGAGGACTGTTACCCCTTTGCTTGGGTAGTAATAGAAGATGGTAGAAGAATTAAGACCCCAATGCACAGGTTTATACTTAAAACAGTTCCCCCGGATAAGGTTATACACCATAGGAATAAGTGTAAGAATGATAATAGGAAAAGCAATTTAATGATTTTAACCCAGAGTGAGCATTCTAAGGCTCATATAATGGATTTGAAAGGAGAGAAGGATAATCCATATATAGATAGAGATTATCCAGAAGAGAAGGATAAGGATTTCATGATCTGTGGGCAGTTATTACCTGGATGGTACTTTGCTGAATTACTTAAAAGAACCTTGGGAAATTGAAGATATTCTACTAATTTGTCTTAAAACTAAGGAGGAAGGTTACCTTATAGAGTTAGAATGTAAACGGTTTCATTATTCCCTTAGACATTTTTTGGACGAAAATTTATCTTCGATTTAAGAAGAAAAACGAAGATATCTGTAAGCTAACCTTATATATCTCAACAGATTGTCAACTACTTATCAACAGTTATTATTAACTTATCCACAGGTTATTAACTGTAAGGTAATAAGATTAACCCCTAGGGGGAGAATAGATTAAACCCTATTACTGACCCTATGGGGAAATAGAGTTTTGACCCTATAACTAACCCTATGGGGATCCCTAGGAACTGCGAAAATATGCTAAATGTCCATGCCGTATCGGGCGGGTTTGCCATAGGGTCCGTTTATAGGGCTAGTTATCTGCCCCCCCCCTATTTGCTTCCGCACCCCCCCCTATTGCTTCCCCTATAACTATCCCTAGGCTACGCATTATGTATGATATGTATTACTAATCACATACTGTATATCCGTACAGTAGTTTTCTGATGTAGTATCCTCTATTATATGCCGTTCACCGTCCATTCGTCAATCGTCCGTTACTTCACTTTTCCGCTTGACACTTGCACCCCCTTACTATATATTGATATGGTAATGCTTGCTGATGATGTCGGCTTGCATTGCCGATGTTCCCCCCGTGTCAAGCGGGAAGTGCATACCATAGCGGGTGCCTTGCAACGGCGGGAATATTGATACCCCCTATAGTAGTAATGGTGAAATAACCATGTTACTACCCTTATACCATAGCGGGGTTAATTTTTTCTATCGGAGTATATATCATGGATAAGGCTACATTGGAAGCAAAGCTCAAGAGCGCAAAGGTTACGATTGACGGACGCGAGTATGTCCCGTCCGTTGCACTTACCGCAACGGGTGTCACATTGTCCGTCAATGTCACGGCGTTCGAGGCAGTAACGGACGATGAAAAGAAGCTTGCTCTTCTTACCGTTGCCGACATTCGGAACGAACGGTTTAAAGCGAAAAACGCTACGAAAATGGGAATTCGGCTGTAAAGCAATTTTCCCCGCAAATGATACCCCACTGTATAACATGGGATACAGTGGGGTATTTTTTTATACCGTTCATTCTATCAAGGGAATGGACGGTATAGAAGAATATCAATATCATTGGAGATTGTAATTATGAGCAATGAAGTATATTACTCTATACAACGTATACATTCAACGCGCACCCCTGACGGTATACCCTTGACAATGGTATACAATCTTCTGATATCAACGAACATTCACAAGGTAAGTATATCATATGCGGAGTTATGTTCATCCGGTATATCATGCCGTGTTGTATCATTCCCCACATTAAAAACGGCAATGCAGTATTATTCCCGTGTGCGCATAGAAAAGCATACGGGGGGAATAGGGCGTTATGATTTACAGGGGGAGTATAACCCTAATAATCTTAATAATCGAAAGTACAATATACGCAAGCTTGCAAATAGTCCTCAGTTCATGCGGGGTAATACCCCTACTTGCAAGGGTGCAATGCAGAAAATGGATATCATTGACGCACTATCTCTGAATGAAGAAAATGTACAGGTATTACCCCTTGATAAAAATATGCCGTTAACCGATGGACGGCATTATATGCATGATGATTTTATCAATGAGGAAGTGAATACCCCCCGCGTCAAGCCCCTTCCATATCACCCCCGATATAAAGCGTAGCCATTCCCTAAGGTATCCCCTACAGTATTCCCTATAAACAATCCCTATAGTTAACCCTAACACTGCACCATATAAAATTATATAGTGCAGTGTTCATTTTTTCAGTGTATTATAATTCATAAGAATTATAGTACGCTATTTTTATTTACTGGAGAGAAAAACACCATGGATAATCTTATAAAGAAAAACATAGAGATCATTCCCCCCACTGGAGTAATGCGGGTAAAATCCTTTATAAAAGAAAAGGGATTATTTAATACCCCCTATAAATACCAGCAGTATGATTTTCATCAGAAAATGGGGGGCTTTGTAGACATCCATAAAAACAGAGAGATATTTCAAAAGGATATGCCTCTCTCTGAGTTCAGGAAAATTGTAAATGAGATCAGCACAGACGGGAGAGAACACCCCGTAATGAATGCTTTTCTTCAGGGTGATAAAGTGGTATTGCATATCCTGCGTACACGGGGAGAAAAGGGAATAAAAACAACGTATAAGATAAAGAAAAGCAAGTTCGTATATAAGACAGGGCTACCTATGGTGATAAAATAGGGCTAGTTCATAGGGCTAGTCATAGGGAGAAAATAGACTCCCCCTACGGTTAACCCCCATAAAGGTTATTACATTCTATAATCCCTTGGTACATGATAAACTACGGAAAAGCTACATTTACCATGCAATGCTTATTTATCGTAGGCGCTCTGTAGAGGGATTATAGAATTTAATAACTGAAACCATAGGCTAACCCTACGGTTATCCCTACGGTTAACCCTATATTTTATAAAGGAATAAATAAAATGCGTAAGATAATAGTACTTCTCATTCTCTCACTTTCTATTTCCCCTATGGTTTTCTCTGAAACGGATACTAACCTTGAGAGGGTATGGAAAATAGGGGCACTTTCCCGTTGGGTAGAGAAGAAACCTAAAAAGGCAACTGTTAATTATTGGATAGATATACGAATAGTACGTCTATTTGATAGAATGGAATTTAAGTATGTAAGTACGAATTGCTATTTTAATCCTACGAATACATCCCTTTACTTTGTATTGGAAGGGAAATGGACTAACTTCTCACAAGAAAAGTACACATTTGTATACGCCAGTAATTATATTAAAACTAATAAGTAGCGTAGCCTTGCCCTATAGGGTATGGCTACGCTTTCCCCTATTAACTAACCCTAGGGACTGTAAAAGTGGATAAAAGGTATGTATGCAATAGAAAAGTATCGGGAGAATGTACGGGGGTAAGACATAGGGGATTACCTTGTGATCACTCTATTCCCCATAGGGAAAGTATGCTATCCCCAAGTCAATCCCTTTGCACTGAAAACTTCCCCTGTAACTTATCAGGGAAATCGTTTAACTCTTCCTATTGTATAAAAGAAGAAATGAATGAGGAATACTTATAAAATGCGTAGCCTAACCACTAACCCCTTTCCCCTAAGAAAAGGGAAAGTAAAGGATATCCATGTAGATGCATCAAAAAGGGGTTATTACTTCACTGAAGATATGAGAGCATTCGTAGGGAAAACATATTATTTCTCCTATTATACGGAAGGAGTATACAAAAGATGCGATTCCAATGGGCTACTATTCTCCCCCTATTACGGCTACAATGAAGAGTGGATAGAATGGGAGGATAGCATTATGAGTGAGGAGTATATGTAAGCAAACCCTATGAGTAAGCGTAGCCTAACCAATAATCTCCCTCCCCCTAAACTATACATCTGCTCAGCATTCAAGGCTGGGAAATGTAAAGGTGATGTAGAGTGGAATCCCGGGGGAGATAAATGTTCAGGAGCTTCCCCACATACCCATGGAGCCGAGTACACTAAAGATCCCCAAAATTGTAGAATATCCTCTGAGGTGCACATAATAACCTGCATCCCCATAGAGGAAGTAGATGATACTTATCTGTAGAAACCGTAGGGGGGAGAATAGGTTTAACCCTATAGGGGAAAGATTAACTAACCCTATGGGTGAATAGGTTTAACCCTATGAACTAACCCTATGGGTAGCCCTATAACTGATAAAAAACAAGGAGTCATTTTTACCTATTACCCAAAGGGGGTACCCCCTCCCCCGCTACCCGTCGCGCAGAGGGGAAGCAAATTATAGGTTTAGCCCTTTATTCTATTAAAAACGCCATTCTAGGGTTAAAAATAGGGTCCCCGATAGGGTTAGTTTATTTATTCTAGGGGTAGTTATAGGGATAGTTTATTCTTCCCTATAGGGGCAGTTATTAATTTTTAGGGTTAGTTATAGGGACAGTTTATTTTTTTTTAGTATTATTTTTCTAGGGAATAAGGCTTTTATATGTCTATGTATACCATTGAAGCAAAGGTACTTAAATTCCCTGATTATAAAGAATATGAGATCAGGTTGTTTTCTTGGAATAAGGATACGGGGCAGTTATTTGATGAAAACAGTAAAAAACTAGTCGATGTTTTCAAATCAGTATCTGAATTATGCCAGTTTTTACAGTTTATCTATGCGGATTATTACATTATTCTTGATAATAAAGGGGAAATATTTAAGGAGAAACATAGTCTCTCCCTATGGTCTCCCCCTATAGACTAACCCTAGAAAAAAGGAATAACTCATGTATATTTATATTGAAAAAACCTCTGAGTATAAGCTGGTAACTGAAGCTCAGATAGAGGGTACTTCCTTCGGAAAAGCCCATATTCGGTTTTATCATCTCACTGTTTGGGATAATGAAATAAAAAGACATTCTCATGTGTCTGAGGAATTTGATTCCGTCCTTAAGGCTTTAGCTGTTTTAAGGAACTATATATCTAATTCTCTGATATATGAGATAAAAGAGGAACTGTAAGCTTCCCCTGAAACCGTAGGCTTACCCTACTGACTAACCCTAAAAAGGAAGTTTTATTTATGAATTCAATAAGGAATTTTGTATACAAAAAGTACAGATTACCTATTTTTTTGATTGTTATGGCGGGGTATATCTCGGGGATTGCAATTGCATTTATGCATATAACTATAATCCCTGGTATTATTTTTACAGGTATATGGATTATATGGAGTATTGGGTGTCAAATTTCAAATGATATGGATATGGGTTTGTGGTAAAGAACCTTATAAGGAGACCCTATTTTATGTGGAATGATAGACTGTATATTATTATATTTATTATTTCTACTGCCCTATGCATTGCAGCTCTGATAGTGAATTTTATATTGGGTATTCAATCTCCTCTTGTTAACCCTGTAATTCCCTTTTGAGGAAATATTTTTTGTCTTAAATAGAAAAATTAGGTGGTATTTTTTATTGTTCTTTGAAAAGCGCACCATTTACGGTATAGTGCGGAGTCGCGGGTAAGGAAACTTACCCTATCTGGCTTTGAACCAGTATACCTACGGAATGTGAAATAAATAAAACATGACTTGGATGCCGGATGTCGTCGGCTATAAAACCAATCGCGGTCATGGAGGAAGTTGCGCTACCTTTTTTATTTTTGATCAAGTCAAAAGGAATTAATTAAAAAAAATTAGGTGGTATTTTTATGAAAAGTGAACATCTTGCTCTGGCATCTGGTACAAAAGAAATGGAATTCCCTTTTTTAGGGATATCTAAAGACTCGGAGACCATTGTTTTGTTCTCAGGAGACGGTGAAGGGACGATTGTTTATGCTCTCCCAAATACTGAGGATTCTTCCGATCTAGGGAAATTTTCAGATTGTTGGGATATGGAAGAATTTACCCCTATTATAGGTAAAGTGATTTTGTCTAACTAAGTAAAATTAGGATATATTTTAATGAGATTGACAAATAAACAGAAAAAAACTATAAATCAAAGATTAACTCCAGAGTATCTTCACTTTGATAGTTTTAATACTTTGGAGGATTATGAATCTTATAACTCCTGTAAGGCTACTCTACGAATTTCAGAAGTTATTAAAGCACTAAAAAAGGCTAAAAAGGAGCATGGGGATCTTCATTTTTTTATAAAAAAAACAGATGTTCATTCTTTAAGAGCTTTGGGACCCTATTTTAGCCCTAGGGTTTACCCTATTTGCTATGATAGTAGGGGTAATGGAGCTTTTAGTATTTATGTAAAGGGAATAACTAAAAATAAAAAGAATTACAAAAATAAAGCTTTTGTAATTTTTTGATTAGTAATAAAATTTTAAGGAAAGTTATGAGAAAGAATTCAAATGATATTGAATGGGAAACTCGACAGGATAAAAGACTGAATGATGCATTGATGAATGATAACCTATACAGGTCTCTTATTTTGAAAAAAGATAAACCTGTACAGATTCTTTCCCTTCCTGCTGCTAAGTGGATATGGGAAACCAGTTTATCCCAGGCTTTTGAAGATATCAAATTTTCTTTTCTTGGGATAGAAGAAAACCCCCCTGTTCACAAACAAATGAAACTAAATGCTGAATATAACAATAAGATCTATGCTAAGAAGTGTAGATTTCAAACTACCCCCTCCCCCTTCAGCCTTCTACACTATTTTAAGATGTCAAAGACTTCTTTTGATATCATATACCTGGATTGGATGGGAACCTGGTCTCAGGAGAAAAAAGAACAGGTATCCCTTATATTCAAAAAAGATCTCATACGCCCCCGTGGTTTCTTTATATTCACCCTTATGTATGGGAGGGGGTATTCGGAGACAAACAAAGAACTGGAAAAGTATTCCAGAATGCACCAGGGTTTTGACTTTGAGTATGATTCTAAACAAAAGAAATCATATATCTCAAAGACAAGAGGGGTAGTTAACCTTATTCAGAGTATTGCTGAAAAGTATGATCATAAGGTTGAATGCACCTACATGAATGACTATCCCTCTTTACGCTGTTCTGAGCTTTCTTTTGTGCTCAAAGTCATAGCCTAACCGTAGGCTTACCCTATTTACTAGCCATAAAATAAAGGAAACTAATATGAAAAAAATGGAATCTGATAGTGTAAAATTCAGAGATATTATGTGGGAAATGACCAATTACTGGGCTGAGAATAAGGTGGACTATCGAAGAATAGTATCCTCCTTTGAGGTAAGAAAAAAATGGTTTAAGGATGAATATGAAGTAACCATTTTTACCTCACGCCCGGGAATAATAATCGGGCAGAAAGGATATCTGATTACTGGACTTCAAAATGTCCTGAAAGAGGAATACAATGTCTATTCTGTTAGAATTAAAGAATTTGATTTCTGGCAGAATGAGTATAGAGATTATATGGATTTTGACCTTGATAATTCTGATGAGGACTAAAATAGGTGTGTTTTTATGGAAAAAATGGAACGTGATTCTATCCTCTATGATGCTATATCTTTCATTCAAATGGAGGATGATAGCTGCCGATGTGATGTGATTAAATCCTGTGAGGATTGTTCCTCCCGTAAACGCAGAGATTCTCTTATTGATGGTTTACAAAGGGTTATAATTTCTGAAGAGAGTTAAGGGGAACCATATGAAACTATCAGAATGTATTATTGGAATTGTTGTTCAGGATGAATGCTATTCCTGTACTGAGAGAGTAAAAATAGGGCATATAGTGGGATTAACTTCTAAATACTCTATGTCTGTTAAAAACTTCGTAGAATTAGATGATGTTATACCTCTTGTTAAGTTTGTTGGGGAAGAAACTCCCCGGGGTATACACCACGGGAATCTTAAGGTATATAAAGATTAAAGAATAAGGAGATTTTTATGAAAAAAAGCAATGTGTTTTTTATGGGTTTGTTCACGGTTATTTCCCTGCTACTTCTTTCCTGCAGCGATGCTGAAATAGCATCCGCCAATGTGTCGAAAGCTGCTGATCAGTTTGAGATATACCGTCGGGTTATCTTCTATAATGGGATAACCGACAATTATATCCTGGCAATAGAAGGATACTGCTCTATTGAAAAGGGGGAAGATAAAATACTTCGGGTTGTCGTTAAAACGGATAATGGGAAATATATTAAACATTATCTGGGTTTATCTGATAATGTTACCTTTTTTGCAGAACAGCTGGTGGAATCTAAGGTAAGCGATAGAAAATATAGGGTTGTGTTCAAACCCTCTGCTATTATTCCCGATGTTGAGATAAGATAGAAAATGAAAGAATACTTAAAAGCATTCTTAGGAATGTTTATACTTATAGCTATAATAGCTATTTTGTTGTGTCTATTCAGATTCTAATTTGAGAGGAGAATTTTTATGATAAGTATACCTTTTTATGTCCCATGCTTCTTGTGCTCTGTCTTTTTCTTTGTTGGGGTAATTACTGGAATGCTCATTCTTTATGCAAAAGTAAAGAAGGAATTTAATTTCAAAGATAAGAAAACACAGAATAAACCTTTTAAGGTCGATACTCGGGATGGGTATGACTGGATAGACTGGGAAAAAAAATAGGAGTATACTATGAAAGTTGAAATCAAAGAAGAAAAAAAAGATAAAGAAATATCTTATCCTTTCTTGGGGATAAATGATGATGATGACCTAATAATCCTTTTTCGGGATAAAGGGAGAGGTACTGTTGTCATGAGTGCTGATACCTCTGCTATAGGGGAATGGGTTGATGGCTTCAATATGAATAGTTGGAGACCTTTTACCGGAATTGTAAATTTAAGGAATTGAGGTATTATTATGCTTTTTTGGATAATATTTATAGTCCTCTGGATTATTATCGGTTGGCTTGGGGGGTTAATAATAGCCCTATCTTGGGATTACTATGAGTATGATTTATCCTTGCAAGCACTCAGTGTGTTTGTGGGACCTTTTGCGTTTATTATATCATTGATATTTTGGTTAGCAAAGATATTAAAATATAGTAATTTTCTTGATAAAGTAACCAAAAAACTTACTATTACCTTAAAAAAGTAAGGAGTTACTCCCCTCATATATTCCCTTTACTATTAAAATCCCCCCTTGCTTAAGGGATTAAAAAGACACTAACGCGCACACAATGCCACGTCTCTTTTAGTGGAATAATCATAGTAGAGGGAATATATGAGAAGAGAAATTATAAGTAATGTAAGTGAAGCCTTATTCAAGATCGAGAGCTTCCCCTTGATACAGGAAAGTGTTACGGTAAACCACGAATACCCTCCCCTCCATTCGGCGGTCCATTTCTCTCTTGTATAGGGCTTCGCTTAGATTATTTATAATAATAGGAGAATCTAATCATTTCCATCATTTCCCCCGTTTAACTAACGGCTAAAAGGGACACTAACTAACTCTACACACACATAGAGTAATGATCCTTTAGTGGAGTATCATGGGAATGATTAGATTTTTCTGTGGAAATGTAAGCTAATTATATTTAGTGAGGATATGCTTTATGACTGCACCTGAAATTAAACAAGCAATCAATGAAGGTAAAAAAGTATATTGGAAGTCTCCCGTCTATCAGGTTATCAAAGATAACCTTGGGCAATACTTTATAAAATGTACTCTGAATGATCATTGTATTGGTTTAACCTGGAAAGATGGGGTTACTTTGAATGGGGAAGAAGAAGACTTTCATCTCTCTATATAAAAAAGGAGGATACAATGCGTAAATTCAGAGTATACTTTAATGTGGGCTTCATTGATAAGAGTGCTAAAACTATCAGTGAGGCTATTATTGCAGCAAAGAATGAAAGAATGATGGCTTCCCTGGATACCATTGTCAAGGGAATAATCGAGCTTGAAAGTGGGAAGAAAACGGAAGTGAGGAGTAGATAATTTCTGTGAGTAAACCTCTTGTAATATGCTCAGCCATTACAGAAGGAAAATGTAATGGTATAGCAGGGGATATCTGTACTGTGCAATGCCATCATAGCATCCCTCATACTTGTAATATTTACACAGAAAAAGTAGAATCCTGTGATTCTTGCAATAAAACAAGAGGAGTATTTTGTATTTGTAAGCCTGAAGGGATAAATGAGGAATTCTTATGAGTAATAACTCCCCACAGCTTTATATCTGTGATTTAGTTACAGAGGGAAAATGTGATGGAATAGGAATGAACGGTCCTTGTAAACACAATACCCCTCACAGTAGTAGAGGTAACTGTGCTGGTAGAAGAATGAGGTGTGTCCCGAAAGGTACAGAAATGTTTTCAATCTGTATTCCTTATAAAGAAAAGGAACTTACCATGAGTGAGGAATACCTGTAGGCAACCCATATGAATAATTACAAAAAATACAAAGCAGGGCAAATAGTAACCCTCAGAAAAACTCTTCCCTATCCGGAAGGGTCGAATGACTGTAATTTAGATTCTAGGACAATAAGAAACCTGGAAGGTAGAAAAGCAGTAGTAGTTGATAGAAATTTTACCCCCTCTGGATGGAAAAAAGGGTAAACTGTAGATATTGCACTTAAAGGAGTATACCCTACTGATCTTAATCTTCAGTGCACTTTCTGGTTAGATAAAAACTGGGTGGATGATCCTGAAGAAATGAGCGAGGAATTCTTATGAATAAACCTATTCAATATATCTGCTCAGCAATTACAGAGGGAAAATGTGATGGGATAAAGACAATGAACTCCAACCAAAAACCTCTTACCTGTTATCATTGTGTCCCTCACAAGTGCAAGCAATACACTGACAAAGTAGATGAATGTAATACTCGTGATGGGAAACCTAATGTTTTGTGTATATGCAAGCCCATTATAGAGGGAATGAGTGAGGATTTCTTATGAGCCGTATACTACATATATGTAATTGTAAAGATATGTGTAATCATACTTACTGTCCCCACCACAAAGAACATTATATCGAGGAACATATCTACCATGTTCCTGAAAGTGTACATTGTTCAGATCCCAGAGTAGGTTGTGCCTTTTTTGAAAAAGGGAAAAGAAAGTGTATTCCCATAGATAATGGAATGAGCGAGGATTTCTTATGAAAAAGCATAGCCTACCCCTAAAACTAACCTTGTTATTGCTAAACATAGGGTTACTATCCGGAGAAAAACCGCTTACTTGCGTATGGAAAATAGGGGCATTATCCCGCTGGGTAGATCCTAAACCGGAAAAGGTTGTTTATTACCCCATAATAGAAATAGAAATAACCCCTAACAAGCAGAATGTAATTCTTCGTTACACTTCTACAAACTGCTTTTATTCGAATGCAACGCTTTATTTTTATAATTCAGATGCAGGAAAATGGATGCAGTTCTCTCTGGAGAGATATACCTTCGTAATATCAAGTAATTATGTAAAGGGGAAACTATAAAAAGGGGCTACGCTTCATGCTTCTAATGTGTGATAAAAAACAATCAGGGGAATGTACAGGAGAAAGAACAGGTTCTGGGGTTTTTTGTAATCATTGTATTCCACATGAACCTAAATGGCTCGGGGTTAATCTTCCTAAATATAGTATACCTTCCCCCTGCACATTATCCTTTAAGAATTTCAAAGAGTCTCAATGTATAGAAGTCGGGGTTAGTGATGAGTACTTATAAATCATATAAGATAGGGGAGATAATAACTCTTAAATCTGAACTTCCCTTCCCTAAAGGCACTCCGTCATGCTATATACCAAGAAGAAATCTCGACTTAATGCAGGGAAAAACAGCAGAGATACACAATCCAGATTATGTCCAAAGTGGGTATGAGAATGGATCTCTGGTTAAAATAAAAATAGGGGGGATAATTCCTGAAAATATGGAAGGTATAAACTCACTTTTTATCCCTAAAACATGGATAGAGAATGGGGTATTAAGTATGAGTGAGGAGTTTTTATGAAAGCAATGATAGACAGAGTAAATGACGGCAGGATATTTATCCGCGTAAAGGCGCTGAATAAACGGGAAGAGGTTCTTCTTCGTCAATTCCGTGATGATTGTGATAAACGTAAGTATCTACCGGAAAGTATAAAACACTTTGCGGGTTATGTGAATGTAAGGTTTAACGGGGAATGTGGTTCAAAGAGTTTTGACTTGGAATCAATGTGTATTGAAGTTCCGTTTGAGCCAGTTATTCCTGTTAAAAAGAAAGGATTTCTTAACTTTTTGTTTAAAAGGTAATATTTTTTATGTTGAATAAAGAAAAAATAGGTTCAATATTCAGGGCATTTATTATAATTGTAGCTCCAACTTTAGTATTGTTTGGATTCCTATACCTTGTTACCTTAACTCCGAT
>Ga0172379_10008022_pt1 | contig 13470 bp, 12 predicted proteins | sample GrowelOW334metaG_FD_119756 | JGI IMG/M metagenome (GOLD analysis project Ga0172379, IMG submission 119756) | Groundwater microbial communities from an aquifer near a municipal landfill in Southern Ontario, Canada - Groundwater well OW334 metaG | ecosystem: Environmental > Aquatic > Deep... | reverse complement strand
GCGATTGCAAACCAGTTTCGCGGCATGAAGGCCGCGGTGTTCACCTCCGTCGGAGGCTACACCATGGAAGACGCCGACAAGCTTCGTGCCAAGGGGCGCGAGGTGGGCGTCAAGTCCTTCATCGCGAAGAGAACGCTTCTCGAGCGTGCCCTTAAGGAAGCCGGCGTCGACGTCGACATCAGCGGACTTGACGGCAGCATCCTCACTTCGGTGGGATCGGCGGACGAAGTGTCCGGCGCCAAGCTCATGGCCTCCTTTCTCAAGGACCGTAAGGATACGCCCATGAAAATGGTCGGCGGCATCCTTGAAGGAAAGCTCATGGACGCCAAGTCCGTGAATATGCTCTCGAAACTCCCGGGCAAGCAGGAATTGCTCGGTCAGCTCGTGTGGACGCTCAACGCGCCGGTCTCCGGCTTCGTCAACGTTCTCGCCGGCAACCTCCGCGGCCTCGTGACCGTGCTGGGCGCCATCAAGGATCAGAAGACCGCTTAATTATTCCAAATTTACCCTTATGTCCGACGAACAGAAAGTGGTCGAGGTGCCGGCGAAGTTCCAGGCCCTCGTTGCCGAGATCGAAAAGATGTCCGTGATCGACCTTTCCGAGCTCGTGAAGGTGCTCGAGGAAAAGTTCGGCGTTTCCGCCGCCGCCCCTGCCATGATGATGGCCGCCCCGGCCGCCGCCGGCGCGGTTGCGGAAGAAAAGACTTCCTTCGACGTCGAGATCGTTGCCGCGGGCGACAACAAGATCAACGCGATCAAGGCCGTGCGTGAAATCACGGGTCTCGGGCTCAAGGAAGCCAAGGATCTCGTGGACGGCGCCCCGAAGGTCGTGAAGGCCGGCGTCGACAAGGCGACTGCCGAGGACGTCAAGAAGAAGCTCATCGACGCGGGCGCGACGGTGAACATCAAGTAAACGGAATTTAAACGATCCCGCCCTTCGAAAGTGGCGGGATCGTTTTGTTTTGTCTCGTTATTTGAGATGGCTCGTCGTGATGGAGTACAGCTTCGGCCCGGCGAGCAGGTAGATGGTTTTGTTCGCCTCGTCCACGAGGAAATCGGAGAGACCTTGAAACGCGTCCGAACGATACTGCGTGACCAGGCTGCCGTTATTCTTTTCGTAAACCAGAAGGCGCTGCGTCGACGGCTCGAGCACGTAGACGTATTCGCTTTCGGCGGAAGTCCACGCGTCGGTCGCGGCAGTGACGGCCGGATCCGCCGATCCTTGGCTCCATCCTACCTCGGACCCGCCGACGAATCGGACGAGTTGTCCGTTTTGTTTCAGCACGAATACGGTCGCGTCAATGGCAATCGAGACCGCATCCGAGAGATCCGTGGTTTTGGCGCGAATCCATCGCGTTCCGCCGTCGAAGTCGTTTCCGGTGCGGTTGTACTTGATGATCTGCCCCGAGGATGGATCGAGCACGTATAATTTCCCGCCGTAAAGCGAAAGATCCGTCCATCGTGACCCGGAGGCTGGCTGCGCGTTCGTGATTTGGAACAGCTTGTTCGTCAGGTCAAGCCTGCTTATTCCCGGTCGGTCATCAAGGAATAGCGTCTGTCCGTCCTCGGACGTCACTTCCGTCGGCAAGCCGATTTCGCCGTCCGACGTTTCCACGGGGGCAAACGATCGGTTGGAGGGGTCGAGCAAATATGCCCGCTTGTCGGAACCGATGACGTACACGCCGCCGCCCGAGGAGAAGACGACGCGTCCCGAGGTTCCTTCCGCCGCGTTCAATTCTCCAAGGAGAGTCGGCTGCGGAATGTTGATGAGATGGCGCAACTCGTTGAAGGCGCCGTTGATTTGCGCCTGCAGTTTAGCGGAGGTTTGGAGACGGTCGTCCGTATCGGAGGGGAGTTCGTTGATGAGCGCGAGAGCCTCGGCATACAGCTTGCGCGCCTGAGTTTCGTCCTTGTAGATGACAGCACCCGCTGCTTTTTCAATGGTATCCTCGACCTTCGTTACCTTTTCCTCATAGGCGGCAAGTTCCGTGGAACGGACTTGCGCGCGTTGAAGGACCGTAATCCCCGTGGCAAGCACGAGCAGAATTCCAAGGGCTGCCACGGTTAACGTCTTTGTCGTCTTCGGAAGACGGTTGAATCGGCCGAGCGTGGAATGAATCCCCCGGTTGACGCCGGACCGAACGGCCGCGATTGCTTGCGATCGCATGTCCCGCTTCGTGAGCGAGACGGTCGTCCGCGCCGTCCATCGCGCGCTGCCAAGCAGCATGCGCAGCGTGACGACGACCGAAGAAGCAAACAGTCTCCACAGCGAACGTCCCACGTTGAAGTGCGCGGACGGCAGGCGCATCTTTTTCAGCGTCGCGAGGACGCTTTCGATCGGCCTCGGCTTTTGGTCCTCAAGAAGCGTGGCCGTTTCAGTCGTCGTTCGCGCGAGGCGGTCCAATGAAACGCTTGCGAGCGGCTGTGCGAAATCCGTTGAATCTGCGAAATCGACGGATTGTAAAATAAGAAGGGACAAATCCGCATTCGCTGGAAAATATTGCCGAATTTTGGCGGCTGCGCCTTGGGGGGGAAGCGTTGAAAGAACGGCATTCAGGTCCTCGCTTGCGATGATGCGGGGAAGGTCGCGGTTGGACACGCAAAAGACGTCGCCCGGTCGCAGTTCTCCGTCAAGAACGACGGCGAACGTTTTTTCCCAAGTGGGCAGGGCCTGTTCGGTTTGGATGCTTCGGAAGAGATTGAAGACCTGATAGCGCTGCTCTGGCGTTCGGTGAAGGAAAAGCGCGGTAAGGTCTCCAGTGCCGGACAAGAACATTTGTTCGTCGCACGCGATGCCGACGATGGCGCTGAACTGTTTGATCGGGATGCTCCAGTCGCCGGTTAGTACGCGGTTCGCGACGGTTTCGTTGAGCGCGCTCAGGAATTGTTCGAATCGGTGTTGCGCATTTGCGTCTTTTCCAAATGATTCGGCAAGTCGGTTTACGTGTTCAAGTACGGTTGTTGCCGGAAGAGAGGATGCCGGAGCGCGCCCGGTTACGGAAACCAGCGCGAATACGAATCCCTCGCGTCCGTCGAGCGGCCGCAGGAGAGTCGCGTTGTATTGTTTTCGGTCCGTTGACTCCTCTCGGAGCTCCGCGGCCTTCAGCTGGTTCGACATAGGCGGCCATTGCTTCTTTTACATCAGTTTTGTACATTATAACTGATCAACTTCCATCTGCAACCGGTGGATCCTCCATCTGTGAACAATCAGGGATTTAAACTTGAACAGTTGTTTGGTTCAAAGACAAGAGCTCGCCTCCTGGCAGTTTTTTTGCGACATCCGGAACAGGCCTATTTCGTTCGGGAACTTACGAGAAAAATAGACGCTCAACTCAATTCTGTTCGCCGGGAGCTCCAAAATTTGGTCGAATTTGGCGCCGTTGTTGAATGTAAGGACCAATCGATCGACAAGGCGGCGGGAAAGCTGTCCGAGAAGAAGAAGTTTTTCATGGCCAATCCGGAATTCATGCTGTTTGAAGATCTGCGCGGGCTATTTACAAAGGCTAGCATTTTCTTGAAAAATAATCTTGTTCAGGAAATTGACGATCATGGAGACATCGTATTTCTTGCATTTACCGGACGGTTTGTTGGAAACATGGACGCTCCTACCGATATCCTTATCGTCGGAAACATTGATCAGAAGGCGCTTCAGAAGGTCGTTTCGGCATTTGAGAGCGAAATGGGGCATGAGATCAACTATACTCTCATGCCGAAGGAAGAGTTTTTATATCGGCGTCAGGTCACGGACCGCTTCCTCTTTTCCTTGTTGGAAGGGGAGAAGATCGTGATGATCGATCGGGTAACGGTATGATGATTCTGTTGGTCTGCGGACAGGACATTCGTTCGTTGTCCGTCGGCTTGATTCAAAACGGAGTGCTGCATCAGGAAGTTCATTTCGTCGCGTCGCCGGAACGGTATCTTGAGCGCGTGGTCGAGACGCTTTCGGAATGGCACGTATCGGCCGGGGATTTGGGCGCCGTCGCGGTGGTAACCGGCCCCGGGTCGTTTACGTCGAGCCGCGTTTCCACGACGATTGCCAACGGCATCGCATTCGCGAAGGGAATTCCCGTTCTCGCAATTGAAAATTTTGACCGGCTCAATCTCCGCGAGCTTTCGGAGCGAACGGATTTTGCGAAGCTTCCCAGCGTTGACCACTATGCGGTTCCGGTTTACGATCGTCCGCCGCATATTACGTAAATATTAATCTTAATTTTTAACGCATCAGGCTTATGCAGCCCATCGACGTCATTCAGGCCTCCGTACTGGGATTATGGAACAGTATCGTCGCATATCTGCCGAACGTGCTCGGCGCCATCCTCGTCTTTCTTATCGGCATCATCGTCGCATCGGTTCTCCAGGCCGTCGTGGTAAAGGCCATTCATCTTTTGCGCGTTGACGAGCTGGTCGGCAAGTTTGATCTCAGGTCTTCGCTTGAGAAGGTGGGCATTCGGCTTCACGTCGGGAAGCTTCTTGGATGGATCGTAAAGTGGTTTTTTATCATCGTGGCCCTCGTTGCCGCCACGGACATTCTCGGTTGGAACCAAGTAACGAACTATCTTCAAGAGGTCGTGCTTTACATTCCGAACGTCATTGTCGCGGTCATTATCCTTTTGGCAGGCATTCTTCTCGCGACATTCGTGCGGAACGTGGTGAAGACCGCGGTTGAGGCCGCGGAACTCGCCAGCGCGGAATTTCTGTCCGGGATCGCAAAATGGGCCATTCTTCTTTTTTCGTTCATGGCCGCGCTCGTTCAGCTTCAGATTGCCCCGGGGCTCATCAATACGCTGTTCACGGGACTGGTCGCGATGCTGTCCCTTGCGGGCGGTCTGGCATTCGGTCTCGGAGGCAAGGAGCATGCTTCCCGCGCTCTTGATAGACTGCGCCGCGATCTTTCAAGCGAGAAGTAAAATTCAAGGATACAAGAGACAAAAACTCGAATTTGTTTCTTGTATCTTTTTGTTTTCATGCATTGTCAGAGAGTGTAGACTATGTTAGGGTTCGCCACGATATGTCCGATGAAGGTTACCGATATGGCACGCATCGTTTTTGGGAGATGCTGCAGGGCATCCTCTTTTGGAGCACGCTCGCGCTTTCGGTGATCCTATCGTTCGTCGCACCGGTCTGGGTGATCGTCTTTATCATCGTGTTCGATTTGTTCTGGTTGTTTCGCGTCGTCTACTTCGTGATCCATCTGGTCTCCGCGTGGCGTGACTATCGCGCGACCATCGCGACGGACTGGTTCGCGAAATTGTCGGACGTCCCAGGTGCGGACCGCATTCACCATGTTGTCTTTCTTCCAACCTATCGGGAGGACGTCGAGATTATTCGCGCCACGCTGCGTTCTATCCGGGATTGCCGATTTCCAAACGACCGGATCATGCTGGTGCTTGCCGGAGAAAGCCGCGACGCCGCTCGATTTCGTCGAAATGCCGAATTGATTCGTCGAGAATTCGGGGGCGTGTTCAAGAAAATTATCGTGACGGAACATCCGATGGGCCTTCCGGATGAAATTCCCGGGAAGGGATCCAACCTCAACTGGGCCGGCCATCGCGTTTCCGAGGTTCTCGCGGCGGAGTTTCCGTTCGTTGCGGACGAAGACATCGTCGTCTCTTCGTTTGACGTCGATACCGTGGTACATCCGCAATATTTCTCCTACCTTGCGTACCTGTACCGGACGGTTCCGTCACCGACGAGGACGTCGTATCAGCCGGTCGCGTTGTTTTCCAACAACATTTGGTCCACGCCCGCGCCGGTGCGCATCGCGGCCTTCGGCACGACGTTCTGGATTTTAACGGAGCTTGCGCGACCTGAGCGCCTTTGGACTTTTTCCTCGCACTCCATGCCGTGGGTCATGCTGAAGGACGTCGGATTTTGGCAGAAGGACATCGTGACGGAAGATTCTCGCATCTTTATGCAGGCGTTTCTCCATTACGAAGGCGATTATCGGGTTACCCCCATGTTCATGCCGGTTTCCATGGACACGGTCACGGGGGACACGTACGTTCAGGCGCTCGTCGCGCTGTACAGGCAAATGCGTCGATGGGCGTGGGGCGTGGAACATCTGCCCTACATGATGGAGCAGTTTCCAAAGCATCCCAAGATCTCCAGGCGTATCAAGTTCAAGTACGTGTTCAATCACGTTGAGGGAATGTACACCTGGGCCGTGGCGCCGCTGCTTATCTTTATTTTGGGATGGCTTCCGCTTTGGCTGACGAGCACGGAGGCGAACGCGTTCGTTCAGGCGGCGCCGTTTACGCTCGAATGGCTCATGCGGCTCGCGATGGGCGGCGCATTCGTGTCCGGGACGCTTTCGCTGACGTTGTTGCCGCCCCGCCCCGCATCCGTGAAAAAATGGACTTGGCTCGTTATGGTCGCCCAATGGGCCCTGCTGCCGTTTACGTTCATCCTGTTCGGCGCCTTTCCCGCAATTGACGCGCAGACGCGCCTCATGGTCGGAAAGTATCTTGGGTTCAACGTGACGGCGAAGAAACGAATTGGATAACCATATGTACCCGCGGGTTTCCATCAACATTGTCGCCTGGAACGGAATGACGTTTCTTCCAAAGCTTTTGGAATCCATTTTCGCCCAGACCTATCTCGATTTTAGCGTCCTGATCGTGGACAACGGATCGAGCGACGGGATCGAGGCGTTTGTCCGCGAGCGATTTCCGCAAGTGGCTTTTTTGCGAAACGCGCGCAATCTCGGGTTCGCGCCGGCGCATAATCAGGCAATTCGATATGCCGTCGAACATTGGGACGGCGACGACCTGTCGGACCGATTCGTGCTCGTGACGAACCAGGACGCCATATTCACGCCGACATTTTTGGAGAAGATCGTTCAGGCCGCCGAAAAGGACGCGCGCGCGGGTTCGTTTCAAGGCAAGCTGCATCGGGCCTATACGGAAAATCCGCAGGATGAGACGCTTCGAGAGACCGTGTGTTCCGAAATCATCGATTCCACGGGGTTGATGCCGCATCGAAATCGGACGTTTACCGATCGCGGGGCCGGGGAGATGGACGACGGGCAATTTGACGAATCGGCGGACATCTTCGGGCCGACGGGCGCGCTCGCGCTTTATCGGGCAAGCGCCTTGCAGGACGTCCGTTATCAGGATGAATTTTTCGATCAGGATTTTTTTTCCTACAAGGAAGACGCCGATCTCGCGTGGCGCCTGCGTCATCTCGGCTGGGAATCACGTTACGTGCCGTCGGCCGTCGCCTACCATTATCGCGGAATGTTCGGGAAAGAAAGGATGGGGTGGCTCGATCGCATTCGCAACCGACGCGGGAAGTCCCGTGTCCGCAATTGGTATTCGACGCGCAATCATCTTCTCGTTCTTATTAAAAATCAAGGGATATGGAACGGGTTGCTCGCGTTTCCATGGATCGCGTGGTTTGAATTTCGTCGGTTTGTCTACGTGCTCCTCTTCGAGGTGGGAACGATCGGCGCGTATCTTGCGGCCGTGAGGCTCATGCCGGCAATATTGCGCAAGCGCGCGGATCTTTGGAAGAAAAAGTCCCTTCGTTCCGTCGTAAAAACGATATGATCGACCTATCCGTCATCGTCGTCGGTTATAAGAACGCGAGGCTCGTTCGCCAGACGTTCAAGGGAATTCGTCGGGCCGCCCCTTTGGTGTCGTATGAGATTTTGCTTTCGGAAAATGATCCGGACGGCGCGACGGCGCGCATGGCGGCTTCGGAATTTCCAGAGGTTCGCATCCTGAGCAACGGGTCGAACATTGGATTCGGATCGGCCATGAACCGTGGAATCGAGGAAGCGCGCGGCCGGTACGTTTTTGTCTTTAATCCGGACATCGTCGTGCAAACGGGCGCGTTTGAAGAGCTTGTCCGGTTTCTTGATGAACATCCGGATGCCGGTATCGTCGGACCGCGGTTACGCAATACGGACGGGGGCCTTCAGTACAGCTGCTATCGGTTCATGGAGCCCAAAACCATATTATTTCGACGTTTGCCGTTTATTCGAAACACGCGATCGGCGCGCCGTCATCTTGGGGAATACACCTTGGCGGACTGGGACCACGCCTCGACGCGAGAGGTTGATTATCTTCTTGGCGCGGCAATGCTCGTTCGCAGGGAAGCCCTTCGGCAGGTGGGCGGATTTGATCCGAAATACTTCATGTACTTCGAGGACCAGGATCTTTGCAGGCGCTTTTGGAAGTCCGGATGGAAGGTCGTGTATCATCCCGCCGCGGAGCTCATCCACTATCATCGCCGCGAGACAGCGGATGGAAATTTTTTTCGGCAGCTGATCCATCCGCTGACGCGCGTTCAGATAAAAAGTGCGGTATACTACTTTTATAAGTACCGCGGAGAAAAGAACCCGAGAATTTCATCATGTCTCATTCCGTAAATTTTCTTCATCAAGCCGAACCAAAGCCTCAGCGGCGCGCGCGCGCTCGGCGGCATGGGTTTCGAGTGGTTATTTTTGTCGCCTGCGGCATCGTTTGCGTGTGGGCGGCGTTCGTTTTATTTGCCGCGGGTCAGGTCGTCGCGGCCGCGCTTGACGGACGCGACGCGCTTCTGCGGGCCAGGGATGCGGCCATCGCGCTCGACTTCGAGAAGGCCGGAGTGGAATTGGCCGAAGCGGACGTGCGATTCGCGTCCGCGGAGCGAGGCTTCATTTTATTAAGGACCGTTCGGTTCCTTCCTTGGATTTCAGACCAAGTTATTGCGGCGGACGCCATTCTTTCCGGCGGAAGGGAAATGATTGACGCCCTTGAAACGGTTGTCGAACTTGGGGCGGAATTGGTGCGGCTGACCGGATTTTCCGAAGAAGAGATTCGACAGATGAAGGAAGGCCTTACGCCGTCCGCCACGTTCGACGACCTTTCGTCGGAGACGAAACGAGCCGTTTTGGAACGCCTGTCCTCGTCCGCGTCGGATTTCGAGTTGCTTGGGGCTCGAATTGCAATCGTCCGGTCCGAGCTTGCCGACGTTAAGGCCGCCGGTCTTTTTGGTCCGATCTACGCGGTGCTCGCTCCCTTTGACGCGCGGCTTGCCGAGTCTGAAGAGGCCGTGCGCGTGCTTTCCGTGGCCGCGGAATTGTTGCCGGAAGCCGCAGGGCTCGGGGAAGAACGAACGCATCTGGTGCTGTTTTTGAACAACACCGAACTGCGTCCAGGCGGCGGGTTTATCGGCACCTTCGGCATCCTTAAAACGAAGGATGGGGACATCGTCGAATTGGAAACGCGCGATTCCTACGCGTTTGACGATCCTGTCGCTCTTTCCGTTACCGAATCCGCTCCCGTTCCGCTTGTGCGCTACAACGCGACGACAAACTGGTTTTTTCGCGACGCAAATTGGTCTCCGGACTTCGCTGAGAGCGCCAGGACGTCCATGCGTTTGTACAACCAGGAAGCAAACGCGCTGTCACCGGAGGCGCGGGCGACCCTCGGCATCGTTCCGGAATCGTTTGACGGGGCAATCGGTTTGACCCCTACGTTTTTACGGGCGCTCATGGGCATAACGGGTCCGCTTACGGTTGGCGGACAGACGTTCACCGCGGACAACGTGACGGACAGGCTCGAGTATCAGGTGGAGGTCGGTTATGCGGGGCAGGGCATTCCGGAAGCGCAACGGAAAGAGGTTATCGCGGATCTCGTGAATGCCCTTAAATCGCACGTGTTTTCGTTGCCATTGTCCGAATGGCCTCGTCTTATCGCCGTCATTGAGAACGGATTCATCGAAAAGCAGCTTGCGTTTATGAGCGCGGATGAGGCGACGGAAGCCGTGTTGGCGCGCGTTGGGTGGGGAGGGGTCGTCGTGCCAGGCGATCATGACGCGCAGATGGTCGTGGACGCGAGCCTTGCCAGTCTGAAGACGGATCCGAAGGTATCGCGCGCGATGCGTTACGAAATTTTCCGCAATACGAGCGGACAGTACGTGGGCCGAACAACGATTCGGTACACGCACACGGGAAACTTCGATTGGAAGACGACGCGGTATCGCACGTATGTCCGTTTGTACGTTCCTTCCGGTTCCGAGTTTATTCGCATCGACGGCTCGATGCTTGATGACAAGCTGAACAATCCGACCGGAGCGGTCGCTCCCGTAGACGTGGCAACCGACCTTGGAATGGTTTCGTTCGGCACGTTCATTTCCATCGAGCCGGGCGAAAGCCGTACCCTTACCTTCGAATATTCGCTTGCGGATTCAGTCGTTCAGGATATTAAAAACGGTTCGTATTCTCTCGTCTATCTGAAGCAGGTCGGGGCGCAAAATAATGAATTGACGCTCGACCTTGATTTTGATAAGAATGTCACGGACGCGTCGGTTCCAGAGGATAGCGGCGAGTGGGGAGATGACGTGTATCGGCTGAATACGAAATTAGATCAGGACTTGCAGTTTGTCGTTGAAATGTAGGGTTCTATGTTCCAGAAGAAAATCGCGATCGATCTTGGAACCACCACCGTGCTCGTCTATGTGCCGAAGCGCGGTATTATTATCAATGAGCCTTCGGTGGTCGCGGTATCGTATGCGGACAAGAAGGTGCTTGCGGTCGGAAAGGAAGCCAAGGACATGCTCGGTCGCACGCCGGATACCATCGTCGCGCGACGTCCGCTCAAGGACGGGGTGATCGCGGATTACCGAACGACAGAGGCGATGCTGCGATATTTTATCAACAAGGCGCTTGGAGGCGTTCGTTTGTTTCGTCCGGAAGTCATGGTCGCGGTTCCGGGCGGCATTACCTCGACGGAACGCCGAGCGGTCATCGATGCCACGCTCGCGGCCGGAGCAAAGGCCGCTTATATCATTAAGGAACCGATTGTCGCCGCGATTGGGGCGAACATCCCGATCGGGTCGCCGTCCGGCCACATGATCATTGACATTGGCGGAGGAACGGCCGAGATGGCGGTTATTTCGCTTGGCGGCATCGTGGCCTCGGAATCCGTGCGCATCGGCGGCGTGAAGTTCGACCTGGCCGTTTCGGAATACATTCGTCGCAAGTACGGCCTCGCGATCGGCGAACGGACGTCCGAAGACATCAAGATTCAAATCGGTTCGGCCATGTACATGCCGGATAAGTTGACGATGGAGGTCAAGGGACGCGACATGATCACCGGTCTTCCGAAGATCGTGGAAGTCTCATCTGACGACATCACGACGGCCATCCAGCATGAGCTCGACGGCATCATCGCCACGGTGAAGGACGTGCTGAACAAGACTCCGCCGGAGCTTTCAGCCGACGTCATGGACAAGGGAATCATGATGTCCGGCGGCTCGTCTCAACTGCGAAATCTCGACACTCTCATCGCGGAAGCGACCGGCGTCCCCACGTTTGTGGCCGAGGATCCGCAGATGTGCGTGGCAAAGGGAACCGGCATCGCCTTGGAAAATCTGGAAGCGTACAAGAGAAGCATTTTTACGAGTTAGTTCCTATGAAAATTTTCGCCATTGATTCTTCCTCCGCCCAAAAGCAAACCCGCAGCGGCGTGGAATGGTATGCGTATCATCTGATTGAGGCGATTCAACGACAGCCGCTTGGAGAGGACGAGCGGCTCGTTTTGTTTTCAAGGGATACGCTCAAGTGGCCGCTGCCGATCGGTTGGATGAAGGGTCGGGTCAGTTGGGAGATGCTCCGGCGTCGACCGAGCGTTTTGCTCGTGCCGTCGCAGGGACTGCCGCTCCTTGGAAACGTGACGACCGTGGTGCACGACATAGGGTTTCGTCGCGTGCCGGGCATGTACGAACCGGCGGATCGTCGTCGCCAACAAGCGGAGATAAGGCGCGCGCTGCGTCGAGCAAAAATGTTGTTCACGGTTTCAGAGTTTACGAAACGCGAGCTGGTTGAGTCGTTCGGGGTCGATGAGCGGCGTTTGATCGTCGCTCCAAACGCCGTCAATGCGACGGTTTACCAAACGCTCGACGAATCGACCGTCGCGCCGGTTCGCCAGAAGCATCGCGTCGGGCATCACTATTTTCTCTACGTCGGGCGAATGGATGCGAAAAAGAACGTGAAGACCATCGTTCGCGCGTTCGAGCTTTTCAAGGCGAGCCGAGGTCTCGGCGATCCGTTCGAGCTTCTGCTCGTCGGATCGCCGGGATTTCGATTTTGGGAAATAAAGGCGTACGTCGATCGTTCGCCCGCCAAGACGTCGATCAAGTATTTCGGGTATCTGCCGGAGCATGAGGTTGCCGCGCTTATGAATGGCGCCACGGCATTTTTGTTCCCATCGTGGTACGAGGGATTCGGCGTTCCGCCGCTCGAGGCCGCGGCCTGCGGCGCGCCGCTCATCGTGTCGGACATCGGCGCGCATCGCGAGGTGTTGGGCGAGGCAGCGCTGTTCGTGGCGCCGGGCGAACCGGAAGCGTGGGGGAAGGCGCTCGCTCGGATCGTGATCGAGCAGAGGCTTGCCGGAGAGCTGCGCGCGAAAGGATTCGGGCAGGCGGCGGCATATTCTTGGGACAAGACGGCGGCGATCGTGCTTCAGGCGTTGCGCAACATGGTATAATGTCACGGTATGGAAGAACTCATTCGCGAGTTGGAACACTTCGGTTTGTCCGAAAAGGAAGCCTCCGTGTATTTGGCTTCGCTTGAGCTCGGGCCGTCGCCCGTGCAGGACATCAGCCATAAGGCAAAGGTCAATCGCGCGACCACGTACGTGATGATCGAGTCGCTTTTGAACCGCGGCCTCATGAGTTCCTTCGTGCGCGGAAAGAAGCGTTTTTACGCCTCGGAATCTCCCGATCGTTTGCGCGCGGTTTTGCGCATGCAGCGCAAGGAGCTTGAGCAGAAGGAATTGGAATTCGAAGGCGTGTTTCCAATGCTGGCCGCGCTCTATAATGCCGAGGGCGCGAAGCCGCAGATTCGCTATCTCGAGGGCATCGAGGGCGCGAAGACCGTGCGGGAGATGTTTCAGAAATTGGACGGGGAGATTTTGCAGATTCTTTCGGTCGAGCCCGAATTGGCGTCGGACGAGCTGGAGCCGGGACGCGATGAACATTTGCGTACCATCGCTGGCAAGGCCGTGCCGTATCGCGCGTTGCTCGTGATGGAGGGAGACGATTTCAGCAAGATCCCGGAGTGGCCGAATTTGGAAGTGCGCGCCGTGCCGCGAGCCTTGTTTCCGAACATGCACGCGGAAATTACGGTGCGCGGGAACACGGTCTGCCTGTACTCGCACAAGTCCGCGGTTCTCGCCATCGTGATGACGAGCCAGGAGATTGCGGATGGAATCCGGACGTTGTTCGAACTCGCATGGAAGGCAAGCGAGGCATTTCCGTCGCGCAGGAGTTAAAATTAAAAGAGACCTGCCTACCGGCAGGCAGGCAAGAGACAAAAAAAGAAGGCCTGGTTTAGGCCTCGCAGTAGAGACAGTTCGAGGTCAGCGGTTCGCGGATCCGGATCAGGTCGATGAGCGCGAGCCCTTTTGGCCCGCTGCATCCGCCCATGATGCCCAACATGCGCATGGCGCCGTGATCGCCGTGCCGTCGGCAGGCGTTCTGCCG